>WBZX01000076.1_pt1 | contig 84956 bp, 76 predicted proteins | sample 5204211 | NCBI WGS metagenome assembly WBZX01 (sample SAMN12344362, study PRJNA552823) | activated sludge metagenome | biome: Activated sludge suspended growth; feature: Nitrification reactor; material: Wastewater; isolation source: activated sludge from nitrification reactor of wastewater... | reverse complement strand
GGCACCTGGTCAGCGGCGACAAGAAAAGCAACATCCAGCGGTACACGGTCATTGGTGCAGATGGCCAGGGGAAAAAGCTGATATCAGGCGTCGTCATTGTCGACCCGGCCAGGTTCGTGAACCCGCTGCCGGCGAACAATCCCTGCATCGTCCGGTTTGAGCAAGCTCTGGAGCATGCCTGATGGGATACCCGATCGAGAATCTCTTCCGGCCAGCCGTCGAATACACCCCCGCTTTCGTGTCCCTGTCGGGGGCTATCCTCCTTGTGAGCGCACACGAGTGGTTCTTTCTCCCCAAGGAAGTCGTGGGCATCGCGGCGCTCGGCCTTGTCGGGCACGCCGCATGGCGTGCCCGACAAGGTTTCAGGGTTTCCAGGTTCCAGCGGAATTTGATCCGCTTGCCCAAGTACGTCATCCAGACAGCCGACATTCCGGTCTCGAAGAGCCGTCTTTTCCTTGGCATGGGTTTCAAATGGGACCAGCGCCACACCCAACGTCTGGCACTCGCCCGGGATCCCAAAAATCGGGAGTACATCACCCAATCACCTGCCTACGCGTGGGCGCGCAAGTTCGAATTCAAGAACGAGGGCAGGGGAGGGCTACACGGATGGGTAGCCCGACAGACCCGGCGGGACGCATGGTGGAACCCTGTCGCCCCTCTTCCACCAGTCGGCGGCGATCCAGTGATTCACGGCCTGGAGCCGGAGGAATCCGAAGTCAGCATGGATCTGGTCGAGCGACCGGGCCACATGCTCGTGCTCGGGACAACCCGCGTCGGCAAATCCCGGCTCGCTGAGGTGCTCATTACCCAGGACATCCGGCGCGGCGATGTGGTCATCGTCTTCGATCCCAAGGGAGATGCAGGCCTGATGACTCGGTGTTACATCGAAGCGGCCATGGCCGGCAGGGAGTTCTTCATGTTTCACCTGGGGTATCCCGACCAGTCGGCCCGGTACAACCCAATCGGCAACTTCGCCCGAACGACCGAGGTCAGCACGCGGATTGCCGGGCAGCTGCCAGGCGAAGGGCAATCTGCCGCGTTCAAGGAATTCGTGTGGCGCTTCGTCAACGTGATTGCAAGAGCACGAACCACGCTGGGCTACCGCCCGGACTACCGGATGATTTATGAGGATGCGGTCAATATCGACGCCCTTGCGCTCGAATACTTCAAATTCTGGCTTGACCGGGAGCGGCCGGGCTGGGACCGGGAGGTCGAAGCGATTGAGCTCGACAAGGCCCAGATCCAGCAAGTCATGAAGTCCGGCCGAACGATGGATGCGATGAAAACCATGCTGTTTGTCCGGGAGAACAACCTGCATGACCCGATAGCGGATGGTCTGGCCTCGATCCTCTCAAACGATCGAAGCTACTTCGAAAAGCTCGTTTCGAGCCTTTACCCACTGTTGGAGAAGCTCACCACCGGTAAAACAGCCGGCATTCTCTCGCCCCAGTACGACGATCCTGACGATCCCAGGCCGATTTTTGACTGGATGAGCGCGATCGAGCGCGGGGCAGTTGTGTATGTCGGACTGGACTCCCTGTCGGACTACGAGGTGGCCGGCACAGTCGGGAACGCCATGTTTGCGGACCTGACCTCGATTGCCGGCCAGATATACAAGTTCGATCAGGGATTCGGGCTTTCTTCGGCACCGCCCAAGCGGAAGCTCTCGATCCATGCCGATGAGTTCAACGAACTGATCGGGGACGAATTCATCCCGCTGCTGAACAAGGCTGGCGGCGCGGGGTTTCAGGTGACGGTCTACACCCAGACCTGGGCCGACGTCGAGGCCCGCATTGGGGACAAGGCTAAGGCATCCCAGATTGGCGGCAACCTGAACACCCTGGTCATGCTTCGCGTGAAAAACAAGGAGACGGCAGAAATCCTGACCAACCAGCTGCCCGAAGTGCAGCTGGTGACTTCGATCCAGGCCAGCGCTGTCACGGATAGCTCCGATGATCGCGAGGTTCTGTCCTTTACGACCCGCAACGAGGACAGGATCAGTACCCAGGAGGCTCCGATGCTGGCCCCAGCGGATCTGGTACAACTTCCCAAGGGTCAAGCTTTCGCGCTCATCGAGGGCGGCCAGCTTTACAAGATCCGGCTGCCTCTATTCGACCCGGACGAGGCCTTGCCCATTCCGGCATCGCTGGAAGATATCGCGGCCAGCATGAGACAGAAGTACGACGGCCAGGCTGGACAGATCGATTCCCTGGTCGTGGAGGGCAAGGGCAGTGGCTTCTAGGCGCGTCGGCCTCTACGACAACAACGTCGCGGTTGCTTTCCTGTGGCCTTTGAAATGGCTGTTCGGGACGGTATTGCTCTACGTATTGCTGGCTCTGATCGCCCTGGCGGTTGCCTTTCTTTTCGCCAAATACCAGTGGGCTGACCCAGTTACCGCCAGCGATGCGCTTTTTCAGGCTGAGTCAGCCCGCGTGGCCAGACTGTTGCAGTCTGGAGCCCATGCTGAGGGTTTTGCAAGCCTACCGTTGGTGGCCCAACGCTGGACGTACTGGCTATTTTTCCAGGCCACGACGCTACATGACGCCACCTACGCCTATATCGCCGGACAGCGCGTCAACGAGGTCGACCAGATGTATCTGACCCAGTTCGTCGCCAGGAATGTCCGGGAAATCTACCTGGCCATGAACGTGATCCAGGTCTATGGGATCCGGATTGGATTCCTGATGGCGTCGGTGCCGCTATTCATGTTGCTGTATTTCGTTGCTACAGCGGATGGTTTGACCGAACGGTACATTCGCCGCGCGTGTGCTGGCCGCGAATCGGCGGATATTCACAAACTGGGAAGGCTGTCCAAGCTGATGTTTTTTGCCTCAGCCGTGACGGTTTACCTTTGCACACCTGTCGCAATCAGTCCGTTCTGGGTCATTGTGCCGCTTGCAGCGATTTTCGCTGTTGCAACAAGGCTGCAATGGCAGTTTTACAAGAAGTATTTTTAGGCGGATTATTCGAGGGTGTTGACAACGGAGACGAATTTGGGTTTGATGCTGACCATGTTGGTCAGGGAAGTGGCCATGATTGGCAAACCTGTGCAGCCCTTTGGGGCTATGTTTTATGCCGGCCAACTTCGTGGAATGTATATTATGTTAAATAATAGAATGATCTGAATAGTCCGTCTGCAAGACTGATGTCGCTCCCACGAAATTCTGGTGCCCCCCCTAAAACTCTGGTGACGAAGTTGCGCCGCCCTTCTTGGATGGGCGTGGCTGAAAGCTCACGGTCGGCCCCTACAAATCGGGGCTAAGAACGCGAAGTCTGAGGAGCGTACGGCTGCCCCATGGCGTGAAAGACTCGAAGCGCCGCGAGCGCGTCGTCAGCCGCATATTGGAGCTGGTCCGGCCGGAGCTTCGGCAGCGCCCAGTTTGATGTCGTAACCGACTTCGACTTGACCAGCCTTTGACCCAGGACTATTGCAACGGCTGCCTTGACGCCTACGGCCTGCCGATAACCCAACCTACGGACGATGGGTGCAAGGTCAACCGCCCCGTCGAGCCTGATCCCGAGTTTTGTCCGCAACGGCCCCCGGTCCGATTTGAGGCCAAATCCCACCTTCACGATATGGGCTGACTCGATGACGTTTCTCAAGAACTCATGCGTGCCGGCCATGCCAACTTGAACAATGAAGGCGTGTTCCAAGGTGGCAAGCTGAACGACGTGTGGACCATCGCGAACGGCATCCTTTGTAAAGACAGGCTTTGTCTCCGTGTCAAAACCAACGAACCGCACATCCATAAGCGCCCGGGTGGCGAACTCGATCTGGGTCTTGCTCTTCAGAACATGTATATGACTCAGTTGCAGCCCTTCAAATGGGGGAAGCGCGGCGATCTCTTCCTTTGAAGGGCGTGCGAGGGGTGGCGGCCTCGTTGCGGCGCGTTCCTCTTGATGCAGTATGTCGCCGTTGTTCATGCAGTCATCTTGCAGCGGGATTAGGCTGCAACCCAGTCAGCCGAGAGCGACTCCGCCTGCTTGAGCACCGTCTCGGTCGCTTCTTCCTGCTTGTCCGGCGGATACTTGTAGCGTTTGAGTAGCGTCTTCACCATGACGCGCAGTCTTGCCCGCACGGTGTCCCGGACGGCCCAGTCGACGGTCACGGACTTGCGCAGGCTCTGGGTCAGCTCGACGGCTATCTTCTTTAGTGTCTCGTCGCCCAAACCGCGAACGGCGGCTTCATTGGTGGCCAAGGCGTCGTAGAACGCCATTTCGTCGTGGTTTAGCCCCAGGGCTTCGCCGCGCTGGGCGGCCTCCTGGAACTTCCTGGCCATCTCGATGAGCTCCTCGATGACCTGGGCGGTTTCGATGGCCCGGTTGCGGTAGCGCGTCAGACTTTGCTGCAGCAGTTCGGAGAACTTGGCTTCCTGGACCACGTTGGTCTTGAAGCGCGACCTGATTTCGCCCTTGAGCAGCCGCTCCAGCAGTTCCACGGCCAGGTTGCGCTCCTTCATGTGGCGCACGTCTTCGAGGAACTCTTCGGATAGCACGCCGATGTCCGGGCGCTTCAGGCCGGCTGCCGTGAAAATGTCGATGACTTCGTCGCTCACCACGGCGCGGCTGATGATTTGCCTGAGCGCGTGCTCCTTTTGCTCATCGTTTAGCTTCTTGTCGGTGCCGCCGTGCTTGGTCAGCGCGGCTTTCACCGCCTGCAGGAAGGCGAGCTCGTCGCGGTGCACCAAGGCCTCGTCCAGGGTGCAGCACAGCGCAAACGCCTTGCTGGCGGCCAGCACCGTGTCGGCGAACCGCTTCTTGCCATCGTCCAGGCCGAGCACGTGGTTGGCCACGGCCGGCAGCAGTTGCCAGGCCTTGCTCCTAAAGTCGCCGTATTCGGCGCCGTGCAGCATGTCGTGGAGGACGTCCATCTGCTCCTGCAGCACAGCCAGCGCATCTCGCGCGTCGATGGTTGGTTTGCCGCGTCCTTTGGCCTGGGTGTAGTCCGCCAGAGCTGCCTTCAGCTCGTTGGCGATGCCGATGTAGTCCACGACCAGACCGCCCGGCTTGTCCTTGAACACCCGGTTCACCCGGGCGATGGCCTGCATCAGGTTGTGGCCGCGCATCGGCTTGTCGACATACATCGTGTGCAGACACGGCGCGTCGAATCCCGTCAGCCACATGTCACGCACGATGACGAGCTTGAACGGGTCGGTCGGGTTCTTGAACCGCGTTTCCAGCCGTTTGCGGACGTCCTTGGGATAGATATGCGGTTTCAGCAGCGCCTTGTCCGAGGCCGAGCCGGTCATCACCACCTTGATGGCCCCTTGGGCCGGGTCGTCGCTGTGCCAGTCAGGGCGCAGGGCGACGATGGCGTTATATAGGTGTACGCAGATGTCGCGGCTCATGGCCACGACCATGGCCTTGCCGTCCATTGCGGAAAGGCGGTTCTCGTAGTGGGCCACGATGTCCGCAGCCACCTTCTGGATGCGCGGCGGCGCGCCCACCAGCTGTTCCAGCGCCGCCCAACGGCGCAACTTGGCCACCTTGGCGGCATCGCCCTCCTCGTCCTCGGTCAGCTCGTCCACCTCGCTGTCGAGCAGGGTCACGTCCGCGTCCTTCAGCTCCAGCTTCGCCAGGCGGCTTTCGTAGTAGATGGGCACGGTGGCACCGTCCTTCACCGACTGCTCGATGTCATATATATGGACGTAGTCGCCGAACACGGCGCGGGTGTCGCGGTCATCCAGCGAGACCGGCGTACCGGTGAAGGCCACGAAGGTGGCACCGGGGAGCGCGTCGCGCAGGTGTTGGGCGTAGCCGTAGCGCACGGCGCTGCCTCCGGTTGTCAGCGGCGGTGTGGCCGGGCTGTTCTCGGCAGCAAGCAGCACCGTGGCGTCGTTGGCTGCGGCCCCGCCCTCTTCCTTGGTCAGCCGTGCCTCGAAGCCGTACTGACTGCGGTGCGCCTCGTCGCAGATGACCACAATGTTGCGGCGGTCCGAGAGCACCGGGAACATGTCCTCGTCCTCGCCGGGGGTGAATTTCTGGATGGTGGTGAAGACGATGCCGCCCGATGGCCGGTTGGCCAGCAGGCGGCGCAGTTCGGGCCGGGTGTCGGCCTGCACCGGCGTTTCGCGCAGCATTTCGCTGGCGCCTGCGAAGACGCCGAATAGCTGGTTGTCGAGGTCGTTGCGGTCCGTCACCACCAGCAAGGTCGGGTTGCCCATCCCCGGGTGGGCCATCAAGGCGCCCGCTAGGCAGGTCATCTCAATGCTCTTACCCGCCCCCTGGGTATGCCACACGACACCACCCTTGCGGTTGCCGCCGGGCGCCGAGGCCGTCAGAACGCTCTGCACCACGGCCCGCACTGCGTGGAACTGGTGGTAGCCGGCCACCTTCTTGATGAGCTGGCCATCGTCCTCGAACAGGATGAAGTGTCGCAGGTACTCCAGCAGCAGCTCGCGCTGGAACAGCCCCTGCACCAAGGTTTCCAGCTCGCGCATCGCGCCCAGCGGGTCGGTGGTCACGCCGTCTATGGTGCGCCAGGCCATGAAGCGCTCGCGGTCGCTGGTCAGCGAACCCATGCGGGCCTGGATGCCGTCGGAAATCACCTGCAGGGCGTTGGCATGAAACAGGTCGGGAATGTCCTGCTGGTAGGCCTGCAGCTGGTTCCAGGCGGCCCAGATGTCCGCGTCCTCGTCGCCGGGGTTTTTCAGCTCGACCACCACCAGCGGCAGCCCGTTCACGAACAGCACTACGTCCGGCCGGCGCGTGAGCTTGGGGCCCTGCACGGAAAACTGGTTCACCGCCACCCAATCGTTGGCCGCAACATCGGCGAAATCCAGCAGCCGCACGCGGTCGCCGCGCGTCTCGCCGTCGCGCTGATACTCCACCGGCACGCCGTCCACCAGCCAGCAGTGCAACTGCCGGTTGGCGCTGACCAGCACCGGCACGTTGGGGCTGAGTACCCGGCGCAACGCGTCGTCACGGGCGCCTGCCGGGATATGCGGGTTCAGACGGGCGATGGCATCCGCCAGCCGGTGGCGCAGCGCGACCTCACGGTAGCTGTCGCGCTCGGTGCCGGGGGTTTTGGGGTCAGGCGGGGAGATGTCGGGGCCGTGGGCGACCGACCAGCCGAGGCCGGCCAGCCATTCGAGCATGGCCTGTTCGACGGCGTCCTCGCTAATGCCGGTCAAGCCAAAGCCTCCGCCAGAGCTTGATGAAATGCCCTAAAGCTTCCGGAACAGTTTCGTGCCGGATCGATCTTGGCGCCGATTGCGCGTGCAGCTTCAATCTTCGTGAGGCCTCCCTTGAAGTATCCGTGCTTGCGCATTACGCGCTCAAAAGCCTCCCAGGTTCCGCCAGCAATCGCGTCGGGGTCACGGAGGCCCTGGCGCTGGGGAATACCGGGCGCCACGCGCGGGTAAATCGCCCGAATCCCCTCCCAGTCCCCAAAATACCAGGCCTCCAACTCCTCGATTGCGATGCGATTCACAATCTGCCACGGTCCCCCATTGGCACACGTGCGTGACAGAAGTCCTGCACGCTGGGATATTTGTTCGAGGCGCTGCTTCAGATCACGGCAATCGTCGTCATCGCGATCGACGACCACTAGCACACGCCAGTCCGGCGGCAACCATGCTGCGTAGCCACGCAAGCGCTTTTCCAGCTTGCCTAACAGATCCGATTTCCCCTGAAATGCATGTACTTCGAAGGTTCGACCCTCGGGCAAAAGCCGCGGTAACAATGCACGCAGGAAGGCCTCCATCGAGGGTTCCTCGACCAATAGCACCAAGTGATTCGCCTGCATGCTCAACGCCCTGCAAGCTGCGGGCGGGTCGGTGCCCCCTGATTGACCAGTGGATCACCGACGCCAAGTTGACCCTCCATCCAAAGATGGCCAAGCAGCGCTCCCTGGGCGACAAATTCGTTGACGCCGGGCAGATCGCAGGCGCGCTGTGTCCGCGTATAGCCCTGGTCGTCACGCCACAACACGCGCACCTCTTGGGAACGCAATGCGTTCAAGAAAAAAGGCGAATGCGTGGTTACAAGCAGTTGAGTCGAGGCAGTTGCGGCACGGCATTCCTCGGCCAATTCTGGCAGCAGGCGAGGATGCAAGAAGTTTTCTGGCTCCTCAATACCAATAAACGGCGGCGGTGACGGATCATGCAGCAGTACCAGGTAGGCCAGCATCTTCAAAGTGCCGTCAGACGCAAAGCGAGCCAGCACGGGGTGGTTAAACGGCGCATCCTTGATCTGTAAGAGGAGTCGGCCATCTGGCATAGTTTCGGCCAACACCCGCTCGATACGTGGCACACGGCTCCGTAGCACCTCGAAAACGTGCTCCAGACGGTCACCGTGCTGTTCGGCCAGGTACTGGATCACGTTGGCTAGGTTGTCGCCAGTCTTAGTCAGCCGTTCTTGTGGCCCCGCTTCCGGCTGGCCGCGAGCGCTATCGGCGGACAGGTATGAGACATACCAGCCAGTGATGAAGTCTCGCAAAGCTGCAACGCGGGGATGCTCCGCAAACTGGCCGAGCGCGTTTACCGCCAGTAGGTCTGAGGATTTGAGCGGGGTTGCAACGCGTTTGTCCTGCTCATCGGGCGCTTCCCCACTAATCGCTTGACCGACGCCTTCGCGGAAGTCGAGGAAACGAAATGGCTTCCCACGTTCCCCTCGCCGCCACTGCAACCACTCCTCAACAACCACTGGGGTATTGCCACGCTCGTCCACCGCCAGGTGGTACGTAATCAATGGATAACCGGTTTCACGATACTTAAGTTCGATGACCACCGGCCCATCACCGCCGCGCGTTTTCAGTTCCTTGGCCCGGCCACGCTTATCCCATGCACGACGCAAGCCCAACTCGAAGCATTCAGCGAGGAAGGCGAAGACATCGAACACCGTGGACTTGCCGCTGCCGTTAGGTCCGAGTAGAACTGTAAGCGGCGTTAGATCCTTGAACTCCACATCGCGTAGTGCGCGGAAGTTGCGGACCTTGAGGTACTCGATGCGTGCAGGAGCGCGACCAACTCTTGTTGCGGGGGTCATGCCGGAAATTCCTCCAGTTGTTCTTCGGCCTCGGCCAACCGGAGCTTACCGGAGATACGCCGAGGGAGCAGCGCCACCTCTCGGTAGCTGTCGCGCTCGGTGCCGGGGGTTTTGGGGTCAGGCGGGGAGATGTCGGGGCCGTGGGCGACCGACCAGCCGAGGCCGGCCAGCCATTCGAGCATGGCCTGTTCGACGGCGTCCTCGGTTACCACTTTCATCACAGCTCTCTTACCCGGGGCCGAAACACAGCTGAAAGCCGGGAAAGCTTGTCGGCCAGCCATTCAAAGTAGACGGGCCAAGCCGTCTCGTTCCCCAGGTCGGAATTGGACCTGAACACCGCTATGCGGCTGGCGTGGCTTTCCGGTAGTTCCATCCACTCGAGTTCGAAGCCGAGTTCTTTCTCAATCTCGGGGCGCTGGGCCAGCAGTTTCTGGAACAACTCCTTGGACTGCTGGTGCGATATATAAACCTCGGCGCCGATGCGCTGCTCGCGGGAGTGGACGGTCGAGATGACGTGAAAGCCCGAACGCCCGAGCGGGTTGGAATTCAGCCAGTGCTGCGGCGAGGGTTTCTGCGGCTTGACCGGAACCTTGTGCGCGTCGAGGTACTCGACGAACGCGGTCCAGAACTGCAGTTGCCGTTGCTTGGTCGGCGTGGCCGTCGCGGCAACCCGGGCGGACTCCCGCCCCGCCTTGCTCCAGTCGTTGGGTTTGACCACCACATTGAAACTCGGCGCCATGGGCGAATCGGCGATGCGCCACAGCTCGACCTCCACCGCGAAGAAGTTCAGGTCGCCCGTCGTGTTCTGGTTCAGGAACTCCAGCGCGGCCACATGCTCGGCCCGGAAGGACTCGGCCACCCATACTACTTTCTTGGCCCCCACGCCGGCGGCGTAGGTGATGATTTGACCAAGGTGGGTGTGGTTGGTCTTCTCCAGCTGGTTCTCGATGATGATTTCGCCGTCATCGTCTGTGCACAGAATGTCCACCTTGAAGTCGCCCACCGGATGCTCGGTGGCGACCAGCTCCAGTTCGGCCAGGCCCAGCGCCTCGGCGAGCAACTGGAGGTTTTCGTCCTGAGCAAGCCAGGGGGTGAACTCCCCCGCCTCGTGCTTCCAGGCGGCGCGCAGGGACAGGCGTTCGAGTCGGGCAAGGTTGGGCTTCATGCGAGGGCGTCCTCCAGTTGTTCTTGGGCTTCGGGCAGGCGGAGCTTGCCGGAGATGAGGCGGGGGAGCAGCGTGTCGCGAAGGCCCGCCAAGGATTTCGACCGCCGACGGTTTTCCGCCTGTGCAGCCAGAAGCGACTCCGCGATACTGCCGAAAGCATGCATGAGACCTACCGGGGGAATCACTACTCGCATCGACGCCAAGAGCTTGGTCGTCAGGCTACCTCGAATGCTGTGAGAGTCTGAAAGCGCGCGCATCTCTTCATACCTTCTTGAGAGGTTATAGAAGGTCCAAGCTGGATGCCCTTTCATCCAGTCGGTTCGCACACTAACAACCGACTGATTGATGTAGGTTTCCATCGCGCAATAAGAGGTTTGACCACGAGTATGCCCTTGGCCTGCCGATGCAATGAGTATGTCCCCCGGCTTGGCGAGCCTTGCCGACGAGTTATCTACGGCCAGCTGGCTGATTCGTTTCTCGGTATCGATGACAACAGACTCGCGCGTTTCACCTGACGAGAACCATGGAAGTTCACCGCCCCAATACTCCGCTTTCCGCGTGTCAGGAGTTCCACCGCTAAAGATGGACTCACTCAATGCAACCAAGTTGTCCGTCGACCACCCCTTCGGAATCAACCCCAGCCCCGATTCCTCGAACTCGGCGGGGAAAAGCGCCGCCGTGGCGGCGTCCATGCCTTCGGGCTCGCGGCCGGCTTGTTTGGCGCGTACCGGGTCGAAGTCGACGAACCAGCTCTTGAACAGGGCCTGGGCGATGGATTCGAGGGTGGTGTTGGTTTGGCGCAGGAGGTCGATGCGGGCTTCAATGGCATCGAGTGTTACGGCCGCCTCTTCCTGTGTTTGAATCGTTGGGAGTTCAAACTCAAAGTCGCAAATTCGCGATGGCGAGGTGTGCTTGACTGTGGAACCGCTCGCGGAACCAATAACCCATGCGCGGTATTCGGCCGTTCGCAGCAAGTAGTGCAACCAGCTCTTCACAATCCTCCTCGGCTGCAACACTTCAACCAGGCCAATTCGCTGGTTGTGCAGATACACGCGGCCGTCAGCCTTCGGCACAACCGCGCTATAGCCTAAGGTGTCCGCACCACGGCTGAGGTCGGTCATCGTAACGACTAAGTCCCCGGGCTTAAGGGCATAGTCTTCCGGCACGGGCCCACGATAAAACTTGAGCTTGGTGTCTTGAAAGCCACCGCCAATCGCGAAGTTCCCTGGCGTCACCAATACATGGGGTGTTGGCTCATCGACGAAATGCTCGCCCTTGAATGCGAACCCGTGCTTGACCCGAACTAGGTCGCTGAGCTTCACGCGAGCACCCTCAGACGGCATAGCCCAGCGCCCCCAGCTTCTCCCGAATCACCGCATCCAGTTCCGCCCCCTTCGCCATCTGCTCGGCGAGCTGAGCGGTCAGTCGCTCCATCTTGTCGTTGAACGCCTCGTCGTCGTCCTCGGTTTCCTCGGCGCCGACGTAACGGCCGGGCGTCAGCACATGGCCATGCTCGGCAATCTCGGCCAGCTTCACGGCGCGGCAGAAGCCGGGCACGTCAGCATAGGGTTCGTCCGCGCCGTCCTCGCCGTCGGCCCGCCAGCGGTGCACCGTCGCCGCGATGCGCGCCACGTCCTCGTCGTCGAACACGCGGTTGACGCGGGTATCCATACGGCCGAGCTTGCGGGCGTCGATAAAAAGCACCTCGCCGCGGCGGTCACGGCCCTTCTTGCCGCCGGGTGCCTGAGCGCCGCTCTTGTCGCGGGCCAGGAACCACAGGCAGGCCGGAATCTGCGTGTTGAAGAAAAGCTGCGGTGGCAGCGCCACCATCACGTCCACCACGTCGGCCTCGACCATCGCCTTGCGGATGGCGCCTTCGTTGTTCTGGTTCGACGACATGCTGCCGTTGGCCAGCACGACGCCGGCCTGCCCGCGCGGGCTCAGGTGATGCAGCATGTGCTGCAGCCAGGCGTAGTTGGCGTTGCCCGCCGGCGGCGCGCCGTAGGCCCAGCGCTTGTCCTCCAGCAACCGCTCGCCGCCCCAGTCGCTGATATTGAACGGCGGGTTGGCCAGAATGTAGTCGGCCTTGAGGTCGGGGTGCTGGTCGCGGTGGAAGGTGTCGGCGGGTTCCTTGCCGAGGTCGGCGGCGAAGCCGCGGATGGCCAGGTTCATGGCGACCAGGCGCCAGGTGGTGGGGTTGGCCTCCTGGCCGTAGATGCTGATGTCGTCCACCTTGCCGCCGTGGGCCTCGATGAACTTCTCGCTCTGCACGAACATGCCGCCCGAGCCGCAGGCGGGGTCATAGATCCGGCCTTGGTGCGGGGCCAGCACTTCGACCAGCACCTTCACAACCGAGGCCGGCGTGTAGAACTGGCCGCCTTTCTTGCCCTCGGCGCTGGCGAACTGGCCAAGAAAATACTCGTAAACCTCACCGAGCAGGTCCTTGGCGTGGTGGCCGGCACCGAAACCGATGGTGGAAATCAGGTCGACCAGCTCCCCGAGCTTGCCGGGTTCCAGCTGGGTGCGGCCGAACCTCTTGTCCAAAATGCCTTTCAGTCGCGGGTTGTCGGCCTCGATGGCTTCCAGCGCAGCGTCGATGCGCACGCCGATGTCGGCCTGCTTGGCCTGGGCACGGATGGCCTCCCACCGCGCCTGCGCCGGCACCCAGAAGGTGTTGACCATGGTGTAGTAGTCCCGCTCCTCCAGCGCCTCGGCATGGTCGGCGGCGTCGGGCAGGTACAGCTCGTTGGCTTCGTCGGCAAATGCGGCCTGGAGCTGGTCGCGGCGCTCGTCGAAAGCGTCGCTGATGTACTTGAGGAAGATGAGGCCGAGCACGATGTGCTTGTACTCGGCGGCGTCCATCGACGAGCGCAGCTTGTCGGCGGCGGCCCAGAGGGGTTTTTTAAGGTTTTGGTTCAATTGTCGTTCTTGTTCTATTGGGTGGCATTTTCATGAGGAGCTTACAGCACCGCCAGGTCTCTGGGTACCTGTTGGCGACCGCTTGAACTCGGCCATGGGCGCCCGGATGTCAGATTGGCTCTGCGCCGACGGCTATCGGATGATACGCAGCCAGACATAGATGGAGTCTGCCGGACCGTTCGGAGTGAATTCCGGATCAGTGACCGCTCAAGACCGCATAGCGTGCTTTGGTCACGGCATTCGGAGCGTTACCGGAATTTTTCGCGGGCAGCTCTCTTTCCTTCTCAAGAAGGTACGCTATCCGGCTGATAGAAAAAGAATTTCCTAAATGAAATCGGCGGCCTCCCGGACAGCGTTTGTATGTGAGGTCAACTATCTGATTTCATTGAGTTCGTGTTACTCGAATTTCGTGGGAACGACAACTGACCCGCCCTTCACATCCCGACGATCTGGCCATGCAGACCCTGGGCTTCGACCCGCTGTAGCAAGTGCGCGGCCCGGGTCGACTCGGAATCGTAGACGACCAAGAGCATGTGCGCCTGTCCGGGATTGTGGCCGACCGAGACCACGCCGGCATCGGCGCGCATGTCTTCTTCGAGTCGATGCATGCTGAATTCGTCCAGGAACTCGTCGATGTGCAGCAGGATTTCGTTCAGGTTCGCGCTCATGGTTGGCTCCTTTTGCGCACACACGATTACGCCTTTATAGACGTCGCCGGCGTTTCAGGCGGCGATCGCGGCTATTTTTTCGCGCGCAGCAGGCGCACCTGAAACAGGGTATTCCGCTCGTCTTCCTCAAGAAGGCTGCCGATGTGCTCGACGGTCGCGCGATAGCGCGGAATGATGTTGTACTTCAGCGCGTTCACCCGCTTTTGCGTCTTGCGGCTGGCCGCCAGCAGGCGCCACAGCGCGTTCTCCGCCTCGCCGAGGCGGGCCAGGGTCACGCTCAGCTCGCGCAGGCGCAGTCGCGCCTCGTCGAAACTGACATCGGTCCACATCAGGCCCACCGGCTGCAGCGGCAGGGGCTCGGCCGTCACGCTGGGATATTCGACGCCGACACTGGAACGGCTCACGACCCGTATCGCCACCGCAGGCTGCAGCCCGACCGCGACCTGCCGCAGCATCTGCTCGCCCATGCGCATCTGGACGATGCCCAGCCAGCGGTAGGCCTCGGCCAGCTCGCGCTGGGTCTGGGCGCGCAGTTCGCGATATTGCGCCAGCCGCTCGTAGACCAGACGCGTCAGCAGATCGCGCTTCTTTTCCAGCATCTGCCTGCCCTGCTCCAGGAAACGCGCCTGCCGGGCGACCTGCAGCAGCGCGCTTTTCGTAGGCGGGACGGGGAGGCGCTTCTTCATTATCGGTGCGCAGCGCGCGGGGGGCGGTAAGCGGCAAGGGCGGCGCCGGGAACGGGGTTTCCGCTCACCGCTTCCCGCTCACGCTTCACCCGTTTCACGCCATCCCCCTGTGATACTCCGCCAGCTCCGCTTCCGAAATCCGGGTCAGCGATTCGGGCGGCAACATGGAAAGCAGTTCCCAGGCGAGGTTCAGCGTTTCGTGGATGCTGCGGTCCTCGTCCTCGCCCTGGCCGATGAAGCGGCGTTCGAACGCCTCGGCGAATGCGAGGGTGCGACGGTCGGCGTCGCTCAATTCCTCCGCGCCGATGATGGCGGCCAGTCCCCGCACCTCCAGGGCCTTGGCGTAGCTCGCGAACAGCTGGCTGGCGACGTGCGGATGATCCGCGCGGGTGTAGTTCTTGCCGATGCCGTCCTTCATCAGGCGGGACAGCGAAGGCAGCACGGTCACCGGTGGATACACGCCCTGGTTGGCGAGTTCACGGCCGAGCACGATCTGCCCTTCGGTGATGTAGCCGGTGAGATCGGGGATCGGGTGCGTGATGTCGTCGGACGGCATCGACAGCACCGGAATCAGGGTGATCGAGCCGCGCCGGTTCTTGATGCGCCCTGCCCGCTCGTAGATCTCGGCCAGATCGGAATACAGATAGCCCGGATAACCCTTCCTGGCGGGCACGTCGCCGCGCAGCACCGCAACCTCGCGCAGGGCTTCGGCGTAGGCGGTCATGTCGGTCATCACCACCAGGACATGATGATCGAGATCGAAGGCAAGGTATTCGGCGGCAGTGAGCGCGGCGCGCGGGGTCAGCAGGCGTTCGATCACCGGCTCGTCGGCGAGGTTGAGGAACATCACCACCTTGTTGAGCACCCCGCTTTCCTCGAAGCTTTCCTGGAAGAAACGCGCGTCGGCATGCGAGGCGCCGAAGGCGGCGAACACGATGACGAACGCGCCCGCCTCCTCGCCCAGCAGCCGGGCCTGGCGGACGATCTGCGCCGCCACCCGGTTGTGCGGCAGCCCGCCGCCGGAAAAAACCGGCAGCTTCTGCCCGCGGGTGAGCGCGTTCATGCCGTCGATGGCGGAAATGCCGGTCTGGATGAATTCGCGCGGATAGGCCCGGGCCGCCGGATTCAGCGGTTCGCCGTTGACGTCGCGGCGGTCGGCGGAAACGACGGGCGGGCGGCCGTCGCGCGGCAAGCCCGCACCGTTGAACACGCGACCGAGAATGTCGCGCGACACGGGCAGCTTGAACGGCTCCCCGAGGAAGCGCACCCAGGTGCGTTCGAGGTCGAGTTCGTCGGTACCTTCGAACACCTCGACCACGACGGCGTCGTCGGCCGCGCGGATCACCAGGCCGGCGCGGATGCGCCCGGCGTGGTCGCGCAACTGCACCCGCGACCCGGCTGCCACGCCGGGAACGCCGGCCATGACGAGCAGTCCGCCCTGGGCGGAGGCGGCGGTGCGGAATTCGACGTTCTTCATGCCCTGGCCTCCTTCCCGGCGGACGAGGGGGCGAGCATGTATTCCTGCAGCAGCGGCTCGAAGGCAGCGGGGATCGCGGCGATCCTGGCCTTCAGGGCGGCCACGTCGTCCGAGCGGTGCTGGCTTTTCCAGCGCCGCGCCTGCGCCAGCAGGGGCAACTGGATCAGGCGCCGCGCCGGCGCGCCCAGTTTCAGCAGCTTCATGCCCTGATGGTGGATCTCGAGCAGGCCGGCCAGCAGGGCGTACTGTTTCTCGGGCGAGGCGAAGCTGTCCGCTTCGTCGATGGCCGACTGCTGCAGCAGGCCTTCCTTGATCAGGCTGGCCGCTTCCAGTATCCAGCGCTGTTCGGACGAGAGCGCCTCGACGCCCACCAGGTTGACGATGCGCTGCAATTCCTCGGACGTCGCGAGCAGATCGAGCGCCTCGGCACGCGCATTTTCCCAGTTCGGATCCACCTCTTGCGCCCACCACTTCGCGGCGGAACGCACGTAGCCGGAAAAGCTCTCCAGCCAGTCGACCGCCGGATAGTGGCGCGCGTCGGCGAGTTCCTTGGAAAGCGCCCAGAAGGTCTGGATGATTTCCTTGGTATGGCTGGTCACCGGCTCCGAAAAATCGCCGCCCGGGGGCGACACCGCACCGATCAGCGAGACCGAGCCGTGGTCGCCGGCAAGGGTTTCCACGCGCCCGGCGCGTTCGTAGAAGGCCGCCAGGCGCGAACCGAGATAGGCCGGATAGCCCTCCTCCACCGGCATCTGTCCGAGCCGGCCGGACACCTCGCGCAGCGCCTCGGCCCAGCGGCTGGTCGAATCGGCCACCATCACCACGTCGTAGCCCTGGTCGCGGAAATATTCGGCCAGCGTGATGCCGACGTAGATCGAGGCCTCGCGCGCCACCACCGGCATGTTGGAGGTGTTGGCCACCAGCAGGGTGCGTTCCATCAGGGGACGGCCGGTGTGCGGATCGGTCAGCTCGGGCATGGATTCGAGCACGTCGGTCAGTTCGTTGCCGCGCTCGCCGCAGCCGACGTAGATGACGATCTGGGCGTTGCACCAGCGCGCGATCTGCTGCTGCAGCATGGTCTTGCCGGCGCCGAAGGGACCGGGAATCGCCGCCTTGCCCCCCTTCAGCAGCGGGTAGAAGGTATCCAGAATGCGCTGCCCGGTAATCAGCGGCGCCTCCGCGTGGTCGCGCTGCCGGAACGGACGCGGCGTGCGCACCGGCCAGCGATGGAAGAGATGCAGTTTCTCGATGTGGCCGTCGGCGCGTTTCACCCGGCCGATCACCTCGTCCACGGCGTAATCGCCTTCCGGCGCCAGTTCCAGCAATTCGCCCGCGAGCCGTGGCGGCGTCAGGATGCGATGCCGGATCGACTCGGTTTCCTGCACGCTGCCGAGCACCGCCCCCCCTGCCAGCAGGCTGCCGGCCTGACGCGCGGGTTCGGGCACGAAATGCCAGCGCGTGTCGCGCGGCAATGCAGGCACCGCGACGCCGCGCGCGATACGGTCCCCGCTCTGTTTCCACACGGCGTGCAGCGGCCGCTGCACGCCGTCGAAAATCGCGCCCAGCAGGCCGGGGCCGAGTTCCACCGACAGCGGCCAGCCCAGACCTTCGGCCACTTCGCCGGGGCGCAGGCCGGCGGTGTCTTCGTACAGCTGCGCCAGCGCGGTGCTGCCGTCGCGGCCGATCACCTCGCCGACGAGGCCCAGGCGGCCGACCCGCACCTGCTCGCCGATCACCGTCTGCGGCAGTTCGAGTTTGACCAGAGGACCGTTGATTTCGAGAACCTTGCCCATTCGCTTTCCTTAACAATCCGCGCACGCTGAACGGCAAGCGGCAAAACCGTCCGTCCCCCTCCCCGCTCCCCGCTTACCGCTCCCCGCTTACCGCTCCCCGCTTACCGCTCCCCGCTTACCGCTCCCCGCTTACCGCTTACCGCTTACCGCTTACCGCTCCCCGCTTGCCGCTTACCGCTTACCGCTCCCCGCTTGCCGCTCCCCACTCACCCCTCACCCATGCACCAGCGTCCCCAGATCGGGCGCACTGGCGAACAGGCGTTCCATCGCCACGCGCGCCAGTTCGTCGGCGAGACGCGCCTGGCGTGCCTCGAAGGTCTGATCGAGTTGCGCACGGTTGTCGGCCAGGCGGACGCGAATGCCGCCTTCGCTGGCAAGACCATGCGTGGCCAGGCCGACCGTGCGACCCGGCGCGGCGCGCGCGGCCATCTCCTGCCACAACGGCGCCAGGCGCCTTTCGTCCTCGGGGCGAACTTCCGCCACCAGATCGCCCGGCGGCAATGCCTGCGCCGCCGCAGCCAGCCAGGCCTCGAGGATCGCGAAATAGCGCGCCTCGTCCTGCACCAGCGCCCGGAAACGGGTCCTGAGCTCGGACAGCGTGGCCTCGGTCAGCGCCCAGCGCAGCCGGTCGAGCTCGGCGGCCAGGCGCGTTTCCGCCGCCTGGATCTGCCGCCGCGCCAGGCGTGCAGCCTCGACCTTGGCAGCGAGAATTTCGCGTTCCTCGACCAGTTTGAGCCTGTCGACCGACTCGGCCTGGATGCGTGCACGCGCAGACTCGGCATTCTGCAGTTGCTCGCGCGCCAGCGACTCGGCCTGTTGCAGCAGCGCCTGCTCGAGTTGTGAGACTTGTGCGTCGGCTTCCATTTCCTACTCCAGAACAAGCGCTTTCGTTGTGGAATTCATGTGTTGTATTTCAAGTCGATTCTCAACTCGCGCTACTTCAAGGCATCGGGCCCGAGCACCGCACGCACCACGTCGTCCACGGCCGGGGCGAAATCCTGCGGCGCCGGCAACGGCGGCAGTTCGGTGATGACGATGCGGCCGCCCTCGTTGCGCAGGCGGTTCAGCCAGTAGCCGCCGGCGTGGGCGAGGTGAGTTTCGAGCAATACCAGCGCCTCGTCGCCCTGCTTCGCCAGTTGCTCGAGCACGCTTTCCACGGTGGCCGGATCGGCATCGGCATGTACCTCGGCGCCGATCAGCGCGAAGCCGCCGGCAAGGCCGGCACTGCCCAGCACGACCAGGCGCGCGCCGGCGGGCGGACGTTCGCTGTCCTGACGCATCGGCTCAGAGTTTGCCGAGCAGCAGGATGGACATCACCAGGCCGTAGATCGCGATCCCCTCGGCCAGCCCCATGTAGATCAGCGTGCGGCCGAACATCTCGGGCTTTTCCGCGACCACGGCCAGCGAGGCCGAGCCGATCGGCCCCAGCGCGATGGCCGCGCCGATGGCCGCGAGGCCGGTCGGCAGGCCGATGCCCAGCAGCGCGAGTCCCTTGCCCAGCGTGATCTCGAGCGCGGCGCCGGCAACCGGTTCGGCCGCGAGCACGTCCTGCATGCCGAGCAGCATGACGCCGGCGATGCCGAGTCCGAACAGGGCGAGACTGGCCAGCACACCGCCCTTGCACCAGGCGTCGGGCAAGCGCCGCGGACGGATGTTCAGCCAGACGCCGGCGCCGAGCGTGGCGGCCACGGGCAGGCTTGTCAACGCGATCAACCAGGTCATGTCTACTCCTTCTGTCGATGATGAACGGTGAGCGCTGGACAGTGGGGCCGGCCGGCCCCACCGCCCACCGCTAACGGCTCGCCAGCTTTTCCAGGCTCAGGGGCACGAACGCGCGGCCGTCGCCGCTGAAAAAGCGCGAGAAGCCCTCGTAATACATCAGCCGCAGCGCCTGGATCGCGACGATGCCGCCTTCGAGCACGATGATGACGATATTGCCCAGGATGATCGTGGTCCAGTGGCCGGCGGCCTCGAGACCCTGGGCGAGCGTGAAGATCGCCAGCGCGAGCGCGACGTGGTTGAGGCTGAACGCAGCCACCCGCATGAACGACAGCGTATTGGAAAACAGGTTGATGCCGGTCTCGAGCGTCTCGATGAGCGTCACCAGGATGCGTTCGCCGAGGCCGGCCTTCGCCTCGATCCACTTGTAGGCCGCAATCGCGACGCCGCCCAGCAGCGCGAGCATGCCCGCCGGCTGCGCCACGTCGGCGGCGCCTGCCGCGCTCGCCAGGCTGCCCACCGCACCGGCGTAGAACACGAGACCGGCGATGCCGGTGGAATCGAACAAGGCTTCGGCGCTGCGTCCGGCCCGCCATTTGTTGCGCGCGTTGACCACGAGCGTGAACGCGATGAATCCGACGCCGAAGGCCACCGCGATCGTCAGCACGCGGGTCGGGTCATGCAGCGGCGACAGCCACACCGGTTCGATGATGTCCTCGTAGCCGAACACGCTGCCGTAGAAGACGCCGAACAGCATCGACACCGCGCCCGCCGCGACGCCGATCCAGGCCATGCGTCCGAGGCGCCGGGCGAGCGCCGCTGCGAGCACCACGATCACCGCGCCGTGGCCGACGTCGCCGAACATGGCGCCGAACAGCAGCAGATAGGTGAAGGCGAAAGGCAGCGCCGGGTCGAATTCGCCGTAGCGCGGCACGCCATAGCTCTTCACCAGCGGAATGAACGGCCCGAGCCAGGCGGGGTAACGTACCAGCGACGGCACCTCGGCGTTTTCGGCGACGGTCGGCTCGCGCGCGTCGAGCCAGTACCGGCCGTGGAAATGCGTATCGAGCAGCGCGCGCAGCGCGTCGAGCCGGCGCCGCGGAACCCAGCCCGAGAGCGCGGCGAGTCCGCCCTGTCCGCGCACGCCGGCGAGCGCCGCCTCGGCCAGCGGCCGCGCCAGCGCGAGCCGCAGGCGGGCTTCCTGCAGGCGCGGTGCGAACTGTTCGCGCAGGCCGTCCATCACCTGACACGCCGCGCCGGACTGGTTGCCCAGACGCGTACGCTCGGCCTCGAGCCAGGCGCGTGCCGCCTGCGGATGGGTCCGCAACTCGTCCGGCACCGGCAGTTCGCGCCAGCCGGCCTGGCCCAGCAGGCCCTGTACTTCGGCGTGGCGCGCGCGCGGACCGGCGATGACGGCGAAAACCTGCCCGCCGGTCTCGTCGAAGCGCGAGACCAGATGGCCGGTCATCGCCAGCGCCTCGCTGACGCGCTTGAGCTCGCCCGCCGGCAGGCTGCCGATGTTCACCGCCAGCAGGCTGTCGGCGCGCAGCAGACGCGCAAGGTCGACATTCAGCCGTTCGAGCTTGGCGAGCGTTTCCTCGAGCGTATCGAGATGGCTGCGTGCCTCGGCGAGCCGGGTCTCGCTTTCATGACAGGCGAGGCAGGCGCCCCACACGTCCTTGAGCCAGCCGTTGAGCTCCTCCAGATCCGACAGCGCCGGCGCTTCGGCCGCTTCGGGGATGACGAGCGGGCCGCTGTCGCCGCACTGTTCCAGCAACTTGGCGAGGCGCGCCTCGGCTTCGAGCCAGGCTTCGCGATACGCCATCGCGGGCGAGTCGGCGCGCAGCTCGAGGCTGCACGGCGCCGGGTTGAACACGCCGAAGCGCGCGAGCGTGAGCGCCGCGTCCTGGGCTTCGGAAGCGAGCATGAGCAGCTGGATGCGGAGCAGCGGTTCGGTGCCGAACATCACGCCTCCCCGGCCGCGGCGCGCTGCAGCGCCTGGCGGATATCGCCGGGCGGCAGGCCGAGGTGACGGCCGCGCAGCACGGCGCGCACGCCGCGCAGGTCGCGCTCGCGCAGGATCAGGTAGGCGAAGGCGCGCGCGATGTCCGCCGCGTTCGAGCGCAGCACGCGCCAGGCCTGCTCCGCGGCTTCGTGTTCCATGCGGGAAAACACCGTGGGAATGTCGGGCGCGCCGGCCAGGCGTGCCTGCCACGGCGGCGGCAGGGCCGCGAGCACGGCGTCGAGGCTGTCGAGCGCGGCGAGCTGCTGCAGCCGCCCCGACGAGAGGCTGTAGCGCGAACCGACCAGCAGGTAATAGACCTGCGCCGGCGGCAGCTTGTAGTTGTAGCGGTAGCGCAGCAGCCACACCAGATTGATGCGGTCGATGAGGCTGGCCATGAGGCCGCGGAACGGCGCGCCCGCCGCTTCCTCGAGCAGCTGGGCGCGCGCGGTCAGACCTTCGTAATAGCCATGATCGAGCGCGGCGTCGAGGCTGAACGGATCCTGGCTTTGTTCGAACGCGCGCCGCGCGTGGCGCACGATGCCGGCATAAGGCCCGGTCTCGAGCCGCCGCAGCAGTTCGCCGACATCCTCGGCGTGCGCAAGGTCCTGGCTGTCGAGGCGGCCGAAGGCGCCCATGGGCGTGAGCCGCGCCAGCACCGCGGCCGGGCGCTCGCCGGTCATCTTGCTGCGCAGCAGGGTCTTGACGTTGGAAAGTTCGAAGCGCGCGGTCCAGAAGGTCAGGAACGCCCGCGCCTCGTCCGCCAGCGGGCGGATCAGCACCCGCGTCTCGTCGAGCAGTTGCGCAATGATGCGTTGCTCGAGCGAGCGCGTATCGGCGTCGCGCGCCGCATGCGGAAGGAAGCCGTCCGCCAGTTGCGGCAGCCCGCGCGCGCGCAGGGTGTCGGTAATGACCTCGTGCGGCGCGCCGACCAGCGCGTCGAGCGCGTCGTCATGCCAGAGCCGGCTGGCGTAGAGACTGACACGGGTATTCAGGTAGGCGGACATGGTGAGGAGGACATCGCGTTCGGTGAGCTGCCCTTTCCCGGTTTCACGCCCCGGGGCGGCACGTCATACGGAAGGATCGAGCAGCAGGGCCAGCGCTGCCTCCACGGCTTCGGATTCATGGCGCGACGCCAGGTCGCGCAGCGTGCGCTGGCGTTCGCCGTATTTGCGGGTGAGCTCGGCCACCGCCTGCCCGGCGCGCTCGCGCCCCTCGTTCAGGAAAGGTGCGCGCAGCGTAGTGCGGCCGGCCTCGAAACGCGTCTCGGCCTCGCGTGCGGCATCGAGCGCGGTATCGACGATGCGCTGACGCTCGCGACTGGCGGCGTCGATCACGGCCTGGGCGCGGGCCTCGGTGTCCAGCAGGCGCTGCAGGGCGTCATCCACCTTGCCTAGGCCCCGAACAGCATCGCCAGGCCGCTGGCGGCGATCGCCAGGCCCGCCAGCTGGATCGCGTGGCGGCCGATGCGGCCTGCGGCAATGCCCACGCCGTGGAGGAAGGCCGTCGCCAGCACGAAGCCCAGCGCGTAGAGCGCGGGGGAAGTCGCCTGCGGCATTTCCTGCCCGTGCGCGTAACCATGGAACAGCGCGAAGCCGGCGGCGATCGCCATGCCGGCCGCGACGTTCCAGCGCTGGCGCGTGGCGACCAGCAGGCCCAGCACCAGCACCGACGCCGCGATGCCGGTCTCGACGTGCGGCAGGACCAGCCCGCCCAGCGCCAGCGTGCCGCCCAGCACCATGGTGCCGACGAAGGCGGCAGGCACTGCCCACAGCGCCCGTCCGCCCTGCTGCGCCGCCCACAGGCCGATCGCGACCATGGCGAGCAGGTGATCCAGCCCCGACAGCGGATGGCTCAGGCCGCTGACGAAGCCGGCGACCGCATGGTGGCCGGTGTGCGCGGACGCGGCGCTCGCGTACAGGCAGAGGGCGGCCAGGGAAAGCGTTCGGGCGAGTTTGACGGGATGCATTGCGTGATCTCCAGAATCGTGCCGGTCCGGTTCGGCGGGTTTACTTGATCTTCACCTGCACCAGTTCCTCGCCGTCCGGGTCGGTGACGTGGACGGCGCAGGCGATGCAGGGGTCGAAGGAATGGATGGTGCGCAGGATTTCGAGCGGCTGCTTCGGGTCGTGCATCACGTGATTGTGCTGCAACGCCGCCTCGTAGGCGCCCGGCTGGCCCTGCGCGTCGCGCGGACCGGCGTTCCAGGTGCTGGGCACCACGGCCTGGTAGTTGCTGATCTTGCCGTCGTCGACGACGATCCAGTGGCTGAGTCCGCCGCGCGGCGCCTCCATGAGGCCCACGCCCTGCATGTGCTTCGGCCAGGTCGACGGATCCCAGTACTGGTCGTTGAAGGTGCGCACGTCGCCGGCCTTGATGTTGGCGACGAGCTGGTCGTACCAGCCCTGCATGGCGTCGGCGAGGATCTTGGACTCCAGCGTGCGCGCGGCGGTACGGCCGAGCGTGGAGAACAGCGCCTGCACCGGCACGTCCAGGGTCTTCAGGGTATGGTCCACCAGCGCCTTCGCCTGGGCATTGCCGCTGGCGTACAGCATGAGCACGCGGGCGAGCGGACCGACTTCCATCGCCTTGCCCTTCCAGCGCGGCGATTTAAGCCAGGAGTATTTCTCGCCCACGTCCAGATAGTCGTAAGGCGGCTTCGGTCCAGTGTAATTGAGCTCGGTCTCGCCCTTGAACGGATGCAGGCCCGCGGCGTCGCCGGCGCCGTACTTGTACCAGGAGTGGCTGACGAATTCCTGGATTTCGTCGTCCTTGTCCAGATCGATCGGATGGATGGTCGAGATGTCGTGGCCGAGAATGACGCCGCGCGGGATCAGGTAGGAATCGGTATCCCAGAAGCCCTTCGATGGCAGGTCGCCGAAGGAAAGGAAGTTGCCGCCGGTGTCGCCCATGCCGCCCCATTCCTTGTAGAAACCGGCGATGGCGAGCGTATCCGGCACGTAGACCTGGTCGACGAAGTCGCGCATCTGCTGGATGACGTTGGCGACCGTCTGCAGGCCGACCATGTTGAGCGCGGTGGCGTCCTGGCCGCCCCGATATTCCGGCCCCGCCCCGTGCCCGCCGCCCGGATGGATCGAGATCGCCGAGGGCACGCCGCCGACGACGAAGTTCGGATGCGGGTTCTTGCCGCCGAAGATGGCATGCAGCTTCACCACGTCGCGCTGCCAGGCGAGCGCGTCAAGATAATGCGCCACCGCCATCAGGTTGGCCTCGGGCGGCAGCTTGTACGCCGGATGGCCCCAGTAGGCGTTGGAAAAGATGCCGAGCTGGCCCTGTTCGACGAAGGTCTTCACCTTCTTCTGCACGTCGGCGAAGTAGCCGGGCGAGGATTTCGGATAGTTCGACAGGCTCTGCGCCAGCGCGGACGTGGCCTTGGGATCGGCCTTCAATGCGGAAACCACGTCGACCCAGTCGAGCGCGTGCAGGTGGTAGAAGTGCATCACGTGGTCGTGCACGTACTGCGCCGCGATCATCAGGTTGCGGATCAGTTCGGCGTTGGGCGGAATGCGGTAATCGGGGATGGAACGATGCAGCGCATCCTCCACCGAACGCACCGAGGCGATGCCGTGCACCAGTGTGCAGACGCCGCAGATGCGCTGGGCGAAGGCCCAGGCGTCGCGCGGATCGCGGCCCCGGAGAATGATCTCGATGCCGCGCACCATGGTGCCGGCGGAATACGCGCTGGTGATCCTGCCGCTGGCGTCGGTCTCCGCCTCGATGCGCAGGTGGCCCTCGATGCGGGTGATGGGGTCGACGACGACGCGTTGTGCTGTACTCATGTCCTGGCTTCCTTAGCTGTTCAGAAACGCGTCGAGGATGCGGTACTGCGCCTCGGCTTCGCGGTTGTCGGTGCCCGTGCCCTCGGCGACGGTCTCGCAGGTGCGCGCCAGCCTGGCCTGCATCGCGGCGTCCCAGGCCAGGTTGTCGCCTTTCTCTTCGGGTTTGACGCAGGCGACCGCCGCCCTGGCGACGAAATGGCCGGCCTGGGCCCGCCAGTCGGTTTCACGGCCGCAGCGGGTAAAGCTCTCGACGCGCGCGCTGTTGGCGGCCTGCGCCGCCATGTCCAGCTCCGCTGCGGTGACCCCGGCGCGGCCGGCGGTGTCGAGGGCGGACTGGATGCGCGCATCGCCGGACAGCGGCTGCACCTGCTGCACGAAGCGGGCGGCGATCTGGCGCTGCCGTGCGACGCTCAGGGTCGCCAGGGTCGACTTGAAAGCGACGTCGTCGTGGATCGTCATGGTTCAGGCCCCCTTCTCCGGAATATGCTCGGCGATCATCTCGGTCAGGCCGACCACCGGGATGTCCATCTGATAGTGCTCCAGGCCTTCTTCCAGCACGATGCGGCAGTTGGCGCAGGCGGTGACCAGGCGGTCGGGCTTCACCGCCTCGAGCTGGGACTTCTTCTTCCTGAAGGCCTCGAGGCGCAGTGCCTCGCCCTCCTCGATCGCCGACGCGCCGCCACCGCCGCCGCAACACCAGTTCATGAAGCCGGCGTCGGGCATCTCGACGAAATTGTTCGCGACCATGTTCATCAGCGTGTGCGGCTGCGAAATGACGCCACCGCGGCGCACCAGCTGGCAGGGATCGTGGAAGGTCAGGCGGTCGGTCTCGAAGCCCTCGGTTTTCAGCAGGCCCTGCTGGCGGAATTCGTCGAGCACTTCGATGATGTGCTTGACCTCGAAGCCGAACGGCCGGCCGACCAGGTTGGCGCCTTCCCAGCGCAGCGCGGTGTAGGCGTGGCCGCATTCGGGGCTGATCACCGTCTTGACCTTGAGCTTTTCCGCACCGTCGACGATGCGCGAGACGATCACTTTCGCCAGGTCCGAGTTGCCGATCTGGATGCCGGCGTTGGTCGCCTCGAACGCGGTCGAGCACAGCGTCCAGGTCTTGCCGGCCTGGTGCATGATCTTGGCGATGGCGCCGAGATACTCGGGGAAGTTGATGATCTCCATCGACGACAGCATCACCATGTATTCCGCGCCCACGGCGTCGAGCGGAATCGTCAGGCCGTAATCGGCTTCGACGTGTTTCATCTGCGCCTGCACCGCCGGCAGCTTGACGCCCATCGGGCTGCCGATGGTGACGGTGCGGCCGACCGCGCCCTTGATACCTTCGGGCGCATGGCCGGCGGCCGACATGCCCTCGCGGAACTTGCGCACCATGTAGACGATGTCGTTGCCGACCGGACAGACGGCGGAACAGCGGCCGCACAGCGTGCAGCTGTTGTAGACCAGTTCCTGCCATTCCCCGAGTTCGTCGTCGGTGACCGGTTTCGACAGGCCGGCCAGCTTCTTCAGCCGGCCGAGCAGCGTGTATTCCTGCTCGTACACGCGCCGCAGGGGCTCCAGCTTGTGGATCGGCGTGTACTTGGGGTCGCCGGTCTCGGTGTAGAACAGGCAGGCCTCGGCGCACAGGCCGCAGTGCACGCAGCTGTTGAAATAGCTGGCGATGGGCGCGTCGATGACTTCCCTGAGGACGCGGATACCTTTTTCGAGAGTGGCGCTCATACGGGAACCCCCTTGTGTCCATTCACCCTGCCGTTGTACCAGCGCGAGCCGATCAGGGTGAAGGCATGGAACAGCTTGGTGAACGGCAGCACCACCAGCAGCAGTTCGACCGACAGGATGTGCAGTGCGAGCATCGTCGTGTACGGCAGCAGCAGGTGCTGGAAGGCCATCCAGCCGGTGAGAACGGGCAGGAAGGTGACGGCCCAGGTGAACCAGTCCTCGAAGGTGCTGAGGAAGCGCTTGACCGGCTTGTTGATGCGGTCGACCAGCACCACCACCATCGCCGCCATCGTCACCACGGCCGTCAGGTCGACGAACTGCGAAGGCAGCGCGGGCCAGGACAGGCCGGTGAGATTCGTGACCAGGAGGATGTGCGGCGCGAACAGGAAGACGACGATCGCCAGGCCGACATGGAAGATGTAGCCGCCGATGTAGCTCACCGGCGAGCGCTTCAGCATGCCGGGCGGCGGCAGCGAGCGGCGGAACACGGTATGCAGGCCGGAGGCGCCGGGCGTATGGCGCGGTGCGGAAAGATCGGGCTTGCGGCCGAGCGAATAGATCTCGACCAGGCGCCACAGCACGCCCAGCAGGAAGATCGTCACCGCGATGTTGAGTCCCGTGCCGCGCACCCAGGTGAGGAATTGCAGGTCGGTCATGCTATTTCTCCAGGTCGACCAGCGTGGTCGTCTCGTGCGCCGCCTTGGCTGCCGCCTTCTTGGCGCGGTTGGCGAAGCTCACCGCGACGCCCGCGCCGGCCCCCACCACAGCCGCCGCTGCGGCGAACCTGAGCGGGTCGGCGGGGGTGGAAAGCGCCTTGTAGAAGCCGCCGGCATCCCAGAAATCCGGCTCCGAACAGCCCAGGCAGCCGTGCCCGGATTCCACCGGCCAGGAGGTGCCGCCGTTCCATTTCACCGTGGCGCAGGCGTTGTGCGTCACCGGGCCCTTGCAGCCGAGTTCGAACAGGCACCAGCCGTTGCGTGCGCCCTCGTCGTCGAAGGTCTTGGCGAACTTGCCCTGGTCGTAGAACGGACGGCGGTAGCAGCGGTCGTGGATGGTGTCGCCGAAGAAGGCCTTGGGCCGGCCCTTGTCGTCGAGTTCGGGCAGCGTGCCGAAGGTGAGGTAATGCGCCAGCACGCCGGTCATCACCACCGGAATCGGCGGGCAGCCCGGGATGTTGACGATGGGCTTGTCCTTGACGATGTCGGACACCGACACCGCGCCGGTCGGATTCGGATTCGCCTTGGGGATGCCGCCGTAGGACGCGCACGAACCCATGGCGACGATGGCGGCGCAGCCTGCCGCGGCTTCCTTCAGCAGGTCCACGTTGGAGCGGCCGCCGATGCAGGAGTACGCCCCGTCGACGGCGAGCGGAATCGAGCCGTCGACGATGAGCAGATACTTGCCGGCGTTGTCCTTCATCGCGTTGTGGCGCGCTTCCTCGGCCTGGAAGCCCGCCGCCGCCATCAGGGTCTCCTGATAGTCCAGCGAGATCATGTCGAAGATCATGCCCTCGATGGTCGGCGAATGCGATCGCGTGATCGATTCGGTGCAGCCCGTGCATTCCTGGAACGGCAGCCAGATCACCGACGGCCGGCGGGCGGCGGCCATCGCCTCGGCCATCGCGCGGCCGGCCGAGGGCGGCAGCGCCATCATGGACGCCAGCGTCGCGCAGTACTTGAGGAAGGTGCGGCGCGTGATGCCTTGCCGGCTCAGGGTATCGATCAACGGACCTTGCATGCTGCTGTCTCCTGGGTAGGACGCGACGGGATTGGACTCAGCTTAGAGGTCGGCGCGCCTTGATTCAAGATAGTCCAGTCCGATTTCAACGTCTTCGGGCTGCGTCTTCAACAGTTCGGGCACGAACGCGACTTCCAGCAGTTGCGCGACGACTGCCCCCTGCGGGTTGCGGTGCGTGACCCACCAGATGCCGGAGCAGGCGGTTTCGTCCAGTGTGGATTCGCCATTGGCCTGCAGGCTGACCGTGACTTCCCCGCTGCCCAGCCTGTCGCGCAGCCAGTCGAGGTCGGCCGGCGTGAGCGGCAGCGCGGACAGGTCGATGGCCGAGGACACGCCGGTATCGAGCAGGCGGCGCAGCATCCCGTGCAATTCGTGCAGCAGGGGCGGCGCGTTGCCGCTGAGGGCGGCCGCGGGCGGGACGGCATGGATGGGGATGGTCTCAAGCGACATCGTGCCACGCGCGGATCAGGTCATGGATAGCCGTGCAGGCGGGCGGAATCGCGGCGGCCACCGCGGGCGTCGGCTGCTCGCCCCAGTCGACGACGTCCGGCTGGATCGCCACCATCGCGCGCCGTTGCGGCCAGTGTCCGGCGAGCATGGCGATCGCCCGCAGGTCGGTGAGCCCCACCTCGTGCACGGTGGATTTGCGGTTGCCCATCAGGAAGCGGTCCATGGCCTCGCCCTCGAACAGGGTCCAGTCGCCCGGATGCGAGCGGATGTTGGCCGCATCGACCACGATGAGGGCATCGGCTTCCTCGATCGGCCCCGCCAGGGTGAAGGACAGCGTGCCGCCGTCGAGCAGGGTCACGTCGGGCTGGCCGGCCAGCAGGGGTTCGAGCGCCTGCAGCACATGCACGCCCACCCCCTCGTCGGTGAGCAGGGTGTTGCCGATGCCGAGCACGAGCGTTTTCATGGGGGCAATCTATCAGCCGTATCCGAGAATAACAACCAAGTAATTAAGTCAACTATATGATTTATAAAATAAATCTGTAACGTTATCTGGGGCAGGGACAGACGGGGTCACATTGCATATACTGGATTGGACCCGCTTTGTACGACAGACAGCCATGTGCCTCGCCATCCCCATGCAAATTGAAACCATAGACGGCTTTTCCGCCCGATGCCAGGCCAAGGGCGTGTGGCGCGACGTCAGCCTGTTCATGATGCAGGACGAGCTGCCGGCGGTCGGCGACTTCGTCATGGTCCACGTCGGCTACGCCATCCAGAAAGTCACCGAGGCCGACGCGCGCAGTTCCTGGGAACTCCTCGACCAGATCCTGGAGGAGGTGGGCGGTGCATGAACTCGCCGTCGCGCAGGCCCTGGTCGACCAGGTCGACAACGTGATCCGCCAGCACAATGCAAGCGCCGCATCGCTGATCCGGGTGCGCATCGGCCCGCTGGCCGGCGTCGTCCCCGAACTGCTGGCCAGCGCCTTCCCCCTGGCCGCGGCCGGCCACGCCATGGAACACGCCGTGCTCGACCTCGTCGCCGCGCCCATCCAGGTACGCTGCCAGACCTGCGGCAAGGAAACCGAAGCCGCGATGAACCGCCTCGTCTGCGGCGCCTGCGGCGACTGGCACACGCAGGTCATTTCCGGCGACGAACTGATGCTCGAGAGCGTCGAACTCGAACCCGCCCCCTGACCCCTCCCCGCTCACCGCTCACCGCTAACCGCTCCCCGCTAACCGCTCCCCACTCCCCACCCACACCATGTGCGACACCTGCGGCTGCACCCTCACCTCCGGCAACCAGCACCTCGCGTTCAAGCCTGTCGCCAAGGGCGCGACTGCGGTCTCCGTGCTGAAAGGCCTGCTGGCGAAAAACGACGACCAGGCCGGCCACAACCGCGAACACTTCGACCGCCGCGGCATGCTCGCGATCAACCTGATGTCCTCGCCCGGCTCCGGCAAGACCGCCCTGCTCGAAGCCACGCTCGTCGCGCTGAAGGATGAATTCACCTGCGCCGTGATCGAGGGCGACCTCGAAACCGAGAACGACGCCGAGCGCATCCGCGCCCAGGGCGTGCAGGCACACCAGATCGTCACCGGCACCGCCTGCCACCTCGACGCCCACCTGGTGCACGACGCGCTGCACCACATGAACCTCGACGGCGTCGACCTCCTGTTCATCGAGAACGTCGGCAACCTGGTGTGCCCGGCCAGCTTCGACCTCGGCCAGCATCTCAACGTCACCCTGCTCTCGGTCACCGAGGGCGACGACAAGCCGGCCAAGTACCCGGTGATGTTCCGCGCCGCCGACGCGATGCTGCTGACCAAGACCGATCTCCTGGCCGTGCTCGACGACTTCGATTGCGACAGGGCCGAAGCGCATCTGCGCAATCTGGCCAATCCGGCGCCGGTACTGCGGCTGTCGGCGCGCAAGGGGCCGGGCATGGACGCCTGGCTGGCCTGGCTGCGCGAACAGCTCGCCGCCCAGCGCGCCCGCGTCGCCGCTGGCCGGACGCGCCGCCCGGCGATCCAGCCCGACGGCCAGCAATTCCACGCGGCGACGGCCTGATGAACGAAGCCCGCGCCTGGCTGGAGAAACTCCACGCCCTCGAGTTCGACCGCACGATCAAGATCATGAACGTGTGCGGCGGCCACGAGCGCTCGATCACCCACGCCGGCCTGCGCGGCGCGCTGCCGAAGTGGATCGAACTGGTCCCCGGCCCCGGCTGCCCGGTGTGCGTGTGCCCGGAGGAAGACGTCTACCAGGCCATCCAGCTTGCGCTGCAGGACCGCGTGATCCTGGTCGCCTTCGGCGACATGCTGCGGGTGCCGGTCAACGTGAAGAAGGGCGAGGTGCGTTCGCTGGCCGAGGCGCAGGCCGCCGGCGCCGACGTGCGGCCGATCGCGAGCCCGCTCGATGCGAAGCGGATCGCGCTGGATAATCCCGGGCGCCCGGTGGTGTTCTTCGCCGCCGGCTTCGAGACCACCACCGCGCCGGTCGCGGCGATGCTGGCCGAGGGCATTCCGGACAATCTTTCCATCCTGCTGTCCGGGCGCCTGACCTGGCCGGCGGTCGCCATGCTGCTCGACTCCGGCACGCCCGGCTTCGACGCCCTGGTCGCGCCCGGCCACGTCTCCACCGTGATGGGACCGGAGGAATGGGGATTCGTCGTCGACCGCCACGAGATTCCCGCCGCGGTCGCCGGCTTCACGACCGAGTCGCTGCTGGCCTCGTTCTATTCCGTGCTGCGCCAGTTGAAGACGGGCGAGCGCTTTCTCGACAACTGCTATCGCGAAGTCGCGCATCCGGGCGGCAACCCCACCGGCCGCCGCCTGCTCGACCAGACGCTCGACGTCGTCGACGCCAACTGGCGCGGCATCGGCGTGATTCCGCAGTCCGGCTACGCATTGAAACCGGCGTTCGCGCAGCACGACGCGCGCCTGCAGTTTCCCGACCACAGCGACCCGGAACGCCGCCGCGCCGGCGAGATGCCGCCCGGCTGCGACTGCGCGCAGGTGGTGCTCGGCAAGATCTACCCCAACCAGTGCCGCATCTACGGCAAGGCCTGCACCCCGCGCAATCCGGTCGGCCCCTGCATGGTGTCGGACGAAGGCGCCTGCCGCATCTGGTGGGCAGGCGGCGTGCGTGTAGCCGCCGATGCCTGAACGCGTCGCGCAATTCATCACGATCAGCGGCAGGGTTCAGGGCGTAGGCTTCCGGCCCTTCGTCTATCGGCTCGCCCATCGGCATGGCATCACCGGCTGGGTGCGCAACGCCAACGGCGCAGTGGAAATCCATGCGGAGGGACAACCCGACCAACTCCAGCGATTCAGCGACGCCTTGCTGAACGATGCACCGCCCTTGTCGGCGCCCGCCAAACTGTCCAGTGAAAACTGCCCGCCCGAAGCGGCACCCACATTCTCCATCCTCGACAGTCAGTCCCGGAACGCGGCCGATATCCATGTGCCGGCCGACGGTTTTGTCTGTGCGGACTGCCTGGCCGAACTGCACGACCCGGCCAACCGCCGCCATCGCTACCCCTTCATCAACTGCACCCAGTGCGGGCCGCGCTACACGCTGATCACCGCCCTGCCCTACGATCGCCCCAATACGGCGATGCACGATTTCACGCTGTGCCCGGATTGCCGGCAGGAATACGAGAACCCGCTCGATCGCCGCTTTCATGCCGAACCCATCGCCTGCCCGACGTGCGGCCCGCACCTGCAGTTCGTCTCGGAGGATAAGACAGCCGACGGCGACGAGGCCGCGCTGGCCGCAGCCGTCGCCGTGCTGCAGTCCGGAAGGACTGTCGCGGTGAAAGGCGTCGGCGGTTACCACCTGATGTGCGATGCCGCGAACGATGACGCCGTCGCTTCACTGCGTGCACGCAAGTCGCGCCCGGCCAAACCGCTGGCGGTGATGTTCCGCAATCCCGACGCCATGCGCCGTGCCGTACAGACGACACCGGAACTGGTGGATTTCGCGGCGTCGGCCCAACGCCCCATCGTGCTGCTGCCGAAACGGGCTGACTCCGGCCTGAGCAATCTCATCGCACCCGGTCTCGCGGAAATCGGCTGCCTGCTGCCCTACTCGCCGCTGCACGACCTGCTGCTGGCCGATTTCGGCGGGCCACTGGTGGCGACGTCCGGCAACCTCTCCGGCGAGCCGGTGCTGACCGACAGGATGGAAGCGCAAACCCGGCTTGCCCATCTTGCCGACGCGTTCCTGCACCATGATCGTCCCATCGTGCGGCCGGCCGACGATCCCGTGCACCGCCCCATCGCCGGCACGCCGCGGCCGCTGCGCCTGGGGCGCGGCAACGCGCCGCTGGAACTCGGACTGCCTGCCCCCTTGCCCGAACCCGTGCTGGCGCTTGGCAGCCACATGAAGAACACGCTCTGTCTCGCCTGGGGATCGCGCGCCGTCATCTCGCCGCATATCGGCGAACTCGGCACCGCGCGCAGCCAGGACACCCTGGCGCAAGTGGCGTCCGATTTGCAAGGCCTGTATCAGGTGCAGGCAACACGCCTGATCGTCGACCGCCATCCCGGTTACGGCACGCGCCGTTACGCCCGCGCGGGCGGCTTGCCGGTATTCGAGGTCTGGCATCACCACGCCCATGCGTCCGCACTGGCCTGGGAATTCCCGGACGTCGCCGAATGGATCGTGTTTGCGTGGGATGGCGTCGGTCTCGGCGAGGACGCTACGCTGTGGGGGGGCGAAGCCTTCACCGGCGCACCCGGACGCTGGCAGCGTGCCGCCTCGATGCGGACGTTTCGCCTGCCCGGCGGCGACAAGGCCGGGCGCGAACCGTGGCGCGCCGCGGCGGCACTACTGTGGGAAACGGGACAGCGGGCAGCTTTTGCGCCCGAACCCTTGCATCAGGCATGGTCGGCCCGGCTCAACAGCCCCGCCAGTTCCGCCGTCGGGCGCCTGTTCGATGCCGCAGCGGCCTTGTGCGGCGTCTGTACCCACGCCAGTTTCGAAGGCGAAGCGCCGATGCGGCTGGAAGCGGGCGCAGCCACATCTGCCGGCGATGCCGTCGAACTGCCGCTCGCGCGCGACCCGCTCGGCCTATGGCGCACCGACTGGGCGCCGCTGCTGCCCATGCTCGGCGACACGACCCGGCCGGCCGCCGAGCGCGCAGCCCGCTTTCATCGGAGTCTGGCGCAGGCACTGCTCGAACAGGCGCAACAGTTGCGCACGCAAACCGGCATCCGGTCGGTCGGCCTCACCGGCGGCGTGTTCCAGAACCGCGTGCTTGCGGAAGCCGCGATCGGCCTGCTTGTGCGCGCAGGCTTCAGCGCTCATCTGCCCCAGCATGTCCCCATCAACGATGCCGGGTTAAGCTTCGGCCAGGTCATCGAACTCCTCCACCAATAAAGACACGCCATGGACGACACCCGCATCCTTCTCGCACACGGCAACGGCGGCCGCCTGATGCGCGAACTCATCACCGACGTCTTTGCCCGCCATCTCGGCAACCCGCTGCTCGATACCGACGCCGACGCCGCCACGCTGCCGCATGTGGATGGCGAACTCATGGTCACCACCGATGGCTTCACCGTCGAGCCGCTTGAGTTTCCCGGCGGCGACATCGGCTCGCTTGCCGTGCATGGCGTGGTCAACGACCTGGCGGTGGCCGGGGCCGACCCGCTTTATTTCACCGTGTCCGCGCTCATCGAGGAAGGACTGGAAATCGGCGCGCTCGATCGCTACGTCTCCAGCTTCGCGCGGGCTGCACGACAGAACCATGTCGTCGTCGTGGCCGGCGACACCAAGGTAGTGCGCCGGGGCGAAGGCAGCGGCCTGTATCTGTCGGTCACCGGCATTGGCGTCCGACGCGCTGCCGTCCGGCTGACGATGGATCGCATCGCACCGGACGACGTGGTGCTGGTGTCCGGCCCGGTCGGCGATCACGGCATCGCGGTGATGCTGGCACGCGAGCAGTTCGGCCTCTCCGGCGAACTGCGCTCCGATTCGGCCTCGGTGCTGCCACTGACGCGCGCAATACGCGATTTTCCCGACCTCAAGTTCATGCGCGACCCGACGCGTGGCGGGCTCGCCACGGTGGCCCACGAAATCGCACGCGCCAGCGGCCACAGCGTGACGCTTGACCAGAACGCGGTACCGCTGCGCCCGGAAGTCGTGTCGGTCTGTGAAATGCTGGGCTACGATCCGTATTTCCTGGCCTGCGAAGGCCGGGTCGTCGCCGTCGTCGACCCCTTCGCAGCCGACGACGTACTCGCCCGTTGGCATGCCCTGCCGGAAGGGCGGGACGCCTGCATCATCGGTCGCGTCGAAACAGGCGGCGGGCGCGTGATCCTGGAAACCGGCCTTGGCGGCCGGCGCGTGCTGGACGAGCTGGAAGACGATCCGCTGCCACGGATCTGCTGAATCGCAGTGTAGTGGCACGTCACGCCAAAATGCAGTTTCGACGCCTGTGTCGATTGCATTGACGGATAATGCCCGGCTTCGCTCCCCCCTCTGGAAACCAGGCCACATGCAAAAAGAAGTCAAAGAAGCCCCTCAGTACGCCATCGTGGCGTCGGTTCAACTCCCGGGGGTGAGCGACATGGAGTTTGAAGCCTCGCTGGCCGAACTGCGCGAGCTGGCCAAGACGCTGGGATTCACGGTTACCCGTACGTTCACGCAAAAACGCTCCGGCTTCGACTCGACGGCCTATCTGGGCGTGGGCAAGCGGCGGGAGATCCGCCATTTTGTTCAGGGCAATCTGGACGGCGAAGCCGAGCCCGGCGTTCGTTCGCTGAACCCCTTGTATCGCCTCGACACGGTTGTCGAGGGAACGGGCGACGAAGCGCCGGTCTCGCCCGACCCGATCGACGTCATCTTCGTCGACCACGAGATCTCCCCGTCGCAGGCGCGCCACCTCGAAAACGAAGTCGGCTGCCAGGTGATGGATCGCACCATGGTCATTCTCGAGATCTTCCACCGCAACGCACGTTCCCCCGCTGCGCGCGCGCAGGTGGAAATCGCGCGTCTGGGCTACCTGGCGCCGCGCCTGCGCGAGGCGGCGAAGCTCGCCGGACCACAAGGGCGGCAACGCAGCGGCGTCGGCGGACGCGGCGCCGGCGAGTCGCACACCGAACTGGACAAGCGCAAGATCCGCGACCGCATCGCGGAACTGCAGAAGGAGATCGCGGCGATGGACGCCGACCGCAAGACCCAGCGCGCCCGGCGGCAGGCGCACCAGGGGCTCGCCAGCGTGGCGCTCGTGGGCTACACCAACGCGGGCAAGTCCACCCTGATGCGCGCACTCACGGGCAGCGAGGTGCTGGTCGCCAACAAGCTCTTCGCCACGCTCGACACCACCGTGCGCACCCTGTACCCCGAGAGCGTTCCGCGCGTGCTGGTCAGCGACACGGTCGGTTTCATCAAGAACCTGCCGCACGGACTGGTCGCGTCGTTCAAGTCCACGCTCGAAGAGGCGCTGGATGCCTCGCTGCTGCTTCACGTCATCGACGCCAGCGACCCGGGCTTCGAACGGCAGATCGAAACGACCGAGCACGTGCTGGACGAGATCGAAGCGCAGGACGTGCCGCGCATCCGGATTTTCAACAAGATCGATCACGTCGGCGATGCGGCAGCACAGGCCGAACGCGAAGCCGCGCTGCGCGCCGCGTATCCCGGCTGCATCGTGATGAGCGCGCGCCGCCCCGACGACGTCGCGAAACTACATCAGACGATCGTTGCCTTTTTCCAGCGTGATCTCGTCGAGGCCGAGCTGTTCCTGCCCTGGTCGGCCCAGCAGCTGCGCGGGGAAATATTCGCGCGCTGCGAGGTGCTGGCCGAGCGCGCCGACGGTGAAGGCGCGTTCTTCAGCGTGCGGGGCGAGCAGGCCGCCCTGGACAGTCTGCGCGAGCAGCTGGCTCAGGCGCATTGATGCAGCCGCAAAGGGACGCTAGCCACCGTCACCCACGGCAAACGGCGGCCTGGGACCGTCATACGCTGGTTGCGGCTGATCAACGGGGAGCCACCCCGGGACGAACCCGATCAAACAATCCTTTGCCTAGGTATTGTCTTCACATGCATATTGGCCCATAAAGTATTGGGCCTTCTGGCTTGAGGGAGTTCCACACGTCGCGCATCTCACGCGCCTGGGCGATTGAATGATCTTCTTGTCCCCGACGAGGATTTGATAGACGAATGACTTGGGATGGTTTGCGTCCACCAAGGCTGTGAAGACGAAATCGTACATGGTCAGACTCCTGCCACAGCATGCGCATTGACCCGCTTTCAGGTAATACGGCCCGCCTGCGTCGAGCGATCCTTCCTGAGCGTCAAGCAGGCGCTCGATTTTCCTCACATCATCGCGGTCGGAGACGGTGTAATGCCTGGCCAGAACATCGTCCGGCACCCGATAGCGATCAAACACCTCGGCGTCGACGGAAGCAACCAGATCGTAGTCGTATTGCATTGAACACCTCCTCCTGTGAGTATCCGGGCCAAGGGATTGATACTGCTGAGGGGCCCCGGCAGATAATCAATATAGTTGGAAAGCTTGTTTTGTCGATTCCCGGCGTGTGGGGGCGCCCCGATAACCTGGACCGTCAGGATTTGACCTGCCTGCGACAGCGATCCGCCCACACGGCTGCTTCCACCCGCGAACGCAGGTTGAGCTTCTTCAACAGGTGCTTGACGTGGACCTTCACCGTACCTTCGGCGATATTCATGTCGCGGGCGATCAACTTGTTGCTCTTGCCGCCGACCAGATGATCGAGAATGCGGCTTTCCTGCTCGGTCAGGCCGGCTTCGGCAAGACTGGTCGGACGGCTTTTCTCGCGCAGCGAGGCGACCAGCAACTGGGTCAGACGTTCGCTGATGGTGATCTTGCCGTGCGCAGCCTCGACCAGCCTCTGCATCAAATCCTCCGGCTCCATGTCCTTCAGCAGATAACCATCGGCGCCGGCCTGCAGCGCCGCCATCAGATCCTCCGCCTGGTCCGACACGGTGAGCATGATGACGCGGGAATCGGAGCCCTCCTCCTTGATCGCCTTCAGTACGTCGACGCCGTTCATGTCCTTCATGTTGAGGTCGAGCAGGATCATGTCGGGATGCAGGCGCTGCGCGAGCTGAATGCCTTCCTTGCCGCTAGGGGCTTCACCGACAAAGCGGAATTCGGGGGTGGCCTGGATCAGTTGGATCACGCCCTTGCGGAACAGGGGGTGATCGTCGACGACCAGGATGGTGTGGGTATCGGACGGATTCATAGGGAAGGGGGCAATTGTTCAGTAGGCAAAGAAAGGATGTCGCGCCGCGTGGTTGGCATGAAGTGCAGGGTGACACGGGTGCCGGCGGCAGGAAGGTTCTCGACGCTCAACTGGCCGCCCAGGTTTCTGGCCCGCTCTTCCATGATCGTCATCCCGTAATGATGCGCTCCCGCTGCCTGGTGGACGCCGATGCCGTCATCGGTCACGATCGCCGACACCGACCCGTCGCTGTTGCAGTGCACGCTGATTTCCGCCTGGTGCGCCCGGGCATGGTTGAGCACATTGGAAAGCGCCTCGCGCACTATCTGCAGGGCGTGGATTTCTTCGTTGGGCGTGAGTGTACAGCCAGCCAGATGGACGTCCAGCGTGATCGGAATGCCGCCGCGGGCAGTGAATTCATTCACGGTGTCCTGCAGGGCGGCACCCAGGCCTTCTCCTTCGATACGTAGGCGGAAGGTGGTGAGGAGTTCGCGCAACTGGCGGTAGGCGCTGTTGAGACCTTCTCGCAGCTCGGCCAGCACTTCGTTGGCTTCACTGCCTGCGCCGGGCTGCGATGCCGGGTCCGCGGCAGGCAACAATGGCTTCAGCCGGCTGACCTGGATTTTCATGTAGGCGAGCGACTGCGCCAGCGAATCGTGCAGTTCGCGCGCCAGCGCGGCACGCTCTTCCAGCAGCGACAGCCGGCGAGTCTGCTCGGTACGGCGCGCGGTGCCGATGGCGATGCCGATATGGCGCGACAAGGCCTCGAGCAGCTGGGCCTGCCATTGCGCCAGTTCCTTGCCCGGAGGCATCTCCAGTTGCAGCACGCCATAATGATGTTCGGTATCCTTGAGCGGCAACGTCAGCATGCGGCGGCCATCTGGCAGCGCATGGACGGCCAGCGTTTGGTGGGCGAGGCATTCCGCGCAACTCGTCAGACCGCACTGATTGGGATCGCCGTCGTCCGGGTGCAGCGTGCTGGCGATCACGCGCGCACGTGTCTCGCCGGCCTCCACCAGACAGGCGAGCCCGTGTCCGACGCCGAGGACATTCTCCAGATCGTTCAGCAGAATGGCATAGGTGTTCGCCGCTACCGGCCCGTTGTAGAGCCTGGCGATGGAGTGATAGAGCAATTCCAGCGAACGGTTGGCGATGGTGAGCTCGGCGGTCTTTTCCTCCACCCGCGCTTCCAGGTTCTGATACATCCTGGAAAGATCCTCGGCCATGTGGTTGAAGGCCTGGCCCAGCCGTCCGAGCTCGTCGCTGCCGGTGTGCTCGGTACGCACCGCGAGATTGCCCCGGCCGACATTGGCTGCAAACGACAGCAGGTCGCGCAGGGGCAGGATCAGGTCGTTGCGTGCCAGATACAGCGTGAGCGAGCCGACCAGCAGCGTCATCAGCAAGGCGGCGCCGAGCACCATGCGCAGGACCAGGATTTTCGCCTCGGTATCGCGTTCGATCTGCTTGACCAGGTGATCGATCTTGTCGACAAACCCATTGACCTCCGCGATCAGCGGAACCTGGTTTGCCATTGCAGAGGCGCTGCCATCCACTTCCGCCCTGAAACGCGGTTTCATCTTCTGCCAGGCCTGCAGCACGGTCGCATAGCTGCGCGAGAGCTCGGTTTCGGCCTGCCGCGGCATCAATTCCGTGATGCGGGGGTCGGCCAGGGTGGACTCGAACGTGTCGATCGCATCGCCGAGCCGGGCGGCAGCATTCCCGTCTGTCGACTGTCTGACCGAGAGCGCGAGGCTGCTCATCCTGTAGGTCTGCATGCGCAGGCTGCCTGCAAGGTTGATCGCTTCGCCGCTGCCCTGCACCGATTCGGCGATGATGCCCGAGCTGGCCATGCCGAGGATGGCGAAACAGGCGATCAGCGCCAGGGCCCCACCCAGTTTCAGCAACAGCGAATGCTGCAGGAAGCCACGTTTTTCGTTCATATCCACCTTGGGGCCGGTTCGGCGCCCGAAAATAAAGAGGTACCTCGAAAGTACCATTTATTCATGATCATGCTAGCAACGATCTGCCGATTTGTTGTGAAAACATAGGCTTAACAATCTTCCGCCATTCATCTTTTGGCCGGCGCAGCATGCCGACAACACCGCGATTCAAATCAATATTTGCAGACCTAGAGATCGGATTTTCTTTATATGCTAGATTCCAAATGCGACATTATGTCGCAGCGGCAGGTGGCCGGGATGACCGCCTGCCGGATTCGAGCGATCCGGATTGCCTTGCGCCAATCCGAATGAACGTGCCGATTATTTCCAGGATGGGGAGCACCACGACATGACACAGGACCATACGCAGGACGATAGCAAACTATCCGATACCCAGCCCGATCTGGGCCGCCGAAAATTCATGAACACCGCCGCCCTGGTCGGGCTTTCCGGCGCAGGGCTTTCGCTGGGCCTGTCTGCATGCAACAAGAAATCGGCGCCGGCGACGGATAAAGGCGCCGGCGCGGGTGCCCCCGCGGCCCAGGCCAGCAGTGTCGATTACAGCAAATACGAAGTTCCGCCGGGCCAGCTCGATGAGTACTATTCTTTTTCCAGCGGTGGCCATTCGGGCGAAGTACGCATCTACGGCATTCCATCCGGCCGCGAACTGAAGCGCATCCCGGTCTTCAACATGGATGCCCTGGTGGGCTGGGGCGTCACCAACGAATCCAAGGCGATCCTGGGTACCAAGGCGGACGGCACCCCCAGGTACACCACCGGCGACACCCACCACCTGCACCAGTCCTACACTGACGGCGTCTACGACGGCAAGTACATGTTCGTGAACGACAAGATCCATGGTCGCCTGGCGCGCGTCCGCATGGACACCATGGAGTGCGACAAGATCATCGAACTGCCGAATGTCCAGGGTTTTCATGGCACCTTCCCCGACAAGCGTGATCCGGTCGACTCCAGCGTCAATCACACCACCCGCGTGTTCTGCGGCGCCGAATTCGCGATACCCCTACCCAATGACGGGCGGGATCTGGACGACAGCAGCAAGTACAAATCGATCTTCAGCTGCGTCGATTCCAACTCCATGGAGATGCGCTGGCAGGTGCTGATCGACGGCAACTGTGACCTGGTGGCGTCCTCCTACGACGGCAAGCTGGCGGCGACCAACCAGTACAACACGGAGAAAGGCCTCCATTACGAAGACATGATGGCCAAGGAGATGGATGCCTGCCTGTTCTTCAACGTGGCCCGCATCGAAGAGGCCGTGAAGGCGGGCAAGGTGCGCTATATCGGCAGCTCCAAGGTTCCCGTGGTGGATGGCACGATGGAATCCAACCAGGATCCAAAAACCGCGCTGACGTGCTATGTGCCGATCCCGAAGAATCCCCATGGCGTGAACATCAGCCCCGACGGCAAGTACTACGTCTGTTCGGGCAAGCTCTCGCCGACCGCCTCGGTCATCGAGCATGCCCTGGTGCTGAAGTGGTTCGATGGCGGCCTGGCCAATCCCCGCGACGCGGTGGTCGGCGAACCCGAGATCGGCCTCGGGCCGCTTCACACCGGCTTCGACAACAAGGGAAACGCCTACACCACCCTGTTCCTCGACAGCCAGATCGTGAAGTGGAACGTTGAGGCTTCGATCAAGGCATACAAGGGCGACAAGAATGCCAAAGTGGTATTGGACCGCATCGACGTGCATTACCAGCCAGGTCATGGCTTCACCTCGATGGGCGAGACCAAGGAATCGGACGGCAAGTACTTCATTTCCGACAACAAGTTCTCCAAGGACCGCTTCCTGCCGGTCGGCCCGCTTCATGCCGAGACCGCCCAGCTGATCGACATCAGCGGCGACAAGATGAAGCTGGTGGCCGACCATTCGGTGTATTCGGAGCCGCACGACTCGATCATCGTCCGCCGCGACATCATCAAGACGCGCCAGGTGTACAACATGGACGAGTTCCCGCTGGCCGTGAAGGACCCCAAGGACTCAGGGGTCTTCCGCAACGGCCGGAAAGTGACCGTCAAGCTCACCAGCCAGGCGCCGACCTTCAGCTTGCGGGAATTCAAGCTCAAGAAGGGCGACGAGGTGACCATCATCCTGACCAACCACGACAAGGTCGAGGATCTGACGCACGGCTTCGCCATTCCGAAGTACAACATCCAGTTCATCGTCAACCCGCAGGAGACCAAATCGGTGACCTTTGTCGCCGACAAGCCAGGCGTCTATTGGTGCTACTGCACCAATTTCTGCCATGCGCTGCACCTGGAAATGCGCAGCCGCATGCTCGTCGAAGCCTGACCGGTTGCGCCGTTCCGTTCCTGATGGGGCTCAGGTTCCGAGTCCGCCGGCTTGCCGGCGGATAAACACGCGACTGCGGTATGCTGCGGATTCGTCGCGTGTATCCTGATGATGTTCCGACATTTGCGGTGTTTTTCATGAATTATCTTGCCTGCCCTATCGTCCGCTTCCTGACGATGCTCTGTTTGTGGTGCGTCCCGGGGCTGGCCGCCGCCGGCAGCTATGAGGCGCCGCTGCCGGCGCAACTGTCCACCGATCCCGATCTGTGCGCGTACGTACCCTGCAAGGACGTGATGCCCGGCGCCGACAGCTTTTCCAAGCGCATGGGCAAACCGGCCTATGTCGAGGCCTACCGGAGCCGCAAAGACAAGCATGACGAGAAGGACAATCATGGCGACGAGAAAGACAAGCATGACGGGAAAGACGACCGCAAACTGATCGGCTACGTATTCCTGTCCACCGACGTCGTCGACATCCCGGCCTACTCGGGCAAGCCCGTGGTGACGCTGATCGGCATGGATACCAAGGGCATCATCACCGGTGTCCGGGTTCTGAAGCACTCCGAACCGATCCTGCTGGTGGGCATTCCGGAGTCGCAGCTCACCAAGTTCGTCAAGCAATACCTCGGCAAGTTCGTCGGCGACAAGATCGAAGTGGGCACCTCCCGGCCGGGCGAAGGCATGATCGGCGTCGACGCGATCTCCGGCGCCACGGTGACGGTGATCGCGGAAAACCAGGTCATCCTGCGCAGCGGCCTCGAAGTCGCCCGCCAGGTAGGCATCGTCAAGCCCACGATCCGGCCCCAGGCGACGTTCAAGGACATCCCGGGCACGCTGGACTGGCAGGCGCTGCTCGACGAAGGCAGCGTCCAGGAACTCAAGGTCAAGGCGGACGAAATCGGCCAGGGGCCCGCGGGGCAACCCTACATCGACATCTATTTCGGCTATCTCAACGAGCCGACGATCGGGCGCAGCGTGCTGGGCGAGCATGGCTATGCCGCCCTCATGTCCAAGCTCAAGCCGGGCGAGCACGCGATTTTCCTGATCGCCAACGGCACGGGGTCCTTCAAGGGCTCGGGCTTCGTGCGCGGCGGCATCTATGACCGCGTGCTGGTGTCCCAGGACATCGATTCCTTCACCTTCCGCGATCTGGACTATCTCAACCTGTACGGCATCGAGGCCGCCGGTGCGCCGCACTACAAGGAGTCGGCCATCTTCATCATCCGCTCGCCGATCTTCAGTGGGGCCTATCCCTGGAGCCTGGTGTACCTGGCCAACAAGATAGACCGGCAAACCGGCACCAAGACCTTTACCAGCTTCGACCGGGAATACTGGTTGCCCGCCCGCTACCTCGAAGGGGGGCGTCCGGAAATCGTCAAGCCGGAGGCGACCTGGGTAAAAGTATGGAAGTCGCGCAAGATCGAGGTCGTGCTGTTCCTGCTATGGCTCGTCGCTGCGGGCACCGTCTATGCATTGCGCGACAAGCTGGTTCGCCGCTCGACGATGAAGGACACGCGCTGGAAGGAGATCCCGCGTTACCTGCTGTGGGTCTCGTCGATCGGCTTCGTCGGGTTCTATCTGCTGGCCGTTCCCTCGATCACCCAGGTGCTGACCTGGTTCCATGCCATCCTGTTCGAGTGGCGCTGGGAACTGTTCCTCTCCGACCCCTTCGTCTTCCTGTTCTGGATCTTCATCATCGTCACCACGTTCTTCTGGGGACGCGGAATGTTCTGCGGCTGGATGTGCCCCTACGGATCGCTCGCGGAACTGGTCTACCATGTGGCCGGCAAGCTGGGGCTGAAGCGCTACCAGCGCCACCTGCTGCCACAAAATTGGCATGATCGGCTGAAATGGATCAAATACGGCATTTTCACCATCCTGCTCGCCGTGTCCTTCTATTCCATGGGATGGGCGGAAAAGCTCGCTGAAGTCGAGCCGTTCAAGACCACCTTCCTGGTCGGGGTGTGGAACCGCTCCTGGCCTTTCGTGACGTTCTGGACCGTCCTGATCGTCGCGTCGGCTTTCTTCGAACGCCCGTTCTGCGGGTATCTGTGCCCGCTCGGCGCCGCGCTCGCGGTGCCGTCGACCTTCCGCTGGTGGGGACTCAAGCGCAAGGCGGAGTGCGGGCCGTGCGCGGCGTGCCAGGTAGGCTGTGGCTCGCAGGCGATTGACGACAGCGGCCGCATCGACCAGCGCGAATGCCTGCTGTGCCTCGACTGCCAGGTCCTCTACTACGACACCCATGCCTGCCCGCCGCTGGCCAAGGAACGCAAGCGCCGCACCAAGGCCGGCGAGCCGCTGACCGCGATCGGCGCGGACGGCTACTACATCCCTATCATTCCCGTTTCCTCGCGCTCCGCGCAGCCGACCACGGCGCGGCCAAGCCTGCCCGCCTTCATCGGCCAGGAGTTCTTCGACCACCTGTTCCCCTGGAGCCGCAAGGTATTCCAGCAGCCCATCCTGCTGCAGGCGACCACGTTCGCGCTGACCGTGCTGGTGACCTGGGTGTGGGTGCTCGGCGCCGCGGGCCGGATCGGCCCCGGCATCGTGCTCGGCTGGTGGCTGGGCTGGAGCGCCTACGAACTGGTGGTGCGCATGCGCTGCAAGCCCTACGTCAAGGACGGCCCGTGGTGGGGACGCAACCTGCGCCCGGCTTCCTGGGCCGACATGGCCTCCTACGTGGCATTCAAGAACCTGCTCATCGCTGCCACCCTGTTCCTGATCATGAAGGGCACGGGAATACTGGATGCCCTGCAAGGCCTGCCGGCGCTGCAATGGCTTTACTAGCCACCAGGCCGATCGTACAACTCGTTCTGGCTGGCCTGCTGGCCTGCCTGGCGGGCCAGGCGCGCGCCGACATCCTGACGGTGCACCCGGGCCAATCCATCGGCGCAGCCATCGCCCAGGCCCGTCCGGGCGACGAAGTCCGGGTGGAACGCGGCTTGTACCGGGAAAACCTGCTGATCGACAAGCCCCTGACGCTGAAGGGAATCGACCGGCCCACGCTGAGCGGCGGTCTCAAAGGGGACACGATCCGCATCACCGCCGAGGACGTCACCATCGACGGGCTGATCGTGCGCGATTCCGGCGACAGCCTGGTCGAGCAGAATGCCGGCATCTACATCCGGCCGGGTGCGAATCGCGCAATCGTGCGCAACTGCGACCTGACTTACAATCTTTTCGGCCTGTGGATCGAGTCGGTCCGGGACGTGCAGGTCCTCAACAACGTGATCACCGGCAAGCGCGATTACCGGTCTGCCTCGCGTGGCAACGGCATCGAGCTCTACCACACCGAGGGCGCGCAGATCGTCGGCAACCAGATCAGCTTCGTCCGCGACGGCATCTACGTCGATGTGTCGAATCACGCGCTGTTCCGCAACAACCGCATCCACAACGCGCGCTACGGCACCCACTACATGAACTCCAACGACAACGTGTGGGAAGGCAACGACTCGTACCACAACCGCGGCGGCCTCGCGTTGATGATGGCGCGCAACCAGGTGGTGCGGAACAATCGCGCCTGGGGAAATTCAGACCACGGCATCATGTTGCGCACCCTGCAGGATTCGGTAATCGAGGGCAACATCGTCGCCGGCAATGCCCGCGGTTTCTTCATCTACGATGCCGAGTACAACATCATCCGAAACAACCTCGTGATGGACAACACGGTCGGCGTGCACCTGTGGGCGGGTTCCTACCGCAACAAGGCGGAGGGCAACGATTTCATCCAGAACCGCACCCAGATCAAGTATGTGGCCAGCCGGGACGAGATCTGGCCGGGCAACTACTGGAGCAACTATGTGGGCTGGGACCGCAATGGCGACGGCATCGGGGATGTGCCCTACGAAGCGAACGACATGGTCGACTACCTGTCCTGGCGCCACCCGATGATGAAGCTGCTGCTGGCCAGCCCGGCCGTGCAGACGCTGCGCATGGTCAGCCAGCAGTTCCCGCTGCTGCGCGCCACCAGCATCGTCGACCCCAAACCGCGGATGCAGCCGCACAACCCCGACTGGAGACAATGGCGTGGAATCTTCCCTTCCCACCCCCAATGACGCCGGCGCGCCCCTGATCGTCGCACAAGGGGTGCGCAAGCACTACGGCAACATCCACGCGGTCGACGGCGTCGACCTCGACATCCGTTCCGGCGAACTGTTCGGCCTCATCGGGCACAACGGCGCCGGCAAGAGCACGCTGTTCAAGATGATGCTCGGCCTGACCCCCACCACCGCGGGCGACATCCGCATCGGCGGCGCGCTCGTCACCGGCCGCGACTTTCGTGCCGTCAGGCGTACGGTCGGCTACCTGCCCGAGAACGTGGTGCTCTATGACAACCTCACCGGCCTCGAGACCCTATGGTTGTTCGCCAGGCTGAAAGGCGCCCCGCCGGCCGAGGCCGTTCCGACGCTCGAACGCGTGGGCCTTGCACATGCGGCCAAACGACGCGTGCGCGAATACTCCAAAGGCATGCGCCAGCGTCTCGGCTTTGCCCAGGCCCTGCTCGGCAAACCGCGCATCCTGTTTCTCGACGAACCCACCACAGGCCTGGATCCGGAGGCGATCCGCAGTTTTTACGCAACGCTCCGACAGCTCAGAAGCGAAGGCGTGACGACGGTCATCACCTCCCATATCCTCGCCGAGATCCAGGAACGCGTGGATCGCATTGCGATCATGACCGCCGGCAAGGTACAGGCCCGCGGGACGGTCCAGGATTTGCGCGAGCAGGTGGACCTGCCGCTGTGGTTCAGCGTGCGCGTCTCGAAGGAGGATTTCGAGACGGTGCGCGCGGCACTCTCCCATCTGCAGGTGGATGCAATCGAGGCGCACGACGACCACGTGAAGGTGCGGTGCCGGCGCGAAGCGAAGATGGCGGTGATCGAGGCGCTTGCCCGGCTGGATGGCCGGGTCCGCGACCTCACGGTGCGCGAACCCTCGCTTGAAGACGTGTTCTTCGGCTTTTCGGATTGAGAGGGCGGCATGGAAATCGCACAAATTGCCACCATCGCGGGCAAGGAGTTCTGGGACCGTATCCGTAATCGCTGGGTACTGGCCGTGGCGCTGGTATTCACCGCCTTCGCGCTGGTCATTGCCTATTTCGGCGCCGCGCAGCAAGGCACCGTCGGCTTCCGCTCGATCGATCTCACCATCGCCAGCCTGGTCAGCCTGGTGATCTACCTGATTCCCCTGATCGCGCTCGTCCTGGGTTTCGACGCCATCGTCGGCGAACGCGAGCGGGGATCGCTCGACCTCCTGCTCTCGATGCCGATCACGCGCCTGGAATTGCTGCTGGGAAAATACTTGGGACTGGCGGCGGCGCTGACTTTCTCGACCATCGCCGGTTTCGGCCTGGTGGCGATCGTGCTGTCGGCCCGGCTCGATCTCAACGCCCTGTACCACTACGTCGGCTTCATGTTCAGTTCGGTGCTGCTGGGCTGCGCCTTCCTGAGCCTGGCGGTGATGCTGTCGGTGTTCGCCGCCGACCGCACCCGCGCCTCGGGGCTCGCGATCGCCACCTGGTTCTTCTTCGTGCTGGTGTTCGACCTGCTCCTGCTCGGCGCGCTGGTCGTCACCGGCGGCCAGTGGGGCGGCGAGATCTTTCCCTACCTGCTGCTGGCAAATCCTGCCGACGTGTTCCGCATCCTCAATATCTTTTCCCTGGACGACGTCCGTACCCTGTACGGGCTGGCGACCGTTTTTCCCCCGTCACTGGCCAATCCCTGGCTGCTCGGCCTGGTGATGCTCGCCTGGATCGTGGTACCACTGGGTATCGCAAGCTGGAGATTCCGCACATGACCTCAATCAGACGTACGTTCATTCTTGCCGCGCTCGCGGCAACCCTGCTCGCGGCCTGCGGGCAATCAGCAGGCCCGGCCGCCGTGGCGCCGCTGGAAATCAGCCGCAACACCTCCTGTTCCCTCGACGGCATGCTGCTCGCCGACTATCCCGGCCCCAAGGCGCAGATCTTCTACGCCGGGCAGGCGGAGCCGGATTTCTTCTGCGACACGGTGGAGATGTTCCATGTCTATCTCACCCCGGAACAGGTCAGGGACGTACGCGGCATTTTCGTGCAGGACATGGGCAAGGCTGCCTGGGACGAGCCGCACGGCCACTGGATCGACGCGAAATCCGCCTATTACGTCTATGGCAGCAAGCGCGAGGGATCGATGGGGCCGACCATTGCCAGCTTTGCGCTGGAACAGGATGCGACGAAATTCGCCGCCGAATACGGCGGCAAGGTCTACCGCTTCGCCGCCATCCAGCCCGACATGGTCGTTCTGGACGGCGGCGTGCTCAACGACAGCCACATGTAAGGAACGCCATGCCCGAATTCTTTGAAAGCGTCCCGTTCGAGACGGCAACCGAAATCGAACAGCTGGCCCGGCTGGCCTACGAACTGCGCGAGAACCGCCAGACTGTCCTCCAGTTTCACGGAGTGACCGACGAGGCGGCCCTGCTGCAGAAAATCCAGTCCGGCGAAGTGGCCGAGCATCCCGGCTACGAACACTATCTGGCAGCCCGGATTCTCGCCGACACCCGCGAAACGGTCCGGACCGCGCTTGCGGAACGCGCCCAGGAGGCCAACAGGACATGAGCCTGCATCTCGAACTCGGCAAGGCAATCGAGCACGCATTCCCGAACGATCTGGACGGGGCGATCGAGCACCTGCAGGACGCACTCAGTGTCCGCCTGAGGAATGGTGTAACGCTGGAGGTGCGCTATGCCGCGGCCGATGCCTATTCCTTGCGCTGGGTCTACGGCGAGATCGAATCCGGCATCGACACGGCGCCCTTGCACCCTGGCCTGGCGACCTTTCCCAACCATTTCCACGACGCGACCAGGCGCATCCTGGCCGACCCGCTCACGCGTCCCGATGCCGCGCCGGCAGAGAACCTGCGTCGATTGATCCGCGCCCTGCTCGACGACCCGATGCTCGGCGCCAAGGACATCGGCTGATGCCACGGCCATCCAGACTGCTGTCATCGGGTGGCCTCACGATCGCCTTTACCACCTCGCTGCTGCTGTTCGCCGACGGACCGCCGACGCGCGAGATCGATCCGTTCGACAACGCGCTGTGCATCGTCGCCCCCGCCACACCATACGACCCGGCGTCAGGCCAGCCCATGTACGCACCGCGACCGGTGCCCGCCGATGCACGCTGTCCGGTGTGCGGCATGTATCCCGCCCGCTATCCGCGCTGGGCCGCCCAGATCATTTTCAAGGACGGGGCGGCCCATTACTTCGATTCGCCGGTCAATCTGTTCGACTTCCTCCACAAGGTCGATCGCTACGACCGGCGTTACACCCTCGACGATGTTGCCGCGAGCTATGTGCGCGACCTCGAGAGCGGGCAATGGATCGAGGCCGGACGAGCCTTTTTCGTCCACGGCTCCGACGTCGCCGGTCCGATGCGCACCGCCGACCTGCCTGCCTTCACCAGCCGCACGGCGGCGGACGCCTTTGCCCGCCAGCACCGCGGCACCGTGCTGACCGCCCCGGACATGACGCCTCAACTGCTGACGCTTCTGAGCCGCAACGGCCGCCATCGCCATTGACCCTGGCGGCGTAAACTCGGAAATCGAATTCAAAAAAACGGGGGAGACCAAGTCTCCCCCGTTTCTCCGCTGCACAAGCCCGAGGGCTCGGACCCGGTGCTTATTTGACCTTGTCGACCATGTAATTCACCGCCGCCTTCACTTCGTCATCCGTCAGCTTGGGGTTACCGCCACGCGCGGGCATGGCCCCTTTTGCACCGTTGAAGCCTTCGAGCGCATGCTTGTACAGGACGTCCATACCCTGGGCGATCCGCGGCTCCCAGTCGGCCTTGTTGCCAAACACAGGGGCACCTGCCGCACCAGACGCATGGCACAGCGCGCAGACGGCGCCGAACACCTTCTTGCCCACATCGTTCGCGGCCTCTTCAGGCTTGTTTGCGGCTTCGTCATGCTTCTCCATGACGGCCGGTGCCGGCGCGGCCGCTTCGGGTGCTGCCGGTGCCGTGGCCGCAGGCGCGCTTTCCTGTTTCCCGCAGGCGCCCAACAACGTTGCAAGTGAGACGGCGAGGATGAGCGATGTCTTTTTCATTTGAGTTTCCTGTTGTGCTGGTAAAAGAGAAGCGATGTCGGGACGCGCCCGACTCTGGCGGCCCGCGATCACATCGGCTGGCCACCTCGTCACGATTCAAAATATATCACCTCGCCATCGGGTGGTCTTCACTGCTGAAGAGCTACTCCCAATATATCTATCTCCATACCCCACACCCAGTGGATTTCACAATATCCCAGATAAAACATTGTCTTAACAGCATACCCCCACTACCTCTTTGGAGGTAGCAAGCGTATCAAAACATACAAATCCCACCCTTTTCATCCGCATTCACAGGCATACACTGCGATCAACATTTCAGACAAGCCAGTCTTGAAGTCTTGGCAAAGGATGCATCATGGCGACCCAGACCCAAAAGCAGATTTCCGTGCTCACGCTGAGCACGCTGGCGTTCACCGCCTGCTTCGCCGTGTGGATGATGTTCGCGATCATCGGCATTCCCATCAAAAAAATGTTGAGCTTGAACGAGACCGAGTTCGGCATCCTGGTGGCCACGCCGGTGCTGACAGGTTCGCTCATCCGGCTGCCGCTCGGCATGTGGACCGACAAGCTGGGCGGCCGCATCGTCTTCTTCGTGCTGATGCTGGCGACCATCGTACCGATCTGGCTGATCGGTTATGCCACCGCATACTGGCACTTTCTGCTGCTGGCATTGTTCGTCGGCGTGGCCGGGGGATCCTTTTCGGTCGGCATCGCCTATGTGGCCCGCTGGTTCCCTAAAAAACGGCAGGGGTTTGCCATGGGCATCTTCGGCGCCGGCAACTCGGGCGCCGCGCTGACCAAGTTCGTTGCCCCTTCCTTGGTGGTTGCCTACGGCTGGCAGTCCGTGCCGCATGTGTATGCGGTGGCCATGCTGATCGTGGCCATGCTCTTCTGGATCTTCACTTATACCGACACGGCGCATCATGTGCCCAGCCACATCACATTCAGGCAACAGCTCGCCGCGCTGAAGGACCCCAACGTCTGGAAGCTCTCCCAGTATTACTCGATCGTGTTCGGCGGCTATGTGGCCCTGTCACTCTGGCTGACCAAGTATTTCATCACCGAGTACGGCTTCTCCATCAAGACCGCTGCACTGATGGCAGCCTGCTTTTCGCTGCCGGGCGGCGTGATGCGCGCAGTGGGTGGCTGGATCTCCGACAAGGTCGGCGCGCACCGGCTCACCTGGTGGGTGATGTGGGTATCGTGGATCTGCCTGTTCCTGTTGTCCTATCCGCAGACCGACATGGTGATCCAGACCACCAAGGGCGAATTCGCGCTGCACATCGGCCTCAACGTCTGGGTATTCACCGCGCTGCTGTTCGTGCTCGGCCTGTGCTGGGCATTCGGCAAGGCCTCGGTATTCAAGTACATCTCCGACGAATACCCCGACAACATCGGCGTCATCTCCGGCATCGTCGGCCTGATGGGCGGTCTTGGCGGCTTCGTGCTGCCCATTCTGTTCGGCGCCATCGTCGACCTCACCGGCATCAACAGCGGCATCTTCATGCTGATGTACGGCATCACCTGGGTATCGCTGATCTGGATGTACCTGACCGAAGTTCGCAAGCTGCCGATGATCAGGACCGCAGGCGCCGACCCCCTCGAGTAATCCCATCTTTCAAGCCAGGAGCGATCTATGTCCACCAACATCAAGGAATGGAACCCGGAAGACGCCACCTTCTGGGAAACGACCGGCAGGAAGATTGCCTACCGCAACCTGTGGATCTCGGTGCCGGCCCTGCTGTGCGGCTTCGCCGTGTGGCTGATGTGGGGAATCATCACGGTGCAGATGGCCAACCTGGGATTTCCGTTCAGCAAGGACGAGCTGTTCACGCTGACCGCGATCTCCGGCCTGGCTGGCGCGACCATGCGCATCCCCTCCTCCTTCTTCATCCGGCTGGCGGGCGGACGCAACGTCATCTTCCTCACCACCTCGATGCTGCTGGCGCCGGCGATCGGCACCGGCATCGTCCTGCAGCATCCCGACTGGCCGTTGTGGTCGTTCCAACTGATGGCGCTGTGGTCTGGCGTCGGCGGCGGCAATTTCGCCAGTTCGATGTCCAACATCAGCACCTTCTTTCCCAAGCGGCTGCAGGGCACCGCGCTGGGCATCAACGCCGGGCTCGGCAACTTCGGCGTCACCACCATGCAGATCCTGATTCCGCTGGTGATGACGGTCAGCGTGTTCGGCGCACTGGGCGGCGAGCCGATGACCCTGGTGAAGGACAGCGGCTGGATCTTCGGCAAGATCCTCGCCGGCACCCCCACCTACATCCAGAACGCTGGCCTCACCTGGGCACTGTCACTGGTTCCACTGGGCATCATCGCCTGGTTCGGCATGAACAACCTGTTGCCGGTCTCTCCCGACATCGGCGGTACCGTGTTCGCCTTCATCAAGATCACCTGGCTCTATACCCTGGTCTTCGTGCCCGCCATCGGCGGCCTCTATCTCTACCTGCCCGCGCCGACCGGTCTAGGCGTGCTCAACATGTGGGTGGCGATGCCGCTCATCATCGTGGTCACCCTGCTGATCCTGAAGCTTGCAGCCTTCGGCACGATGAAGGAAAACATCGGCAAGCAGTTCGCCATCTTCAAGAACCGCCACACGTGGTCGATGACCGCACTCTACCTCGTCACTTTCGGATCTTTCATCGGTTTCTCGATGGCGCTGCCGCTGTCGATCAAGGTGATCTTCGGCGACAGCCACACCCTGGATGCCGCCACCGGCATCTGGACGCACGTCAACAATCCCAATGGGCCATCCGCGCTGACCTATGCCTGGATCGGCCCCTTCGTCGGCGCGCTGATCCGCCCGGTCGGCGGCTGGATCGCCGACAAGGTGGGGGGCTCCATCGTCACCCAGATCATTTCGGCGGTGATGGTCGTCGCCTCGGCCTACGCCGGATGGATCATGATGCAGGCGTACCACTCCGCCACACCCGAGATGTATTTCACGCAATTCCTGGTGGTGTTCGTCGTGCTGTTCGCCGCCACCGGGATCGGCAACGGCTCGACCTTCCGGACTGTCGGCGTGATCTTCGACCGCGTGCAGGCCGGTCCCGTTCTGGGTTGGACATCCGCCGTGGCCGCCTATGGTTCCTTCATCGCCCCCGAGGTCATCAAGAATCAGATCAAGGCGGGCACCCCGGAAATGGCGATGTACGGCTTCGCCGTCTTCTATGCCGTGTGCCTGGTGCTGAACTGGTGGTTTTATCTGCGCAAGGGTTCGGAGATCAGGAACCCGTGAGTGGTGAACGGTGAGTGGTAAATGGCAAAAAGCCGACCTCCCTACCACTCACCACTTACTGCTAACCACTCCCCCATGAGCGACAAAGGAGCGAATACATGAGTCACTTTCTCGACCGACTGACGTTCTTCAAGAAGACCCTCGGCGAATTCTCCGACGGCCACGGCGTAGTCAAGGACGAAGACCGCAGCTGGGAAAACGCCTACCGCAGCCGCTGGCAGCAGGACAAGGTGGTGCGTTCCACCCACGGGGTGAACTGCACCGGATCGTGCAGCTGGAAGATCTTCGTCAAGAACGGCCTGATCACCTGGGAAATCCAGCAGACCGACTATCCGCGCACGCGGCCCGACCTGCCCAATCACGAGCCGCGTGGCTGCCCGCGCGGCGCCAGCTATTCCTGGTATGTCTATTCGGCGCAACGGGTGAAGTATCCGCTGATCCGCGGCCGCCTGATGGAAATGTGGCGCGAGGCCCGCAAGACCCTGGACCCGGTAGCGGCATGGAAGTCGATCAGCCAGGACCCCGAAAAGGCCAAGCGCTACAAGTCAGTGCGCGGCCAGGGCGGTTTCGTGCGTGCCAAATGGGACGAGGTGACGGAAATGATCGCCGCCTCCAACGTATTCACCATCAAGGAATTCGGCCCCGACCGCATCTATGGTTTTTCGCCGATTCCCGCCATGTCGATGGTGAGCTACGCCGCCGGTTCGCGCTACATGTCGCTGATCGGCGGCGTCTGCGGCTCGTTCTACGACTGGTACTGCGACCTGCCGCCGTCCAGCCCGCAGGTATGGGGCGAACAGACCGACGTGCCGGAATCGGCCGACTGGTATAACTCGACCTATCTGATGGTGTGGGGCTCCAACGTGCCGCAGACCCGCACCCCCGACGCCCACTTCTACACCGAGGTGCGCTACAAGGGCACCAAGACGGTGGCGGTATCAAGCGACTTCGGCGAGATGGTGAAGTTCGGTGACATCTGGCTGGCGCCGCGCCAGGGCACCGATGCCGCGCTCGCGCTGGCGATGGGCCACGTCATCCTCAGCGAATTCCATAACAAGAACAAAAGCCAATATTTCGATACCTACTGCCGCCAGTACAACGACATGCCGATGCTGGTCATGCTGAAGATGCACGAAGGCCAGCTGATCGCCGACCGCTATCTGCGCGCCTCCGACCTCACCGGCCACATGGGGCAGGACAACAATCCTGAATGGAAGACCGTGGTGTACGACGAGAACACCGGCTACCTGGTCGCACCCAACGGATCGATCGGTTTCCGCTGGGGCCAATCGGGCGCATGGAACCTGGAAATGCGCGACGGCTATTCCAATAAAGAAGTGAAGCCGCAGTTGAGCCTGCTGAGCAACTACGACGACATCGTCGAGGTCGCCATGCCCTACTTCGGCGGCGACGACCACAACGAACTGCTCGTCCGCAACCTGCCGGTCAAGCTCATCAGCGTCGGCGGCAAGGACGTGTATGTCGCCACCGTCTACGACCTGACGCTGGCCAACTATGGCGTCGACCGCGGCCTCGGCGGGCCGAACCTGCCCGCGAGCTACGATGACGACGTGCCCTACACCCCGGCCTGGGCCGAGAAGCATTGTGGGGTGCCACGCGCCGACATCATCACGGTGGCGCGCGAGTTCGCCGACAACGCCGACAAGACCCTGGGCAAGTCCATGGTCATTCTCGGCGCGGCGCTGAACCACTGGTACCACAACGACATGATCTACCGCGGCATCATGAATCTCCTGATGATGTGCGGCTGCATCGGCCAGTCGGGCGGCGGCTGGGCGCACTACGTCGGCCAGGAAAAACTGCGGCCGCAGACCGGCTGGGCGCCGCTGGCCTTCGGCCTCGACTGGCATCGCCCGCCGCGGCAGATGAACTCCACCTCATTCTTCTACGCCCACACCAGCCAATGGCGTCACGAGAAGTTGGCGGCGTCGGAGATCCTGTCGCCGACAGCGGACAAGAAAAACGGCGACTACCGGCTGATCGATTTCAATGTGCGCGCCGAACGCATGGGCTGGCTGCCGTCCGCGCCACAGCTGGAAACCAATCCGCTCGACATCACCCGGGCCGCCGACGCTGCCGGCATCGACCCGATCAAGTATGCCGTCGAACAGATCAAGAGCGGCGCGCTCAAGTTCTCTTGCGAGGATCCGGACAACCCGAAGAACTTCCCGCGCAATCTGTTCGTGTGGCGCTCCAACCTGCTGGGTTCCTCAGGCAAGGGCCACGAGTATTTCCTCAAGTATCTGCTCGGCACCCAGAACGCCGTGCTGGGACCGGACCTCGGCGAACTCGGCGAGTCCAAGCCGAAGGAAGTCGTGTGGCACGACAAGGGCGCAGAAGGCAAGCTGGACCTGCTGGTGACGCTCGACTTCCGCATGTCGACCACCTGCCTCTATTCCGACATCGTGCTGCCGTCGGCCACCTGGTATGAGAAGGACGACCTCAACACCTCGGACATGCATCCTTTCATCCACCCGCTGTCCGAGGCGGTACAGCCGCTGTGGGAATCGAAGTCCGACTGGGAAATCTACAAGACCATCGCGAAGGCCTTCTCCGAACTCGCCGCCACGCATCTGGGTACCCAAAAAGACCTCGTCTTGACGCCGCTGATGCACGACACGCCGTCCGAACTGGGGCAGAGCCTGGGTGTGCGCGACTGGAAGAAGGGCGAGGTTGATCCGATTCCCGGCAAGACCATGCCGACGATGACAGTGGTGACGCGCGACTACGGCGACACCTACAAGAAATTCACCGCGCTGGGCCCGCTGATGAGCAAGGTCGGCAACGGCGGCAAGGGCATCAGCTGGAATACCGAAGTCGAAGTGCAGCAGCTCGCCGAACTGAACTACACCGTTACCGAGGAAGGCGTCAGCAAGGGACTGCCAAAGATCGAATCGGCCATCGATGCCTGCGAAGTGGTCCTGATGCTGGCACCGGAAACCAACGGCCATGTCGCGGTGAAGGCGTGGGAGGCGCTGTCGAAGATCACCGGCCGCGACCACACGCATCTGGCCAGTTCGCGCGAGGACGACAAGATCCGCTTCCGCGACATCCAGGTGCAGCCGAGGAAGATCATCTCCTCGCCGACCTGGTCGGGTCTGGAATCGGAGCACGTGTCGTACAACGCCTGTTTCACCAACGTGCACGAACTGATCCCATGGCGCACCCTCACCGGTCGCCAGCAGTTCTACCAGGACCATCCGTGGATGCTGGATTTCGGCGAGGGCCTGTGCGTGTACAAGCCGCCGGTCGACACCAAGACGATCGCGCCGCTGCTGGGCAAGAAACCGAACGGCCACCACGAGCTGGTGCTCAACTGGATCACCCCGCACCAGAAATGGGGCATCCACAGCACCTACACCGACAACCTGCGCATGCTCACCTTATCCAGGGGCGGTCCCCACGTCTGGGTGTCCGAGATCGAGGCCAAGCAGGCCGGACTGATCGACAACGACTGGGTCGAGGTGTTCAACGTCAACGGCACATTGACCGCACGTGTCGTGGTCAGCCAGCGGGTGCCCAAGGGCATGTGCCTGATGTATCACGCGCAGGAAAAGATCATCAACGTGCCGGGCGCCGAAGTCAGCGGATTCCGCGGCGGCATCCACAACTCGGTGACGCGCACCATCACCAAGCCCACGCACATGATCGGCGGCTACGCGCAGCTGGCCTACGGCTTCAACTACTACGGCACGGTGGGATCCAACCGCGACGAGTATGTGATCGTGCGCAAGATGAAGAAGGTGGACTGGATGGAAGGCCCGCTGGACGAACGCTGAACTGAACGATTTCGAGGGCAACGGTCTCCCCCAGCCCTCGCCCGCGCCAACTCTCTCCGACGCGGGATTTTTATACGAAGCACAGGGGCTGCCCCTGTCAGGCAAGGAGTTACAACATGAAAGTGCGTGCCCAGATTGCCATGGTGTTGAACCTCGACAAGTGCATCGGCTGTCACACCTGTTCGGTCACCTGCAAGAACGTGTGGACCTCGCGCGAAGGCATGGAGTACGCGTGGTTCAACAACGTCGAGTCGAAGCCCGGCATCGGCTATCCCAAGCAGTGGGAGAACCAGGACGTGTGGAACGGCGGCTGGAAACTGAAAGGCGACGGCAAGCTCGAGCCGCGCCAGGGCAGCCGCCTGAAGATTCTCGCCAACCTATTCGGCAACCCCAACCTGCCGGAGATCGACGACTACTACGAGCCCTTCACCTACGACTATCAGCATCTGCAGAAGGCGCCGCTGTCCGAGACGCCGCCCACCGCACGTCCGATCTCGGCCATCACCGGCAAGAAGATGGACAAGATCAACTGGGGCCCCAATTGGGAAGACGACCTCGGCGGCGAGTTCGCCTCGCGCAGCCGCGACAAGAACTTCGACAACGTGCAGAAGGAGATGCACTCGACCTTCGAGAACACCTTCCTGATGTACCTGCCACGGCTGTGCGAGCACTGCCTCAACCCGACCTGCGTCGCCTCCTGCCCGTCGGGATCGATCTACAAGCGCGAGGAAGACGGCATCGTGCTGGTCGACCAGGACAAGTGCCGCGGCTGGCGCATGTGCATCTCCGGCTGCCCGTACAAGAAGATCTACTACAACTGGAAGAGCGGCAAGGCCGAGAAGTGCATCTTCTGCTACCCGCGCATCGAAGCAGGGCAGCCCACGGTCTGCTCGGAGTCCTGCGTCGGCCGCATCCGCTACCTCGGCGTGATCCTCTATGACGCCGACCGCATCGAGGAAGCCGCCAGCGTCACCGACGAGAAGGAACTCTACGAAGCCCAGTTGAAGATCTTCCTCGACCCCAGCGATCCCGCCGTCATCGCCGCCGCGCGCGCCGAAGGCATCCCGGAAGCCTGGCTCGACGCTGCGGTGAAGTCGCCGGTCTACAAGATGGCGATCGACTGGAAGATCGCCTTCCCGCTGCACCCGGAATACCGCACGCTGCCGATGGTGTGGTACGTGCCGCCGCTCTCGCCGATCCAGGCCGCGGCCGAATCGGGCCGGATGGGCATGAACGGCATCATCCCCGACACCCAGTCGCTGCGCATCCCGATCACCTACCTCGCCAACCTGCTGACCGGCGGCAAGGAAAAACCGGTGATCACGGCGCTCGACCGCCTGCTGGCGATGCGCGCCTACATGCGCGGCAAGTCGGTGGAGGGCAAGCCCAACACCGCCGCACTCGACCAGGTCGGACTCAGCTCCGCCCAGGCCGACGAGATGTACCGCTATCTTGCGATCGCCAACTACGAGGACCGCTTCGTCATCCCCACCACCCACCGCGAGGAAACGATCAACACCTTCGAGGAAAAATCGAGCTGCGGCTTCACCTTCGGCAACGGCTGCTCGGATGGCGTGACGCCCAAGACCAGCCTGTTCGGCAACCGCAGGAATGCCGTCCCGGTCGACCTGTCGCAGCTGCACGCCAAGAAGAAAACCGGTTAAGGAGCCACACGATGAAAACCTTCAAAGTCCTGTCCCTGCTGCTGTGCTACCCGGAATCGGAGTGGCTGGCGGCGCTGCCCGAGATGCACGCCGCGCTGGAGGACGAAACCGGCTTCAATGGCGGCGCGTCGACGCGACTCGCGCCGCTGTTCGACCTGCTGCACGAGTCGAAGCTGATCGCGCTGCAGGAAAACTACGTCGCCACCTTCGACCGCAATCCCTCGCACTCGCTGCATCTGTTCGAGCACATCCACGGCGAATCGCGCGACCGCGGCTCGGCGATGATCGACCTGCTGGAGGAATACTGGAAGGTCGGCCTCGACGCCAGCGCGGCGGAACTGCCCGACTACGTGCCGCTGTTCCTCGAATTCCTGTCGCTGCTCCCGGCCGACGGGGCAGGCGCGCTGCTGGGCGACGCGGTGCATGTGCTGGCGGCGATCGGCCGCCGGCTGGACGCCGGCGGCAGCCCCTACGCGCTCGCCTTCCAGGTGCTCGAATCGATGTCGCCGGTGGCGGCGCTGGAACTCGCCGAGCCGCCGGTGCGCGACATGGACGAGGCCATGGAATTGTTCGGCCCGTCGGCGGAAGGCGTGGAACCCCTGCTGAAGCCGGGCCCGCAGGTCGCGGTGATGCAGATGCCGGCGTCGCGCCGGCCTGCGCAGACGCAGGCGCATTGACCCCAAGGAGGATCGCCCCATGTCCCATTCGCAAACATTCCTGTTCGGCATCTATCCCTACATCGCCCTCACGGTCTTCCTGCTCGGCAGCCTGATCCGCTTCGACCGCGAGCAATACAGCTGGAAGAGCGATTCGTCGCAGCTGCTGAAACGCGGCCAGCTGCGGCTGGGCAGCAACCTGTTCCATGTCGGCGTGCTGTTCCTGTTCTTCGGCCACTTCTTCGGCATGCTGACGCCGCACTTCGTCTATGAACCCTTCATGAGCGCCGGTGCCAAGCAGGTGCTGGCCATGGTGTCGGGCGGCACCGCCGGCGCGCTGGCCTTCGCCGGCATCACGCTGCTGCTGCACCGCCGGCTGACCGAGCCGCGCATCCGCGCCACCTCGAAATTCAGCGACATCCTGGTCCTGTGGCTGCTGTGGCTGCAGCTGCTGCTGGGCCTGGCGACCATTCCGCTGTCGGCGCAGCATCTCGACGGCAGCATGATGCTGCGGCTCGCCGAATGGGCGCAGCGCATCGTCACCTTCCGCGGCGACGCGGTCGAACTGCTGGTCGGCGCGGGCTGGATCTTCAAGACCCACCTGTTCCTCGGCATGACGATCTTCCTCGTGTTCCCTTTCACCCGCCTGGTCCACGTGTGGAGCGGCTTCGCCGCCACGACCTATGCGGTACGCGCCTGGCAGCTGGTGCGTCCGCGGAGCTGAGACCATGATCCACCGTACCGATACAAGGAGACGTCCATGACGCACGTTGTCGTCCTCGGGGCCGGCATCGCCGGCGTGCCCGCGGCCTACGCCCTGAAATCCCGGCTCGGCCCCCAGGTCGAGGTCACCGTCATTTCCGACCGGGACTATTTCCATTTCGTGCCGTCCAACCCATGGATCGCCATGGGCTGGCGCGAACGGGCCGACGTGGCCTTCCCGATCGCGCCCTTCCTGCAGGAACGTGGCATCCGTTTCGTCCACGGCCGGGTGCAGTGCATCCAGCCCGACAGCATCCGGATCGACCTGGAAAACGGCGAGCCGGTTTTCTACGACTATCTGCTGATCGCAACCGGGGCGGAAGGCGACTTCGACGCCATACCGGGCCTGGCGGAGCGCACGCATGCCGTCCTGCACATCGACCAGGCCGAAGCCACGTACGCCGCCTACAAGGATTTCCTCAGGGCGCCGGGGCCCATCGTGATCGGGGCCGCACAGGGCGCCAGCATCCTGGGACCGGTCTACGAATACGCCTTCCTGGTGGATGCGGACCTGAAGCGCCGCAACATGCGCGGGCGCGCCCCCATCACCCTGGTGACGCCGGAACCGTGGCCGGGCCATCTCGGTCTGGGCAGCATCGGCGCCAACCGCGCGGCGGTGGAAGCGGCGCTGGCCGACAACCACATCCATATCCTCTGCAATGCCCGCACCCTGCGGGTGGACGCCAACACCATCCTGATCGCCGAGCTCGGCCCCAACGGCAGGGAAAGAAGCCGCTACGAACTGCCTTACGCGTTTTCGGTGTACTGGCCGGCATTCCGCGGCGTCGCCGGCGTGCGCGCCGCCGACGGGCTGTTGAACCCGCAGGGCCTGGTCGAAGTCGACGAATACCTGCGCAACCGCCAGTTCCACAACGTGTTCGCGGCCGGAATCTGCGTCGCCCGCGAGGCCGTCGACCGGACGGCGCCGGACGTCGGCGCACCGGATTCGGTGTATTCCATCCAGAACGAGATCGGGACGGCGGTCTACAACATCGTCGCCAGCATCCACGGCGAAACCCTGGTCAGCCACGTGCCGCAGCGCGCGAAATGGCTTTCGGACATGGGCGACAGCGGCGCCGCCTATCTGGCGGGCCCGCAGGTCCCGCTGCGCGACATCAACTGGATGCGCCAGGGACGCTGGGTCCACCAGGCCAAGGTCGACTTCGAGAAATACTTCATCAACCGGATCCGCCTGCGCGGTTCGGGCCAGCTGTCCGCGGCGGTCTCGCGGATCGCGAATGTGATGAGCCAGGCCATGGATTCCCGGACGGCCGACGGCGCGGTGCCGGCCGCCGCGCGCGCGCCGGGCGGACGCCTCGACCTGGCGCTCGGCCGCGACGACCAGTTCGAACTGCGTGCGTTGGCCAGGACGCTGGGACTGCCGCCGGACCAGCTCGCGGCCGACCTGCTGGCGGCCGCGGTGAGCGACGCCAGGTCCTATCTCGGCGAAGCGCGCGTGGAGAAGCTGGAACGGGCACGCCGCGAGCTGCGGGTGGAGGAACTGCCCGAGCGCCAACCCGGCGTCGCATTCCACGGCGGCGGCACCTGAGCCGCCCGGTCCCTGCCCCGACACCGCAACGGAGAAACACGACATGACACCCGAGAGCGACATGCCGCCGCGCGACGCGGAAGGCTACCTGGTCGAACCCGCCGACTGGAACGAGGACATCGCGCGGGCGCTTGCGCACGAGGAGCAGCTCGCACTCGGCGACGACCACTGGGACGCGATCCGCTTCATGCGCGACTACTACGACGAGCACCAGATCGCCGCCGACGCGCGCTTCGTGATCCGGCATCTGGCAGAACGCCATGGGCGCGACGCGCAGAAGAAGCTGTTCGAGCTCTTTCCCTACGGCTACGTGAAGCAGGCGTGCAAGATCGCCGGCATGAAGCGGCCGCGCGCCTGGAGCACGGGTTGAAGCCGGGCATGACGCGGATACCGGTCGCCGACCTGCAGCAGCGCCCGCCCCCGCGCGGCTGGGCGCCGTTCGCCCTCGGCTTCCGGCCGTTCTTCCTCGCCGCCGGATTGGCCGGCGTGCTGCTGATGGCGCTGTGGCTGGGCATCCTGCTGGGCGGGATCGCGTCGCCGGCCGTGTCGCCCCTCGTCTGGCATGGCCACGAGATGGTCTTCGGCTTCGGCGTCGCGGTGATCGCCGGCTTCCTCCTCACCGCGGCGCAGAACTGGACCGGCCTCCCGACGCCGTCGGGCATGCCGCTCGCCGCGCTGTTCGGTGTGTGGCTGGCGGGACGCCTGGCCTTCCTGCTGCCGGGCCTGCCGGCAGCCGGCGTCGCCGTGGCCGATCTCCTGTTCCTGCCGCTGCTTGCGTTCGCGCTGGCACGGCCCATCCTGCGGACCCGGCAACTGCACAATTACCCCTTCCCGCTCATGCTGCTGGCGCTGTTCGCGGCCAACGTGCTGGTGCATCTCGAACTGCTCGGGCTTTTCGCGGGCGCAGGGCTCGGCCTGCGTCTCGCGGTCTACGTGATCGTGGTGATGATCGTGACGATGGGCGGACGGGTCATCCCCAGTTTTACCGACAACCGGCTGCAGACGCGGGCACGCCGCTGGAAGGGCGTCGAGCGCCTGGTGTTTCCGGCCACCCTCGCCGCCCTGCTCGCGGCGCTGGCGGCGCCGGCGTCTCCCCCCACCGCGCTGCTTGCCGCCGGCGCGGCCGCGGTACACGCGGTGCGGCTGGCCGGCTGGTACACCGGCCAATACTGGCGGGTGCCGCTGCTGTGGGTGCTGCACCTGGGCTACGCCTGGATTGCAGCGGGCTTCGCCCTGCTCGCGGTATCGGCCGCCGGCGACGGCGCCGCGGCGGGCAGCGCACTGCATGCCTTCACCGCCGGCGGCATCGGCGTGCTGACGCTCGGCATGATGGCCCGCGTCGCGCTCGGCCACAGCGGCCGGCCGCTGGAAGCGGCGCCCCTGATGGCCTGGGCTTTCGGCGCGGTCAATCTGGCCGCGCTCGCGCGCGTCGCCGGACCGCTGCTGTTCGCGCAGGCCTACGACGTCGTCATGGCGGTCGCCGGCCTGGCGTGGATCGTGGCGTTCGCCCTGTTTGCCGTGCTCTACACGCCCGTCCTGCTGCGCCCGCGCGTCGACGGCAAGCCGGGATGAAGACGGCCGCCTCGAAGCGCGGCGATTGACGCGCCCGCGCCGGCGCGGCAGGCTGGGCGCCGTCCTCCGCGTTCCCGTCGTCGCCATGTCCATCCGCGTCTTTCTTGCACTCTGCCTGCTGTCCTCCCCGCTCCTCGCTGCCGCACCCGGCGGCGTGGTCGCGGTTTCCCACCCGGCCGCGGCCGCGGCCGGCGCGCGCATGCTGGCGGCCGGCGGCAATGCGGTCGACGCGGCGGCAGCGGTGCAGTTCGCGCTCAACGTGGTGGAGCCGCAATCCTCCGGCATCGGCGGCGGCGGCTTCATGATGATTTATCTGGCGAAGACCGGCGAGACCGTGATCGTCGACTCGCGCGAGCGCGCCCCGGCGGCGGCACGCGCCGACCAGTTCGCGCCGGACGGGTTGCCCATGCCCTTCGCGCAGGCCTCGACCAGCGGCCTGGCTGTCGGCGTGCCGGGCACCTTGCGCGGCATTGACACGGCGTTGAAGCGCTGGGGCACGAAGCCGCTCGCGGCGACGCTCGCGCCGGCGATCGGACTGGCCGAACGCGGTTTCCGGGTGAACCGTTTCCTCGCCGGGGACATCGCCAACGACGACGGCCGCACAACGCTGCAGCCGGAAACCGCCGCGATTTTCCGCCCCGGCGGCGTGCCGCTCGCCGAGGGCGACTGGCTGGTGCAGCCGGATCTGGCGAGGACGCTGAAGCGGATCGCGGCGAAAGGACCGGACGCCTTCTACCGCGGTCCGCTCGCGCGCGCCATCGTCAAGGCGCAGCAGCGCGCACGGCCCGAGCTCGGCGAGGCCGGCCGCGGGCGGATGACGACGGCCGACCTGGCGCGTTACGACGTGGCGATCCGCACGCCCCTGATGGGCCGCTACCGCGGCTGGACGCTGGCGACCATGCCGCCGCCCTCGTCCGGCGGCCTCACGATGCTGGAGATCCTCGGCCTGCTGGAACGCTTTCCGCTCGGCGACGCCGCACAGGGCTACGGCTTCGGCAGCCCGAAGACCCTGCACGTGATGATCGAGGCGATGCGCCTGGCCTTCGCCGACCGCGCGCTGTGGATCGGCGACGACGACGCCGTGCCGGTGCCGCGCAGGGGGCTGCTACATGCGGACTATCTCGCCGCGCGCAGCGCGCTGATCCGCCCGGACCGCCGCATGGACACGCCGGGCGCCGGCGACCCCACGCCCTGGGAAGCGGCCGCCGCGCCGGCACCGGCGGCCCGCGCCCATGCCGAAAGCCCGCACACCACGCATTTCGCGATCGTCGACCGCTGGGGCAACGTGGTCACCTACACCAGCACCATCGAGTACACCTGGGGCTCGGGCATCACGGTGCCGGGCTACGGTTTCCTGCTCAACAACGAGCTCACCGATTTCAATTTCACGCCCGCCGCCGACCCGGCGCAGGGCAACCCGGGCGCCAACGACGTCGCGCCGGGCAAGCGCCCGCGTTCGAGCATGGCGCCGACGCTGCTGATGAAGGCGGGCAAGCCGGTCGTGGCCTTGGGTTCGCCCGGCGGCGCGACCATCATCAATTCGGTTTTGAATGTCACGCTCGATCTCGTCGACCACGGCATGACGCTGCAGCAGGCCATCGATGCACCGCGGATTTCGGTCACCCACGCAGGCGGGCAACTCGCTTGCGAGGGCGGCCGCGCCTTCATGCAGCCGGCCTTTAGCATCGCCGCGCAGGATGCGCTGCGCGGACTGGGCCACGGCGGACTCGGCGCGGCCGGGACCGACGGCTGCCGGCAGGCGATCGGCTCGGTACAGGCCGTGGCGATCGATCCGGCAAGCGGCGTCCGCACGGGCGCGGCGGACCCCAGGCGCGAAGGCACCGTGATCCGGGTCGCTCCCTGAAACCGGATCCCCGGGTCTAGGTGTGCGCGCGGATGAACTGCGCGCAGGCGGCGGCCGGCATCGGCCGCGCGAAGTGGTAGCCCTGCGCCTCGTCGCAGCCGCAGGCGCGCAGCAGACCTAGAATTGCGCCTTCTTCCACGCCTTCGGCAATGGTGCGCAAATGCAGGCTATGCGCCATTTGCGCGATGGCGCGCACGATGCTGGCGCTGTCGGCATTGTGCGCCATGTCGCGGATGAAGGACTGGTCGATCTTGAGCTTGTCGACGGCGAGCTGGCGCAGGTAGGACAGGCTGGAATAGCCGGTGCCGAAGTCGTCGATGGACAGCTTCACGCCCAGGGCCTTGAGCCGCTGGACGAGCTGCAGCATGTGGCTGGCGCCGTTCAGCAGGATGGATTCGGTCAGTTCGAGTTCGAGCCAGCGTGCGTCGAGGCCGGAATCTCGCAGTGCGCGTTCGATGGTTTCTTCCAGGTTGCCGCGCCGGAACTGCACGGCCGAGAGGTTCACCGCCACGACCACGGGCGGCAGGCCGGCCGCCTGCCAGGCCATGGCCTGCCGGCAGGCCTCGCGCAGCACCCACTCGCCGATCGGCACGATGGCACCGCAGGTTTCGGCGATGGGGATGAAGCGGCTCGGCGGAATCAGGCCGAGTTCTGCGTGCGGCCAGCGGATCAGGGCCTCGACGCCGACGATGGCGCCGCTCGAAAGATCGATCTGCGGCTGATAGTGCAGTTCGAATTCGCCCTGCGCCAGCGCGCGGCGCATGTCGGTGCGCAGCTTCAGGTGCTCGGCGGAATCGAGGTTCATGCGTTCGGTGAAGAAACGGTAGGTGTTCCGGCCTGCGTCCTTGGCGTGATACATCGCCGCGTCGGCCTTGCGGATCAGCGTGTCGGGATCGTCGCCGTCGGCGGGGAAGACGGCGATGCCGAGCGAGAGCGAAGCCGACAGGGTATGGCCGTCGATCAGGAACGGCGCCTGCATCGCTTCGGCGATCTTCTCGGCGACCGCGCTGATGCCGTCGGTATCTCCGGTGTCCGGCAATACGGCAAGGAATTCGTCGCCGCCCTGGCGGCCGAGGCTGTCCGAATGGCGTACGCACTGGCCCAGCCGGACCGCCACCTGGCCGAGCAGCGCGTCGCCCATGGCATGCCCCAGCGTGTCGTTGACCAGCTTGAAATTGTCGATGTCGACGAACAGCAGGGCGCCGCTGCTGCTCTTGCGCTGCGCATGCGCGATCGCCTGTTCCAGGCGGTCGCGGACGAGCGCGCGGTTGGGCAGCCCGGTCAGGGTGTCGTGGCTGGCGAGATAGGCGATGCGGGCTTCGGACGCCTGGCGCGCCAGCACGATGCCGGTGAGATGCGCGCCGATCTCGAGCAGCTTGCGATGGAAGATGCCGGGCGGGCGATGCTCGAAGCTCGACAGTGCGAAGGAGCCGATGACGCCACCCCCGGGCGCGCGTATGGGCATGGACCAGCAGGCGCGGATGTCGAAATCGATGGCGAGTTGCCGGATGTCGCACCAGCGCGCATCGACCAGGGTGTTTTCGACGAAGACCGGCTTCTGGCTGAAGACGGCGTTGCCGCACGATCCGCCGCCCGGTCCCGGTTGCAGGCCGTTGAGCCGTGCGATGGCTTCGGGCGGAATGCTGGGCGCAGCCAGCACGTACAGTCTGCCGTCGGTTTCGTCGAGCAGCATGCACGAGGCCACGGAGGCGGGAACGGCGCTTTCCGCCAGCCGGCAGATGTCCTCGATGACCTGGCCGTGATTCTTGCCGAGGGCGATATCCTCCAGCACCGTCTGCTGGAGCTGGATGATGCCTTCCTGCTCCTGCGGCGACAGCGCGGTGTACTCGACCGGGTCGACGGGATTGTTGAATGCTGCCCTGCTCATGGTTCGATCCGCAAAAACACCTGGAAAATTCCGCCGCAATGAAACGTATGGTTTTTTTGTGCTGCGCATCGGCTGGCCGTGCATTGGTCGAAATTGTATGCGCTCAGGGGGATTTACGGTCATGCTGCGGCGATCTTCAGCGCGCGTGCGGCGGCGGCCGGCGCAGCCACGGCCCGCCACACGCGCGTGCGCCGGCTAGGCGGGGCGGCTGCGGTTCGCCGCGGCCAGACGGGCGAGGAGGTCGCCCAGATCCGGGACCAGGCTGACACCGGCCATGGGCTTGCGGATGCCCTTCACGCCCGCACCGCCGGCCCAGATCCCGACGTGGGCGGGAAGCGCGCGCCGCAGGTCGGCCAGACCCTGCTGGGCCTGGCCCGAGGGATAGGCACTGCTGAAGGACAGGCAGACGACGTCGACCTGCTTCGCCGTGGCGGCACGCACGATCTCGGCGATGGGCGTTTGCGGCCCCAGCGTCACCGTGTAGGCATCCTGCAGGGTCAGCAGGGCCTCCACCATCAGCAGGCCCAGCGTATGTTCCTCGCCCGACAGGGTGGTGAGCAGGATGCGCGGCTGTCCCTCGACGACGGCCACGCCCGCCAGCGTGCCGCGGAAGAATTGTTCCAGTTGCCGCGAAAACAGGTGTTCCTCGAACACGCCGATCTGGTTGCGCGACCACGCTTCGCCGACACGCGTGATCAGGGGCGCGACGATGTCCTGGACAAAACTCGCCATACCGCGTCGGATCAGCTCGCGGTGGAACAACTGCTGCATGGCTTCGTGATCGTGGGTCTCCACCAGCCGCATCCAGGCATCGAGCTGGCCTGCCTCCGCCGCCGGCTGCGTCGCCGGGCGCACGCTGTCGAGGGCAGCGAGTTCGGCTGGGTCCAGCGCCAGCAGCTTGCCGGGGCGATGGCCGCGATCCATCAGACGCTTGATCTGGGCCAGGCGTTGCACCTGGCCCGGCGGATAGAGACGCTCGCCCCTGTCGTCGCGCGCAGGCACGGGAAAGCCATAGCGGCGCTCCCATACGCGCAGGGTGTCCTTGGAAAGACCGGTTTCGCGTTCGACGGAGGCGATAGGCAGGGCGTCCACAGTTTGGCTATCCAATTTGTCCAGGACAGATATTTGACATCGGTTTTTGGTTGCCATAATTTAAGCACGCACGCCGGGTTTGACCAAGACAACGCTCAATCTCGCCACACCGCCTGTCTGCGTCCCCGCGTGCTGCAGGCTACGCTGCCATTTCGCCCACCCGCCATGCCCCGGACCATGTTGAAACTGCCCCTGCTGCTGATCGCCCTGCTGCTGAACCACGGGGCACAGGCCGTGCAACCCTGCCCGCCCCTGCTCAACCATAGCCTGAAGGATATCGACGGACAGCCGCGCAGCCTCTGCGCCTACCAGGGCAAGGTCGTGCTGGTGGTCAATACCGCAAGCCACTGCGGATACACCAGCCAGTACAAGGGGCTGCAGGCGCTGTACCGCAAGTACGCGCCGCAGGGTTTCGTCGTGCTCGGCTTTCCTTCCAACGATTTCGGCGGCCAGGAGCCCGGCAGCAATGCGACGATCAAGGATTTCTGCGAATCCACCTACGCCGTCGATTTCCCGCTGTTCTCCAAGGTCGGCGTCACGACGGCCAACGCCAATCCCTTCTACGAGGCGCTGGCGAAGGCCACGGGCGAACGCCCCGCCTGGAACTTCCACAAGTATCTGATCGATCGCAGCGGCACGCGCGTGCGTTCCTTCGCCAGCCAGGTCGATCCGGAATCGAAGGATCTGGAACAGGCCATTGCGAGCCTGCTCAAGGCCCGCTCGGGCATCCAGAAGCTCACCCTGTATGCGCGCTAGGCCGGCCCTGGCACAGCGCGACGCTCACTCGTGCCGCAGCGCGTCGATGGGATTGAGGCTCGCCGCCCGGCGCGCCGGGAAATAGCCGAAGAGCACGCCGATGGCGGCCGAGAACAGGAAGGACAGCAGGTTGATGGCGGGGTCGAACAGGTAGGGAATGTTCATCAGGCCGGCCAGCCCCACGGACGCTGCGGTGGCGAGCGCGATGCCGATGAGGCCGCCGAGGCTCGACAGCACCACCGCCTCGATCAGGAACTGCAGCAGCACTTCCCGCTCCAGCGCGCCGATGGCGAGGCGGATGCCGATCTCGCGCGTGCGCTCGGTCACCGACACCAGCATGATGTTCATGATGCCGATGCCGCCCACCAGCAGGCTCACCGCGGCGACGGCGCCGAGCAGCATGGTGAGGATTTTGGTGGTGCTGGTGAGCGTTTCGGCGATCTGCCGGGTGTCGAGCACGCGGAAGTCGTCGTCCTCGTTGGCGCCGATGTTGCGCCGTTCGCGCAGCAGCAGCGTGAGCTGGTCCTTGACCGCATCGATCGACACCCCGTCGCGGATCGACACGGTGATGCGGTTGACGTCCTGGCTGCCGGTGAGGCGGCGCTGCACGGTGCGCAGCGGCATCACCACGATGTCGTCCTGGTCGGAGCCCATGGCGGACTGGCCCTTGGGTTTCAGCAGGCCGATGACCTCGCAGGCAAACTGCTTGATGCGGATTTCGCTGCCGACCGGGTTCTGCTGGTCGAACAGCTTGTTGCGCACGGTGTCGCCGAGCACGCAGACCGCCTTGCCGGCGCGTTCTTCGGCCTCGCTGAACGTGCGCCCGGCGGCCAGCGTCCAGTTACCCGCCTCGAAGTAGTCGTCGCTGCTGCCGTTGACCACGGTGGACCAGTTGCGCGCCTGGTAGACCGCGGTGGCCGTCTTGTTCGCCATCGGCGCCACCGCGCGCACTGCGCCGATCTGGTTGCGGATGGCCTCGGCGTCGCCGCTCCTGAAGTTGGGTGCACCTTCGGAACCGGGCCCGAAGCGCTGGCCGGGGATCAGCATGACGAGGTTGCTGCCCATGCTGGAGATCTGGTCCGATACCGAGCGGGTGGCGCCGTTGCCGAGCGTGACCATGGTGATGACCGCGGCCACACCGATGACGATGCCGAGGATGGTGAGGAAGGAGCGCATCAGGTTGCGGCGGATGGCGCGCAGGGCGAGCAGCAGCGTGTTCCAGATCACGTGCCTGCCTCCCCGTTGCGGCGGTCGGCATCCACCCGGCCGTCGACGAAGCGCACGATCCGCTTCGCGTAGGCGGCCATGTCGGGCTCGTGCGTGACCATCAGCACGGTGATGCCCTGCTCGCGGTTGAATGCCGTGATGAGGTCCATGATTTCCTGGCTGGTGTGCGTGTCCAGGTTGCCGGTCGGCTCGTCGGCGAGCAGCACGGCCGGGCGGGTGACGATGGCGCGGGCGATGGCCACCCGCTGCTGCTGGCCGCCCGAGAGTTCGGCCGGCGTGTGGTCTTCCCAGCCCGCGAGCCCCACCTGTTCGAGCGCGGCGCGGGCGGCGGCGTGGCGCTTCGCCGCCGGCTCGCCGCGGTAGATCAGCGGCAGCTCGACGTTCTCCAGCGCGGTGGTGCGCGCCAGCAGGTTGAAGCCCTGGAACACGAAGCCGAGGTAATGGCGCCGCAGCAGCGCGCGCTGGTTGCGCGTCAGCGTCTCGACCGCGGTGCCCTCGAACAGGTAGCTGCCGCTGGTGGGGATGTCGAGGCAGCCGAGGATGTTCATCACGGTCGACTTGCCCGACCCGCTCGGCCCCATCACGGCGACGAAATCGCCGGCGTCGATGGCGAGGTCGATCCCCTTCAGCGCCTGGAAGGCGGCCTGGCCGCGTCCGTAGGTCTTGGTCAGACCATCCAGCCGGATCAGCGGCGCGGATGCGCTCATCTGGCGGCGCTCTCGGTCTCGGTGACGAGCGGCGTGCCCGCCTGCAGGCTGCCGCCGGTGATCTCGGTCACGCGGCCATTGGTGGCGCCGGTGCGCACGGCCACTGCCTGCGGCCGGCCGTCGCGCAGCACCCACACGCGGTGCTCGCCGGCCTGCACCGGCTCCTGCACCTTGGGCGTGGCGCGCGGCGGCCGCGGCATCATGAAGCGCATGATGCCGCCCGCGGATTTCTGCTGCACCGTGGCGGTGGTGGCGGGCGTGAAACGCAGCGCGGCATTGGGCACCAGCAGGGCGTTCGCGCGCGTGAGCGTGGTGATCTCGGCGGTGCCGGTCATGCCGGGACGCAGGCTGAGATCGGCGTTCGCCACCTCGAGCACGGTGAGATAGGACACCACGCCGTCCTTCACCTGCGAACCGAAGCCGACACGGCTGATCGTGGCGTCGTAGTCGCGACCGGGCCAGGCGTCGACGCTGAAACGGGCCTTCTGCCCCACCTTGACCTGGCCGACATCGGCCTCGTCGACGTCCACCTGCAATTCCATCTTCGACAGGTCTTCCGCCAGGGTGAACAGCACCGGCGCCTGGAACGACGCGGCCACGGTCTGCCCCGGCTCGACCTTGCGCGAGAGCACCACGCCGTCGATCGGCGAGCGGATGCTGGCCTTGCCGAGGTTGGTCTCGTCGGACTTCAGGTTCGCCCGCGCCTGCACCACGCTCGCGCGGGCGCTGGCCTCGTTCGCCTCGGCGCGCTTGAGGTTGGCGATGGCCGTGTCCATTTCGCTCTGCGACGGCACCTTGCCGCCGGAGAGCTTCGCCACCTGCTGGTAGCGCGCGAGCGTCGCGCGGGTCTCGGCCGAGGTGGCCTGGGCCTGCAGCACCTGCGCCTCGGCGGCAGCGAGGCTGGCGCGCGACTTGGCGACCGCGTCGTCGAGCTTGGAAAGATCGAGCCGGGCCAGTACCTGGCCTTTCTTCACGTGGTCGTTCTCGTCGACCATGACCCGGTCGACGATGCCCGAAAGTTCGCTGCCGACCTCGACCTGGTTGGTCGGCTGCAGGTTGCCGGTGGCGGAAACGGTGACGACCAGGGTACCGACGGTGGCGGCTTCGGTCTTGTAGCGCGGCGCGGCGGGCTCGTGGCCCGGACGCAGTAGCCACCAGCCCGCGGCGAGCGCGACGAGCGCGCCGGCGAACCAGGGTAGCCGGCGCGCCAGACCGCCGCCGCGGTCGCCCCCGATGCGCTGCAGCAGGCTGGCATCCTGACGGTCGGTCCGGGAGGCGGTGTCGTTCATGCGGGATCCTTGGCGGAAGCGGCCTGGGGCGACCAGCCGCCGCCCAGTGCCTTGTACAAGCGGACAAGCGCCTGCACGCCGTCGGCGCGGGCGCTGGCAAGGCCGTCCTCGACGGACAGCCGGGTGCGTTCGGTGTCGAGCACCGACTGGAAATCGATCAGGCCGGCGCCGTAGCGCTGGCGCGCCAGGTCGGCCGCGTTGCGGGCGGCCGTCGCGGCAGCCGCCAGCGCCTGTTCGCGTTCACGGCTGCGCGCCAGCGCGGACAAGGCGTTCTCCGCATCCTGCAGCGCGGCCAGCACCGCCTGGCGGTAGGCCACGGCGGCCTGCGCGCGCACCGCATCCTGGGCCTCGGCCTGCGCGCGCAGGCGGCCGCCGTCGAAAAGGGGCGCGGTGATCCCGGCCAGCAGCGACGACGCGGCCGCGCCCCCGTTGCCCAGTCCGCCCAGGGTCAGGGCATCGAGGCCGATCGACCCGGACAGGGAGAAGGACGGGTAGCGCGCCGCCTCGGCCGCGCCGAGGCGGGCGGTTTCCGCCGCCAGCCGACGCTCGGCGGCCCTCACGTCGGGGCGCTGGCGCAGGGTGTCGGCCGGGATGCCGACCGCGATGCGCGCCGGCAGGGACGGCAGCGCGAGGGCCGAAGCCAGCCGGGGATGCAGCGTGCCTGGCGTCAGCCCCAGCAACACGTCGAGCCGGTGTTCCGCCTCGACCAGGCTGGCCTGCAGCAGCGGAATCTGTGCCCGCGTCTGCTCGCGGTTGCTGCGTGCCTGTTCCACGTCCTGGTCGTTGACGAGGCCGGCCTGGGCACGCCATTCGGTGAGCTGCAGGGTTTCGGATTGCGCATCGAGGTTGGCGCGCGCGATGTCGAGCCGCTGCTGCAGGCTGCGCACCTCGACATAGTTCGTCGCCACCTCGGCGGCCAGCGACACGCGCGTGTCGTCGAGGCCGGCCTGCGCGGCCTCGACATCGGCCTGCGCCGCCTCGACGCCGCGCCGCACACCGCCGAAGACATCGAGTTCCCAGCTGGCATCGAAGCCCGCGCTGAACAGGTTGCGGGTCAGGCCGCCGCCGGTCTGCTCGCTCGAACGCGTGCGGCTGGCGCTGGCCGTGGCGTCCAGCGCCGGATAGCGGGCGGCGTCGGCGACACCGCGGCGCGCGCGCGATTCGCGCAGGCGGGCCTGCGCACTCTCCAGGTCGGGGCTGGCGCGCAAGGCGTCCTCGATCAGACCGGAAAGCATCGCATCGTCGAGCTGGCGCCACCAGTGCGCAAGCGCATCCGGCGTCTCGCCGCGCACGGCAGGCAGCGCGGCGGGATCGAGCTGGCGCCAGGCGGCGGGCGCGGCCGGCACCGGCGGCACATAGTCCGGACCGACGGCGGCGCAGCCGGCAAGGCCGAGGCCGGCCAGTGCGGCCAGCAAGCGACGGGAAGACAGGCGGTTCATGGTCGGGATCGCGTAGGCATGCGCTGCAATGAATGGGGATTGTAATGGGGCATCGCACGGGCGCCGCACGGCAGGGACACGGATTTCCCGTTCCCGGCCGGGCGGCCTTGCGCAGACCGGAGCGGCAGGCGCGAGTTCCGCGGGCGGGCAAATCGTCGCAGCCGGGGCCCGGGCCGCGCCGGCGCCTGGACGCGCTGGCATAATCGGGGCATTCCGGTTTCCGCTGAACACGCATGCATCCCGACCCCGCCGCCCCCGCCCTGCCCGACAGCTTTGCCCTCGGCGAAGGCGAACTGCTGGCCCTGCAGGTCACCACCGCGCAGGCGCTGGGCCTGTCCGACACGCTGCTGCGGGATCGCCTGCGCGACGGTTCGAACGGCCCCGCGCTGGCGGTGATCCCCGGCGGCGCCTTCGAGTTCGGCGCGGCGGCCGGCGAAGCGGCGCCGGCCCAGGACCGGCCGCGCCGCGCGGCGCTGATCGAGCGCAGCTTCGCGCTCGGCACCACGCCGGTCACCACCGAGGATTTCGAGGCCTACGCCCGCGCCACCGGCTGGCGTCCGCGCGAGGACCTGGTGTGGCTGTCGGGGCGCAAGCCGGCGATCAACGTCCGCCAGACCGATGCGCGCGACTACTGCGCCTGGCTGTCTGCCGAGACCGGACAGCGCTACCGCCTGCCGACCGAGCAGGAATGGGAATACGCCTGCCGCGCCGGCGCCGCGACGGCCTTTCCCTGCGGCGACCGCATCGGCCCCGCCGACGCGCTCTACAACGCCAGCCAGGCTTTCGATGCCGCGCGCCCGCGGCGGCCGCGCCTGATGACGCGCTGCTTCCTGCGCTGCGGCGCCCAGGAAGTGGGCCGGCTGCGCGCCAACCGCTGGGGCCTGTACGACATGATGGGCAACGTCTGGGAATTCACCGCCAGCGCCTGGACGCGCGATCACGCCAGCCTGCCCGAGCGGCCCGTGTCGGGCCGGGTGCAGGCCGTGGTCACCAAGGGCGGCTCGTGGTTCGACGGACCGGAAGATTGCCGCGCGGCGGCGCGCCGGCGCCGGCTGGAAAACGAACTGGACATCAATCTCGGCTTTCGCGTCGTGCGCGAATTCTGACCCGCGCCGCGGCACGCCGGGCCTGCCGCGATCCATCGCTCAGCTCGCCAGTTCCGCTTCCGCCTGAATCAGCGCCTGCGCGAGCCGGGTGCCGCTTTCCCAGGCGCGCTCGACGCCCGCGCCGGCGATGCCGTCGCCGATGAGCGCGACGCGGTTCTCGCGGTCGCTCAGCCAGAAGCCGCCCTGCTGCGAAGTCGGCAGGGCCATCTTCCACAGGTGGGCGGCTTCGATCTCGACCGGCCACGGCAGTCCCAGCAGCCCCATCAGCGCCGACGCCGCGCGCGTGGCGGCTTCTTCCTGGCCGGCCTCGAAATAGGTTTCGGCGAATTCATGGCTGCTGTGCACCGCCCACACGCCTTCGCCCTCGTGCTGCCGCACGGCCAGGTTCAGCAACTCGTCGTCGAACTGGATGACGTCGGCATCGGGACCGCCCTCCCAGCGCATGATGAAGGACCACACCGGCCGGTAGTGCGTATCCTGCAGCAGGCGGTCGCGCAGGCGCGGCAGGGTTTCGAGCAGCGGGATCGCCTGCGGGGTCGGCACGCTGCAGATGACGCAATCGTAATCGCTGCGTACCCCCCCGCTTTCCAGGACCAGCGAGCGGGGTTCCAGCCGGATGACGCGCGACAGGGTATGCAGGCGGGCGCCGCCCATCAGGTTGCGCACCAGTTGCGAGGGTTCGATCAGCGGACGGTAGTGGTTCTGCAACTGGGCCTGCGTCCACGACACCGTGGCGCGGCCTTTCCAGATCTTGCCGCGTACCGGTTCCAGCCAGCCCTGGCGCACCCATTCGCGCAGCTGGCTGCGAAAGGGATCGCGCTTGGCCGAGATGAAGGGCGAGCCCAGCGTGGCCCAGCCCTCGTCCATGCGGCGGGTCGACAGGCGGCCGCCCGCACCACGCGCCTTGTCGAAGAGCTCGACCTCCCAGCCCGCGGCGGAAAGCATGCCGGCACAACTGGCGCCGGAGATGCCTGCGCCGACGATGCCGGCCCGTAGTCTTGTCATTTTCTGGTCCCCAAGTGATCTCCCGGCAAGCAGCTTGCGGGGAGAACCGATACGCCTCCGGGGCGGGCTGTGCCCGTTTGGTTCTTGTTGTTACCCGACGAACTTTATCAGCATTTTCTTAAATAATTACATGCTGACAGCCTGGATTTACAACAGTTCATCCCGCGTCAGAATTTTCTCCATGGCGACGTGCGGAATGCCGGCTTCCTCGTAGGGCGCACCGACGGCGACGAAGCCGGCGCGCAGGTAGAAACCGGCAGCGTGGACCTGCGCGCTGAGCAGGGCGCGCGCCAGTCCGCGCGACTGCGCACGGGCCAGCGCCGCGTCGAGCAGCGCGCGCCCGATGCCCTGCCGCCGCCATGCCGGCAACACCGCCATGCGGCCGACATGCCCATCGGGCAGCAGGCGCGCACAGCCGACCGGCGTGCCGTCCGCCAGCGTGGCGAGCCAGTGCGTCGAGACGGCGTCGTGTTCGTCCCACTCCAGCGCCTCGGGCACGCCCTGCTCGTCGATGAAGACGGCGCGGCGCACCGCGGCAAGCGCTGCGCCGTGCCGCGTCATGTCCGTTTCGACCAGCCTGAACGCGCTCATGCGACGGCCGCGAAACGGTGGGCGGCGCGGCGGCCGCGCACCGTGTCGACGCCGCCGAGCGCGGCGAGGCCGAGGATGAAGTAGACGCCCGTGACCAGCAGGGCCTGCCGGTGGTCGTTGCCGGTCGCCCAGCTGGCCACCCCGTAGGTCAGCGGGCCGAGGATGGAGGCGAGCTTGACCGCCAGGCCCCACAGGCCGAAGAACTCGGCCTGGTGCCGGGGCGGCGCGAGCAGGCCGATCATGGCGCGGCCCGCCGACTGCGAGGCCCCCATGGCCAGACCGGCCAGGTTGGCCGCGACCCAGAACATGCGTTCGTCGGGCGCGGCCCAGGCCAGCGCCACCATGACGATCCAGGCGACCAGGGTGACCGCGATGGCGCGCACATGGCCGATGCGATCCTGCACGTGGCCGAAGAAGAAGGCGCCGATCGCGGCGGTGACGTTGACCACCAGCACCAGCACGATGGTCTGCTGCGTGGTGAAGTGGAAGGCCTGATTGGCGTAGATCGCGGCCAGCGTGATCACCGCCTGGATGCCCGCCTGGTACAGCACCGTGCAGAACAGGAAACGCCGCAGGTCGGGCAACTGCGCAAGATGACCCAGCGTATGGCGCACCTGGCCCCAGGCGCCGCGCGCGGTGGCACCCGGCTGCGGGGTCGCCCGTTCGCGCAGCATCAGCAGCGCGGGCAAGGCGGCGAGCAGGAACAGCGCGGCGGTGATCAGCATCGTCGCCGGCACGAAATCGGCGGCGCCCTGCCCCTGCTTCTGTGCCCAGCCGATCCAGGCCAGGCTGGCGCCGAGCGAGACCAGGCCGCCGACGTAGCCGAGCGACCAGCCCCAGCCGGAGACGCGGCCGAGCGCGCGCGGCCGCGCCAGTTCGGGCAGGAAGGCGGCGATCAGGTTTTCCCCGCTGCCGTAGAAGAAATTGGACACGACCAGCAGGGCGATGCTGAGCGCCAGCGCCCCCGGCGCGGCGAACCAGAGCAGGGCCGTGCCGGCCACGCAGCCCAGCGTGGTGATCCAGAGCAGGATTTTCTTGCCGGCGTGGGCGTCGGCCCAGGCACCGAGCAGCGGCGCGGACAGCAGGATGGCCGCATAGGAAACGGACAGCGCGAGCGTCCAGGCGAAGGTCGCCCAGGGCGCATTGCCGGCCACCACCGAGACGAAGTAGGCGCTGAACACGGCGGTGACGACGACCGTGGTGTAGCCCGAATTGGCGAAGTCGTACATCGCCCAGGCCCACAGCTCGCGCTTCTTCACGCCGGGCTGGAGAATGCGCGCGCGGCTCATGCGGTCTCGGCCTCGGCCTGCTGCTGCAGCGCCCACATGTGCGCGTAGGCGCCGCCTTTCGCCAGGAGATCGGCATGGTGGCCGCGCTCGACGATGCGGCCGGCGTCCATGACGAGGATCTCGTCGGCGTCGACGATGGTCGACAGGCGATGCGCGATGATGAGGCTGGTGCGGGTGCGCGCCATTTCCATGAGTTCGGCCTGGATCGCCTTCTCGGTGCGGGTGTCGAGCGCCGAGGTGGCTTCGTCGAGGATGAGGATGGCCGGATTCTTCAGCAGCGTGCGCGCGATCGCCACGCGCTGCTTCTCGCCGCCCGAGAGCTTGAGCCCGCGTTCGCCCACCACGGTATCCCAGCCCTGCGGCAGGCGTTCGATGAAGTCGAGGATGTGGGCCGCGCGCGCCGCGGCGACGATTGCGTCGCGCGGGGCGTCCGGCCGGCCATAGGCGATGTTGTGGTAGATGCTGTCGTTGAACAGCACGGTGTCCTGCGGCACCACGCCGATGGCCTGGCGCAGCGAATCCTGGGTCACGTGACGGATGTCCTGGCCGTCGATGCGGATGCCGCCGGCCTGCACGTCGTAGAAGCGGAACAGCAGCCGGGCGAGCGTCGATTTGCCGGAACCCGAGGCGCCGACGACGGCGACGGTCCGGCCGGCCGGGATGGCGAAGCTGACGTCGTGCAGGATGGGCCGGTCCGGGTTGTAGGCGAAGGACACCTGCTCGAACCGGACCTCGCCGGCGGACACGTCCAGCGCATGCGCGTCGGGCCGGTCTTCGACCTCGCGCGGCCGGTTCAGCAGCGCGAACATGCGCTCGATGTCGGTGGTGGACTGCTTGATCTCGCGGTACATCACGCCGAGGAACGAGAGCGGCTGGAACATCTGCAGCAGGAAGGCGTTGACCATCACCAGGTCGCCCAGCGTCAGCGTGCCCGCGACCACGCCGACGCCGGCGCGCCAGACCATGGCCGTCACGCCGACCGCAATCGTGCCGGCCTGGGCGGCATTGAGCAGGCCCAGCGTGCGCTGCGACTTCAGCGCCATGTCCTCCCAGTCGGCAAGGCTGCGGTCGTAGCGCGCAGCCTCGTATTTCTCGTTGGCGAAGTACTTCACCGTCTCGTAGTTCAGGAGGCTGTCGATGGCTTTCGTGTAGGCCTCGGAATCGAGCGTGTTGGCGCGCCGCACGAACTGCGTGCGCCAGTCGGTGATGGTCACCGTGAGGCCGATGTAGGCGGCGAGCGTGACCAGCGTGATCACGCCGAACACCCAGTCGAGCTTGACGACGAGCACCACCGCGACCATGAGGATTTCCAGTACCGTCGGTGTGATGCGGAACAGCAGGTAGCCGACCAGGCTCGATACCGCCTTGGCGCCGCGCTCGATGTCGCGCGTGAGGCCGCCGGTCTGGCGTTCCAGGTGGAAGCGCAACGACAGCGTGTGCAGGTGTTCGAACACCGCCATATTGATGCGCCGCATCGCGCGCTGGGTGACCTTGCCGAAGATCACGTCACGCAGGTCGGCGAAGGTCGTGCTGGCGAAGCGCAGGAAGCCGTAGGCGACGATGAGGGCCAGCGGCAGCACCAGCTCCGGGCGCGGCTTGTCGAGCGCATCGACGATGTGCTTGAGCACCAGCGGCACCGTCACCGAGGCAAGCTTGGCGCCGATCAGCAGGGCCAGCGCCAGCAGCACGCGGCCGCGGAATTCCCACAGGTAGGGAAACAGGCGGCCCACCGAACGCAGGCTGGCGTCGGCAATGGGCGCAGGGACGGAATGGGAATGCACGGCGTGGGACATCGGCTCGGGTAGAATTGCGACCTGGTTTTTTGCGATTCTACGTCCGCACGGTCGAGGCCGTCGCGGCATGCGAATAATGAAACTCTACGGCATCCCCAATTGCACCACGGTGAAAAAGGCGCGCGCCTGGCTCGCCGCGCACGGCCACGACGTGCCCTTCCACGATTTCAGGAAGCAGGGCGTGGACGCGGCCTGGCTGAAGCAGGTCGCGAAGCAGACCGGCTGGCAGGCCCTGCTCAACACCCGCGGCACCACCTGGCGCAAGCTCGACGATGCCGCAAAAGCCGCCGCCGGCAACGAAGCCGGTGCCTTCGTCCTCATGCTCGCCCAGCCCAGCGTGATCAAGCGCCCGGTGCTGGAGCGCGACGGCGCCTACCACCTCGGCTTCGGCGAGGACGAGTACGCAGCCCTCTTCGGAACCTGATCCGCATGGCCAATGAAACCTTCGACCTGACCGTCGAACTCCTGAAACGCAGGTCGCTCACGCCCGATGACGCCGGCTGCCACGACCTCATCGCCGCGCGCCTGGACAGGCTCGGCTTCCACATCGAGCGCCATCGCCACAACGGCGTCGACAACCTGTGGGCGCGCCGCGGCCAGGTGCCGCCGCTGGTCTGCTTCGCCGGCCACACCGACGTGGTGCCGACCGGCCCACTCGACGCCTGGGAATCCGACCCCTTCACCCCCACGCTGCGCGACGGCAAGCTCTACGCGCGCGGTGCCGCCGACATGAAGACCTCGGACGCCGCCTTCGTCGTCGCCATCGAACGCTTTGTCGCCGAACACCCCGGCCACCGGGGCTCGATCGCGCTCCTGCTGACCTCGGACGAGGAAGGCCCGGCCACCGACGGCACCGTCAAGGTCGTCGAGGCGCTGCGCGCGCGCGGCGAATTCCTCGACTACTGCATCGTCGGCGAACCCACCAGCGCCGCCGAATTCGGCGACACCATCAAGAACGGCCGCCGCGGCTCGCTGTCCGGCAGGCTCACGGTCCGGGGCGTGCAGGGCCACATCGCCTATCCGCACCTGGCCAAGAACCCCATCCATCTCGTCGCGCCGGCCATCGCCGAACTCGCCGACACCATGTGGGACGAAGGCAACGCCTACTTCCCGCCGACCACCTGGCAGATCTCCAACATCCACGGCGGCACCGGCGCGAGCAACGTCATTCCCGGCACGGTCGAGATCCTGTTCAACTTCCGCTATTCCACCGCCAGCACCGCCGACGGCCTGAAGGACGCGGTCAACGAAATCCTCGACAGCCACGGCCTCGACTACGAGATCGAGTGGACCCTCTCGGGCAAGCCCTTCCTCACCCCGCGCGGCACGCTGTGCGACACCCTCGCCGACGCGATCCGCGACGTCACCGGCGTCACGCCCGAACTGTCGACCACCGGCGGCACCTCCGACGGCCGCTTCATCGCCGACATCTGCCCCCAGGTCGTCGAATTCGGACCCCTCAACGCCAGCATCCACAAGCTCAACGAACACGTCGCCGTCGAAGACATCGAGCGCCTGTCGGCGGTCTACCAGAAAACCCTGGAAAAACTGCTAGGCTGACCCGCTCACCGCTCCCCGCTCCCCGCTTACCGCTCCCCGCTTACCGCTCCCCGCTCCCCGCTTACCGCTCACCGCTCACCCCCCAATGAACCCCTTCGACGACACCGAATCCCTCATCACCGTACGCGACTGGCTGCGCTTCGCGGTGTCGCGCTTCAACGAGGCGAAGCTGTTTTTCGGCCACGGCTCGGACAACGCCTTCGACGAGGCGGCGTATCTGATCCTGCACACCCTGCACCTGCCGCTCGACCGGCTGGAGCCCTTCCTCGACGCCAGCCTCACGCACGGCGAATCCGAAAGCCTGCTGCGCGTGATCGAGCGCCGCGTGCGCGAGCGCGTGCCGGCCGCGTACCTCACCGGCGAGGCCTGGCTGGCAGGGCACCGCTTCGTCGTCGACGAACGCGTGATCGTGCCGCGCTCCTTCATCGCCGAACTGCTGGCCGAGCAACTGGCACCGTGGGTGGAGGATGCCGATGCGGTGTCGAGCGTGCTCGACCTCTGCACCGGCTCGGGCTGCCTCGCCATCCTCGCCGCGCTGGCCTTCCCCGAGGCGCAGGTCGATGCCGTCGACCTGTCGAAGGACGCGCTCGCCGTCGCGGCAGTGAACGTGGCCGACTACGGCATGGCGGACCGCATCGCACTGGTGGAATCGGATCTCTTCGCCGCGCTGCAGGGCCGGACCTACGACGTGATCGTCAGCAACCCGCCCTATGTCGATGCCGAATCGGTCGCCGCGCTGCCGCCGGAATACCGGGCCGAGCCGGCGCTGGCCCTGGGTTCCGGCGAGGACGGGCTCGACGCCACGCGGCAGATCCTCGCCGCCGCCAAGGCCCATCTCAATCCCGGCGGCCTGCTGGTGGTGGAGATCGGCCACAACCGCGACGTGCTCGAAGCCGCCTGCCCCGACCTGCCCTTCGTCTGGCTCGATACTGCCGGCGGCGACCAGTTCGTCTTCCTGCTGCGGCGCGAAGACCTCTAGACGATCCCGCCAGCAATCCGCTCGGCCAGCGCCTGCACCGCCTGCCGCACCGCGGGGGTGACGCCCGCGTCCGGCATGGCGGTGCCGATTTCGATCGCGTACAGGTCGAGTTGCGGCGGCAGACCGCCCATCGCCTCGGCCAGCGCCAGTGCGGCGAACACGCCGAAGCCGTGGCTGGACAGCCCGCCCTCGTAGGCGCGCCAGCCGGCGCGCTGGACATGCCGGATCGTGCCCGGCGCGGCCCCGCTCTGCATGGCGTCCACCAGCACCACCCGGATCGCGCTTCCCAGGTAGGGCACCAGGCCGGCGCCGGGACGATCCAGCTTGTCGAGCTCGACCCCGGCCGCATGCGCCAGCCCCCTTTCGCGCAGGGCATCGACGACCAGCCAGCCGGCACGGTCGTCGCCGGCGGGCGAACCGATGCCGAGGATGCGCACCCGCGTCATGTCCGTTCCAGGTTCAGGCGCAGGAAATGCGTCGCACAGGAAATGCAGGGGTCGTAGTTGCGGATGATTTTCTCGCAGTGCAGGCGCAGCGCCTCGTCCGGCCGGTCGAGCCCGAAGTTCAGCAGGGAGAGCCTCAGGTCGTCCTCGATGCGCGCCTGATTCTGGCTGGTCGGCGGCACGATGCGCGCATTCACCACGCGACCGTCGGCGTCCATTTCGTAGCGGTGCCACAGCAGGCCTCGCGGCGCCTCGGTGCAGCCGGTGGCGATGCCGGCACGCGGCGATACCGGCATCCACGGCGAATCCGGCAGCCGGTATTCGGCCAGCAGGCGCGCGGCCTCGTCGAGCGCGAGCCAGATTTCGATCGCGCGCGCGAGCAGGCTGTGGAACACGTTACGGCTCGGCAGCGCAAAGCCGATGTCGGCAAGCAGCGCGCGCAGCCGCTGCGGCAAACGATCAGGATTGTGGTTCAGCCGCGCCAGCGGTCCGACGAGATAGGGCTGGCCGTGATAGCTGCTGTAGAGCGCGGTGGAATGCGGCTCGTGGCGTTCGGCGAAGTGCGCATCGTAGTCCGCCGCGCCGATCGTCAGGCCGTCGCTCGCGGCGATGTCGCCCGTCTCGATGGCGTAGAGGCCGGGATGGCGCATCGCCACCGAGACGAAGGCCTGGTCGTCCGGCGGCAGCGGAATTGCGGCCGCCCAGCGCAGCAAGGCCTCGGCCTCTGTCAGCGCGTCGACGAGCTGCGCACGCAATTCGCGCACGCGCGCGACCGGCGGCGCGGCGTGGAAGCCGCCGATGCGCACGCCGACCGGGTGCACCGAACGCGCGCCGAACAGGTCCATCAGTTCGTTGCCCAGCCCCTGCAGACGCAGGCCGCGACGCACCGCGTCCGGCGCGAGCTGGGCCAGCTCGATGGCATTGCTGCAACCGAAGAAATCCGGCGCAGCCAGCAGGTGGATGTGCAGGCTGTGGCTCTGGATCCATTCGCCGCAATAGAACACGCGGCGCATCGCCTGCGCCCACGGGCTCAGTTCCACGCCGTAGAGTTGCTCCAGCGCCTGCGCCGCCGTGACCTGGTAGGCCACCGGGCAGATGCCGCAGATGCGGGCGACGAGATCGGGGATTTCCGTGTAGTGATGGCCCTCGAGGAATTTCTCGAAGAAGCGCGGCGGTTCGAAAATGCGCAGGCGCAGCCGGGTGATGTTGCCGTCCTCGATGGCGAGGTCGAGCGCGCCCTCGCCTTCCACCCGCGCCAGCACCGGCACATGGATCGAAACCGGGCGCGTCCGTTCAGTCATGGCCCGCCCCCGCCTTGTGCGCCGCCGCCAGAAAAACCGGCGCCTGGCTGTTGATGGCCTGGAAACGCTGCATCACGGCCGTTGCATCCAGCCCCAGCCGGCCGAACTGCGCGGCGAGCGCGTCGGTGTTGGCGTTTTCCGCCGGGCCGTAGCAGCCGTAGCAGTCGCGGCCGAGGCTCGGGCACAGCGCGCCGCAGCCAGCGCGCGTGACGGGCCCCAGGCAGGCGATGCCGCGCCCCACCATCACGCAGGGATGGCCCTGCCGCTTGCACTCCACGCAGACCTTGTCGGTCGTCTCGCGCGGCGCCGCGCCCAGCAGCAGCGCGTTGACCGCCGCAACCATCTGCGCACTGTCGACCGGACAGCCGTGGAGTTCGAAATCGACTTTCACGTGGGCCGAGACGGGTGTGGACTGCGCGAGGCTGGCGATGGCCTCGGGGTGCTGGTAGATCTGCGCGATCCAGGCGGCGCCGTCGGCCTGGTTGCGCAGGCCCTGGATGCCGCCAGTGGTCGCGCAGGCGCCGATGGCGATCAGCACGCGGCTCTGTGCGCGGATGCGGCGGATGCGCTCGAGGTCTTCCGGCGTCGAGACGCTGCCCTCGACGAAGGCGACGTCGACCGCGGCCTCGGGATCCATCGGCCCGGCCTCGGCGAAATGCACCAGGTCCACGCGCGCCGCCAGGGTCAGCAGGTCCTC
>WBZX01000081.1_pt1 | contig 85073 bp, 80 predicted proteins | sample 5204211 | NCBI WGS metagenome assembly WBZX01 (sample SAMN12344362, study PRJNA552823) | activated sludge metagenome | biome: Activated sludge suspended growth; feature: Nitrification reactor; material: Wastewater; isolation source: activated sludge from nitrification reactor of wastewater... | reverse complement strand
GAAGTCCAAACCCCTTAGATGACACGAGGCGCGACCGTAGTGCCCCCCTGCCACCGCGCACGGCGGCTGACCGCCAACCGTCAAGGAGCCGTCAGCGACACGTGGAACATCGGATCTCGACCAGGGTGATGGCCGATCGAGGGTCCTGGGTGGTCAGGAATCCTCGACTGCCCGGCCAGGCAGAAGCCCAGCCCGATCGGACCAGCGGTCGGACGAACCGGTGCCGATCCCAACTGCACCGACGGCCAGTCACTCGCCGGATCACCCCCCATGAAGGTCGGATCCGACCCCGAGGCGACCAGCACCGCCACCCACCACCGGACGCCGGCGTCGAGCACCACCGCATCCACAAGCGCCGCCCCGAACACCCCCGACCCTTCCAGCTCGATCCCCGCTGGTCCGGTAGAGGTGACCACCGCACCTGGCCGCCCATCCGCGGCGGTGGACACCACTGCGGCCGTCACCGAAACACCGGCCTGCGCCGACACCACTTCCAACCAGATGTCGGTGGCCCGGGCCGGTGCCGCCAGCACCGGCAACGGCATCCACATCACCACACCTCGCTCCAGCACCGTCCCGACCCCTGACGCCCGCAGCGACGAAACGGCGCATGGGACGGGGGCCAGGAATCCTCCCTGGCTCCCCATCGAGTTGGCGAGAACCGTGGTTGCGCCTCCCGGAAAGCTAGCGATCAACTCGGCCCGCCCCCCGGTGTCCCGAGCGGTGAGCACCGGGTCAGGCAATCCGGAATCCACCCGTTCGGCAGGGGTCAACCGCAACCGCGCCAGATCTACCTGCCCGGATCCACTGTTGACGGCCAATCTCCCGACCCCCGCCCGGGAGAGGAAGGTGTCCATCGGCATGGAGCCGCCGGGTCCAAGCCCAAGGGTGGGGCCTGGGAGCCCAATGAGATCCAGGACAGGACGAGACGCTGACAGGCCCCAAGCCAGCTCCGGATCATCCTGGTGTACCCGGCCGGCCAGCACCGCTCCACCCAGTTTTGTGGAGACCGAAATGGTCCCAGCGCCTGGGCTCCACTCCTGTTCGCGGTGCAGCGAACTGACCACCTGCGATAGCAGTGATGCAGCCACGATTCCGGGGGCGATAGCCGCGGCAGCATGACCCGCAGCGATCGCCGACGTGATCGATGCCGGATGGACACCGTCGAGCGTCGGGAGCCGGCCAAGAGCACCGGCTCCATCGATCAGCAGGCACCCCAGGCGTTGGGCCACCCGACGTCCCGCCTCGGCGTGGTCCGGTGTGAACTGCGAGCTGATCGGGGCCAACCAAAGGGCAACGTCCGTCTCTGGGCGCCGCGCCTGGATGCCGGTGACCAGCCGGGAGACATCGCCCTCATAGTCATCATCGTTGGTGCCGGTGCCGACCACCACCAGGTCCGGTCGGATCGTGTCCAGAGCATCGAGAACCCAGCCGGGGTTCTCGAGGAAATCGAGGCTGGTGCTTCCACTGCGGACGGCGGGCCAGACCCTCACTCCCTGGTGCGCGTTGTGCTGGTGGACGTAGACGCCCTCCAACACCGAGGTACCCCCCTGAGATTCGATCACCAACTCCACCGGAGACGATCCGTCGGACCTGGTGAAGACCGAGAGTCGCGAATGAGCCACGACCCCCTCCGTGTCGATGACGCCCATGACGCCGTCACCCCAAGTGACCCTCAACTGACCGGCATCGGGTCGACGCGTCCAAACGACGGAGAGGGCTTGACCGCCAACCTCGACCCGCGCCCTCTGACCCACCTCCAGCAAAACCGACCGACCGCCGAGGCCACATTCCGGGTCCGGAGGTGCCCCTGCCGCGCTGGACAACGGGTTCACGTAGGCGTTGTCGCTGGCCCTGCGGTACTGGACGGTCTCGACCCGATTCGAGAGCAGCTCACCGAGTTGCCACGGAATCGGGTTACCCGTCGCGTTCAGCTCGCTGATCGAGTCTCCGAGCCAGATGATGTTCGCTATCGCCGAGCCCGCTTGGGCGTCACGGAGCTTCGCCGCCCAACGGGACTCCTCGATCAACACGGTTCGGAGTTGTCAGTTGGCCATCCCGTGCGCGGCCAGCGTCCGCTCAACGGGTGAGTGCAGCTCCCAGTGGAGGTACTCGTCAATGTCGGTATCGAAACCCAGTCCGATATCGCAGAGCCGGTGAGGATCCTCAACCGTGAAGGAGGCAGGACCATAGGACTCCAGCGGAGGGACGTGGTCGGCCCAGTCTGTCCTGTGCCCGGAATCTTTGGCCTTCAACACGTCGCGGTACCAGGCTCCGACATCGTGACCCACCTCGATCGTGTAGGGGAACTTCCGACCCTGGGCGGGGAGGACGGCATGTTGGGCCGCCAAGACAGCATCGAGCCCTGAACCAGGCGGCACGCCGAGTCGCTCGACCGCGAAGCGCCCCATCTCGTCGATGAAGAGGCGCCAGCTCACGGGAGGCACCATGGTCACCGGCACCACCCGGGTAGCGGTGGTGATCGTGGGGTAGGCCTCCGGCTCGTTCTGGGTCAGCTCTCGCAACGCCTCGATCAGGTCTGCTTCTCGCAGGCCAACGGTATGGCGCAGATACCTGGCCGTGAGGCGCAACACCGCGAAGTTCTCCATCAGGCGGAACACCGCTCGGAGCTGGAGCATCACGTCGTAATCCTCCCGGGTGAAGCTGGAGGACGAGACCACCAGCGCACGTCCGAGTCCTGCTGACCCCCGAGACGGGATCGCGGGCGACGGCGATCGGTCGATTCGCTCGGTCCGGATCTGGTTCTCAGTCCTGTAGGACGGTTCGTTCATCGGGCTGTTGATCAGCATCTCGGTCTGGAAGACCTTTGCGTTGATCTCACGATCTATGCACTGCTGGAAGTCCTCTCGCACCGAGGCGGTCGTAGCTCCGGGTAGACCGATCATGAGATCAACCATCAGCGGAAGCTGGGCCTGGCGGAACTCACGGGCGAGATCGTCGTACTTCTCGACCTTGATGTTCTTCCGCCGAATGGTGGCCAGCGTGTCGTCGTCCATCGACTGCAACGAGAGAAGCCCTTCGGTGACAACGCCAGCTCCGGCCATCACCTGAACGATCTTCTGAAGGTACTTGACCGTGTTCTTGGCGTAGTTGGTGACGAAGCTTCCGGGATAGCCCTTGGTCGTATACAGCTCCGCGACCTTCTCCGCGATCTGGACGTCCTGGTCGAAGATGCCGAAGTTGGCGTCGCAGAGGAAGATCTTCTCGACCTTGTTGTCTGCGCACCACTCGAGCTCCGCGAAGATCCGCTCCAGGTCGAACTTCCTGATCCTCGAGGCAGTGCTCGATCCCCAGTCGCAGTAGGTGCAGCTGTAGGGACACCCACGGTTTGTCTCGATCATGGCCGTATTGATCACACCGCCACCGAACGGCTCGTACAGGCCTGTCAGATACGGCGATGGCACCACGTTGATGTCGGTCAGCCGGTCGCGGTCCGCCGTCCGCACGACGCCATTGGGGCCTCGGTAACTCAGGCCCGGCACCGAATCGAGGACCGAGAGGTCTCGCTCCTCGTCATCTCTAATGGGTGCCAACGCGGCCAACAGCTCGGCAAAGGTCACCTCGCCTTCGCCATGGACCACCACATCGATGAACGGGTTGGCAGCGAAGTAGGCCTCGACATCGCCCGGGTACTTGGGGGAGTCGGGTCCGCCATGGATCGTGATCGCCCTCGAGCTGCGATCCTTGATGATCTTGGAGCTCTCCAGGTTGACGCCGTGGGACCACACGTAGTTGCTGAACATGAAGACCGAGCCGTCGTCTATCAGCGACTCAAGCACGTCCGGGTACATGAAGGTGGCCGGGAGGAAGTCGTAGCTCTCCAAGAGCTGACCCTCGTTCCATGCCGATGCATATGACACCAACATCCCGAGTGACAACGGCATGATCAGCTGGTCATAGATCGGGATGACCGCAGTTCGGCGAACACCGGTCTCCGCCTGCTGGGCGTAGCGCTGCTCGATTCGATCTTCGAAATCAGATCGCAGGTGGGCCTGGGTTTCGATCGCCTTGGCGAACAGGTGACTAGCAATGAACTCCTGGCGAGAGGAGGTCTGCATCGACTCGGATCGTCCGACGATGCGCGATGCCAGGAGGATCCCGGCCGTTTCCATGAAACGGTCCTCAGTCAGCGCCGCCCGGCCCGCCTGCTCGACGTGGGCCGCAAAGGCCGCCTCGACCGATTGCGAGGTGCTCAAGTTCACGGCAGCGAGCACCTGAGCTGCGCTCAACACCGCCCGGACACCTCCGTCGTGGTCGAGCGCGTAGTAGCTGCCATCAGCCACCGTCAAGAGGATCGGGCTCCCGATGTCGAGATTGTCAGACATCGCTACTGCTTCGGCTGCCCCCTGTCCCTCCGACGAACCGCGGGACGGCACCACCGCTCTGTTGGAGCCCTCGACCAACTTGCGCTCCCGCAAGTAGAAGAGCGTGACGTGAAGGTCGAATGCGGGCACGCTCCAGTCAGCCGATATCTCCTCGATCAGGGGAGAAACGTCTCGAACCTCGGGCCCCGACAACTCAGCCATCAAGGCTAGATCGGCACCGGCGATCACAATCTCGGGAAGCATGTCGATCTTGGGAATGCACACTCCTTCGCGACGGAGCATGACGGTGGCGAAACGGCTGAGCCGCGCGCCGTCTGCGGATGATGCTTCAGAGTGTTGGCTCTCACGCGTAGTTGAGATGTCGGTCATCAAGTTCCCCTACCAGGCACACCTGGAACCTGCGCCCGTTGGCGCTGTGGACAGGATCCCACCCTATCGCCGGGTCGGGCCCGATGCCGATGGGCCGGGGCCCAAAGGTCGCAGGTGGGTCAGTCCCCTTCAGCCACGTCAGGGACGTGGGCGAGTATTCGCCGGGCCAGCGAGGGGATGATGTAGATCAGGTTCTCGACTTGATGCCCGTCGCCGCCGTCGGAGTTCACCTTTGCTTCCATCACGAGGCAAGGAGCGAGATCTCGGATCTGAAAGGCACCGTTGATGTTCAGCGCCAGCCCGTAGACCTCACCCACGCTCGAGGCCGTGACCGCCGCTATGGAATCGCAGGAGAGCAACTCGCGGCGCGCCGATGCCCGACAGATGACGTCGAAGACCGTCCGCTCGTCATCGGTCAAGCTCAGGCGAGTCTCCACCACCGAATCGATCTCGTGGTCGGACATCCTCGTGGAGATGAGGTGTCGGATCATCTGCCGACTGAACTCCTCCGCGTGTTCCTCGGGGACCGGAATCAGAACGTCACCCACCGGTCAGGATCCCTTGGGGGCGGCCGAAGTCATGCTCCCATCCTATTAGGCACCTGAGCGATAGGTCCGGTAGTCGTCGCTACCAGGTTGATCAGACCGGGGGATCAGGGGCGGCGTTCGATCGCCAGTCGGGCGCAGTGGTCGAGCATCTCCAACGCCGGGTCCGGCATTCGTCCGAGGTGAATCGGGTCAGCCGTCAGCTCCCGGAATGGGGCGCCACGAAGCGTCTGGTACTGGGCGTCCATGTCGGCCCAGGTGAACCTTCGGGACGTAGCCGCACCGCCATGGATCTGGTGGAACGTGCCCTCGGCCAGGAGCTGGACCAGTGTCGTGTCATCCCGCTGGCAGGCCCGCAGGTAGAGGTCGTGGTTCACCAGCCCGCCTCCGGGTAGGTCGAAGGCTTCGTCATAACCCCCGAGGTCAGTCCACAGATCGCGACCCATGAAGAGCGAACTGCTTTCGCTCTTGGCGCCGAACCAACCCCGATGCGACGAGCCCGCCAGGGTGGAGCAACCGAACAGCCGATAACCGTCCTTCGTCCACTCCACCTGCTCCAACAACGCGTCCTCGACGGCCTGGTCATAGCCAGCTTCGGCCGCCTTCATGTGGGTGGTGGGTCCAAGGTGGTATGCGGGAGCGGTCACCACCGCACGGTCTGCCACTCGGTCACCGCGAATGGCCATTGCCAGCAACCCAGGAGATGCCAATCGAGCACCATCCATCACCACCCCGACCAGCGACCCGCGGGCCGCCTCGATACCGATGTTGGCGGCACGTGCCGGCGATGCCGGGGCCGGGTCGAGCCTGATCAACCTGGCATCGAGCACCGAGTCTGCGACGATCCGATCCAGCGGCTCGGGGGAGCCGTTGTCGACGACGACCACCTCGTAGTCGTCAGGATCGACCTCTCGTTGGTATCGGGGAGACAGGCTGTAGAGGGTCCGTGGCAGTTCGCGACCCATTCCGTAGGCCACCACCACGACGGTCAGGGCCGGGCGTCGTTCCTCGCCCCCGGCGCGAAGCGTCACCGATTCCGGACCTTCATCGCACCCGGCGGAGGTACCCGCCGGGGTTGAAGGAAAGGTGGTACTTCTCCATCTTGGGATCGGGGGCGAAGTTCCCGTTGCGAGCCAGGATCTGCTTCACGGCCTCAGCCGGGCCAGGACCGAACCCAGCCCACACGGGGTGACCGTTTACCACCGTGTCAGCGATCACAACGTAAGAACCGACTGGCACGAGCGGCGCGTACCGCTCGAACTCCTCAGATGTCGTGTGACGGTCCACCAGGGACCCGAGCACGACCAAAGCCGTCCCCCCGGCCACCCGTCGATGCACCTCCTCGGCCACATCTCGGTGATGCGGGCGACCGGTCAGGTGCTCGAGACGGGGGTGTGTCGGTCGACCATCGCCATCGGATGGGTCGACCGACAAGACCTGCCCGTGTCCGATCAGTTCGCAGATCGAGGCCAACAGGATCGAACGACCGCCGTCCTTGGACCCGGTCTCGATGATCCAATCGGGTCGCACCGTCGAGATGATCTCCTGATAGGCGACGAGGTCGGTGGGAGGCGTCCGGGTCGACTGACCCAACCAAGTCGTGTCCTCCCAAGGCATCGCGGCGTAAACCGACTCGATGAACGCCTTGCCCAACTCCTCGGGCATGGGCCGGGGAGCCATCGGAGGACCGTCCACCCCACCGGCTGCGGCAGCAGCGTTGAACATCTCGGCCGACATCCGTCGAGGCCTGGTACGTCGGGCGGGCTGAGAGCGGATCGCCCCTACGTAGTGAACCGGCTTGCCCGGTCCGTGGAAGGCCCTACCCCTGAGATCCGCGTACTGCTGGCTGTAGTCGAAGACCTTGGTCCGACGCTCGGCGGCATCGACTCGGTTGGTGGTGTCGCCCCCGTGCAACTGGTGGAACGATCCCTCACCCAAGATGGTGGCCACAGTGATGTCGGGACCGCCCGCCAAGCGCTCGTACAAGTCGAGGTTGGCGAAACCAGCACCCGGAAGGTCGAAGCTCTCGTCGAACCCTCCGACCTGCTCCAGCGTCTCTCGCGCCACGAACAGGCAGTTGCTCTCCCACAGCCCGTCCAGCCAGTCTCGGTCACCGATGAAGTGACTGATCTCGAACAGGCGGTAGCCGTTGGCCGGCCAGGCGATCTGCTCGAACAGCCGATCCTCGTATTCACGGTCGTAGCCGGCAGCCATGGCATCGCCCTGCTGACCGGGACCGACGTACCACTGTTGGGTGGCCACGATCGCCGGTGCATAGGTGGCGAGTCCAGCCAGTCCCCAGCGGAGGACTCCCGGAGTCACCACGTGGGCTCCATCGATCATCAGCGCGAAGTTGCGACCTCGTCCCGCACGGATTCCCGCGTTGAGAGCGTTGACCGGAGACGGATGGATCGAGTCGAGCGACAGCAGGCGGAACTCGGGGCCGAACTCGGACACCAGGTCGGCACTCAGGGCCTGGCCGGGCCCGGATCCGTTGTCGATCACCAACACCTCATAGGTGATGGCGTCCACGCCGTCTTGGTACGACCTCGACAACGAGTGGAGCGTCCGACGAGCCTCACGAGCCATGTTGTGGAAGACCACTACGACGGTCAGATCTACCTGGTCACCCGGCGCGGGAGGAGCCAACGGCGCGCGAGGTAGATCGGCCTGGGGGGCGATGTCCAGAGCGCTCTCGAATGGCTCACCCCCGACCTTGCGCCACACCATCAAGCCGTGATCCCGGTGATCACACGGGCCGGTAAGACCTCGGCGCGTCCGGAACTCCTCCACCGAACGGCGGGTCTCGGACTCCTCGCTGGCATCGACGACCACGAACCCACCCACCGGGATCCGGCGGTAGAGCGCATCGAGCACCAACCCGGCATCCGCCCCGGTGTCGTGCCCCAGCCTCAACATGGCGACCTGTTCGATGTCGGCATCGGCCAACGACGCCTCGAGCTCACCCGACAGGAACTTCACCCGAGCGTCGAGCAACCCGAAGCGGGTGAATCCATCTCGGATCAGGTTCAGATCGGCGCGGAAGTCGGCCACGCCCCGCTCGGTCCATCGGGCTGACTTGAGCCCTTCGGGAGCGGCTCGGAAGCGGTCCACCACCCACACCTTCTGGTCCTTCAGGTCGTAGGCGTCGAGCCAGGCCCGAAAGAAGATGCCAGCACCTCCGCGTCCTACCCCGACGTCGACCAGATCGCCGGGTACGGCCTCTGCCTTGACGGTCTCGAGGCGACCGTGAAGATCATCGAGGCGGGCTCGTCCCATGTCGGTGTAGGGCACGAAGGAACGTCCGCGACCATCGTCGGGGCCGGCAGGCCCGAGCCGCTCGCGGGCCAGGCGAGGCCAGACCTCGGGGTCTTGGCGCACCGGGTCCCGCAGTATCCGGGCGTCGGGGGCCCGCCCGGCTTCGATCCGGGCAGCGAGGTGCGCCAGTCGGGCTTCGTCTTCCAGGTAGTGCTCGTTCAGCAGCGCCGCCTTGACCGTGCCGAGGTAGCGGGCCACCAGCCGTAGCTCTCGGGCAAGGGCCGGGAAGTGAGCGTTGTGCTGGAACACCATGGCCTGGAGACGGAGACGTTCCCCCAACTCCAAGAGCAGATTGCGTCCTTCCACACCCTCGAGGCGGTCGAGCACCGAAGCCAGATCCGGCTGTCGGGCCAGCCGCTCCTCGGCCACCACGATGGCCAGCCCGAAGTAGACGGGCAACACCACCAGCCGCACTGGCTCGTCGTAGCCAGCTATCCAATCCTCCAACCCGGTCATGACACCGTTGCGGGGTCCGCCCTCGTGCGTGGCGTTGAAGTGATTCGGGTTGAGGCCCGATGCACCCTTTGCCAGCTCGTTGCGATCGAGGTGGACTCCCTTTTGGGCATACGGCTGACGGAACTCGGCTGGCACCGTGTCCGGCGAGTAGTAGAGGTCGCGACGGCCGTAGGGCCAGCCGACATCATGGAGGATCATGATGGGTAGCTCGGCCCCCAAAGACCGGTTCCGCTCCGCCAGGAGCCGACACTCGTTGTACACCGTGTACCAGTTGTGATCGCCGTCGATCAGCGCTGCATCCATGGCCGGCAGTTCACCGAGGACATCGACGCTCAGGGCTCGGTGGAACACGTACTGACCGGCGAACTCCCGTTCATGCTCGGCGGGATCAAACGCCGGCTTCGGGTCGATCACGTGTAGCTCGGTCTCAGGCCCGAGCGTCTCGATGATCTGGCGGGTGTTCTCTCCCCGGAGGGCACCGATCTCGACCAGGCGTTTGACTCCGCCCGCCTCTAGCACGGGAGCGATGACGTCGTTCCAGAAGGGGAACATCGGCGGGGCGCGATTCCTTGACCGGGTTTGGGACGGGCGGACCCTAGCGCGGCGGGGAACGGGCGGGGCCGACGGCCAAAGAGCCGCACGGGTCACAGCTCCGGCCATTACCGGAGCCTTTCTGGTCGGGCGTGGTATCGATTTGGGGTGAGCACCGTCACCTACTCCGACTCCGCCGCAGACGGGACCGGGAGCTACACGGCCGAGTCGGCGATGGCCACCTCCCCGTCGGCACGGACCGCTCGCTGGGCGGCGTGGACATTCGGTGTCTACGTGGCAGCCGCTTTCCCTCTCATCCTGTTCGGACTCGGTCGGTACTGGTGGTTCTTCCGTGACGACTGGTACTTCGTCGCCGAGCGTGACATCTCCGTCGACGGACTGATGCAGGATCACAACGGTCACTGGTCATCCGTGCCGGTCGCAGCCTTCCGGCTCGCCTACGTCGTCTTCGGAATCCGGTCGTACATGCCGTATCAGGCGATGGTGGTGGTGGCGCACCTGGCTGTAGCGGTCTGCATCCGGATGATCATGCGTCGGTACGATGTGAACCCGTGGCTGGCAACGGTGGCGGCAGGTGCGCTCGTGCTCTTCGGTTCGGGCCGCGAGGACATCATCTGGGCCTTCCAGATCGGCTTCACCGGTTCACTGGCCTTCACCCTTGCCCAATGGGTCATCGCCGACCGGCCGGGCCCGGTGCGCCGGAGCGACTACCTGGCTCCCGTGTTGGGCACGTTGGGGCTTGCGTCTAGCAGTCCGGCGCTGATGGTCATGGCTGGTCTGTCGGTCACCCTTTTGGTCCGACGAGGTTGGAAGCCCATGGTGATCAACGTGGGCCCGCCCGCCCTCGCCTACCTGGTGTGGTCGGCCTTGATCCACCCCGACAGGAGTAGCCCGTGGGGACGCCCCGGACTCGGCGAATACCAGGACTGGGTGACCACCGGCGTGCGGGGCGTGTTCGTCGAGCTCACCGGATTTTGGTGGGCCGGAGCGATCCTCGGTCTTGCCGTCGCCGTCGGGATCGCCATGGCGGTCCTGAGGCCCGGGACCGACAGCACCAGCTCCAGCGACCGCGGCGATGAGATACACGGCTCCTCCAGCCGCGTCGTCAGAACGGTGGCGTCGGCCCGCTTGCGGCTGACACCGATCATCGGACCGCTGGCCTTGTTCGGATCGACCATCCTCTTCATCCTGGTGGCCGCCCAGCGTGCCTGGCTGTTCGGGCCCGGTGCGGCCGTGGCCAGCCGCTATCTGTACGCGTACGTGGCCCTGTCCCTGCCGCTGATAGCGGCGTCGATCCAGTCGATCTCACGGTGGTGGCGACCAGCCGCCGTTGCGATTCCTGCGCTGCTGATCCTGGGGGTACCTCACAACATCGCGCAGTTCGAGGACACCGTTTTCAGCCCCGATCACCACGACCACCAGGGCAGGCTGATCCTCAACGTCCTGCGCCATCCGGCCGCGGCCAACGCACCAGATCGACTTCGTCCCGATCCCGACGTGTTCAACTCCCAGAGCCTGACCGTGGGCTTCCTCCGCAGAGCCGCAACCGAGGGCAAACTCCCGGAGGTGTCGGGACCCATCCCCGCCGACATCGATGCCGAGTTGACGGTTCGGTTGGGGCTCATGCAAGAACTCGGTGACTGGCGGGTGGTCCCTTGCCAGGCGACAACAGTGGCCCACCTCGAGCCGACGGTCGGCATGGTCTTCTTCCTGACCGAGCCAGTGCTGGTGACTCCCCGCTCGAGTTCGGGCCAGCGCTTTCCGGTGGAAGTCACCCCCGACGACGGGGCCATCGTGACCGTGGTCGCGCCAGGCCTCGATCTCGACCTCACCAGCCAGGCGAGACCTGGTTCCCCCGCTTCGATCTGTGTCGTCAACTAACAGGGCCGAACCATCCGGTTCGGTTAGAGCGCCGAGACCAACTCGAGCACCCGACGGACCTGGAGGTCCCAACTGAAGGAAACCTCCACCTCGGCTCGTCCAGACGAACCCAGCCGTGATCGCAGATCTGGGTCGTCTCGAAGACGGACCATCGCCGACCGGAGCTCACCCAGATCTACCGGGGAAACCAGGAGGGCCTGTTCCTCGTGGGTCAGGCGACTGGCGACCGTCGGGACATCTGGAGCTATCACTGCCAGACCTGACGCCAAGTACTCAGCCAGCTTGAGCGGCGAATAGTGGAACTCCCCGTGTTCGGGAGCCACGACCACGGCCGTGTCCATCGCCCCGAAGTAGCGGGGAAGATCGAAATGGGGAACGGTGCCGGTGAACACCGCCCGCACCCCGAGCGACCTGGCCCGCTCTTCGACCATCGGACGATCAGGTCCATCACCAACCATCAACAGACAGACCCCATCGAGACCTGCTGCGGCATCCACGAGCCGGGTCAAGGAGTGGAACGGCCGGAAGCTCCCCACCCAGCCCACGACGAACTCCGCACCAATTCCGAGCCGAGCCCGCACTGCTGCCGCTTCTTCCGCGGAGGCCGGCTCCTCGATCTCCACACCCGACGGGGTGATGAGGATCCGGTCCCGGTCGACGCCGATGCGGACCGCTTCCTCGGCGACCTCCTCCGAGCCACAGGCCAACACCGAGGCTCGGCGAAGGGTGGGAGCCTCGCCTAGACGCTCCACCAACCCCCCCCAACCCGGACGCGCCACACCCCACCGCTTGGCCTCCCACACGGCGACGGCCGGAGCAAAGACCACCGAGGGAACCCCCAATGCGTCAGCCAGGTCGACCCCTGCGGTGTGGAACAACTCGTGTCGCTGCCACACGAAGTCGACCTGATGTCCAGACCAGGGCCCGTCGGGGGTGACGGTGAAGCCCGATCCCCGGGCCACCTGCCGAAGATCCTTCGCCGCGGTCTTGACCATCGTCGGAACCCGCGATGCAACCGAAGGGGACGCAGATGGACTCAGGTGGGCGCCCGAGGCTCGCCGTCGCGCTTCATCGGCATCGAGCACCCCCTCAGGGGTGACCATCCACGACGGGCCCACCACCCTTTCGCAGGCCGCCAGCCACCCAGCCGAGCTCAACAGCGCGGCCACAGGACCCTGCTGACCGGCAGTAGTCGTCGGGAGAACCAGGACCGCACCCACGGGGCGGACCCTAATGGGACCTCCCGCAGCGCACGGCTGCCAACGTCCCCGTCCGAACAATCGGAACGACCACACCCCGTGGCGGCCTATCCCCTGGTGGGGTAGCGTTTGCGCCTCGGAGCCGGTAGCCGGCCGACCGCGTCCGCCAGAAGAAGCCCACCATGATCCGACGTAGCCAGGAAGGCCCGTGAACCAGGAACGTTCGCTTCCGCCGGCCGATCCGATCTCACCGGTACCGGAGCTGCCGAGCCTCGTCTACCGAGTGGCTCGGGGGGCAGACAACCTGAGCCTACGGTTCATGGACCTGGGCATCGTGGCCGCGGCTTGGGCCTTGGCCATCAGTGCCGCCTTCGACACCTCGGCCAAGGACATGACCCTGGCGCTGGCTTGGATCATGCCCCTGGCCGTCATCGTCCAACTGGTCGGCCACCGCCTTGCTGGTCTCTACGGGCCGGTGTGGCGCTATGCCTCGGTCGACGAAGCGGCTCGGGTGGTGGCTGGCGTCTTGGGCGGGTCGATCCTGGCCACGATCACCACCGTCATCGCGGCCACCACCACCCACACCCCGTTCCCATTCGTCACCGCTCCGCCTCTCGCCGCTTTTCTGAGCTTGCTCGGTTGTGGTGGCGTCCGCTTCCAGTCCCGCCTCTTCGCCCTGGAACGTCAACAGGCCCGTGACGCCTCCGGCCTCCGGTCTGTCATCGTCGGTGCTGGCGCCGCTGGCGCGGCCCTGGCCTACGAGCTCACCCACACCGACGCCGGACGACCCACCAACGTGGTCGGCTTCATCGATGACGACCCCGAGCTCGTCGGCCGGTCGGTGCGAGGCTTCACCGTGCTGGGCACCACCGACGACCTGGAATCGATCTGCGTCAGCCACCGGATCGAAAGGGTCCTGATCGCCGAGGACGAGGACAATCGGCACCGGGTCAAGACGGTGGTGGACCAGGCCTTGCGTACCCACGCCCAGGTCAAGGTGCTGCCGTTGTCCACCGGGCGGGTGGACGGCCCCCTCGTGCGCAACCTGCGCGACCTGGATGTGACCGACCTGCTCGGGCGCGAGCACGCCCCCGTCGACTCCGACGACATCGACCACTATCTACGCGACGCCACCGTGCTGATCACCGGGGCCGGGGGGTCGATCGGCAGCGAGATCGCGCGCCAGGTGGCTCGGCACCGTCCCGCTCGGCTCCTGCTCCTCGATCGTGACGAGAGCCTCCTCCACGACGTGACCACCGGGCCTCTCGCTGACTCGGGGGTAGACATCGCTCCGGTACTGGCCGACATCTGCGATCAGGTGAGGGTCCAGGATCTGTTCGAGAACGAACGACCCGACGTGGTGTTCCACGCCGCCGCTCAAAAGCACGTGCCCATCTTGGAGAAATACCCGGTGGAAGCGGTGCGGACCAACGTGTTCGGCACCTGGAACCTGATCAGCACCGCAGCCGAGTACGGCACCGGTCGTTTCGTGCACATCTCCACCGACAAGGCCGCCGATCCCTGTTCGGTCATGGGAGCCACCAAGCGCGCCGCTGAGCAGATGGTGTTCGAGGTCGGTCGTCGCCACCAACTCCCGTTCGTGGCCGTTCGCTTCGGCAACGTATTGGGCAGCCGGGGCAGCGTGGTGCCCACGTTCCTGCGCCAGATCGTGGATGGCGGACCGGTCACGGTCACCAGCCCCGAGATGACCCGCTACTTCATGACCATCCCTGAGGCCGTGAGCCTGGTGCTCCAGTCCGGGGCGATGGCCGATCCGGGCCGCGTCTACCTGTTGGACATGGGCGAGCCCGTGTCCATCCTGGCTCTGGCCCGACAGCTGATTCGCCTCGCTGGCCTCCGGCCAGGAGAGGACGTGAGGATCTCCATCGTCGGCACCAGGCCCGGAGAGCGACTCCACGAACGTCTCCACGACGACGCCGAGAGCATCGAACCGTCAGATCACCCCTCGATATCTTCGTTGAACCCGAAGATCCCATGGCAGTGGGATGAACTGGTCGAGGCCCTCGCCTCCCTGCGCAAGTCCGTCGATGCCCGTGACGACGCCATGGTCAGACACCAGCTCGAGTCGATGCTCCGAAAGGGCGGCGTCGATTGCGTACTCGACCATGGTGAGACCACCATTCCCGTCGACCAGCACCCGGGCTCGCCCCGGGCGACGGCGATCGTCAGAGACCTGTCCGAGAAGCGGGCCGAACGCCAGGCTCCACCGGCATCCGATACCGGCACCGTCCGCTGACCACCGACCAACGCGTCACGCCCCTCCCCCCACAAAGGCGAAACAACAGATGAAGGGTCTCATCCTCGCTGGCGGCTCGGGCACCCGGCTCCGCCCCATCACCCACACCGGCGCCAAGCAACTGGTGCCGGTGGCCAACACTCCGATCCTGTTCTACGGGCTTCAGCACATGGCCGATGCCGGCATCGAAGAGGTCGGCATCATCGTGGGCGACACCGGTGACGAGATCCGGGCCGCGGTGGGAAACGGATCGCGCTGGGGTCTCGAGGTCACCTACCTGCCTCAAGACGCTCCGCTCGGGCTGGCCCACGCCGTGCTGATCGCCCGGGATTTCTTGGGTGACGACGAGTTCGTGATGTACCTCGGAGACAACCTCCTCCGTGACGGGATCACCAGCTTCGTAGACGAGTTCACCGCCCACCGGGCCGAAACCGGCCCCGACTCCTGTTCGGCCCAGATCCTTTTGGCCCACGTTCCCGATCCGCAGCGTTTCGGTGTGGCCGAGCTCGGCCCCGATGGCGAGGTCGTGGCCCTGGTCGAGAAGCCCGAGGTTCCACCGTCGGACCTTGCCCTGGTCGGCGTGTACCTCTTCGATCCCTCCATCCACGAAGCGGTCAGAGCGATCGAGCCTTCGGACCGCGGCGAGTTGGAGATCACCGACGCCATCCAGTGGCTGATCGACAACGGCCACCGCGTCCGCCATGAGGTACTCGACGGGTGGTGGCTCGACACCGGCAAGCTCACCCCACTTCTGGAAGCCAACCGCTTGATCCTCGAGGTTCTGGAGCCTTCCAACCACGGCAAGGTCGACGAGCACTCTCAGCTCGACGGCCGGGTTCAGGTGGCCGAAGGGGCCGAGATCATCCGGTCGACCATTCGTGGTCCGGTGGCCATCGGAGCCAATACCCGGGTTGTCGACAGCTACATCGGCCCGTTCTCATCGGTAGACGCTGGCTGCGAGATCATCCAGTCCGAGTTGGAGCACTCGATCGTCCTGGCCAACAGCCGCGTCGAAAACGTCCCGAGGGTGATCGACTCGCTGATCGGTCGCCACGCCGTGGTCCAACGCACCCATCAGCGACCGCGAGCAAACCGCTTCTTGGTGGGCGACCACTGCCAGATCGACATCGATTCCTGAAAGAGCGACCTTCATGGCCACCATCACCCCATCCGACGTCATCGACGGGGTCACCGTCGTACAACCTGACATCCACGGTGACGAACGCGGGATCTTCATAGAGACGTACCGCCGGAACTGGTTCCCCGGCGGTCGGGAGATGATCCAAGGCAACCGCGGCGACCGCCGGGCCGGAGCCATCGTCGGCCTCCACTACCACCTGCACCAGGCCGACTACTGGTACGTGCCCTTCGGGCAGGCCCGGGTCGTGCTCCACGACCTCCGCACCGGTTCCCCCACCGACGGAGCAACCCTCACCATCGACATAGGGTCGACGCCCGGCACTGCCGGGGTAGACCACGACCACCGGGGCATCTACATCCCACCCGGAGTAGCGCACGGGTTCTCCGCCCTCACCGACATGACCATCACCTACCTCGTCGATGGCTACTACAACCCGGCCGACGAGTTGGGGGTGGCCTGGGATGACCCGGCCATCGGCGCCGACTGGGGAGTGACCGACCCGGTCGTGTCGGCCCGAGACCAGGCCAACCCCCGCCGCTCCGACCTGGAGCCCGCCCTGCAACCTCACCACCGGCTGCGCACGGCGTAACCCGCCCCCGGTTCCCCAGCGTCCACTAAGTTCCGCACCCCATGAGCATCCTCGTCACCGGCGCGGCCGGATTCATCGGCTCCAACTTCGTCCGCTACTGGACCGACCACCACCCCGAGGACCACGTTGTCGCCCTCGATGCCCTCACCTACGCCGGGGTTCGGGAGAACGTCGACGGGATCGACGGGGTCACCTTCGCCCTCGCCGACATCGGTGACACCGACACCGTGGCCGGGTTGCTCGAGACCCACTCCGTGGATCGCATCGTTAACTTCGCTGCCGAGTCCCACAACAGCCTGGCCGTGGTTGATCCAGCTCGCTTCTTCCGTACCAACGTCTTGGGTACCCAGGGGTTGTGCGAAGCGGCCCGTCGAGTCGGTGTCACCCGGTTCCACCACGTCTCCACCTGTGAGGTGTACGGCGACCTCGACTTGGACACCGACGAGATGTTCACCGAGGAATCCCCCTACCGGCCCCGCACGCCGTACAACGCATCCAAGGCCGGGGGAGACCACGTCGTCAGGTCCTACTACGAGACCTGGGACCTGCCCATCACCATCACGAACTGCGCCAACAACTACGGGGCCTACCAGTTCCCCGAGAAGGTCATCCCCTTCTTCACCACCCTGGCCATCCAGGACCAGTCGCTCCCCATGTACGCGTCTACCCAGAACCGGCGCGAGTGGATCCATGCCTTGGACCACTGCCGGGCCATCGACCTGATCCTGGAGCGAGGCCGGATCGGCGAGACGTACCACGTCGGCACTGGAGTCGAGAAGAGCGTGGAAGAGATCGCCGACCTGATCCTGGCGCACCTCGACAAGCCTCAAAGCCTGAAGACCATCGTTCCGGACCGTCCCGGCCACGACCGCCGCTACGTCCTGGACTGGACCAAGATCCGCACCGAGCTGGGTTGGGAGCCCACCATCGGCTGGGACTCTGGCATCGCCGAGACCATCGACTGGTACGTCGCCAACCAAGCCTGGTGGGAGCCACTGCGCGACCGTGCACCGGTAGCCGAGGGAACAGCATGGTCCAAGTGACGTCGTCGCCGTGAGCATCCGACGAAAGGTCCTGATCACCGGCGCGGGCGGCCAGGTCGGCCAGGAGGCCACCGACCTGTTCGGGGCGGCCGACTGGGAGGTCGTCGCCTGTGACCGGGCCCGTCTCGACGTCACCAACCGAGACGAGGTACTCGATGCCGTGGCGACGGCCAAGCCCGAGGCGGTCTTGAACCTGGCCGCATGGAACGCCGTCGACCTGGCCGAATCCGAACCCGACGGCGCTTACGCGGCCAACACCATGGCGGTGCGCCACCTGGCAGAAGCCTGCCGTCGCCACAACGCCCGCCTCGCCCACGTATCCACTGACTACGTGTTCGACGGGACCAAGGACACCCCCTACGTCGAGTGGGATGACACCAACCCCCTATCGGTGTACGGGCGTTCCAAACGCGGCGGTGAGGTGGAGGCCGGGTCCGAGGCGCTGGTGGTCCGGACGTCGTGGGTGTGCGGGGCCCGTGGCTCCAACGCGGTCACCACCGTGCTCCGACTGGCCGCCGAGACGGACCAGACGCTGGCCTTCGTCACCGACCAGCGTGGCTGCCCCACTCTGGCCAAGGACCTGGCCGCCACCCTGCTCACGCTCGTCTCGGATCGGCACAACGGCATCTACCACGTGACCAACTCAGGAGCCGTGAGCTGGTACGAGTTCGTTCAACACATCCTGGAGGCCGCCGGCCACCCCGTGTCGAGGGTCCGTCCGATCACCACCGCCAAGTTGGATCCCGCTCGACCCGCTACCCGACCGGCCAACTCGGTGCTCGATCATGCCGCCCTGCGCCTAAGTGGCATAGCTCCGATGCGACACTTCTCCGAGCCGCTGGCCGAGATGATCGCTGAGCTTCGCGACCGGGGCACGGTGGCGTTGCCCTGAGGCCAGCGGACCAACACTGCCAACGCGCCAGCCGGTGACGACCAGCTCCCCGCACACTCGACCGCCCCGGGTTCCCTACTCGTCTCGGGGCAGGACCAGGACGCCCCTGCTGACGGTCATGGCCGTGCTGACATCTTCGGTACTGGCCGCCTGCGGGCTGTTCGGTCGCGCCGACCCGACTGTCGGCCACAAACGCACTGCTCCCTCGCGGCCATCGGTGGTGGTACTCGACCACGGGAGTTCTCCCCGGACCCGGCTCCGTTACCGCCCGACCGCCGGCACCACCGGTGAGCTGGAGCTGCGGACCGACGTTCATCTAACCCAACGCCTCGAATTGCCCATTGACGCCGATGGGTCAGGATCAGGCACCGCATCCACGCCCGTCGTCGTCGACCCTCCCGCGACCATCCACCGGATTCGCTTCACGGTGACCTCGGCCGACGACCGAGGTCACGACCTCGACCTAGAGGTGATCGACGCCAGCATCGACCCCCAGGGAACCACCCTCACCGACGCCCAACTCGCCGCAGTGACCGCCGAGGTACGAAAGTCGATCGGTTGGCGCGGAACGGCACGGATAGACCCCCAGGGCGTAGCCACGTCGCTCGACCCCCTGTCCGCTCCGGCCGTCGCGGTCCAAGACGATGCGCCCAGCGGGTCACCTCGAACCGAGACCGACCTGAGCCACCAGCTCGCGACCCTGATCCCACCCCTCCCCACCCAACCGGTAGGTCGGGGCGCACGTTGGCGCGTCACCACCACCTCCCCCGTGGGCGGCACCAAGCTGCGACAGGTCGCCACCTACGAGATCACCTCGATCGACGGTGGCTCCGTGCTCTACCGGGCCACCATCCAACAAGACGCGGGTCAGCAGGTCTTGTCAGGCTCGGACCGGGCCACCACCCAAGGCGGGAGTGCCTCCGACAAGACCCAGGCTGGCCAGCTGATCGCCGCCCACCTGAGCGGGACCACCACGGGCCGCTTCGACCTCGACGGGTTGAGATCGGAAAGTGAGACCCATTTGACCGGATCCCAACTGGTCGATGTCTCCAGCGAACCGGCGCGACGAGTTCGTCAGGAGATGCACCTGACCTCCAGTAGCGGACCGGCACCAAGCTGACGCGACCCAAATGCCTCGGGACATGCGAACATGGTTCCCGTGAGCGGTCCGGACCCCTACGAGCATTCTGGCTCGACCGACGTCGACCTGACCGTACCGGCCAGACCTGCATTCGCCCGGATCGCCCGCTTGGCCGCCACCGGCCTTGCCGCCAGGAACGGCTTCTCCTACGACGACGTCGAAGATCTGCGGATCGGGATGGGAGAGGTGTGCAACCTGCTGCTCGACGGGTCCGGTCGAGACCTGGTCATCAGGTTCTCGCTCCAGCCCGAGCGCATCGACGTGAGGGCGACGCGAACCGGAACCGATCAAGCTTTGACCGTCACCGACCTGAACGTCCAGATACTCAGGTCGGTCCTCGATGATGTCGAGATCGACCCCTCTGGTGGTCTCGTCGTTGCTACGAAGCACCGGACTTCCTCCTAGTGAGCAGTCCCGGCGGGAACCACCCACCCTCGTTGGACGAGTTCGTAGCCTTCCGAGCCGCCGAGGACGACGGCGAGCGACGGACGTTGCGCAACGACCTCGTCGAGAAGCACATGGCCCTGTCCGTTCACCTAGCCCGACGCTTCGTGAACAAGGGAATACCCGAGGACGACCTGATTCAGGTGGCAGCCGTGGGCTTGGTCAACGCGGTGGAGCGCTTCGACCCTCACCTCGGGTTCGAGTTCACCACCTTTGCCACCCCGACCATCCTCGGTGAACTCAAGCGCCACTTCCGCGACCGTGGATGGGCAGTGCGGGTGCCCCGCCGCCTCCAGGAGCTCAACCTCCGGATCACATCGGTGGCCAGTGAGCTGACGCCCCAACTCGGGCGATCACCGACCATCACCGAATTGGCGGCCGCTACCGGCGCCACCGAGGAGGAGGTGCTGGAGGCACTCGATGCTTCGCGCGCCTACCGCTACCGACCCACTGGCGTCTCAGCCGACGACGACGACGGTCCGGAGCTGGAATTGGGAGAGCACGACCTCGAGCTCCTTCGATCCGACGGGCGGCTGGAAGTCGAACGGATCCTGGAGCGCCTCCCGCGTCGCGAGCAGTTGATCCTCCGGCTCCGGTTCTACGAGGAGATGACCCAGCAAGAGATCGCGTCCCGCCTCGGCGTCTCCCAGATGCAGATCTCTCGCCTGCTGGCCCGGGTGTTGGAGCAGCTCAGGTCCGACCTGGTCGAGGACTGAGCCTGATGCCCCGACGTGTCCTTCAGGCGGTCACATTCCGGTCGAGCCGAATCCGCCCATACCCCGCTCGGATTCGTCGAGCGCTTCCACCAGGCAGAAATCCACGTGCTCGACGCGTTGGATCACGAGCTGAGCGATTCGATCTCCCCGCTTGATCTGGAACGGCTCAGTGGGGTCGTGGTTCACGAGCAGCACCTTGATCTCATCGCGGTAGCCGCTGTCGATCAGACCCGGGGAGTTCAGGCACGTCACGCCATGACGCAGGGCCAGGCCGCTGCGGGGCTGGATGAACCCGGCCGTGCCCGTCGGGAGAGCCAGGGCGATTCCTGTCGCCACCAACACCCGCCCACCGCCGGGAGCGAGAACCGAGTCGTGCCGGGCACACAGGTCGGCCCCGGCGTCGCCGATCCGAGCGTAGGAAGGTAGATCCAGGTCAGGGTCGAGTCGGCGGACGGGGACGCTCAGCATGCTCCGAATCTAGGCAACCGGCCTGGGTGTCCGTCCGCTCCGAATAGGTCTCGTGTCCTGAGCGGTAGCCTCGGCTGATGCTCGTCTGGATGGATCTCGAGATGACCGGCCTGGACCCCGATCGGCACGTCATCGTGGAGATCGCCACCCTCATCACCGACGACGATCTGGTCATCGTGGCCGAGGGACCCGACCTCGTCGTGCACCAACCCGCCGAGCAACTACAGGGCATGGAGCCGGTGGTTGTCGAGATGCACACCTCGTCTGGGCTACTGACCGCCATCGGTGAGTCGACCATGACCCTCGAGGATGCCGGCGCCCAGACATTGGACTTCATCCGCCAATGGGTACCCGAGCCTCGCACCGTTCCGCTGTGCGGAAACTCGATAGGAACCGACCGGCGCTTCTTGAGTCGACACCTCCCCGAGATCGAGAACTACCTGCACTACCGGTCGGTTGACGTGTCGACGCTCAAGGAACTGGCCCGACGGTGGTACCCCGAGGTGGTTTCGGCCGCGCCCCGCAAAGCCGTGGCCCACCGGGCCCTCGACGACATCCGCGAGAGCATCGAGGAGCTCCGCTACTACCGCCAGAAGCTGTTCATCCCCGGCCAAGCTCCCATCAAGTAGAAGGTTCAGCGGATAGGTCCGGTCGTCGGCGCTGCGAGGTTGATCAGCCCGAGGCTTTGCCTCGGCTTGACCATGCCGTGGCTACGGGTCGCTGCTACATACGGCGTCTGGCTCCCTGGACCAACACTCGTTGATAGAGCCCGGCAGGTAGGCGCGAGATGACGTCGATGACCTTGGCGTCGGGGCCGATCAGGGCCCGGCGCCGGTTTCGCTCGACCGCCTTGAGGATCTGCTGGGCCGCCTTGTCGGGTGTGGTCCGAGCGATCCGATCGAACTCCGCTCCGATCCCTCCAGGACCGGCCCGACCGGCGAGCTCGGGATCGACACGGGCGCGGCGGGCGATGTTGGTTCGTACGCCGCCCGGGTGGATGGTGGTACACGACACTCCGCAGTCAGCGACCTCAAGTTCCATCCGGAGGGCGTCGGTGAAGCCTCTCACCCCGAACTTGGCCGCGTTGTACGCCGACTGGGTCGGGATGCTGATGAGCCCGAACACGCTGGAAATGTTGATCACATGACCATCGCCGGCGGCCTTGAGGTGGGGCAGGAAGGCTTGGGTACCGTGAACCACGCCCCAGAAGTTGACCCCCATCAGCCATTCGAGGTCCGCGATCTCCATGGATTCGATGGGCGCTCCCAAGGCCACCCCGGCGTTGTTGAACACCAGGTTGACCCGACCATGATCCTCGACCACCTTGTCGGCCCAGGCGAAGACGGCGTCCCTATCGGCCACGTCGATCTGGCTCGATGACACCTTGACGCCGCGCCCTTCACAGGCGGCGACCGTCTCGGCCAAACCGGTGGTGTCCACATCTGAGAGCGCCAGGTGGGTACCTCGGCGAGCCAGTTCGATGGCCAAGGCTCGGCCGATACCCGAACCAGCGCCGGTGATGGCGGCGACCCTGCCGCTGAATCTGTCGTTCCCCATCACTTGGCCACCAGTTCCTTGGTCTCGTTCGACCGGGTCTCGTTCGACTGGGTCTCATTCGATCGGGTTTCGGAGTCGAGCTTCGTACCGCTGCCGCCATCAGGCCTGCGAGGGTTCGAGAACTCCAGATCCTGGTCTATCGCTCCCCGCTTGATCAGCTTGAGGTCACGCCAGTAGTTCTGGTGCACCAACCAGGGCTCTCGCGACCCTTGTTTGGGCAGGTACGCGCTGGCCCGTTCGACATAGCCGGAGTCGAGACCGAGCAACGGTCGCTGTTCTTGTTCACCGCCCTGGTTTCGGGGAGTGCACTGGCGTAGACCGCGGTCGCGCATGTGGTTGAGCAGGCGGGTCACGTGTTGGCAGGTGAGCTCGGCCTTCATGGTCCACGACGCGTTCGTGTAGCCCACGGCCACTCCCACGTTGGGGACACCTTCGAGCATCATCCCCTTGTACACCAGTCGTTCGCCGGGGACCACGGGTTCACCGTCCACCACCAGCTCCATGCCACCCATGAACAACAGGTCGAGGCCGGTGGCGCTGACCACCACGTCGGCCTGGAGCTCGTTCCCGGAGCGGAGGCGGATGCCGGTCTCGGTGAAGGTGTCGATGTGGTCGGTGACCACCGAGGCCTTCCCGGCCCGGATTGCCTTGAACATGTCACCGTCTGGCACCGCGCACAGCCGTTGGTCCCACGGGTTGTAGGTGGGGTTGAAGTGGGTGTCGACGTCATAGCCCTTGGGCAACATGGCCTCGACCCGCTTCCTCAGCACCTTGCGCACCAGATCGGGGCGTGCCTTGCTGAGGAAGTACGAACCCTGGGTGAACGTGGTCAAGGAGGTCCGGATGATCGGCGATGAGACCCGGTCGGGGAGGATGGCCCGCAGCACGCGAGCCAGCGGGTTGCGCAGCGGCAGGGATGCCACGTACCCGGGTGTGCGCTGAAGCATGGTGACGTGGGCGGCCTTGTCGGTCATGGCCGGGAGCAGGGTGACGGCGGTGGCTCCGCTGCCGATGATTACGACCTTCTTGTCGGTGTAGTCGAGGTCTTCTGGCCAATGCTGGGGGTGGATGAAGGTGCCCTGGTAATCGTCGCGCCCGGCGAAATCGGGCTGATGACCGTGGTCGTATCGGTAGTAACCGGTGCAGGACATGAGGAAGGAGCAGGTGAGGGTGACGGCGTCTCCCTCGGACCGTTCCAGGGTCACCGTCCAGACGGCATCGGTGGTCGACCATTCGGCTTTGACGACGCGGTGGCGGAAGCGGATCTTCTCGTCGATTCCCTCGGCCACGGCGGTGGCCTTCAGGTAGCGGAGTATGTCGCCACCATCGGCGATGGTCTTCTCACCGTCCCACGGTCGAAACGAGTACCCGAGGGTGTACATGTCAGAGTCGGAACGCACGCCGGGGTAACGGAACAGGTCCCAAGTTCCGCCCATCGATTCTCGGGCTTCCACCACGGCGTATGACGCCCACGGGCAGTTGGCCTGGATGTAGTGGGCGGCGGCGATGCCCGAGATCCCGGCTCCGACGATCAGGACGTCGACGTGTTCCGCGGCCTCGGGGGTGGTCACGTTGGATCCGTTGGACGCCGTTTCCACCGTGTTGGTTCGTGTACTCATGCCGAAGCCTTGAGCAGGTTGCCGTTGAGCTCTCCCTCAGTCCCGAAGAACCGGTTGCGCCACTCTTCCTCCAAGGCGGTGGTGTCGCGATCGTTGGGATGGAAACCAGGTCGGTCGTATTCGCAGAGTCGGCGCCACGTCTCCTTGCTGACAACCGGCGATCGACCGAACTCCTTGAGATGGCGGCGGAGGCTGCCCTGACGGCGGGCGTCGCGGTCCAAGACGATCCCGATGATCACCATGAAGGCCAAGGAGATGGCCAGACCGGAGCGGATGAACTTCATGGTCCAGACCCGCATCCGCTCAGAACCCCCAACGGCCCGGTAGACGTCGAAGGCCACGGCCTTGTGCTCGGACTCCTCGAGAGCGTGCCAGACGAACAGGTGCCGGACGCCGTCATGGCCGAACATGTTGCGGGCATCTTCATCGGCGAGAAGCAGCTCGGCGAGCGTGGCCGTGAAATGTTCGAGGGCCGCGGTGGCGGCCAGGTTGGCCTTGGCCGGAGCGAAGCGGGTATGAGCTTCCAACTCCCGCTTGGTCATCCGTTCGGAGAAACGGGTGTTGTAGCCCAGTTCGTCCAATCGCTGGTTGAAGTACCGGTGCTCCCGCCCGTGAACCGATTCCTGACCGATGAAGCCAGCCACCTGCCGCTTCAGATCGGGGTCGGTGATCCGGTCACGGAAGTGGCGCACGGACCGGACGAAGTAGTCCTCGCCGTCGGGAAACAGAGACGACAGCGATGCCGCGAAGTGGCTGGAGACCGGGTTGCCGTTGGCGGCGAAGAACTTGGGCAGGTCAGCGAGGGACTCTTCGAAGGAGACCCGTCGGGTGTGGATGACGCGGTCCGGGTCGCTCGACTGGTTGGAACCGGTTGCGGCGCGCCCCCGGCTCTGCGCTTGAACAGCTTCGGGCAGGTCGGTAACTGACATCGGCAAGTTCCCCTGGCTCGGCCGGTCGACGACGTCCGTCGATCCGGACCGCCCACCACTCAGGTGGGCTGGCGCCGTCATCCTAGAAGAAAATGAGTGATTTACTCAAGTACTCATTTTTGCTACATTCGTCACATGTCCCAGATCACCGAGACCCCGACCGGCGCCCTCCACGCGCCGGATGGTTACGACGCCTCGGCCAACTCAAAAGGGGCCCGAACTCGCCAAGCCATCCTCGATGCCGCCATCGTCCGGTTCGGCCGGGAAGGCTTCCGATCCACCTCGGTGACAGACATAACCCGAGATGCCGGCGTAGGCGGGACGGTCGCCTACACCTACTTCCCCAACAAGGAAGCACTGTTCTTCGCCGCCATAGACGAAGACGCGGCCCACCTGATCCGAATCGGCCTCGACTTCCTCGAAGCGCACCAGGAATCAGACTGGCGTCAGAACCTGCTCTTCTTCGTCGCTGCCGCCGTCAACGACCACCCACTGGCCCGCCGGTTGCTGGCCGGCCTCGAACCAGAGGTCACCAGTCGTGTGCTCGAGCTCCCCGCCCTAACCGACCTCCGAGCCGCCTGCACGGACAAACTGCGAGCCGACCAGGTCAGCGGACGAGTCCGCCCCGACATCGACCCAGTCGTGGTCGGCAACGGGTTGGTGACCATCCTTTTGTCCCTGCTGATGTCGATAGTCCAGCTCGGCGGCACGTCGGTCTCGACCTACGCCGACTCCGTCGATGCCGTGCTGCGCGCCGCACTCGACCCACCTACGCCAGCCCCCTGACCACAGGCATCTGGGGCCGCGCCCGCTGCCTACGGAAAATCATTTGACGACCGTGCCGCCGTCGTGATCCCATGCATGTCCGACGCCACCGCGGCGTCAACTCGACCCGACCACCCCGAGCACCGGAGCCTCCGATGGCAACAACGCTGACCGAAACCCAGAGCCTCATGGCATCTGGTCTCGGCGCGTTCACCGGCGAGTGGTCGGTCGAGGCCGTACCCACCTTCGGGTACAAGACCAAGACCGCGTATGAGACCGCAGCCCCGGCGTACGCGTGGTCCGCGATCGTGCGCAAGCACCGCAATGCCATTTCCGGCAGGCCTCAGGAGGGTTCGAGCTAGGCACACCGCCCAGAACGAACCGAGAACTCCGAGAGGCCGCCGGGACACCCCGGCGGCCTCTCGGCGTTACGGGCCATTGACCAACACCCGACACCCCACAAACTCCAAGAGCACCCCATGAAGACCCGCCACCACCGGGACATACCCACCAACCCCATCCACCGAAGACACCACTGACTCCCACCCACACGAGAAAGACGGGAAAACCGATGCTGACCGCACCGGACACCACCAACCTGACCGACGAGATCGAGGATCGCTCCTGGTGGGCCGAGGCCTCCTGTGCCACTGGAGGAGCCGGCCTGAGCGCCCTCTTCTTCTCCGACGAGCTCCAAGACATCGCGGCCGCCAAGCGGATCTGCTCGGAATGCCCGGTCCTGGCGACCTGCTTGGAAGGGGCGATGACCCGACGCGAACCGTGGGGGGTCTGGGGCGGTCAGCTGTTCCTCAACGGCCACATCCTCACGGCCAAGCGTCGGCGGGGCCGGCCACCCAAGGTGGCTCGCCCCGAGGATCACTTCCCTGAGGTCCCCATCCCCGAACACCTCCGCTCGGCCTGATCCACATCCCCGCCCCGGGGTCTGGTGACTGTGAGAGCGACAGCACCCCCCGGTAGCGTTTTGAGGCCATGACCCGCGACCACCACCCCGGTGAGGGCCTCGATCCCATCACCGATGTGCCCGGACCCCCGAGCCCCGCCGAGTCGCCTTCCCCCGCGTCCCAGCAGCGAGGCCTCCGAGGACTGCCCCGCCGCACCGTTGCCATTTGCCTTTGCCTCGCCACGATCGGCGCCCTCCTCGCCGCACTGGTGGCCACCACCATCGTCGAGGGATCCAAGACCTCCGGGTCTGTACCCCAGGCCGAACTCGAACCCATCGGCGAGGTGGACATCGACCGGCTGCTGAGCGTGGCCCTGACCACAGTCGACGGCCAACCCACCACTCTCGCCGCTCACCTCGACCAGCGACCCATGGTCCTCAACATCTGGGCCCAGAGCTGCGTCCCCTGTGTGGAGGAGATGCCGCTCCTCGAGACCGCCCACCAGTCCAACCCCGATGTGGCATTCCTCGGGGTGGACACCCAGGACCGCCTCGACCGGGCCAAGCAACTGGCCGCCCAGACCGGCATCACCTACCCGTGGATCCAAGACCCGACCGGCAACTTCTTCTACGAAGCCGGGGCCACCGGCATGCCGACCACGCTGATGCTCGACCGTCGAGGGCGGATCCTCGCCACCCGAACCGGTGCCTTCGCCGACCAGACCGACCTCCAAGGCTGGATAGACGAACACCGGCCCCCTTCCTGATGGACGCCCCCCTGGCTCTGGCGTTCACGGCCGGGATGGTGGCAGTAGTGAACCCCTGCGGATTCGCCATGCTCCCGGCCTATCTGTCGTACTTCTTGGGGCTGGAATCAGTCACCCCCGACGGGTCCGACACCGAGCCGCGGGCCGACCTGAGCCGGGCTCTCGCCGTCGCCGGGGCGGTCTCGGCCGGCTTCCTGGCCTTGTTCGCCGTGGCCGGCGCGGTGGTGTCATGGACCTCGCTGCGACTCGTCGATGCATCTCCGTGGCTGACCATCGCCATCGGCCTAGCTGTTGCCGTCGGGGGTGTGGCCTTCCTCTTCGGATGGGACCCTTCGGTGGCCCTGCCCAGGCTCGATCGGGGTGGACGGACCCGGGGAATGGCCTCGATGTTCGTGTTCGGGCTGAGCTACGCCATCGCGTCGCTGTCGTGCACCCTGGCGCCATTCACCGGTGTGGTGGCCACCACCTTCGGCCGGGAGTCGTTCGCGTCGGGGCTGGCGACGTTCGTTGCCTACGGGCTGGGCATGGCTCTGCTCCTGATCATCCTCACCGTCACCCTCGCCATGGCCAGGCAGGGGATGGTCCGCGGTCTGCGACGCGCCCTCCCCTACGTGCACCGCGTCTCGGGATCGATCATGGCCCTGATGGGCGTCTACCTCATCTGGTACGGCATCTATGAGATTCGCCTGATCGGACGAGGCGAGAAGGTCGCCGGAGGTCCGGTGAGCACGGTGACCAACTGGTCGGCCACCCTGTCAGACCGCCTCTATGACGTCGATCCGTTCCAAGCCGTCCTGGTGCTCGGCCTGGTCGTTTCCACCGCAGTCCTGATCGGGCTGTTGCGCTCCGACCAGCGCTAACCGACGACCCGGCATTTCGACGGGGCAGAGCCCTTTGTGGCGGAGCCCCCGACCTGCGGAGATCGGCTTTGCCGGTCGCAGCAGCGAAGACGTCGGCCGTGAGGCCGGCGACCTAGCTCCGCCGGAAGGCTCCGCCTTTCGGTGGATCCAGGCTAAGGACCCGAGCGGGGTGGTGTGCTCGATCAGGGGGCCAGTCGGGTCAGGTTCCATCCCGACTCGGTCCGCCGGTACTCGAAGCGGTCGTGGAGCCGGTCGAGGCGTCCCTGCCAGAACTCGATCCGATCAGGGACAAGGCGATACCCACCCCAGTGGCGGGGACGGGGAACCGTGACGTCGTCGCCACCGACAGGCTCGCCGGACTCGTCCAGCCCGAATCGGGCACGGAGTTCATCGACCTTGCGGTCCAGCTCGTCGCGGCCGGTAATGGGACGACTCTGATCGGAGGCCAGCGCCCCGATCCGACTTCCCAGCGGTCGGGATGCCCAGTAATCGTCGTTGGCGGTGGTGTCGAGCAGTTCCATCCTGCCCTCGATCCGAACTTGGCGGTTGAGGTCCAACCAGCCGAACAGCAGGGACCCGTAGGGGTTCTCGGCCAGGTCATGGGCCTTGCGGCTGTCCAGGTTCGTGAACAGCTCGAATCCCTCCGGCCCGAACCTTCGACACAAGAGGTAACGAGCGGTCGGTCGACCTGAGGCGGATGCGGTGGCCAGCACGCAGGCCGCGGCGTCATAGCGGGGGGCCGCGGCCCATTCGTCCCACCAGCGGCCGAACTGCTCCAGCGGATCGGCCGACAAGTCGACGCGGCGGAGCGCCGCCACCGTGTAATCCTCCCGGAAGTGGCCCAGGTCGTAGCCAGACCCTTCTCCTAGACCAGGATCGTGGGTACCGGTGGCGTCGGAAGCCTCCATGGGTCCAGTGTGCCCGAGCCCGTGGTCAGGCGATGCGATCCGAGCCCCGGAAGTAGGGCAGGAGGACCTCGGGCACATCGATGCCGCCATCGGCGCGGTGGTACGTCTCGACGATGGCAGCCCACACGCGGGGCACGGCCAGCGCCGAGCCGTTGAGCGTGTGCACTGGGGCTGTTCCTCCACCACCTGGCCGGTAGCGGATGTTTCCGCGGCGAGCCTGGTAGTCCGAGAACCAAGAAACCGACGAGACCTCGAGCCACTGGTCGGTACCGGGTGCGTAGACCTCTACGTCGAACGATCGATGGTGGCTCTGCCCCATGTCTCCGGTGCAGATGTCGAGAACTCGGTAGGCCAGCCCGAGATCGGCGATGGTCTGCTCCACCGATGACACCATCTCCTCGAGCAAGGCCGGCGCCTGTTCTGGAGTGGCGTAGGAAAACACCTCGACCTTGTCGAACTCGTGGGTGCGCAGCATCCCACGGGTGTCTCGGCCCGCGGAGCCAGCCTCGCGCCGATAGCACGACGTTGCCGCCATGAACCGTCGAGGGAGATCGGCAACGTCGAGGATCTCGTCTCGGTGGATCGACGTGAGCGGAACCTCAGCGGTGGGGATGGCCCACAGGCCATCGCGCTCGAGGTTGTAGGCGTCATCGGCGAACTTGGGAAGTTGACCGGTGGCGGTGAGGGTCTCGGTGGTGACCAGGCTCGGGGGCCGTACCTCTTCGTAGAGATCGGCGTTGCGGTCCAGCGCGTACTGGAGGAGAGCCCTAGCCAATGTGGCTCCGCCTCGCCTCTGCATGGTGAACATGGCACCGGAGATCTTCACGGCCCGTTCGTTGTCGAGGATGCCGTATCGCTCCCCCAACTCCCAATGGGGGACGCGTTGGTGGTCGCCGTACCCGTCGGGGTCGAATCCCGAGATCCGCAGCACCGGGTTATCGGCATCACCGCCACCGTCGGGGGCGTCGGGAGCGGGGGTGTTGGGGATCCGAAGCAGGAGCTGGTGGATCTGCTCGGCCACCTCGCCCGCTTCGTCGGCCAAGGCCTGTTCGCGGTCGCCGAGCTCACGACTGGCGGCCTGAGCCGCCTCGGCCTCGGCGGTACGGCCCTCCTTGCGGAGCTGGCCCACCTCCTTGGACCGTGTCTTGATCTGGTTCCTGAGGTCGTCTCGGTCTGCCGCCAGCTGACGATGTTGGGCATCGAGCTGGATCACGACGTCTACCTCGGAGGCGTCGATCCCTCGACGGGCCAAGGCGGCCTTCACCTCGTCGGGTTCGGTGCGGAATCGGCGGATGTCCAGCATGAGACTCGACGGTAGCCGTCACAGCCACCACCGCTTCCACCCGGTTTTCCTGGACCCGCGCTCGGTGTGTCGTGCGTTCCCCTACGGCGATATCGTCGACCGGTGCCCGCCGTGGAGGTCTCGGACCTGACCGTGAACCACGGCCGTGTCATAGCTGTGGATCGGCTCACCTTCAGCGCAGATCGAGGTGAGGTCGTAGCACTCCTCGGACCGAATGGAGCCGGCAAGACCTCGACCGTGGAGGTCCTGGAGGGGTATCGACAGCCGACATCGGGAACGGTGACCGTGCTGGGCTTGGACCCCTCAGCCGAGCACCGCGACCTGGCCCCCAGCATCGGCGTGATGCTCCAGTCCGGGGGCGTGTACTCGGGCATTCGTCCACTGGAGATCCTCGAGCTGTTCGCCTCGTTCTACGCCGACCCGGCCGATCCCACCGCTCTCCTCGAACTGGTGGGTCTCGATCACCTGCGCCGGTCGACGTGGCGACAGATGTCGGGCGGCGAACAGCAGCGTCTGTCCTTGGCCCTGGCCCTGGTTGGCAGACCGCTGGTGGCCTTCCTCGACGAGCCGTCGGCGGGAGTGGACGTTCGTGGACGCCAGCTCATCCGCTCCGTCGTACGAGATCTGGCCCACGACGGTACCTGTGTGCTGGTTACCACCCACGATCTAGATGAGGCCGAAAAGTCCGCGGACCGGGTGGTGATCATCGACAAGGGTCGATTGGTGGCCACCGGAACTCCACATGAGCTCATGAGCACCGCCGGTGGTGCCCAGATCCGCTTCTCGGCCCCGGCCGGTCTAGACACCGCCGGGCTCGGCCAAGTGCTTGTGGCCGCCGTCACCGAGACGACTCCTGGAGAGTACCTGGTCGAAACCGAGTCCTCTCCGGCAACCATCGCCGCCCTAACCGGTTGGCTGGCCCAACACGACCTACCGCTGGCCGACCTTCGGGCCGGACGCCAACGACTGGAAGACGTGTTCCTCCACCTAACCTCGGCAGCCCAAGACGGCCACCTAGAGCACAACCCCGCTGGTCGGCGGCGTCGGAGCCAACCCGACCGAGCGCGACGACCGCGCCGAGGCCAACAGGCCGGCAAGTGATGACCACGACACGCCGGGCGGCACCGGCGCTCCAAGCCTGGCGGGCTCAGACCCGAACCGAGCTGACCCTCACCCTTCGAAACGGTGAGTCGGTGTTGCTCACCTTCCTCATTCCTGTGCTTCTCTTGGTCTTCTTCAGCCTGGTGGATGTGCTGCCAACCGGAACCGACGATCCCGTCGACTTCCTCTTCCCGGGCGTGCTGGCCTTGGCCATCATGTCGACCTCGATGGTGGCCCTGGCCATCGCTACCGGATTCGAACGCCAGCTCGGGGTGCTGAAGCGGTTGGGTTCGACGCCCCTAACACGGGGACAACTGCTGGCCGCCAAGACCGCGGCCATGGTGGCGGTGGAAGCCGCCCAAGTCTTGGTTCTGAGCCTGGTTGCGATGGCTCTCGGGTTCGGTTTCGCCGGCGTCGACGCAGTGGCCGCCGTGGGCGGGGCCCTTCTGGCCAGCGTTGCCTTCGCTGGGATCGGGCTGTTGATGGCCGGCACATTGCCAGCGTTGACCACCCTGGCCGCGGCAAACGGCATCTATCTGGTGCTACTGCTCCTTAGCGGAATGGTGATCCCGCTCGACAAGCTGCCCGACCCGGTGGCGGCCTTGTCGCGGCTGCTCCCCTCGGGGGCACTGGCCGAGGTGATCCACGGAGCGTTGGGGGCGGCCCCGATTCCGGCTCAAGCTTGGGTGGTACTAGCGGCCTGGGCGGTGGTCACGCCCGTGGTGGCAGCCAGCCTCTTTCGCTGGGAGTGACTTCGCCCTCGGCCGGAAGGCTCTGGCCTTTCGGCGGAACTATGCCGTGCTTATGGGTCGGTCCGCCTAAGCATGCCGTACTTATGGGTCGGCTCGCCTAATGGCTCGCCTCCGTATCAGTTGGGCAGGACGCTACCGCCGCCGGTAAAGAACTCGAAGGTGGCCAACACCCCGAGGTAGACGGCGAGGGCCAAGAACAACCCGGCGTAGAACGCGCCAGTGAGCAGCTTCTTGTCGAACTTGAGGTGCATGAACACCGATGCCACCACGAAGAACTTGAAGGCCATCATGGCTAGCAGACCACCTACCTCCAAGAGGTAGAGGGCCCGGCCGTCACCCCAGTCGTCCCACGGCAGGTAGGACCAGGCCACCTCGACCGCGGTGACCACAGCGAGCAGGATCGCGGTCTTCACGAACAGCTTGTCGGTGGGGTGGGCGTGCCCATCGCCATGAGCGACGTCGGCGGCGATGGTGACGGTGTTGGCGTCTGCGGTCATTGAACCCTGTTCCTACTTGATCAGGTAGACGACGGTGAAGATGATGACCCACACCACGTCGACGAAGTGCCAGTAGAGGCCCACGATCTCGACCGACTCGGCCTGAGCGGTCTTGATGCGGCCAGACAACGAAAGCCCGATGGTCGACAACAACATGACGATGCCGAGGGTTACGTGGACGCCGTGGAAGCCGGTGAGGGCGAAGAATGCCGACCAAGCCGGGCTGTGGGTGAAGCCGTAGCCAGCGTTCAAGAACTCCTTGAACTCGTAGACCTGACCGGCGATGAACACCGAGCCCAGCAGGGCGGTGGTAGCCAGCCATGTCCGCATGGAGCGGTGCTCGCCCCGCTGGATGGCCGACACGGCCAGCACCATGGTGAGCGAGCTCATGAGCAGCACGAACGACGAGATCGAGGTGAACGCCAAGTCGTACAGGTCGTGCGGGCGTTCATGTAGAGCGCCGTCGCCGACCCGGTTCTTGTAGATGAGGAAGGTGGAGATCAGACCACCGAACAGGAGGCACTCCGAGGCCAGGAACACCCACATGGCCAGCTTCTCGTTGGAGATACCGGTGCTGGTCACATGACCGTGGCCATCGTGTTCGGCGGAGGGAACCACCAGGCGGGGATCAGCGATGTCAGTCAACGAGCGCAGCCTCCTCGGGAGCACTGACCTCGACCTGGGCCGAGCTGTCGTCGGTGCCGGTCGGGTGGTCGTCGGGATGGCCGTGGTCACCCTCGGGATCGGTGGACGGTTCGATGACCCAGCCGTAGATGGCACCGACCACGCAGATGGCGCCCAGGACACAGAACCACAGGTTGAAGATGAGGCCCCAGGCGATGAACGGCATGCCGAAGGCCAAGACGATGGGCCAGTACGACGGTGACGGCAGGTGGACATCGGTGGCGTCGCCCTTCTGGGAGACGTCCTCGGTGGCGGCGATGCGGACCAGGTTGCCGTTCTCGTCTTCGCCGTACTTGCGGTGCCAGAAGTCGTCGAGCGAGTGGACGGTGGGGGTCACATCGAAGTTGTGGGCCGGGGTCGGGCACGGGATCATCCACTCGATACCCCGGGCGTCCCACGGGTCACCGCTCAGGACAACCGCCTCGGCCTTGGACCGACGCCAGCTGCTCCAGATGATCCAGAAGAAGTAGAGGAACGAGGCACCGATCATGACCGCACCGATGGTGCTGACCAGGTTCCAGAAGTTGAAGCCGTAGCCGTCACGGTAGGTGTAGGTACGACGGGGCATGCCCTGGAGGCCGAGGATGTGCATCGGACCGAAGGTCAGGTTGAAGCCGATCAGCAGGATCCAGAAGTTGACCTTGCCATGGAACTCACTCAACTTGTAGCCGAAGGCCTTGGGCCACCAGAAGTACCAAGCCCCCACGAACCCGAAGAGGGCACCACCGAACAGCACGTAGTGGAAGTGGGCCACGATGTAGTACGTGTCGGTCTGCTGCGTGTCGGCAGGGGCTACGGCGTGGGTCACGCCGGACAGGCCGCCGATGGTGAACATGGTGACCAGGCCCACCGAGTAGAGCAACGGGGTGTCGAACTTCAGCTTGCCGCCCCACATGGTGGCCAACCAGTTCAGGATCTTCACACCGGTGGGCACGGCGATGAACATGGTGGCCGTGGCAAAGGCGGCCACCGAGATCGGGCCGAGACCGGAGGCGAACATGTGGTGAGCCCACACGCCCCAGCCCATGAAGCCGATGGCGATGCCCGAGAACACCATGAACGGGTAGCCGAAGATGGGCTTGCGGGCGAACACCGGGATCATCTCGGAGATCACGCCGAATGCCGGCAAGATCATGATGTAGACCTCGGGATGCCCGAAGATCCAGAACAGGTGCTGCCACAGCAGCGGGTCGGCGCCCATGCTGACGTCGAAGAACCGGGCCCCGAACAGGCGGTCGAACAGGAGCAGGAACTGGGCTGAGGTCAGCACCGGGATGGCGAACAACAGCATGAACTGGGTGACCAGCGACATCCAAGTGAACACCGGCATGCGCATGAGCGTCATGCCCGGAGCCCGCATGTTCAGGACCGTGGTGATCAAGTTGACCGCACCAAGCAGCGAGGAGATGCCGGTGATGATCAGGCCCATGTTCCAGAAGTCGATGCCGTGGGTGGGCGAGAACATCACGCCGTTGTTCGGCGCGTAGTTGAACCAACCGCCGTCGGCGCCGCCACCGAGCAGCCAGGCCGAGTTCAGCACGATGCCGCCAGCCAGGAACACCCAGAACGACAGGGCGTTAAGGCGGGGGAAGGCCACATCACGGGCGCCGATCTGCAACGGCAGCAGGTAGTTCATGAACGAGGCGCCGATAGGCATGACCACCAGGAAGATCATGGTGGTTCCATGCATCGTGTACACCTGGTTGTACAGATCCGCGCTCAGAACCTTGCCCTCCGGAGCGGCAAGTTGGAGGCGGATGAGTAGGGCTTCAAAGCCGCCGATCAAGAAGAAGAACAGCGCGGCGGCGCCGTACATGATGCCGATCCGCTTGTGATCGACCGAGGTGACCCAGCCTCGCCAGCCGGGGGTAGCCCCGGGGCGGGCGAAGACGCCCATTGGGCGGACCGGGGCTTCGGCCCCGGAACCCAGGGCGAGGGTGCCGTCAGTGGTTGCCATGACGTGCTCGCTCCTACTTCAGCGTGATGAGGTAAGCGACCAGTTGGTCGATCTGTTCTTCGGTGAGGTCGAAGTTGGGCATGCCCCGGCTCTCTGGGCTCATGGTCTCACCCGGGTACATGGCCTTCATCGACGGGGCGTCTCGCAGCCAAGCCTCGAGATCGGCCCGGTTGAGGCACTTGTTCAGCCCTTCAGGGGTGCTGGCCCAGTTGAGTCCGAGTGCGTTGCACTCGTCGGTGTCCTTGCGCAGATCGAACTTGGCGCCAGCGAACGTGGATCGACTCATGAAGTGGGTGAGGTCGGGCAGCGTGCCCGCGAGCTGGTTGACCTGATCGGGGAAGGCGAACTCAGTAGTCGACTCGGCCGGGCTGGTCTCACCTTCGACACCGGCGGGGTCCATCATCCCCCGGACCTTGTGGCAGCTCGTGCAGGTACTGGAGAAGATCTTCCAGCCTTCGATGGCCTGTTCGTCGGTGGGGTTCACCGGCTCGACCTGTTGCGCCTCGGTCCAGGCGGTGAAGTCCTCAGGGCTGACAGCCACCACCTTGATGCGCATCTCGGCGTGGGACAGGCCGCAGAACTCGGTGCACTGCCCGATGAACTCACCAGTGCGCGGGGCGTTGATGGTCAGGGGGTGGGTACGACCAGGCACGGCATCGCGCTTGCCATTCAGCCGCGGCGCCCACCAGGAGTGGATGACATCGTTGGACTTGATCCGCAGGGCAATGTCCCGACCGGTGGGGATCACCAGGTCGTTGGCAGTGATGATCTCGTCGTACTTGCCGTCGTCATTCAGGTCGTAGCGGTACTCCCACCACCACTGCTGGCCGATCACCTCGACCCTGATCGGGTCCTTCGGCTCTTTGGCCAGATCGAAGATGGTGAGAACGGTGAACACCGCCACCACCAGCAGGATCACCGCCGGGAGGATGGTCCAGCCGATCTCCATCTTGAAGTGGCCGTGGACCTGCTCGGGGAAGGAGTTGAAGTCGTCGTCGTCCTTGGCCTTGAACTTCAGGCTGATCCACAGCGCTCCACCCAAGATCACCACGAAGACCACGCCGGCGATGGCGAACACCGGCAACACCAGGTTGTGGATCTGCTTGGCCTGCGGGCCGACGGGCTTGAGGGTGTCCTGAGGCGCGTTGGACGCGCAGCCAGCCGCGAACACCACGATCCCCAGGATCAGGGGCGTGAGCTTGGCCAAGCGGGTACGGACCGGACCGGTCATGGTTCCTCCTGGATCGGTCATGTCAGTTGGCCGCCTCAACGGTGCCACCCACTGTGCGCAGCGGGGCCAGGCCTTCTTCGCTGTGGGTGGGCTGTTCGGTTTCGTGACCGCCTTCGTGCTCCCGTTCACCGGCGATGGCCGCAACCACCCCCGCACCCAGGATCACGATGCCACCTGCAAGGAGGATCCCGGCGATGGCCGACTGGGACAGGCGGGGTCGCATTGCGACCAGAGCGCCGATGCCGAGGATCACTGCGGGAACGAGCCCGAAGACCAGGTAGGAACCTGTCTTGGGCAGGGCCAGCAGAACCCGCGACACGGCCAGAACCAGAAGGCCGACGATGATGAGGGCAGCTCCGGGAATCTCTACCGGGCGCATGAACCGATCTCGGATGGTCTGGTTGACCTCGGGGTCGCCCGTGGCCCGGTCAGCCCAAGCCCGGGCCGCCCATTCGACGGTGACGACCACCAGGCCAACCAGCCCGATCACGAACATGGCGGGCCCGACGGCGAGCCCCAGGACCAGAGCACCGGCGGAAAAGGCTCCCACCACCGGCCAGTAGTTGGCCCGGGCCGGAACCGGCACCTCGGGGACGGTCTCGAGGCCGAGGATCTGGGCGCTGGCCTCCGGATCGGTATCTCTCAGGGTGGCCAGGAAGATGCCGAGGAACAGCGACGAGGCAGCCAGGCCCATGAGGATGGCGTAACCCACGTGGTCTCCCACATGACCCTTGTAGCCAAGGGTGAGCGGACCCATGATCGAGTCCATGCCGAAGCCGTGACCCGACGTTGCCCCGCCGTAGATCACGGCCGACACGAAGCCGAAGGCGGCCAGGGCCAGCAGGAACTTTGATGCGCTCTTGGTCATGCGATGCCCTACTTGACGATGTAGATCATGTACCAGATCACCGCGTGAACGGCGATGGCGACGTACCAGAACAGGGCAGAAGCCACTAGGCCTTCACGGTCGCGCCCCGCGTATTCGCCGCCGAGGGTGCGAAAGACCATGACGGCCAGGTAGACCATGCCCACGATCACCATGCCGAGGTGGGCTCCGGTGATTGTGTAGACGAGCGCTCCCGCGGTGGTGGACACCGGGAGGGCCATCTGGGTGTACAAGAAGGTGGTGGCGTTGATCACAGCCACCCCGAACATGATGGTGAGGCCGAGGGCGAGGTAGGCCATCTGGCGATCGTTCTTGCCCACGGCATCGACGGCCCACCAGACCGAAACCGCCGAGATCAACATGGTGGCGAAGGCCATGTTGCCGGGGGTGAGCGGGATCTTGGATCCCTCGGGCAGCCAGGGCAGCCCTTCGGCGACGGCCGCAGCCCGGGTGGACGCGTAATAGCCGATCATCCCGACGAAGGCCATGGCGGTGGCGGCCGAAGCCAGAGCGGTACCGACCAGCAGCACCCGGGGCCGGGCCGGCGGAGCGGCGGGGGGAAGAGCGAGGGCGGCAGAACTCATCGGTTCTCCTCACGCAGATCGAAGAGCGGTTCGGGCGAGGTGACCACCGGGATAGGGGCATCGAAGTTGCCGATCGAGGGCGGCGAAGCGGTGAGCCACTCCAGGCTATGACCCTCCCACGGATCCCTGGGGGTCTGGTCGGACCGACGGATGATCGGAAGGAGCGACACCACGGCCAGGATCAAGCCCAGCGCCACGACGACGGTGCCGACCAGCCCGACCAGGTTGAGCCCCTCGATGCCGCCGGTCCAGTCCGGCGCCACCTCGATGCCTTCGCCGCTGATCCCCGACACCAGATCGGGGATGGCAGCCAGGGCGGCGCCCGCCAGGAGCACAACCGGTACCAGACGAGCCAGGCCGTCGTTGGCCGGTTGACGCCCGATCTTGGTGGCCCACCAGTGAACGCCCCCGAGTGCCGCGGTGATGGCGGCGACTAGGGCCAGGTGGGCGACGCCCATGTCGTAAATGGTGCCGGCTGTCTCCAACGCCGGGATCGACCCGACGGCACCGGCCAGGGTGGCCAGCAGGAACAGGAGGGTTGAACCCATGGCGTAAACGGCACCACCGGTCAGACGGATGGTTCCCCGGCGGAACAGGTCCCCGACCAGGCCGAAGATGGCCAGCGCCGGGAGGACGGCAGCGAGGCCGATGGCCACCACGACCGGGCTCTCGAGGGAGCCGGAGTAAGGGGTGGCCAAGATCGCACCGAAGGCGGTGATCCCAGCACCAGCGATGGCGCTTTGGGCCATGGGGCGAGCGAGGAGACGGGCCCTGGTGGTGGTTGCCATCACGTCAGCAGCGAAGCCGAGAACGGGAATTGCGACCACGTAGATCTGAGGGTTACGTAGGACCCAGGCGAACCGTCCAAACAGGGCAGCGTTTCCGCCGAGGGTGCCCCCGGCGTGACGGTTGTCGACATAGGCCAACACCAGCGACCCGACCAGAACGGGAAGGGTAAGGATCCACATGATGGCGGCGACGGCCACCGACCAGGCGTAGAGCGGCACCATGCCCAAGCGCATGCCCGTGGTCCGCAGGGCGATGACGGTGGTGGCCAGGCTGACCGCGGCCAGCACGATCGCCACGACCACCAGGATCATGGCGGCGATAAACAGGTTCACACCAGTGCTGCTGCTACCGCCCGGCCCACCGTCCATGGCGTAGGCAGCCAGGGTAAGCACCGATCCCACCAGCCAAGCCCAGTAGGAGGCGGCGGCGGCCCGGGGGAAAGCGATGGAGGTGGCCCCCACCTGAAGGGGGACGACGACCATGGCCACGCCGATGACCAGGGGGAAGGCGACCATGAAGACACCCGCTATGCGCCACAGCGTGAAGAGCTGAAGCACGGAGCCGTCGGAGAAGACCTCGAGGGTTTCGGGTTCGAGGCGCTCGAAGGCGAACAGGCCGCCAAGCACGGCCACGGCCATGCCGAGGAGCAGGGCGGTGACGATGTACATCCGGCCGACGACCTTGTGGTCGCCGGACCCGAGTACGCCAGCTAGACCGCCGGGCAGGGGGCGGTCGGACGGGCCTGCCGCTGCTGCGGCGGCCACGGTCTCGGGAGGGGTCTCGGTTACAGCCATTGGTGTGGCAACCTCACCGCCGTCGGATCCGGCTGGGGACGCGACGACGCCTCTTGGGGAACGGTTCGGTACGGCTCGGGACCTTACAAGGTGGCCCTCCGGACTTCGAAAAGCCGGGGTCCGGCGGGATCGAGCCGGTCTGCACTGTGGGATGTCTCATCGGGCGTTGGCCACGAACTGGTCGAGAGCCATGGCCCCGAACAGGAGGGTTATATAGGTGATCGAGTAGGTGAAAACCCTCATGGCGAGCTTGGTGGTGGGCTCGAGCCAGAGCTTGACGGCCATGCCCGTGAACACACCACCCAGTACCAGGGCCGCCACCAGGTACACCATGCCCATCTCCCCGACGGGGGCGAACAGGATCGATAGACCCCACAAGATGACCGTGTAGACGAGGATCCGCTGGGCTGTGGTCTTGAGCGATGCCACCGACGGGAGCATCGGTACATCGACCGAGGCGTAGTCGTCCTTGTACTTGATGGCCAGGGCCCAGAAGTGCGGCGGGGTCCAATAGAACATGAGGGCGAAGAGCACGATTGGGGCCCAACTCAACTCGTTGGTCACCGACGACCAACCGATCAGGACCGGAGCGGCTCCAGCTGCACCGCCGATGACGATGTTGTGGGTGGACGTCCGCTTCAACCACAACGTGTAGATGAACACGTAGAACAGGCATGCCGACACGGCCAGCACCGCGCTCAGCAGGTTGACCCAGTACCACAGCCAGGCGAACGCCAAGATCTCGATCGCCACCGCGAATACCAGGGCGGCCCTCGGCGTCACCACCCCGGTCACCAGGGGGCGGCCCTTGGTGCGCTCCATGACCTTGTCGATGTCCCGGTCGACGTACATGTTGATGGCGTTGGCGCCACCGGCGGCCAGCGTTCCGCCCAAGACAGTGTTGAACATGAGCCAGAAGTCGGGCATGCCCCGTGCCGCCACTATCTGGGTGGGCACGGTGGTGATCAGCAGAAGTTCGATGATGCGCGGCTTGGTAAGCGCCACATAGCCGGCCAGACGCTGGCGCAGCGTGAACGGGGCCTCCTGAAGCACGACCGCAACCCTAGGGGCGGTCCTCGCGGATCAGCCAAAAAGAGCTTCGGACCGATGCACTAGAAGCGACCGGGTCCGCTCCGGCACACTTCTGGGTGTGAGCACACCGGTGATCACCCCCAGCGAGGTCGCCTCTCAGGCCACCGACGACGCGCTCGACACCGACGTCCCCTGGATCGTCCTGGTCTGGAACGACCCGATCAACACCATGGACTACGTGGCGCTGGTGTTCCAGAAGTTGTTCGGGTTCTCCAAGTCCAAGGCCAACCGCCTCATGTTGCAGGTCCACAACGAAGGGCGGGCCGTCGTCTCCTCGGGTTCGAGGGAGAAGGCCGAGGTGGACGTGTTCCGGCTTCACGAACACGGCCTGTGGGCAACGATGCAGCACGACCGGTGAGTGAACCGATGGCAAGATCGCACCGGATTGGGTTGGCCGATGAGCCGGAGCCACGGGTGGGCCGAGAATCAGGGTGGTCCATGTGATCCGGCGCTCCAACCCCGTGGTCCGCAAGCGCTCCGGTGGTCGCTACGAGGTGGTGCTGGACCCGGTCAACCGACAGGCCATGGATTCGTTGCTGGGCGAGTTGGAAGACCTACTCGACGGCGCACCCGATGATCCCAGCCTCATCCGACTTCACCCGCCTGCCTACTCAGACGATCCCGACCGCGACCTCGCCTACCAGATCCTGGCTGGTGATGAACTGCGCACCCGTCGCCGGGCCACGATCACCTCGGTCCGGGCCTCACTGAACCGCAGCGAGCTATCCGAGGACGATTTGTGGGGCTGGCTCCAGGCCCTCAACGCGCTGCGGTTGGTGGTCGGCACCAGGCTGGGCATCCAAGATGACCACCATGATCGGCCGCCACTCAGCGGCGATGACCCACTCGTCGCATTGTGGGACGTCTACGACTTCACCGGTCAGGTGCAGTACTTCGTGGTCCTCGCCCTTAGCCCCTAGGACCCGAGCGGATAGGCACGGCACAGGGTTGATCAGGATGCCGCCATGCACATCCCCATGGCTCCGATCACCCTGCCCTGGACCGCGCTGGCCGCTTCCTCGGACTCGACCCTCAGCTCGGCCGGCGTCAACGAGGGAACCACGGCGTCGACCACGCAAGCGGCCTGCTTCTCGTTGCCACCCTGTTGAAGGATCGCCGCGTACAGGGAAGACCTCGTCACCGGCAGAGCCAACGCATCCAACGAAACCGAAGATGTGTCCACGTCAGGACCGGGATCACACGACTGGAGCTGGACGGCACCATTGGCGTCCCTCGACACGGTGGCCATGCCCTCGGGAGATGCCTGGGCCCATCGTTGGAAAGCGGCTTCCACGCGGGCCGAACGCTCCGAGTCGCGGCCCCGTGCGGTAGCTCTAACGCATACCCGAGTTCCGTCTCGGTAGGAGACGAAGCGCTCGCCTGCCACCTGGTCGGTGGCATCCATGGCGTCCTGGTGTGGGATCCGGGCCGCGAGCACCAGGTACAGCATGGGCGACCCAAGACGATCCGACTCGATCTCCTCGACTCCAGAGGGGACCACGACCTCGACCGCCACATCTTCTTCCTCGTCGGTGTCCCACAGACGAGGATCGAACAGGACACGAGTGCTGGGCGGGTTCTCGAGGGCCCGGTCGACACCGCTGTTGCCATCGGCTTCGGCCACTATCGCCACGAACGGTTCGCCGAACACATATGGGGCGGTGAACACCGCCGTAAGCCCGTCGGGTACCGAGCTCGTCACCTCGTCTACGGCGTCCTCACCCTGCTCGGCTGACTCCCGTTCGTAGTCTTCACGCTCCTCGGCAGAGAGCTCTTCGGTGATGTAGGTGTTCTCGATGCGTCCGGCATCGCCTTCGGCCACGGCGCGCAACGTCGTGTGGGGGTCTTCTTCCTCGTCACCCTGCCGTTTCAGGTCGAAGTGCTGGTCTTGGAGCACGTGTACCAGCTCGTGGACCAAGGTGACCTTCACCGCCGGCGTCAACTCGGTGCCCTTCACGTAGATCTGCTTATCGCTGGGTTGATAGAAGGCCAGGGTCCCCGAATCGCTGAGGGTGTTGACCGATTCGGTCAGGTCCACCTCACCCGAGACCAGTCCGAGGGCCCTGATCTGGGCGACGACGTCGTCGATTTCCGTGCTCTCTTCCTCGGACTCGGGGGCTTCAGAGGTGGTGGCCGCGGTGTATTCAGCCTCGGTGAGGAAGTTGACGTACACCGGGTGCTCGAACTCCAGGCCACGAGCCTCGGCCGCCCAGGCCGCCAGCGGAGCCACGCGGTCGTCCCAGCGGTCGGGATGGTCGGACTCCCGCGAGACCATGATGTAGGCCCCGCCGATCACCACCGCAGCCAGCACCAACACCGAAAGGGCCAGCACCCAACTCGGGGCTCGGTCTGGGAGCTGGTTGCCTCGTAGCCCAGGGTCCATAGACGGCGGAGGAGGAGCCAAGGTCGGCCAAGCCACCTGCCTGCCCGCCTGGTCTACGGACCCGCTTTCGGGGGCCGGCTGCGCCGGGCGCGCGCCGTTGCTGTCGCCTGAGGCGGGAGGTGGCGGGAGGATGGGCGGCGCCATCCGGGGTGCTGATGAACCTCCGGGGCCGACCGGGGGGCCACCAGCCCACACCCCAGGGTCGCGGGGTACCGCCGGCCAGACGACGCGTTCGGTCACCGGACGCTCCACTGTGAGTTGATCTGGCGGTGGCCGTCGGAGGTCACGCTCCTAAAGGTCGGCAGGTCGCCGAAGGGATTGAGGGGCCGACACCAGACCGGGCGAGGGACCCGGGCGGATAGGTCCGGTGGATCCCTCGGCCAATCCCCTTGTGAGGGCTCAGGATGTCGGCTGCTAGCGTTTCCCGGCCAGCCTGCCCCCATCGTCCAGCGGCCTAGGACGCCTCCCTTTCAAGGAGGTAACACGGGTTCGAATCCCGTTGGGGGTGCCACGAAGTCAAGCTCCTGCCGCGTCGCTGCGCTGGGGTGGCAACGACCGGCGATGGGATGCAGAAGAGCCGACCCCGAGAGGTCGGCTCTTCTGGAATTCATGATCTCGCCTTTAGGGCAAGCGGATAGGCGAGCCGACCCATACACACGGCACGGTCCTATCCGCTAGGGCCCTTAGTCACGGAGTCGTGACCGTCGCTGCTCCGATCAGAGAGCGGCGGAGCAGACGGTGTCGACGATCATGCCGGTGACGGTGTAGGGGTCCATGTTGGCGTTGGGGCGACGGTCCTCGATGTAGCCCTTCTTGTCCTGGGCGACCTGCCACGGGATGCGCACCGAAGCTCCGCGGTTGGAAACGCCATAGGAGTACTCGGTCCACGGGGCGGTCTCGTGCGAGCCGGTGAGTCGGTCCTCGATGCCATGGCCATAGTTGGCCACGTGCTCGTCGGCCTTGGTGCCGAGGGCCTCACAGGCGGCGATGATCGGGTCGTAACCCTCACGCATGGCCTTGGTGGAGAAGTTGGTGTGCGCACCGGCACCGTTCCAGTCGCCCTTGACCGGCTTGGGCTCGACGGTGGCGCTGATGCCGAACTCCTCAGCGATGCGGTAGAGCAGCCAGCGGGCGACCCACAGCTGGTCGGACACCTCGAGGGGGCCGAGGGGGCCGACCTGGAACTCCCACTGACCGGGCATGACCTCGGCGTTGATGCCCGAGAGGCCGATTCCGGCCTCGAGGCAAGCTTCCATGTGAGCTTCGACCACCTCGCGACCGAAAACCTCGTCGGCGCCGACGCCGCAGTAGTAGAAGCCCTGGGGGGCAGGGAAGCCGCCCACGGGGAAGCCGAGCGGACGACCATCCTGGAAGAACGTGTACTCCTGCTCGATGCCGAACAGCGGCTCCATGTCGGCGAACTTCTCGGCGACGGCAGCACAGGCGGCCCGGTTGTTGGTGGGGTGCGGGGTCATGTCGATGAGCAGCACCTCGCACATGACCAGGACGTCGTCTCCACCGCGGATCGGGTCAGCGAACACGGCGACGGGCTTCAGCACGCAGTCGGAGTTGTCGCCAGGGGCCTGGTTCGTGCTCGAGCCGTCGAAGCCCCAGATGGGAAGGTCGGCGACGGCGGTGCTGGCGCTGTCGGCCAGAACCTTGGTCTTCGAACGAAGGCGGGCGGTGGGCTCGGTGCCGTCGATCCAGATGTACTCGGCCTTGATTGCCACGGGATTCTCCAGTCTTAATGCCGGTCGGTTCGGGCCGGCAGCTCCGTTGTGCGAACAGCACCCTAGAGATCTCGGCGCGCGGGGTCATTTCCCAACTGTGAACGGACCGTGAACGAACTTCCGACCTCGGTCTGATTCCCACGGGGAGTTGCCCACATCACCCGGGCAACGGGAGACTTGCCCGGTGGATCGCCAGATGGAGTACGTGCTGAGGACGGTCGAGGAGCGCGGGGTGCGGTTGGTGCGCCTCTGGTTCACCGATGTGCTGGGGCAGCTCAAGTCCTTCGCCATCTCTCCCGCCGAGTTGGAGAGCGCCTTCGAAGAGGGCATGCAGTTCGACGGGTCAGCAATCGACGGGTTCAGCCGCATCCAGGAGAGCGACGTCTTGGCCCGGCCCGACGCCGCCACGTTCGAGCTGCTGCCGTGGGACGACCGCCACGAAGCGTCGGCCCGCATGTTCTGCGACCTCACGACCCTGGACGGGGCACCCTTCGCCGGAGACCCACGTCAGGTTCTGCGCCGGAACCTTCACGCAGCTCGAGATCAGGGCTACTCGTTCTTCGTGGCCCCCGAGATCGAGTTCTTCTACTTCGCTTCGGCAGATCCCACCCAGGTCCCCCAACCGCTCGACACCGGTTCCTACTTCGACCTGACCACCGCAGACGTGGCATCAGACCTGCGCCGTCGCACCATCCACCATCTCGAGGCCATGGGCATCCCGGTCGAGTACTCGTTCCACGAGGACAGCCCCAGCCAGCACGAGATCGATCTGCGCTACACCGATGCCCTGTCCATGGCCGACAACGTCATGACCCTGCGGCTGGTCGTGCGGGAGACGGCGTTGGAGCAGGGCGTTCACGCCACCTTCATGCCCAAGCCTCTGGCCGGGGTCCAGGGTTCGGGCATGCACACCCACCTGTCTCTGTTCCAGGGTGATGCCAACGCCTTTCACGACCCCGACGAGCCCTATCTGCTGTCGGCCACCGGGAAATCCTTCGTGGCCGGACTGTTGCGCCACGCGGCCGAGCTCACCGCGGTCACCAACCAACTGGTCAACAGCTACAAGCGCCTGATCGTGGGTACCGAGGCACCATCCCAGATCACCTGGGCCCGCCACCACCGCGCCGCCCTGGTCCGGGTCCCGGTGAGCAAAGCCGGCAAGGAGGACGCGGTGCGGATCGAATACCGCTCGCCCGACCCGGCCTGCAACCCGTACCTGGTGTATTCGCTGCTCCTGGCCGCCGGGCTCAAGGGCATCAACGAGGGCTACGAGCTACCCGACGAAGCCACCTCGCTGTTCGATCTGCCCGCCACCGAAAGGGCTGCGGCCGGCATCGCCGATCTTCCCCAGTCCCTCGCCGAAGCGCTCGACGCCATGGAGGGTTCCGATCTGGTCCGAGAAACGCTGGGTGATCACATCTTCGAATGGTTCCTGCGCAACAAGCGCCGTGAATGGGCCGACTACAAGGCCCAGGTCACGCCGTTCGAGCTGGCCCGCTACCTGCCCACCTGGTGACCGGCATGGAACCACTTCTCGTCCACCCCAGTCCCCCACCACCAGAACTGGCGCGCCTGCTCGACCTGGGCGGCTACCCCTGGAAGGCGGTGGCAGACGAACGTGAAGCCGTAACCGCCACCCCCGACGACGGCTGGGGAGGGGCCATCGTCGGCTTCGCCGAGGATGGCGACACGGCGTGGGCGCTGTGCCGGGCCATCCGCAAGGGAGACGTGACCGTCGAACCCCTCCTGTTGCTGCTGGGCGGAAACCGCCTCGACGACCTCGAGCTGCGCGACGAGCTGTACGACGACTTCTGCCTGGACCCGTTCCACCCACGCGAGCTCGAAGCCCGCCTCAGGCACCTCTTTTGGCGTTCGGGCTCGGGTTCGGCGCCGGAGCTGGTCGAGTACGCCGGGTTGGTGTTGAACCTGGAGACCTACCAGGCCGCGGTCGACGGAGACCCGATCGACCTCACCTATATGGAGTATGAGCTGCTCAAGTTCTTGGCCCAACACCCCGGCAAGGTGTTCACCCGCGAGACGCTCCTGAGCCGGGTGTGGGGCTATGAGTACTACGGCGGCGCCCGTACCGTCGATGTCCACATCCGTCGTCTGCGGGCCAAACTGGGCGAGGAGCACGCCAACCTCATCTCCACCGTACGCAGCGTCGGCTACCGGTTCGGCCAGTCCCGCTGGGGGAACTGACCAAGCGGATAGGTCCACACAGGACTGGGCGGGGGTTGTTGGCGCTGAGTCTTGGAGAGGCGCGCCGAGCGGGGGCAGAGCCCCTTGTGGCGGAGCCCTCGAGACCTGCGGAGATCGGCTTTGCCGGTCGTAGCAGCGAGGACGTCGGCCGTCAGGCCGGCGACCGAACTCCGCCGGAAGGCTCCGCCTTTCGGTGGATCCAGCCGCAAGTCCCTAGAGGCCGGCGAAGGCGGCGCCGAGCTGACCGGCCAGCCACGTGTTCCAGAACCAGGCTGCCGAATCGGTGTCGAAGTGGGCCCCGTCCTCGCGAATCGGTACCCCTTCGGGCGTCTTGTCTATCGAGTTGCCTTCGGCGTCGCACAGCTTGGCCGTCGGGTCGATGACCCTGACCCAGGTGCGGTTTCTTGCCGCGACGGCCAACAACCGTTCGTTGACCCACTGGCGCCTCTTCTCGTCGTAACGTTCCTGGCCGAGCCGGCTGGCCTGCTTCCCGAAGCACGGCACGGTCGGCATCACCGTGGGGATGCCTTCGGCTCGGTACTGGTCGATGCGTTCCTGGAGCCGCTGTTCGAGGATCTTGGCGTACTCGTCGGTGAACACCGAGATCTTCTGACCGAACACGACGTGGTCGTAGACCTCCCACGCCCCGAGCCACAACAACACCACATCAGGACCGTTGTCCAACCCCAGCCGCTCCGCGTTCTCCTGCTCCAGGCAGTAGGCGCTGTACTTCTCGGACCCTCGACCCTCCACCACCCAGAACGACGCCGGTGGCATCACGCCGCACCCGATGATGGCCCGATCCTCGATCTTGACCGAGCGGGTCAGGTCATCGCTCGGTTCCCAGCCGAGCGACCAGCCGACAGAGTCACCGGCGATCATCACTCTGAGAGAGCGCCCGTGCAGGTCATAGGGGTCCACCGCGGCATCTGGGGGAACGAGGGCGGTGACGGTCTCGCTGAAGGGGCCGACCGGTCCCGGTGGCAGCGGCAAGGTGGTGGCTGGACTGGGGGCCGTGGTCGGGGTGGGACCCGACGGCACAGTGGTCGAGATCCGAGCCCCGCCCGATTCGGGGCCATCGTCGAAGCCCGACGACGAGGCCAGAGCGCTGGCAGCAGCCTCGGCATCGGACACGGCCATGTAGCTGGGAGCGGCATCCCCGCCGCTGGTCGCCGCTGACGCCAGGGTTCCGCACAGCAACACCCCCAACCCGAAGCGGAAGGCGACCGGGTAGCGGAGCTCGACGGCATCGTCGCGCTCGCGTCGTCCTCGCGGCTTGGGCTGTCCCCAGCGGGTTCGTATCGGCTCCTCCACGAAACGGAACGACAGCGTGGCCAGGGCCATCGTCACGACCACCACCACCAGATACAGACCTATCCCCGACAGCCCGAAGTGCGACGAGACGTAGATCTGCACCGGCCACGACCACAGGTAGATCCCGTAGGACCGCCGTCCCAGCCAGCACAGGACCGGGTGCCCCAGACCGGCGCTGACCTTGCCTTCACCGGTCGACACACCGGCCACCACCACGGTGGCCAGCACCGCAACCGTCTGGAAACCGATCCGGTAGAACCATGAGGTGTCCTCGGCGGCCACCACTGCCATCACCGCCAGGGGGACAAGAGCCAAGCCGCCGGCTCGTGTGAGCGGGCGGGCCTTACCCAATGCATCGATCGGGCGGGGAGCGTCGGCCACCACCGGGTCCCACCAGCACGCCAACCAAGCACCGGCCAGCAGGGCAAATGCTCGCGTGTCAGTGCCGTAGTAGAGGCGGCTGAGGTCCATGTCGGTGCCGGCTGCGATCGTCATCCACAGTGCCGACAACAGCGCTCCGCCACCGGCCACACCGGCCAGAACCAGGCGGTAGCGACTGTTCAGCCGCTTCAGCACAAGGACCACGACCAGGGGCCACAGCAGGTAGAACTGCTCCTCGATGGCCAACGACCAGGCGTGACGCAGCGGGCTGGGCACCACCCCTTCGCTGAAGTAGGACTGCCCGGACAGCACGAAACGCCAGTTGGCCACGTAGGCCAGGGTGGCCAGGGCATCAGTTCGCAGGTCCGCCCACCGCCAGCTCGGCATCCACCACCGGGCCGCGATGGTCACCCCAGTGATGGTGACCAGCAGCGCCGGTAGTAGTCGCTTGAAGCGACGGGACCAGAAGCCACCCATGTCGATGGTCCCGCTGCGCTCCCGTTCGGCCAGCAGCAACCTGGTGATCAGAAAGCCGCTGATGACGAAGAACACATCGACGCCGATGAACCCACCGGGTAGCAGGCCGAGGTGGAAGGCGACGACCGCCGCAACCGACAGCGCCCGCAGACCATCCAGGGCCGGAAGGTAGGTGGGCCGGGGTTTGACCACAACCCGAACCGGACCACCGTCCAGCGTCGCGTCGCCCTTGGAGTCGGGCGGGGTCAGCCGACGCCGAGTGGGGGTTTCGGCGGCATCTGCCACTGGACTGGGCACCGCCTGTCCGGGCCGAGGAGCCGGGTCCCTGAGGTGGTGGAGCTCGGGCTCGGGGGCTTCAGGCCGTGGGTGGCCATCGAGGTCGTGGCCGGTGGGGCCGGGGTGGGGAGGCGACGGTCGGCGGGCCCGCTCGCGGGTGGGTAGCGGGACCGTTCCAGGACCGTCGACATGTTGGGGCCGGGGTCGGGCCGACATGGCCTCTGTCGGCTCAGACCGGTTCATGACCTGCTCCACGCTACCGGGTGGGGTACCACGCGTCCCGGTCGGGGCGTGACGATCCCTCCGGTTACATATCGGCGCGGTGCCGCCGAAGACTTGAGCCGTTCTCCACCTTGGGACCCGAGCGGATAGGTCCAGTCGTCGTCGCCGTAAGGTTGATCAGACCGAGGCCTCGCCTCGGTTTATCCATGCCGTATTTATGGGTCGGCTCGCCTATCGGCAAACCTCCTAAGCCTCGATCCACCGATCGGACTTGGCTTGTGCTCGATTCTCCCTGGCCACTCCGGCAAAGCCGGTTCTCTGGGCGGCCGCCGCTGGTGTTCGGCTGTCTGATGATCCCGAACGCGAGGGCTGGGCCGGGGTTCGGGGGCAGAGCCCCTTGTGGCGGAGCCCCCGACCTGCGGAGATCGGCTTTGCCGGTCGTAGCAGCGAAGTCGTCGGCCGTCAGTCCGGCGACCGAACTCCGCCGGAAGGCTCTGCCTTTCGGTGGACGCTTATGGGTCGGCTCGCGTATCCGCTCACCTTGGGCTCGGGCCCGACTCGGGGTGGCGGAAGTAGGGGTGGACCGACGACAATGGGCCCATGGGTCCTGTTCTCATCGTCATCGTCCTGGTCGTGGCCATTCCGGTGAGCGTGCTCGTCTCCGGAGCCGCCATTGCCGCCGGGCTGGGCTTCGCCGTCAAAGATGAGGTCGACCGCAACCACGCCGGTAGCGAGCTGCTGAAGACCAACGTCTGACCTCTCAACGACCTGTCCGTTCGGTTCGTACGCGCGCCAGGCACGAGCCGCCCACCGGAACCAGGCGACCGCCCTGCGTGGTTGGAGTACCGTTCTGACCACAGTCAGTCAGAAGGGGGCGGGGATCTCGGACGTCCGGGGCCTCGTCATGTCGCAAAGGGGTTCCATGCCCACCGGTACCGTCAAATGGTTCAGCGCCGAGAAGGGTTTCGGCTTCATCGCTCGTGACGGGGCTGAGGACGTGTTCGTACACCACTCGGCCATCGAGATGCAGGGCTTCCGCAATCTCCAGGAAGGCCAGGCCGTCGAGTTCGAGCTGACCAGCACCGACAAAGGTGACCAGGCTCAGGGTGTGCGGGTGATCTGACCCAGGCCGTCACCTGGGATTAGATCCGGCGGACAGCACTGGGGGAGGCCCAAGAGGCCACCAAAGGTCAGGGGCGACGAGCCCAGGCCTCGATTTCGACGCGCCCCCCGAGCGGTAGACGGGACACCTCCACGGCCGAACGGGCCGGTCGTGGCTCTTCGAAGGCCAGTGAGTACCGCTCGTTGAAGACAGAGAACTGGTCGAGGTCGGTCAGGAAGCAGGTGGTCTTGACCACGTGCTCCAAACCCAGGCCGTGCCCGGCGAGTTGAGCGGCCAGGTTGGCCAGGACCTGGTCCACCTCGCCGGCGAAGTCCTCCACCAAGGCCCCGTCTCGCAGACCGAGCTGACCCGACACCACCACCCATTCTCCGGCCGTCACCGACGGCGTATAGGGGAGCCCGGTCGGATGGGTCATGGTCACCTCCAGAACATCTTGGGTCGACTCGCGTGTCTCATGGGAGCGTGTGGGTCCCCGAAGGCAGATCGGACGGACAGCCCTGTGCCAACCACACCGCTGCGGCAACCGCGGCAAACGCCGCGTCAGAAACCCGTACCGGCGGCCCCGGCTCGGGTTCGACGTGGACCTCGATCGGAGGAACATCAGCGGCCCGCACCACCCCGAACGACCGGATGGTCAGGTCCCCCACACCACCGTCGGGGGCCACACTCAGCCCTTCGCTGGTGATCAGGCCGAAAGCCATGTGGGCCGCCCCGATCACGTAGGACCGCAGAACCACATGATCGAGGGGATCACCCCCACCCACCGTCACCGAGATACGGCCATCCGCCACCGAAGCTCGGGCCCAGCCGCCCTCGGGGTCACGCACCTCGCCTGCCTCCCCCCGGGCCGCGGCCACCAACATGGCGACCTCGGCCCACACCGCGGCCCGCAGGTCCAGCGATGTGGGAGGACCAGCCACCTCGACTTGTTCGATCTCGAATCCGGGAGCCAGTTGGGCCGCGACGGCATCCAAGCCTGGGGTGCGGGCCACCCGGAGCACACCGGTTCCGTCGGACCGGACCCCACCGGCCAGTGGCGGCCTCTTGGGGCCGTTGCGCACCGCATCTTCCCGGGACCACAGCACCCTGACCGGCCGTCCGTGACGATCAGCCAACTCACGGGCGGCGGTCGGGAGAGGACTCGACATCTTGCCCCCGAAGGCGCCCCCGTTGGCAAGCACCGACACCGGTTCGCCACCCGGGACGCACCAGGACGCGTCGGTCTCCAGGTACGCCGGTTCTACCCAGGAAGTGCGCAGGGTGGCAACCCAGTCCCCGTCGGGCACCTCCAGCGGAGGTTGGGCGGGAGCGGTGGTCCGTCGGCCTTGGACCTTGCCCGCGGCCCGCCGAGCATCCTCGACCGTGTCGGCCACCACCCATCCCCCGGTACCGTCGGGGACGGCCACCAGGGCGTCAGCCGGGGCGGTGTCTTCGGCGAATCCTCCCCGTCCCAGCGCCACCCCCGGGCTCACCGTTTGAGGGCCGCCAGATTCCAACGTGGCTCGCTCGGTGGCAGCCACCAGATCACGGTCGCCATCGGAGGGTCGGTCGAGCCGATCCCACGCCTCCACCACCGTCTGCCATCCGGTACAGCGACAGAGGTGGGCCTGCAACGCCCGCTGGACCGCCCCGTGATCGTCACGCCCCCCTCCCTGGCGTTCGTGTAGTGCCGCCAGACGCACAACGATGCCCGGGGTGCAGAACCCGCACTGGCTCCCGCCGGTGGAGCACAGGGCTTCGGCCCACTGCTCTTGCACCTGGGGGTCGAGCCCGTCGACGGTGGTGATGGTCCGACCCGCGACCCGCCGAAGGGGCGTCACACACGCGACACGGGGGGAGCCGTCGACCAAAACGGTGCAGCATCCACACTGCCCCTGGGGGCTGCACCCGTCTTTGGGTCCGTGCCGACCGAGTTGGTCTCGCAGCGCGTGGAGGAGCGAACCTCCCGAGTCGGCGACGGTCACGGCCTCGCCGTCGACCACCAGTTCGACGAGGTCACCAGATCGGTCGCCGCCCGGGGGCGGAACCGTCACGGTCAGCTGAAGGAGGAGCCGCAGCCGCAGGTGCGCTGCGCGTTGGGGTTATCGATGGAGAACCCAGCCTGGTTGAGGCCATCCTTGTAGTCCAACGTGGCACCGGTGAGCATCTGAGCGCTGGACGGGTCGACCACGACCTTCACACCGTCGAAGTCGGCGGTGACGTCATCGGTGGCGATGTCGGAATCGAAGAACATCTCGTAGCTGAAGCCCGAGCAGCCACCGGGCCGGACGGCTACCCGAAGGGCGAGGGCGTCGTCACCCTCAGCGCTGATGAGTTCCTGCACCTTGGTGGCAGCGGTGTCGGTGAGGGTGATCACGGGTTCCTCCACGGTCCGAGTTGGTAGACGCCATCGTATCGGCCCCCGCCCCTCGTCACACCAGACAGGGCATTCGGCCCCTACGGCTCGTCCCCGATAGGACCCCGCTGACCAGAGGGGGATCTGGGGGTCCGCCGGTAGGCTCCACCTCGTGACGGCTTCCGAGGTGCAACGCCCCTCACCCGACGATGTGCGCAACCATCTGCGGGGCGTCATCGACCCCGAACTGGGGTCTGACATCGTCGATCTGGGCATGGTCCGCAACGTCGAGGTGGGCCGCGACGGCTCCGTGGTCGTCACCGTCGCCCTCACCACCGCCGGCTGTCCGCTGAGGGCTCAGATCCAACGGGATGTGCGCACCCGGGTCGGCTCCATTACCGGCGTCACGTCGGTCACCCTGGACTGGGCCGAGATGACCGATGCCGAACGGACCCGAGCCATGGATCGGGCCCGATTCAACGTCTCTCAACGACCGGAGGACACATCGATCGCCCCCACCACCCGTGTGGTGCTGGTGGCCTCGGGCAAAGGAGGGGTCGGCAAGTCCTCGGTCACCGCAAACCTGGCCGCGGCCCTAGCCCAGAGGGGCCTGAAGGTCGGGGTTCTCGACGCCGACGTGTGGGGGTTCTCGATACCACGCATGCTCGGGCTCACCGGCAGGCTCGCAGGCCAGGCCTCAGGGGAGCGCCGAGAGATGGTCCCCCATGAGCGCGCCATCGGATCCGGTGTCGTGCGGGTGGTCTCCATGGGTCTGCTGGTCGACGACGAGGAGACGGCGCTCATGTGGCGAGGGTTGATGCTCAACCGCGGTGTTCAGCACTTCCTCCAAGATGTCCGCTGGGGCGATGACCTCGACTACCTGCTGGTCGACATGCCGCCCGGCACCGGAGACGTCCAGATGGGCGTGGCCAAGATGGTCCCCCGGGCCGAGGTCATCGTGGTGACCACCCCGGCCGTGGCCGCCCAGAAGGTGGCGATCAGAGCGGTGTCCATGGCTCGCAAGTCATACCTGCGGGTGGCAGGCGTGATCGAGAACATGTCGGCGTTCACCTGCGACCACGGAGACACTTACGCATTGTTCGGCGAGGGAGGAGGCCAGGCTCTGGCCGAGAGCGCGGGGGTGGACCTACTGGGCCGGATCCCGATCGAGCCCGCGGTCTCGGCTGGTGGTGACGCCGGTGAACCCGCCGTCCTCGCCGGAGGGGCGGCCGCCACGGTGTTCAGTCAGATCGCCGAGCGAATCGTGACCGATGCAGTGCCTCCCACCGCCTTGGCCGGTTGCTCGGCCCGGATGCTGGAGGCGGCGGTGGCCGCGCTCGACGCCCTGGACGCCGAGGAGGCCGCAAACCAACAGACGACGACGTCGGCCGAGGCCAGCTGAGTGGTCGGACCCGATGGCTCAGCGCACTCGCAGGTTGCGAAGCGCCTCGGGTAGCTCTCCCACCACCGGACGCAGCACTCGTTCTTGGGCTTGTCCGGCTGTGGCCCCCGTGATGGGCACGGAGGTGCTGCACGTCTGGGCTTCGGTCGACGAATCGAAGTCGGAGCCGCGGAGGATGAGCCGAACCCCGAGCTCGGTCTCGACCGAAAGCGACTCGGCCAGCTCTTCGCTCACGTCTAGAACCACGCCCTCGTCTCCGGGGTAGTTGAGGCGCAGGTACTCGGGGGCGAACATCGGAACCCCTGACACCTCTCCCACCTCTTCTTGGTCTGGGCCGGGCCAGAAGTCCTCGTAGAGGAATGGGGCCGTCGACTCACAACACCCGGTCCCGATGGTGATGGACAGCGTTCCGGCTCGTCTGCGCGCCATTTCGGCAACCACCTCGGCGGCACGGGCTGTGGCGGTGATCTTCACCCCGACGACCATAACGCCGCGATCTCCGATGTGGTCGCTGCGGGTCGGACAACTCGGCTCGCACCCGACAGCGCGGGTAATTGGGTGGAAGGGCCCGAGGTCGGACATTCGCCCATCAGGGTGGCCCGGGACGAGTACCGTTGTGCCGCCAACTGGGCGGGACTCCTGGGGGCACCTTTTCCGTGGCAAGCCCGCCCACAACCAAGGAGCACCACCCATGAAGTCACGACTGCTGGCCACCGGCCTGCTCGCCGTCATGTTGCCCTTCGGCGCGGTTGCCTGTGGCGCCGACAGCACCGGCGACCTCGACAAGGGAGAGATGTCCAAGAAGCTTCAAGACGAAGCGGGCATGGACAAGGAAACCGCCGACTGTGTGGCCGGCGCCCTCATCGAAGCCGACTTCACCGAAGAAGAGCTCGAGAACGCCGACTCGCTCGAAGGCGAAAAGGGCGAAGCCTTCACCAAGGCCGTGGCCGAGTGCATGGGCATCGACCCCAGCCTGATGGAGGGCGCCACCGGCGGCTGATCTCACGGTAACCACCCGTTCGGATACGAGCCTGAACGCAGAGAGACCCGGGGCTCATGCCCCGGGTCTCTTCATGTGCGACGGTCAACCGCGGGTGCTGTCAGATGTTCCCGCTCAACGCCGACAGGTGGATGTAGTTGTCCCGGCTGCCGCCGGGGTTGGCGTGAACGTGCTTGACCTGCTGGTAGGCGCGAAGGCCTTGGATGCCAAGCTCCCGGCCGATGCCCGACTGCTTGTAGCCACCGAAGGGGCGCTCCGGCGAGATCAGGTGGTAGTCGTTGATCCAAACGGTTCCGGTACGCATCCGGTTGGCGATGGAGCGTGCCCGCTCCTGGTTGGTGGACTGCACACCACCCGCGAGGCCGTAGATGGAGTCATTGGCGATGGCGACGGCCTCGTCGTCGGTCTCGAACGGGATGACCGACAGCACCGGACCGAAGATCTCCTCTTGAGCGATCTTGGCCGAGTTGGGAACTCCGGCGAAGATCGTGGGCGTGTAGAACGCGGCGGCGTCGAGCCCTTCGGCCAACCCATCGGGGCGCTTACCGCCACAGATCGGGTCGCCCACCTCCTGTCGGCCGAGTGCGACGTAGCGCTCGACCGTCTCGACCTGGCTGCGGCTCACCAGCGGACCGAGATCGGTCTCGAAGTCCATCTGGCTACCGATCACGATCTTGCCGGCCTTGTCGGCCAACAACGACAGGAACTCGTCGTAGATGCTCTTGTGGACCAGAGCGCGGGTGCCGGACTCACACACCTGCCCGTTGTGGAAGAAGGTCCCCCACAAAGTGACGGCGGCAGCGATGTCGAGGTCTGCGTCGTCGAGGATGATGTTGGCGGACTTGCCACCCAGCTCCAAGGTCACGGGCTTCACCGAGCCCGACGCGAGCTGCATGATCCGTCGGCCCACCTCGGTGGAGCCGGTGAAGGCGGTCTTGTCCACGAGGGGGCTGGCGGCCAGTTCCTCGCCGGCGGTGCCACCGGGGCCGGCCACGATGTTGGCCACGCCTGGGGGTAGGTCCACCTCCTGGAACACCTCGCCCAACATCAGAGCGGTCACCGAGGTGAACGAGGCGGGCTTGAGGACCGAGGTGTTGCCCGCGGCCAGGGCAGGGCCGAGCTTCCACGCGGCCATGATGAACGGGAAGTTCCACGGGATCACCCCGGTGCAAACACCGTGGGGCTCGTAGCGGACCCAGTTCTGCGACGGCGGGAACGGAGTACCGGGCACCTCGATCTCGTCGGCTTCCTCGATGGCCAGCTTGGCGAACCACCGGAAGGCGCCCACTGCTCCCGGCACATCGGCGAAGGTGGACTTCTTGATGGTGCCGCCGCCGTCTCGCGACTCCATCTCGGCGAAGGCGCCCGCCTTGGCCTCGATGGCATCGGCTATCTGGTTCAGCTTGTCGCCGCGCTCCTTGCCCGACATTCGGGGCCAGGGGCCTTCGTCGAAGGCCTTGCGGGCCGCTTCGATGGCGCGCACCGAATCCTCACGGCCGGCCTTGGCCACCTCGCCGATCGGTTGACCGGTGGCGGGATCGTAGGTGGTGAAGGTCTCGCCCGACTGGGCTTCGACGTATTCACCGTTGATGAAAAGCTTGTAGTCGGCCATTTGCCGCGGCCCCCTTGGCTGCGTGGTGACGGATGTGTCGATGACAGGGTCGCTGTGGTGCGTCGATTGGACGGCACAGTCTTGACCCGTCGGTCAAGACGCTAGTCCCGGATCGGCCCGGCCGCACCAGCGGTCCACACCGCCCCCATGTCGTCTCGATCAGGACAGGTGGCTCGGCCTTCGGCCTCCAACTTGCGGAGGTGAGCCCACACGCTGAAACGAGCCACCGGATGAAGCGATTCGGGCACGTCGACGTAGATGGCCGCCACCAGGGCCGCGGTGTCGGCCCCGTCGGGACCGGCCGCGGCCAGAGCGTCGACGACCTGGCGTTCCCGCTCGGCTCGATGGTCCACGTAATAGGCGAGGTAGGCCGCAGGGTCGGTGATGAGGTGACCGTGGGCGGGTGCCACCGCTTCCAGCGGAGGGTCCCAGGTCCGCAGCCTCTCTACCGAAGCCAGATAGTCACCCATGTCGCCGTCGGGCGGGGTTATGACCACGGTGGAGCCACCCATGACGTGATCACCGGCGATGAGCACACCGTCTTCCTCCACCAGGAAGCACAGGTGATTGGAGGCATGACCGGGGGTGTGGATGGCCCTCAGGGTGAAGTCGGGACCGGCGATGGTGTCGCCGTCAGCGAGATGGCGGGTGCACACCAGCCCATCGCGGTCGTCGAAGGCCAATACCTCAGCCCCGGTGGCTGCCGCCAGGCGGGCTGCCCCCGGCGAATGATCGGGATGGGTGTGCGTGCACAGGATCCACCTGACCGAGCCAAGTCCGGCCAAGACCGCCTGGTGCGCCTCCAGGTCAGGTCCGGGGTCGATCACGGCCAGATCGCTGGCTCCGACCACGTAGGAGTTGGTTCCGGGGCCGGTCATGACCGACGGATTGGGACACAGCACCCGACGGAGCCGCGCCGTGAGCGACGTCGGCACCCCCACCTCTAATGGGGCGAACTCGGGTCCGCTGGACACTTCAGGCCCAACTCTCGTCATCGGGCCCGAACCCGGTGGTGGCCGGAGCCGTGTAGGACGGAGTCGACTCGGTGATCCCCTTGGCCGCTTCGGTGACCTGCCCCATCCACGGGCGGTCTTGCTTTCCGAAGGCGGCGTCGGCGTCGTAATCGGGGTCACCGGGGAGCACGATCCGCATACCTCCGTCGACGGACACCACCCGGGGCAGGATGGCGGGGACCGAGGTGATCTGAGTGGCGGCGGTCAAGGCGTCGGCGGCGGTGTCGAAGCGGGCCATGGCCTTCAGGCTGGAGATGGTTGGCGGCATCATGGTGATCTCACCGTTGAGGCACCGGGTGAGCGCATCGGCGGGGCGCACCCATTCGTTGGCGATCACCTCGTGATCGTCGTGCAAGGGCGTCTGGTTCTCTGGGGCCGCAGCCAAGAAGAAGCGGGTGTCGTACCGACGGGGGGCACCCACCGGCGTGATCCAATGGCCGAAGTAGTGCATCTCACCCACCGCGAGGCGCAGCGACTCCTCGGCGCACACCTCTACCAGGCGCCGCCGCCGGGCATCGATGTCGGCCCGATGTCCGGCCCAGCGTTGCGACCCTCGACGGTCGTCGAGGTCCACGAACCGGCCACCCCCGTCGACGGCCATGAGGATGCCGGCTTCTTCGAAGGATTCCCGGATGGCGGCCACCCAATAGGCGAGGCCACCCCGACCGATGCCGAGACGGTCCGAGGCGTCGGAGTCGCTACGCCCGAGGCAAAGGTCCTCGAGGTCGGATTCGCGGTCCTCGGGGTCCACCGCCCCGCCGGGGAAGACGTAGGCGCCACCCACGAAGTCCGAATTGAGGTTTCGTTGCAGCATGAAGACCTCTAGGCCCTCGCTTCCGTCGCGTAGCACCAGCACGGTGGCGGCGTCTCTCAACGGAACTTCGTTGGCAGACGGTGAAGAGGTCGAACCGCTCTGTTCTGTCATCGGAATGGAGGCTAGGTCGGCTAGCTCACCGACGTCCTCAGGCCTGGATGCTGCGGTCGGGTTGGTCGTGACCCGATGTGTCGATCACATCACCGGTGTAGAACCCGCCGCCGCTGGAACGGAACGAACCCACCCATCGACCGCCGCTCGCCGATGCTGAGAAAGCCGAGAAGGCGCCCAGCTTCCCCGCCTTGAACCGGGCCAACAAGGGAGCTCGAAACAGCGCCCGGGTAGGCGGGATGACCAGCAGATAGGCCAACAGGTCGCCGACGAAACCGGGAGCGAGCATGAGCGCGCCCGCCACCAGCAACAGGAACCCGTCGAGCAGTTCACGGTCGGGTATGCGCCCGTCGTCTACGGCCTGAGATATTCGGGCCAGCACCGAGATGCCCTGAGCCTTGAGCAGCCACGCCCCGATGGCACTCTCGACGACCAGCAGGGCGATGGTCTCCCACCCTCCGATCACCTGGGCCACCTGGATGATCACCCACAGTTCGAGCAGCGGCGCCACCACGAACAACACGAGCAAGACCGATCCCATCTCCCCACGCTACCGACGTCTCGGGGGTGTGCCCCGTCGCCTCTGTCACACCACGCCAACGCAGCAGGGAGGCGGGGCGGCTCCAACCTTGGAATGATGGGGGGATGGGCAGTATTGACAGGTGGCTGGGGTACGCCAAGGCCAAGGTGGAGTCTGCGCTCCGCTCGGGCAACCGAGAGCTGGACGAGCTCGAAGCCGAACGGGAGGCCGCTACCGCCGACCAGCCCTGGCTTCGATCGCAAGGCCCCGCTCCCACCTTCGAAGAGGCCAAGGCCCGCATCGAATACCAGGCCCGCCAGGCTGCCGAACACGGCGAGCCCAAGCCGGGCCAGGATCCGCCCCAGCCGCCCACCGATGGCGAGACCTCCCCGCCGGTCACGTCGCCTCAGGACCAGGCCCAAGATGCCGAGGCGGCATCGGCCAAGGTCGAGTTGGAGGCCCGTCAACGAGAAGCCTCGGCCCGCCTCGACGCCATCCGCGAGGAACTGGGAGTCGACCGTCCGGTCGATTCCGGCCCTTCGACTCCGTCAACCTGAACTCCGCCGGAAGGCTTTGCCTGTCGGCGGATCCAGGTTCAGGTGGAGCTCAGTACCAGGTTCTTGCGTTCGGCCTCGTTGAGGCCACCCCAGATGCCGTGAGGTTCCTTGATGGCGATGGCGTAGTCGAGGCACGGTCGCTTCACCGGACACGTGCGGCAGATCTCTTTGGCCTGCGCTTCTCGTTGGATCTTGTCTGCCTTGCGTTCGAACTCGCGTGGCGGAAAGAAGATCACAGCCTGGGGCCCGCGACATGCGGACCTGATCTGCCAGTCGTCTTCGACTCTTTGTGCACTCACCGGAAGTCCCCCTTTCGGTGCTCAGCGACCGTAGAGGCAACGCCGATAGGCCACAAGACCCAACTTTCGCGACCACAGTGCTCATCATCGCGAGCACCGATGGTCAGGAGCGGGGGCGCTTCTCCCGGTAGTCCACCGCTCCACCTTCGAGCGGCTCGACCTCGAGCAGCAGCCCCTCCACCTCGACAACCCGAACCGGATCGTTGAGGCCAATAGGGGTGGCCCGGTTGGTTCGAGCCCGCCACAGGGCGCCGCGGACCCGGACTACACCGTCGGGAGAGATCGCCGACACGGCCTCACCCTCCTCGCCGATCATCCATTCTCGTCCGATCGTGGGAGTCGAGAACCGGGTGCGAACCATGGCCGGCATACCGGCCAGCATGAACAGGGCGGTACCCACGATCCCCACCAGCAGCGTGATCCACGACAGCGACAGCCCGTCGAACACCAGCAACGACCCAGCGATGAGGCTGATGCCTCCGATGACGGACCAGAACCGCGGCACCCCGGTCTGGACATCCACCGTGAACCCGAAAACGGCCAGCACCAACAGTGCCAGCCCCACTGGCCGCACGGGCAACACGGCCAACCCGTAGGCCGACAGGGCGAAGCACCCGGCTCCGACCAGCCCGGCCACACCGACACCGGCGGTGTAGAGCTCGAACACGATCAGGGACAGGCCGATCAGGAACAACAGGTAGGCGGCGGCCGGGCTGGCCACGGTGTGGAAGAGCTGGTCCTGGATTGGTAGCGCCGAGAACACCGGCACCGACACCGGCTGGGTGACCTTGCGGCCATCCACGGTCACCACCTTGGTCTCCACACCGTCGATGCCGATGATGAACTCACCGATGACGGGAGCTGGGTGGTCCGGAGAGATGCCGAGCTGCCGGGCCTGCTTCTCGTCGACGGTGCCGTTTTCCAACCGGCCCTGAGCGGCTACGAACTCGTCCGAGAGGAGATCCTCGGGAATCTGGAGCGTGCCGGTCTTACCCAAACGGGAACCGGGGGCAAGCCCAACGATGTCGGCGGCACCGGCGAGTTGGGCGGCGCCGCCGAGAGCCACCGACCCGCTGGGACCAACCCACACAGCCACCGGCACCGACGCTTCGTGCACGGTACGAGCGAGGTCCTCGAGCTTCTCGGCCGACAGCACCGAACCGGTGCTGTCCAATTGGACCACGACCGCGATCATCCCGGTGCGTTCGGCGTGACGGATCGACCTCTGGAGGAAGTCGGCCAAGACCGGGTCGATCAGGCCCTCGGCCTTGAGCACGCTGACCCGGCCCGGCGTCGTCGAGGCGCTGACCCCCGGCGTCGTCGAGGAGGAAGGGGTCACCGCTCTGGTGGCTGGGGATGCTCCGGCCGGCATGGCCAGGGTCGCCAACCCGACCAGCAAGCCCAACAGCATCAAAGTGACACCGGTGACATTGCGGGGCTGGCGACCGACGACGCGGTCGGTGGTGGGTAAGGTTCGCAACAGACAGGCCTGACTGAGCGTGGACGGAGAGTGTCGGAGTGGATCCAGCGCAGTTTTTCGCTGCATCCCGACTTGTCATCGTTGCGGGCAAGGGCGGAGTGGGCAAAACCACGGTGTCGGCGGCCCTGGCCCGAGCCGCCTCCCGAACCGGCCTTTCCACCTTGATCGTGGAGGTCGAAGGCAAGTCCGGTTTGTCTGCCATGTACCACCAGCCCCAGTTCACCTATGAGGAAGTGACCCTGGCCGAGGCCGGACCGGACGGGTCAGCTGAGGTGCGAGCCCGGACCCTCACCCCCGACGACGCTCTGCTCGACTATCTCCAGAGCGCCGGAATGAGCCGAGTATCCAAGCGACTGGTGGCCAGTGGAGCTCTCGACATGGTGGCCACCGCGGTCCCGGGGATCAGAGACATCCTGGTACTCGGCAAGGTGAAGTCCCTCGAACGAGGCCGAGCCGCAGACCTGATCGTTCTGGATGCTCCCGCCGCTGGCCACGCCATCACCTTCCTCCAGTCGGCCAGCGGCCTCGCCGACGCCGTACGTCTCGGCCCCATCAACAGCCAGGCTCGAGACGTTCTGGAACTTCTGGCTGATCCAACCCGGTGCCAGGTGGTGCTGGTGACGTTGCCCGAGGAGACACCGGTCAACGAACTGGTCGACACCGCCTTCCAACTCGAGGACAGGGTCGGCGTGAGCCTGGGCCCGGTCGTGGTCAACGGGCTCTACCCCGAGCTGCGGGGCCTGAACTCCGACCCCGACGACGCCGCCGAGCAGGCCGACGCCGCGCTACGCCCCGGAGAGGCCGAGTCCTTGGCTCGAGCCGCCGAGTTCCGCCGAGAGCGCATGGCTCTCCAAGCCGCCCAGACCCGACGGCTCAGCGAGGCGCTCCCACTCCCCCAGATCCACCTGCCCTACGTGTTCGACGCCGAGATCGACATGCCTCAACTCGATCAGTTGGCCGATGCCTTGCTGGCCGACATCGACGCTCTCGACGCCGCCGCCCTCGGCCGCTCCGAGGGGGACCGGTGAGCATCGGCACCGAGCACCAGCTCCTGTCAGACCTGGTGGCTACCAGCAGCATCATCATCTGCTCGGGGTCGGGCGGGGTGGGCAAGACCACCACCGCTGCGGTGATGGGCATGGAGGCGGCCCGCACCGGGCGCCGAGCCGTGGTCGTCACCATCGACCCGGCCAAGCGACTGGCCGACGCCCTCGGTCTCGGAGATGACGGAATCGGCAACGAGCCCAGACTCATCCACGGCGACTGGCCGGGGACCATGTCGGCAGTCATGCTCGACACCAAGTCCACCTTCGATGGCCTTGTCACCAACTACTCCTCCGACCCCGATCAGGCCGAACGGATCCTGTCCAACCGCTTCTACCGCAACATCTCCGGTGCGCTCAGCGGAACCCAGGAGTACATGGCCATGGAGAAGCTGTACGAGCTCCAGGCGTCACCAGAATTCGACCTGGTCGTCGTGGATACGCCTCCCAGCCGCAACGCTCTGGACTTCCTCGACGCCCCCCAGCGCCTCACCCGCTTTCTCGACCACCGGCTCTACCGGGTGCTGACCGCCCCGACCCGAGGGGTGATGAAGGCGGTGAACGCCGCGGCCCAGGCCTTCGTCCGCAGTGTGTCCAAGGTGGTCGGCGGCGAGGTGTTCGACGACGCCATCGCCTTCTTCCAGGCCTTCGAAGGCATGGAAGAAGGGTTCAAAGAGCGGGCCGAACTGGTGCTGAAGGCCTTGACCAGCCCCGACACATCCTTCGTTCTGGTGGCCTCACCGAAGCGAGACACGGTGCAGGAAGCCCACTACTTCGCCGACAAGCTGGCCGAAGCCGACCTGCAGGTGGCGGCCCTTATCGTCAACCGCATGCACCCCCGTTTCACCGAGGAGATGCCCGAGGCCCTGGCCGCCAGGGCCAACACGCTGGGCGACACCGATCTGGGGGGACTTTTCCGCAACCTCTCTGACTTCGCGCTGGTGGCTGACCGGGAGGAGGCCCACCTCAAAGGTCTCGCCGCCCAGGTTCACCCCGCTCCGGTGATCCGGGTGCCGTTCCTTCGCACCGACGTCCACGACCTGGCTGGCCTGGACCTGGTGGCCGATCAGATCTTCGGACGGACCCGATGACCCTCGGCGGCCCCTACTTCGAGGCCCAGCTCGTGGCGGTCCTGCCGGTGCACGACCTGGACCGGGCCGAGCTCTGGTACGGACGGATCGGTTTCGAGGTCTCGGCGAGCTACCCCGACTATCGGGTCCTGCGGGCCGGGCACCTGATCTTGCACCTTCGGCTGCTGGATCTGGGCGAAGGCCCCTCGACGGCCGGCGTCTACCTGACCATGCCGTCCGAGGATGCGGTGGCCATCGTTCACGCGGCTTGGACTGCGGCCGGTCCCGGCGTGTTGACCGAGCCGATGCTTCACCCACATGGATTGGTGGAGTTCGCGGCCGAAGATCCCGACGGCAACCTGTGGCGGATCGGCGCCCCGGCTGGGACCACACCCGCTCCAGAACGTGCTGTGGACTCCGGGCTTGCTCCCGACCGCGCCCCCGGTCGCGAGCCCGGCCCCGCCATCAGCGGCGAAACCGACGACGGGCCCGAGCCAGCCACCGGGACCAGCATCGTCGGTGAACCCGATTGGCTGACGTTGATGACGGCCGGCCACTGCACCCTGTGCAAGCTCACACCCTCTGAGGGGAACGCTCCCGGACTGGCCGGGAGATTGCGCGACGAGGCCCATCGCTGGAAGGTGGTTCTGCGCGACGCCGATGACGACATGGTTCGCATAGCCGGTTCACCCGGGGCATGGTCAGCACTCGAATACGGAGTCCACGTCCGAGACGTGTTGGCGGTGTTCACGGAACGAGTTCTGCGCACCCTGGCCGAGTCCGATCCCGAACTGGGGTGGTGGGACCATGAGGCCGCTATCGCCGACGGCTTCGCCAACGAATCCGACCGTGACGCCGTCGGTGATGACCTGGTCGAGAACGCCAACCGTCTGGCCGACGTCTTGGCCGGCGTGTCCGGCGATCAGTGGGAGCGCGGCGCCACCCGCCAGGAGACCGAGCGGTTCACGGTCGAGCTGTTGGCCCGCTACGCCCTGCACGAGGTTGTCCACCACCGCGTTGATGCCGAGCGGTCACTCGAGCCCTGAGGAGGCGAGCGGAGAGGCGAGCCGACCCATGAGCACGGCATGGTCAAACCGAGGCGAAGACTCGGTCTGACCAACCTCGCAGCGACGACGACCGGACCTACCCGCTAGGACCCTGAGGATCCAGGCCTCTCGCCCGGTGGTCAGCTTGGATGGCCGACGGCGACGACGGCCTCATCGACGGTCTCGGTGACCGACACGATCCGGTCGAAGCCGGTGGTGTGGAGCAATCGGGTGAGGGTGGGTCGGCTACATGCCACCGCTACCTCACCGCCGTTCTCTCGTGTTCGACGTATGCCCCCGATCAGTGCCCCCAGACCGGCAGAGTCCATGAACGGGACGTCGGACAGGTCGATCACCACCCGAGGCCGGGTGGACAGCGCGCTCAGGGAATCTCGGAACGTGGAGACCGTGTAGGCGTCCAGTTCGCCGACCGGCCGACAGACCACGTGGTCTCCTCGGTCATCGGTTTGGATCTCGAGCACGCGTGAAACTCCCATGCGGGGATCAGAAGGACACGTTGATGGTACCGGTCCAGCCGCCACCCACGGCCTGGACCCATAAGGACCCGAGCGGATAGGTCCAGTCGTCGTCGCTTTGAGGTTGATCAGACCGAGGCTTCGCCTCGGTTTAGCCATGCCGTGCTTATGGGCCGGCTCGCCCATTCGCTCGCCTCCTAAGCCTGGATCCACCGATCGGACTTGGCTTGTGCTCGATTCTCCCTGGCCACTCCGGCAAAGCCGGTTCTCTGGGTGGCCACCGCGGGTGTTCGGCTGTCTGATGATCCCGAACGCGAGGGCTGGGCGGGGGTTCGGGGGCAGAGCCCCTTGTGGCGGAGCCCCCGACCTGCGGAGATCGGCTTTGCCGGTCGTAGCAGCGAAGTCGTCGGCCGTCAGGCCGGCGACCGAACTCCGCCGGAAGGCTCTGCCTTTCGGTGGATCCGGGCTAGGGTCGGCGTGGCCCGGTGCCGGTCCCACGGGGAGGGCGACACCAGCGGGCACGGCCTTGGTGGGTGTGGTCACCACCCGGACTAGCCTCTCGGGCCGTGCCACGTGTCCTTCTCGCCACCGATGCCGATTGGATCCATCATGATGTGGACGCCGCTCTTGCCGGTGATGACATCTCGGTGGTGAGGGTGTCCCAGGGCTCCCAGGTGAGACCTGCGGTCCAGGCTGGCGGCGTGGACCTAGTGGTGCTCGATCTCCAGATCGGGAACATGGGCGGCATGGCCGCGTGCATGGATCTGCGCCTCGACGAGAGCGTCGACCTCTTGGACCGGGTTCCGGTGCTCATGTTGCTGGATCGGCCTGTGGACTCGTTCTTGGCTTCTAGGTCAGACGCCGACGGTTGGGTGGTCAAACCGCTCGATCCGTTCACGCTGCGTCGGGCGGCGTCGGCCCTGCTGGCCGGTGAGGGCTGGAAGCCAGACACCGGCCCCGACGCGGGTCAAGTGGTCGAGGTACTGGATGACCTGGAGGCCGAAGCCGCCGAAGCAGCAGCGGCCGCCGCGGCCGCGGTCGAAGCCGCCGAGGCCGAAGCCAAGGCTGTCGCCGAAGCTCAGGCTGCCGCCGCGGCCGATGCAGCCGCGGAGCAAGAAGCCGTCGAGCCGAACGACGTCGGCGACGAGCCCGAGGCCTGACCAGACCCCAGGTTGGTCGATTGGTGCGGCTACCAGGTGGGACCGACGCCGGAGCCTGCGCTACGGTGGCCCTCCGCACAACACCGGGGTGTGGCTCAGCTTGGCAGAGCGCTGCGTTCGGGACGCAGAGGTCGTGGGTTCAAATCCCGCCACCCCGACCACCAACCAAAGGGTTGATCAGCGAGGCTCCAGACCGGGTGGTCTGGAGCTCGTCCTTTTTCGAGACGTCGATGCCCGCACGCTCCCTGACGTCGGTCCCGACATGAGGCGGTCAAGCTGCCACCTCCCGTGACAGGGGTCACCACAGAATGTGGCCGAGGCTATTCGTAGCGCGGTTATGGAATGCGAATGTGCTGGTCAGAGGGTATTTGTTGACCTGACAAGGAATAAGAGCGGTCGTGTCATTATCATGAACGTCAAGTGCTCCCGCCTCTCCGGATCCCGCCACCGGATTGAGGCGGGGGCATCAACCCTTTTCGCCCGACCCGCTCGGACGGCTCGGTGCAGCGTTCGCCTCCCAGCCATGAAGCGCTGCCACCCGTGACACCACCCGGGCGAACACGTCCGGGTGCAGCGCCGCCCCCTCTCGTCGGATCTCCGAGGGGATGAACCGCAGCAGCCGGGATGCGTCGACGTAGCTGACCCGACCCTTGGAGTCCCAGGCCCCTCGCCCGATCTCGATCCACTCCGCGGCATCGGCACGATCGCGATGGCTTCGACTCGAGAGTTGAAGCCCGACCAGGAGGTGATTCTGATAGCCGATCACCAGAACCGGTCGGTCCTTGCCCTGAGCCGCGTCCTCCTCGTAGGGCACCCAGGCCCAGACAACCTCCCCGGGATCGGCGTCGCCATCACGATCGGGTGCATAGCTGACCGTGATCCCGTCATCACTCGAAGGCCACAGACGATCCGCCGTGGCACGAGGACCGGGAACCCGGCCATCGGGGTGCCCCAGCGGCGCGGTGAATCGACGCCGCAACCGACCGAGGACCCCTCCTGACATTGCCCAACCGTAGGAGATGGAGATCGACCAGGGGCCGTACCATCGCCACGACCTCAGGAGGGCACAGTGGACATCGCCGATCTACAGGACGTGATCGCCCGCACCTACGGCGACCGCGACCGCCAACGGGGAACTCCAGCCACCGTGGCATGGCTGTGCGAGGAGCTGGGCGAACTGGCCCAGGCCACTCGCAAGGGAACGCCCGAGCAGCAGCTCCACGAACTCGGTGATGTGCTGGCCTGGCTGGCCTCGCTGGCCCACCAACTCGGGTTGTCACTGGACGAGGCGGTCCAGCGCTACGCCGGAGGCTGTCCGCGCTGCGCCCAGATCCCCTGTGGCTGCCCCTGAGGAACCAGCCGCCCGCGGTCGGTCAGCGCTCGGCGGCCACCAGCTCAGCCAGTTGAACGGCGTTGAGGGCTGCGCCCTTGCGGAGGTTGTCGTTGGACAGGAACAGGGCCAGACCGTTCTCGACGGTCTCGTCCGGCCGGATCCGCCCGACAAAGGTGGGGTCGGCACCGGCCGCCATGAGCGGCGTCGGCACGTCGGCCAGCTCCACCCCGGGGGCGTAGGCCAAGATCTGGCGAGCCAGCTCAGCACCTATCGGACGTTCGAACGAAGCGTTCACGGCCAGAGAATGCCCGGTGAAGACGGGGACCCGGACACAGGTCCCTGAAACCTTCAGGCCCGGAATGTCGAGGATCTTGCGGGTCTCGTTGCGAAGCTTCTGTTCCTCGTCGGTCTCCTCCAGACCGTCATCCACGATCGACCCGGCCAGCGGGACGACGTTGAAGGCGATGGGGGCCACGAACTTCTGAGGGGCCGGGAACTCCACCGCTCGACCATCGTGGGTGAGAGTGGCGGCCCGGTCGACCACCTTTCGGGCCTGCTCATCGAGCTCGGCCACCCCGGCCAAACCGCCTCCCGACACCGCCTGGTAGGTGGACACCACCATCGAGCGCAGACCGGCCTCGCGGTGCAGCGGACCCAGTACCGGCATGGCCGCCATGGTGGTGCAGTTCGGGTTGGCCACGATGCCCTTCGGGCGATCGCCGATGGCGTGGCCGTTGACCTCGGCCACCACCAGCGGCACCTCGGGGTCCATGCGCCACGCCGAGGAGTTGTCGATCACGACGGCCCCGGCGGCCGCAACCTTGGGAGCAAGCTCCTTGGAGGTGGTACCCCCGGCCGAGAACAGCACGATGTCGAGACCGGCGTAGTCGGCGGTGGCAGCGTCCTCAACGACGACATCACCGGTGGGGCCGTCCAGCGTCCGACCCGCCGAGCGGGCCGAGGCGAACAGGCGGAGCTCGGTGAGCGGGAACTGTCGCTCGGCGAGGATGCCCCGCATGACGCCGCCGACCTGACCAGTTGCTCCAACGATGCCTACACGCATGACCTAAGGCTACGGCCGACCTCGCCATCCCCCCAAGGGCTATTGGTCCCGCCTTCCCAGGCGAGGCGCCAGGCGCAGGTGGTTCATGACCCGGGATCATCGACCCCGTCGTTGTCGGAGTTGTCGGAGACGTCGGGGGACGTCGGGGGCCCCGGAGGAGGCGTAGGGGCCCCGCCCGCGCCAACGGGCCAGCCCGGCGGCGTGAACGCTTGCTTCGGACTCTTGGGGTGACGTCGCCGCCACCAGCGCCGTCCGATCCACGCCGCCACCAGGATTGGGGTGAACGGCAGGACGAACCCGACCCCGGCCACGAGCACGAGGCCGACGTTGGCCATGGCCACGCCTCCGGCTCGGAACGCCTTGGCAAAGCCGGGCAGGTCATCGGCGACCTCGGGATCGGTGGCCTGGTCCTCGGTGAAGCGGACCGTCACCGTGGACAGATCGACCTGGTCGCGCAGGACCTGGAGCTGGCCCTTCATCTGCTCGATCTGGGTCTCCCGATTGGTCAGCTCGGTCTCGATGGCCAGGAGGTTGAGCACCCCATCGGCCTCGGCCAACAGCTCCCGGAGGCGCTGGGCGCTCACCTCGGTTCGGGAGATGCGGACCTCGAGATCCACCACCTGGTCGGTGACGTCCTGGGCATCGAGCTGCTTCTCGAGCACCTCGCCCAACTCGGCGATATCGCCGAGGACCGCGTCGAAGTCACCCACCGGAATCCGCAAGGTGATCGAGACCTCCCGGTCACCCTCCAGCGTCGCCGTCTGTTGGCCGACGTGGCCACCGGCCGCGGAGACCAGATCTCGGGCCCGGTCCGCCGCCTTCTCGATGTCGTCCACCCGCACCACCATGTCGGCCGTGTAGATGACTTCCCTGCGCACGCCGGGTACCTCGGCACCGTCGGGTACCTCGGCTCCCGCCTTGGCCGTCTCGGCCGCGGCATCCCCGCCGGAGTCAGCGGCGCCCTCGCCAGAAGCCCCACCGGCGGCGCCAGAGATCGACATCCCAACGGTGTTGAAGTTCTCCTTGGGTTCGGAACACCCGACAGCAAGGACCAACACCACTACAACCAGAACCACCAGAGGGACCCGTCGATTCATCACGTGGTTCTAGACGAAACCCATCGCCGAAAGGTTCCCGGCTGGCCGTCGAAGCGATCCGCCAGGAGCGCTGGTCAGGCGGCGTCGAGGCCGAAGGCGGTGTGGAGGACCGCTACGGCACGGTCGCACTGGTCGCCGGCCACCACCACCGAGATGCGGATGGCCGATGTGGAGATCATCTCGATGTTGATCCCGTTGGCGGCCAGGGTCTCGAACACGGTGGCTGCCACCCCCGGGTTGGTCCGCATGCCCGCTCCCACGAGCGACACCTTGGCGATCGAGGGGTCCGAGAGGACCCGGTCTGCGCCGATCTCGGCTGCCACCTGCTCGGTCAAGGGCAGCACCGTGGCCAGCTCACCGGCAGGAAGGGTGAAGGAGATGTCGGTGTGACCCTGTTCGGACACGTTCTGCACGATCATGTCCACGTTGACGTCGGCCGATGCCAATGCCCGGAACACCTTGGCCGACACCCCGGGGCGGTCGGGTACCTGGGTGATGGTGATCTTGGCCTCGGAGTCGTCGCCGACCACGCCCGAAACAATCGCGTCTTCCATCTCAGGATCCTCCTCGATTATCCAGGTCCCCGGCTCCCAGGTGAAGGCCGAACGAACGTGGAGCGGAACGCCGTGGGTGCGGGCGAACTCGACGGCCCGCATGGCCGGCTTGGGACATCCGGCCGCGCACATCTCGAGCATCTCGTCGAAGGAGATGCGGGACATCCTGCGGGCGACCGGCACCACCCGCGGGTCGGTGGTGAACACGCCCGACACGTCGGTGTACAGCTCGCACACGCCACCGAGCGCTTCGGCCAGAGCCACCGCCGTGGTGTCGCTTCCGCCCCGACCCAAGAAGGTGACGTCGTTCTCGGTGGAGACGCCCTGGGCACCACCCACCACCGGCACCCGCCCGGCATCCACCGCGGCGCGGATGCGGTCGGCTCGCACCTCGAGGATCTTGGCGTTCATGTGGTTGGTGTCGGTGAGGAAGCCGGCCTGGCTCCCGGTGAACGAGTCGGCCGGAACCCCCAGATCGTGGAGGGCCATGCACAGCAACGCGGTGGCCTTGCGCTCACCGGCGGTGATCAACATGTCCATCTCCCGGCCCGGGCGGGTCTTGGAGACCTGGCTGGCCAGGTGCAGGAGCTCATCGGTCTCCTTCCCCATGGCCGAGACCACCACCACCACCTGGTCGCCCCGCTTGACGGTGCGCGCCACGTGGTCGGCCACCTCACGGATCCGCTCGGGATCGGCAACCGAGGTGCCACCGAACTTCTGAACGACTACGCCCACGGCGTGGCACGGTATCCGCCCGGTCCGGTCAGTGGGAAACGGGTACTACGTCAGCATTCGGGCTGTAGCCAGCCCGAGCGGGGTCCTCAGACCTGGTGCAGCGGATCGGCGGGTACCTCGGGTCCGTCGACCATGACACCCCAGGAGCGCAGTTGTGCCACTCCGGTCGGGATGTCCCCGCCCACCAACGTGCACAGCGCCTTGAGGTCGTCGTGGCGTAGCGACAGGACCTTGCCGTTGAAGTCACCGCGGGCGTCGATGATCGAATGCACGAACCGGCGGATCGGGGCCGCCGGGTCGATGCGGCCCACCGCTTCGAGGTCGAGCACGATCTTGCGTCGCTCGCCCGCCGGGGCCATCGAGGTCGGCTCTCCAAGCAGAACACCGACGGGCACCTTGTAGAAGTCGGCCAGTGCCCGCAGGCGGGGAAGCGACAGCGTGCGGAACCCTCGCTCGTAGGCGCCCACCGCCGAGGCGCTCCACTTCCCCTCCGAACGGACCTCGACCTCGGCCAGCGACAGCCCCTGCGCCTGGCGGATGGCCCGAAGGCGCTGACCGACCGCACGGGTGAAACCGTCCTCGTCCAACGAAGCGGGGCCGGCCTCGGTGATGGTGTCGTCGGCGGCGGCGGCTGAGGTCACCTCCCCATTGTGCCCGCTCAGCACGGATCGGCAATACCCAACCACGGAGGGTGTCGGCTCGAGCTGGTCAGACCCGTCTCCCTCACGCCCTCGGGTACTGCTCCGACATGAGAGACCCGATGGCGCGCTTGTAGGGTCTGGCCACCATGGGAACCGAAAAACGAGAGCGCCAGAAGGCCAACCGCGCCGCCCGGATCGCCGCCGAGGAAGCAGCCGAGGCCAAGGCCCGCCGCATCAAGACCATCCGGAACGTGGTGCTGTTCGGCGTCGGCATCATCATCGTGGCCGTACTCCTGTCCCTCACTGCCTGCGGCTCGACATCGAACTCCGATGACAAGGCCGACCAGCCCACATCCACGTCGACCACCGACGGTTCCGGTGAGGAGGCGGCCTCCGAGCCGAGCTCGGTCAGCCGCCCCACCGAAGCTCCCGAGCACGGGATCGGAGAGTGCCCGCCCGTCGAGGGGGTCGAAGTCCCGGTGATCGACTTCACCGACGCACCCAAGCTCTGCATCGACCCCTCGCGTACCTACACCGCCACCTTCACCACCGACCTCGGTGAGTTCACCGTCGAGCTCGACACCAAACGGACCCCGATCACCACCAACAACTTCGTGACGTTGGCCCGGTTCGGCTACTTCGACGGCACCGACCTGTTCCGCACCGAGGCCTCCACCGGCATCATCCAGGGCGGCTCGCCCCACACCCAGTCCAACAGCGACCCCGGTCCGGGATACACCATCCCCGACGAGGCCCTCCCGTTCAGCGCCGATGACTACGGACCCGGCGCGCTGGCCATGGCTCGCACCTCAGCCCCCAACAGCGGCAGTGCCCAGTTCTTCCTGCTGGCCAACGAGGGAGGCCGCTACCTCGGCGATCCCGCCCAGCTGGGCCCCAGCGCTGGCTCCTACGTGGTGTTCGGCCAGACCGTGTCGGGACTCGACGTGCTGGTGGCCATCGCCGAACTAGACGACGGCACCGGTGTCCCGTCTTCACCAGTGGCCATCCAGTCGGTATCCATCACCCAGACCTGATCATCCCGAGCCAGGGCTCCACCGCCTAGCCCACCGAGCCTGTTGGGTGCCGGAAACACCAGCGCGCCACGTCCTCACACCCTCTCGCCACGGGTGAGCGGAGGCCGTCTCGGCCAAGTAACGCCGAGCGCACGGCGAAGAAACCGCCGTGCGGGATGGTCTCACCATGACCGCCACCACCACACGCGCGCCGTCGCCGGGGCGCCACGTACTCGAGCTCACCCGAACCATGTTCCGGAGAGGCCCCGCCCAGCGGACCCTGCACCTCACCTGGTTCGCCTTCTTCTGCACGTTCGTGGTGTGGTTCAGCTTCGCCCCCTTCGCCACCACCATCGGACGCCAGTTCGACCTCACCAAGGGTCAGCTCGTCACGCTCGGGCTGTGCAACCTGGCCCTCACCATCCCCGCCCGCTTGGTGGTCGGCACCCTGCTCGACCGCATCGGTCCCCGCCGTACCTTCACCGGGATCCTGGTGTACGCCGCGACTGCCAGCCTGTTGTTCGCTACGGCGCAGAGCTTCGAGATGTTGGTGGTGAGCCGACTGGCGGTGAGCGTGGTCGGGGCCGGTTTCGTCGTCGGCATCCGGATGGTGGCGGAGTGGTTCCCCCGCTCCGAGCTGGGCACCGCCGAGGGCATCTACGGCGGGTGGGGCAACTTCGGCGCCGCCGCCGCCACCCTCGCCCTCCCGCCGCTGGCCGCCCTCATCGGCGGACCTGATGGCTGGCGCTGGGCCACCGGCGGGGTGGGTGTGGCCGCCGCCATCTACGGCCTGGCCTACTTCCGACTGGTCGACGACACCCCCGCCGGTGTTCCCTTCGAGCGAACCCGGTCGGCCACCGCACTCCAGGTCCCTGACCGCCGGTCCGTGTTCGGCCTGATGGCGTTGTCGGTGCCACTGGCCTTCGCTCTCGGAGTCATCGTGTGGCGGATCAACGTCGCCGGCGTGATCGGCTCGGCTGGCATGGTCGGCGGGTTCGCCTTCGTAGTGGTGCTCCTCGGTCTTCAGCTCACCGCGATCTGGCGCACCAACACCGCGGCCCGCGCCAACGCCGTACCTGCCGCCGAGCAGTACCCGTTCCGATCAGTCGTGGCCCTGGCCTTCGCCTATGCCTGCACCTTCGGTTCCGAGCTGGCAGCGGTGTCGTTCCTGCCCGAGTACTTCGAGCTGACCTGGGGACTGTCGGAGATGGTGGCGGGCGCCGCTGCTGCCGGATTCGCCGTGCTCAACCTGGTGTCCCGACCCATGGGCGGAATGCTCTCGGACGTGGTGAGCAGTCGCCGTCGTTGGTTGTCCACCCTTCTGGCCGGCCTGTCCCTCGGGTTCGTGGCCCTGTCAACGGTGTCGGGCGACTGGCCGGTGGCCGCGGCCTTCGCCTTGGTGGTGGTCACCTCGATCTTCGCCCAACTCGGTAACGGCGCCGTCTACGCCATCGTCCCGTTGGTCAACAAGAAGGCCAGCGGCCAGATCGCCGGCATGGTCGGCGCCTACGGCAACGCCGGCGGAATCGCCTTCCTGACCACCCTCCTGTTCGCATCGACCGGGGTCGGGTTCTTGATCATGGCCGGAGCCGCGGCGCTGGCCATGGTGGCGGGCAGGTGGCTGGTGGAGCCCGGTCGCAACCCCTCCGATGCCACTCCGGCGGTGGTCGAGGCCACTGCGGGTAGCGGTCACCCAGGGATCGAGGTTGCCGGACTCAGCGTCGAGCCGGCCATGGCGGGCTGATCTCTTCGGCCAGCCATGACAGCTCTGGCGTACCTGAGGTCAACCAGTCTGACCTCAGGTACGCCAGTTCAGCCTGCTGGTAACACTGTCGGAGGGGGTGGAGACCCGTTCGGGATCAGACGGGCAGAGCCGAGAGGTCGGCCGGCTGACCGCCCAGGAACACCGCTACCTCTCCAGCCCCTTTACTCCTCCAGGTGCCATCGGCGAGCCGGATCAGGGCGGTGCGCTCGTCCACGCCGGCCAACACCAGGTCTGGTGGGCACATGCGCAGGGTCCGGTAGGCGGCATCCTCGGACCAGTGATCGTGGGCCGGGATCACGGCCACACCCACCAGCAGGTCCAACCCAACGGTGAAAGCTCCACCCCGGGGATCGACCATGGGATTGCACATCACCATCGCTCCCGCAGAGGAACCGGCCAGGACCCCGCCGTTGCGCCATGCCGTCGTCAACGCCTCCCACACCGGCGAATCCATGAGCACCGAGCGGGCGTGCATGGGCGACCCGCCGACCAGGTAGGTGAACCGAGATCCGGCCACGACGGCGGCGTTCTCGGGGTCCATGGCGTGGGGACGGGCCAAGACATCGAGCCCCCGGGCCTTTGCTCCGAGACGGTCGAACCACGAGACCGCCTGCTCGACCAGACGCTGGGGGTGCTCATAGGCAGCACCGGTAGGCAAGACCAGCACCTCGTCGGTGCCGGCCGCCTCCAGGAGGTCGGTATCGAAGCTGCACCCCTCGGTGAACTCGCCACCACCCACCAACGCCAAGGTCCCGGTCATGGGCCGACCATACCCCGGCACCTCGCCCGGCCTGGACCCGGTCGACTCCCGTCGAGGTCCGTCATTTGGGCGGGCATGGCGGAGGGTCGGTAGCTTGGCCCGCCATGACGATCAAGAGCGTTGGCATTCTGGGTTCGGGGATCATGGGGTCGGGCATCGCCGAGGTGGCAGCCAAGACCGGTCACACCGTGGTTCTGCGGTCGCGCAAGCAGGAGTCGGCCGACGCCATGGTCGCCGCCTTGGACAAGTCGCTGACCAAGCAGGTCGAGCGGGGCAAGCTCACCGAAGATGACAAGGCCGCCACCTTGGCCCGCGTCACCGCCACCGATCACATCGGCGCCGTGGCCGATTGCGACCTGGTGATCGAGTCGGTCGTCGAGGACCTCGACGTCAAGACCGCCTTGTTCAAGGAGTTGGACGGGATCGCCAAGGAGAGCGCCATCTTGGCCACCAACACCTCGACCCTGTCGGTGGTGAACATGGCCGTGGTAACCGACCGTCCTCAGCAGGTGGTGGGTGTCCACTTCTTCAACCCGGCACCCATGATGTCGCTGGTCGAGATCATCCGGCCCCTCACCGCGTCCGACGAGACCGTGGCCGCCGTCACCGAGTTCGCCCGGGCCTGCGGCAAGGACCCGGTTGAGGTCAAGGACCGGGCCGGGTTCATCGTGAACGCCTTGCTGTTCCCGTACCTGAACAACGCGGTGCGGATGTTGGAGAACGGCACCGCCAGCCGTGACGACATCGACACCGCCATGAAGGGCGGCTGCAACTTCCCCATGGGTCCGCTCGCCCTGCTCGACTTGGTGGGTCTGGACACGTCTTTGTCGATCCTCGACGCCCTCTACGAGGAGTTCCGCGACCCCAACTACGCCGCGGTCCCCGCCCTGCGCCGCATGGTCACCGCCGGGCAGTTCGGCCGGAAGTCCGGCCTCGGCTTCTACGACTACTCCAAGAAGTAGTCACGAACCCGACCGGTCCCCCGTTTCCTCCGGTCGAACCGGAGCCCACTTCCTGGGTGATGCCCGACCCGCGCCAAGGTTCGGATCCGTCGGGCCTGGTCGCGGTCGGGGCCGATCTGGAACCGGGGACGGTACTGGCCGCCTATCGGGCCGGGCTGTTCCCGATGCCGTTCCGGAAGCGGTCGGTCGGGTGGTGGTCGCCCGACCCCCGCGGTGTGATCCCCCTCGACGGTCTGCGGATCAGCCGGTCGTTGCGTCGGAGCTGCCAGCGCTATCAGGTGCGGGTGGACACCGCCTTCGACCGGGTGATCGCCGCGTGCGGCGACCCCCGCCGGGACCACGGCTGGATCAACCGGTCCATCGTGGACGCCTACACCCACCTGCATCAGATGGGCTGGGTCCACTCGGTCGAGACCTGGACCCCAGAAGGCGAGCTGGTTGGCGGTTTGTACGGAGTGGCGGTGGGTGGACTGTTCGCCGGCGAGTCGATGTTCAGCCACCGCACCGACGCATCCAAGGTGGCCCTGGTGGAACTGGTCGAACGCCTCCGAACCGGCGGAACGACCCTGCTCGACGTGCAGTGGACCACCGACCACCTGGAGTCGCTGGGCGCGGTGGACGTGCCCCGGGCTGGCTACGTCGCCATGGCCGCCGAGGCGGTGGCCCTCCCCCAGACCACCGCCTTCTGCTGACCCGGGCTGCCGCACCGGTCTGACGCCGAGGGTCCGCGCCGGAACGGTTCGGTCCTGTTCGCCGGGAGAATTCCGAGAGTGCGGTAAACCTGACGGCGTCTTGCGGCGAGTGAGTGCCATGACAGACCTGAAGCGCGTGGAGGTAACGACGGTGCCAGATCGGCCTCAACGCCATCTCCGAACAGCACCCGAGCCGGAAGGCTCCACCGAACCGTCGGGGCAACCGACCGCGGTCACTACCGGGGCCTTTGACGACCTGTACCGGGCCGAATGGTCTGCCATCGTCGCCCTCGGTTGGACGCTGACCGGGTCTTGGGTCCAAGCCGAAGAACTGGCCCAGGATGCCTTCACCGACACCTACCGGAGGTGGGCCGACGTCGCGCGGTTCGACCGCCCCGGGGCGTGGGTCAGGCGGGCGGTGATCAACCGGGCCGCTTCGTACCATCGACACCGGGCCGTGGAGAACCGGGGGCTGGAGCGCTGGTCCTCGATGGAGCGGGACGGTGCCACCCATGCAGGAACCGACCTGACCGGAGACGCGGCCACCGACCGAACCACCGACCCCGTCTTCTGGGCGGCCATGCGGTCACTTCCCGAGCGTCAGCTCGCGTGCCTGGCCCTCCACTACCTGGAAGACCTGTCGGTGGCGGCGATCGCCAACATCCTGGGCTGTCGACAGTCGACGGTGAAGGTCCACCTCCACCGGGGCCGAAAGGCGTTGGCCGACCAACTCTCTGCTCAGGCGACAACAGAGGCAGGGCACGGAACCGCGATGGGGGCAGAGCGATGAACGACCCGACGTCTCCCGCCAACCAGCACTCCACCCGACGTTCGTCCCGGCAGACGGACACCGACACTCACACCCACACGGGAGTCCCGATGATCGACGACATCGATGCCCGAGGCCGGGCCGCAGCCAATCAGGTCCTGACCGAAGCGACTACCAGACCGGTCCCCACCTTCGACCCAGAACGGGTCGCGACGGTCCCGGCCCCAACCATGGCCGATGGCGACCCCCGGAGACCGGCTCGTCTACTTCTGGCGGCCGCCGCGGTGATCGCCGTGGTCGCCGCTGGCGTGGTGTGGTCGACCTCGGGAGACGGAGACGGCCAGACCCCCGCCGGGCAGGTCCGCACCAACCTGATCCGCCCGTACCTGCCCGAACCTCCACCCGAGGGTATGAAGCTGGCCGGGGTCGCCGACATCGACAGCTCAGGGACCGACCTGACCGGAACGGACGCCGAGGGCGGGCCGCTGCTCACCTTCGGTCCGGCAGGGGATGATCCCCGTCTCGGGATCACGGTGATGGCCAACGAAATGGACCTCTCGGGCGAGGACTCTCCCGAGACTGTGCAGATCGGCGAGCAGACCGCCGTCATCCAATCCGACCCCGCGTCCGGGGGTACGACCATGTTGGCCATGGCCCTTCCGGGCCAACCGGCGGGCCGGACCCTGATGGTGATCGGCCGGGACGTCCAACGCGAGCTCATCACCAAGGTCGCCGGAGCGACCACCGTCGACGGGCTCGAGCCGGTGGTGGACAGCGAGATCCTCCCCGACGGTTGGAGCCTGCTGAGCAACGACCCCGGCGGCCTGATGGGTGCATCACCCATGGCGGCAGCACGGGGCGGGATCGGCCGCCGGGCCCACATGGCCTCGTACATGTCCACCGACGCCGATCCCCAGTCCGTGCTCTCCGTCACCGTGGCTGCCGCGGATGAATCCTCCACCTTCACCCAGCGGCTGTTTCTGGCCGAGTCCGAGACGGTCACGGTGCGCGGCCACCAAGGAGTGATCGGACGCATTGGTGGCCCCGAGACCGGAGTCGAAGGCTGGGTGCTGCTGTGGCTGGAACGGCCGGGAGAGGCGATTTCGATCACGGGCCTCGGGATGGATCGCGCCGCGGTGGAAGCGGCGGCCGAGAACCTCGAACCGGTCGACGACGCCCGATGGCGTGAGCTTCTGGAGTCGACCAAGCTCGGCGACCTGCTCGGCTGGCAGGACCCAGAGCAGAGCCAGGAGGTCGCCCGGGGCCAGTTCGCTGACGGCACCGGGTGGGTGCTGCGACTGGTCACCTACGACGTCATCTCCGACGACGCCGGAGCGAGCGGACAGGTGAGCAGCGACAGCGAAAGCTCAGAAGGGACCGGCAGCTCCGACGAGCCAGTCGCTGACACCCAGCCCGAACCCATCCTGGAGCTCACGGTTGCGCTCAGCGGAAATTCCTCCACCAGCAGCGAGGGCGGAGCTGTCAGCGAAGGTCCCGGAGGCGATGGAGGGCCCGGAACCGAGCCGGTGTTCGGACAGTTGTCCACCACCACCATCGAAGGCCGTACCTTCGGCGCCGGCGAGGTGTCAGAGGCGGTCACAAGGGTGGTCCTGGTCGACCGGGACGGCAACGTGGTGGCAGAGGCTGAACTGGTGTTTGGGGCCGGCGTCCACGCCTGGGTGGCCGAGATGACTCCGTCGGGTGGAGACCTGGCCCGTCAACCGGTCGAGGCGGTGGCCTACGACGCTTCGGGCAACGAGCTGGCCCGAAGGGCGGTCCCCTGGAGCACCGGCGACGGATCCATGCAGTTCCCCGGGGATCCGGGCGTGGATCCCGACATGCCCACCACCACTGTCGGCGGTTGAGCCGAGGACCCGTCGGGGCAGGTCGGATCAAACCTGTCCCGACGGGCTGACCAACCTGACCAAGTGGTCAAGTTCTGGCAGGCTGGGAGCGTGACCGACCCGACCCGAGCCGTGTCCGACGCCGCCCCACCCGCCACCGACGGGGCCGGTCTGATCACCCACTTCCGCGGCCCCTACGCCGACGGTCCGCCGCCCGAAGCGCTCCGTGTCCACCCACCTCAGCTCGACAGGTTCGGCCTGGCCGAGGTGCGCAGGGCCTTCGTCATCGGTTTCGTACTGGTGGCCTCGGTGCTTCGAGCCCTGGTCTTGTGGGGAATCCGCCGCCAAGGCCGAAAACCGGCTGCCGCCGCCTCCGAGGGCCTGGTCGACGGTTTCGAGGTCCTCGGTCCCACCTTCGTGAAGCTGGGCCAGCTGATCGCATCATCACCCAGCCTGTTCCCCGAACCGCTGGTGGAGGCCTGTGCCCGCACCCTCGACGAGGTCGGCCCGTTCGACCCGGCCGAGGTGAGGGCCATGGTCACCAAGGAACTGGGCCGACCACCGGGCCAGTTGTTCAAGTCGTTCGACGACCGGCCGCTGGCGTCGGCGTCCATCGCCCAGGTCCACGCAGTCGAGCTCCCTGACGGACGCCAGGCGGTGCTCAAGCTGCAACGGCCCGACATCGCCGAGCGGATGAACACAGATCTGCGGATCCAGCACTTCATCGCCCGCACCGTGCTCAGCCGGCTCAAGGCCATGAGCACCGCCAACGTCACCGCCATCATCGAGGACCTGCACCAGGTCACCAACCAGGAGCTGAACGCGGTTCTGGAAGCCCACCGCCAGACCCGGTTCAGAGACCAGATCTCCGCCTTCGGTGACAACGCCGGCATCACCGCTCCCGAGGTCTACTGGGAGTACTGCGGACCCCACCTGATCTGCATGGAGCGCATGTCCGGAGTTCCGATGGACGAGTTCGACGTGATCGAGGCCATGGGCATCGACGGCGAGCTGCTCCTGCGGCGGGGGATCAAGGTGTGGATGGAAGCGGCGCTGATCCACGGGCCCTTCCACGGCGATGTCCACGCCGGGAACCTGTGGGTGCTGGACGATGGCCGGGCCGCCTACCTCGACTTCGGGATCATGGGTGAACTGCCTGATCTTTGGAAGCAGACCCTGAGCGACATCCTCTACACCGCCATGATCGACCAGGACTACCGGCGGGTGGTCCGGGCCTACCAGCGGGTGGGGGCCATGCCCGCCGACATCGACCCCGAGATCGCCGGACCCCAGATAGCCATGATCATGGAACCGATGCTGGTTCAAGGCGTCGGTTCGATACCTCTGGGAGAGAGCCTCAAGGCCAACCTGGAGCTGGCCCAACAGCTTGGCCTCACCGCCCCCAAAGAGCTGGTGCTGGTGTCCAAGCAGCTCCTCTATTTCGAGCGCTACGCCAAGGTCCTGGCCCCCGGCTACGTGCTGGCCAGGGACGCGTTCCTGGTGCGCAACGTCTTTCCCGACGACGTGGCTCAACTCGTCGCCAACCAGGGCATCACCCTGCCGGATTGACGCGGCCGGGCGACTCGGACCGGCCCAGGGTTCAGCGGCCGGTCCTGGCCACCTGCACCGCCACGAAGGTCGACAGCAACGCCGGGGGCACCATCACCGCCAGCATCGCCGGTGCCTGCCCCGTGGCCCCGACCCAGAAAAGTATGTAGACGGTGGCGTACACGATCCCGCCGGCCACGAACATCGCGACGGCGGGGGCCCACCGGCGACCGGCCAGGATCCCGCCGGCCGCAACCAACGAACCGACGATGCCCAGCACCAGGTCGGCCAACAGGAACGAGTTGGTTACGGCCCGCTCGGCCCCGAGCATCTCGAAACCTCCGCGCTCCTCGGTTCGTAGCCACAACAGAATCCAAAACGCCGCCCCGGTGATGGCCTGGATCAAGAAGTAGCCCCCGTAGGTTCGCCGGGCCAGTTCGTCATCCACAGCGTCGGACGCTACGGCACCGGCCGCGACCGGAAACCGACAAACACCCGAACCGGACGGGTCGAACCGCCAGACCAGGGCACCGCCGAAGCCTTCACCGGTCAACAGGGGATGTCTTTGCCGGCGCGCCACGCCGCGAAGATCTGACGTTGCGTCAGGTTCCCGGGTTCGCTCGGTGTGACATTTCAGGTCGGCACGGCGGAGAATGGGGCATGACCGACCAGCGCCAGCCGGACCGTCCGTGGATGATGCGGACCTACTCGGGCCACTCGACGGCCAAGGCCTCCAACGAGCTGTACCGCACCAACCTGGCCAAGGGCCAGACCGGGCTCTCGATCGCCTTCGACCTGCCGACCCAGACCGGCTACGACAGCGACGATCCCAAGGCTCGAGGCGAGGTCGGCAAGGTCGGTGTACCGGTCTCCCACATCGGCCACATGGAGACGCTGCTCAGCGGGATCCCGGTTGGTGAGATGAACACCTCCATGACCATCAACGCCACCGCGGCGTGGCTGCTCGGCCTCTACGTAGCCAACGCCGAACGTCAAGGCGTGGAGTCCAAGGCGCTGCGGGGCACCACCCAGAACGACATCGTCAAGGAATACCTGAGCCGCGGCACCTACATCTACCCGCCGTTGCCGTCACGGCGCCTGATCGTCGACATGTTCGCCTTCTGTCAGGAGTGGATCCCCCACTGGAACCCGATGAACGTGTGCAGCTACCACCTCCAGGAGGCCGGAGCCACACCGGTCCAGGAGATCGCCTACTCCATGGCCACCGCCATCGGGGTGCTCGACGCCGTCAAGGAATCGGGACAGGTTCCCGAGGACCGCATGGCCAACGTGGTCGCATCGATCAGCTTCTTCGTGAACGCTGGCATCCGCTTCGTGGAGGAGACCTGCAAGATGCGGGCCTTCACCCAGATGTGGGACCGCCTCACCGCTGAGCGCTACGGCGTCACCGACCCCAAGGCCCGTCGCTTCCGCTACGGCGTGCAGGTCAACAGTCTCGGCCTCACCGAAGCCCAGCCCGAGAACAACGTGCAGCGCATCGTGCTGGAGGCACTCGGTGTCACCCTGTCACGAGATGCCCGGGCCCGGTCGCTCCAGCTTCCGGCCTGGAACGAGGCCATGGGTCTGCCTCGCCCCTGGGACCAACAGTGGGCACTGCGGATCCAGCAGGTGCTGGCCTTCGAGACCGACCTGTTGGAGTACGACGACATCTTCGCCGGATCTCACGTGATCGAGGCCAAGACCAACGCCTTGATCGAGGAGGCCCAGGCCGAACTGGACGACGTCTTGTCGCTGGGCGGGGCCTTCGAGGCCATCGACGAGCTGAAGGGCCGCCTTGTGCGCAGCCATGCCGAGCGGATGCGCCGCATCGAATCGGGTGAGCTGAAGGTGGTGGGTGTCAACTGCTTCACCGAGACCGCTCCCTCGCCGCTCGACGGTGACGACAACATCTTGAAGGTCGACCCCGCCGTGGGTGAGCAGGCCAACGCCGATCTGGCCGAGTGGCGCAGCACCCGGGACTCCGACGCGGTGAAGCGCAGCCTCGAGGAGCTTCGACGGGTCGCGGCCTCGGGCGAGAACGTGATGGCCGCCACCATCGACCTGGCCCACGCCGGCGGCACCACCGGCGAATGGGCCGAGGTGTTGCGTGAGACCTTCGGCGAATACCGGGCCCCCACCGGAGTGGCGGCCGCGGCCGGAGCCGGCGGCGGGTCCCAGGGGCTGCGCGACGTGGCCGAGCGGATCAAGGCTCGGACCGAAGGACCACCCCGATTCCTGGTGGCCAAGCCCGGTCTCGACGGTCACTCCAACGGAGCCGAGCAGATCGCCGTTGCCGCCCGCGACGCCGGGTTCGAGGTGATCTACCAGGGGATTCGCTTGACTCCCGAGCAGATCGCCGCGGTGGCCCGAGACGAGGACGTGGACGTGATCGGCCTGTCCATCTTGTCGGGCAGCCACCTTGAGCTGATCCCCGAGGTGGTCCGCCTGGTGCGCGAGCTCGGGGTCAACGCCCCGGTCATCGCCGGCGGGATCATCCCCGAGGACGACCGGCCCCGCCTGCTCGACCAGGGCGTTGCCGCGGTGTACACCCCCAAGGACTTCGAGCTGGCCCGCATCATGGGCGAGGTCCTCGACCTCGTCGGGTAAGGAGCCAGCCGACAGGGCCACCCAGGCCAGGACCCACGCGGGCCGACGAGGTCCCACCACGCCGCACCGGTCAGAGCGGCGCGACTCCACCTCGAGTCCCTGACAACCGGCTACCCCTCGTGCTGGTCACGCATCGAACGAGGCCAAATGCCGTCCAACTCGGCCAGCACCGACGCGGTGTCGGCGCCGAGCGGGCGACCGGCCCAGCGCAGGCGACCCGGCGTCTCCGACAACCGCGCCACCAAACCCTGCATGGGAGCACCGTCCAGATCTACGACCGTTCCCCGGGCCTGAACATGGGGGTCTTCGTC
>WBZX01000080.1_pt1 | contig 85197 bp, 74 predicted proteins | sample 5204211 | NCBI WGS metagenome assembly WBZX01 (sample SAMN12344362, study PRJNA552823) | activated sludge metagenome | biome: Activated sludge suspended growth; feature: Nitrification reactor; material: Wastewater; isolation source: activated sludge from nitrification reactor of wastewater... | reverse complement strand
GAACGAATAAAACAGTCGATCCTGATTTCCGCTCTGTTGACCCATCATCACGGCACCATTAATGCGTATGTGTTACGCATATTTTACCAGGCTGCATTCCCTATGAAGGGTTTTTCAACAGAATATGATCATGGCGGCCATAGGCATAGGCCTCGGCAAGCAGGAAATCGGTGAAGCCGCGTACCCGTCGCGCATCTTCATCGTGGATCGATGAAATTTCACCCTCCAGCCCGAGGCTCTGGCGTAGCCGGGTGAGCGCATGTTCGACCTTTGCCCAGTCGCCGCGGGCGGCTTTTTCATAGCCTTCCGGGTAGGCCGCCTGAAAGGTGGCGAGTTGTTCAAGGCCCAGACGTACCTTGGGGTCGACGCTGCGCCGTTGTTGCCATTCGAGCAGGAGGCGCTCGCAGAAGGGGAAGCGCTGGTAATAGCCCCACCACCAGAAGGCGTCGAAGTAGACGCGCAGAAAGGCCTGCACGCCGCTGACAGCATTGCCGGCATGGGCCAGATGGTAGAGCCAGGCATCCTTGGTCGCCTGCCAGTCGGTTTGTTCGTAACGGTACCAGCCGAGGTAGGCGACCGGGTTGTCGTCGATGTCCTGCTGCAATTGGCGGGCGTAGTAATTGACGGCCTTGTGATGCAGCGCCTGGGATTCGGTCAGCGGCAACTTGGTGCGCGCATATTCGGCGATGACCCGATGCATGGTGTATTCGCCGTCGCCATAGTGCTCGATCAGGCCGATGTCGCTCAGGTCATACAGTACGGCGGGTTCAGTGCCGGCCACCTGGCGGGCGATATCCTTGGAAAACGTATTGGGCTTGGGTCGGAAGATGGCCAGATTGAGGATGGACCGCCTGGCCTCGTCGGAGCGCAATGCGGCGAAGCTGACTTCGATGATTTCGGCCAGCGAGTGCGAGGTGTCGTCGTCGCTCGAGTTGATCGCCAGGCGGTGTCCGGCCTCGGCCATGGTCTGGAAGGCTGCAGCGGTGCGGTCGGGGTCGCCATCGGCGGATTCGCGGCGCAGGTATTTGCCGATCAGGACCAGCGCCAGGGGCAATCCATAGACAGCGCCGACCAGATTGTGTGCAGCGTCGGGATCGAAGGCGACGGCCTTCGGGGCAATCTCGGTCAGCAAGGCCAGGCCGGTGGTGGCGTCGAGTTCCGGTACCAGTTCAGGGTCGCCAAGCATGGCGGCGACATCCTTGCAGCGGGTGGTGATGATGAAAACGCCATTCGGCACAAGGTGCATGAATTCCCTGGCCGCCTTGTTCTCCCAGACGTCGTCGAGTACGACCAGGATTCGGCGATTGCCAATGACTTTCTTGATCGTCGATTTCCAGTCGTCGATGCTGGCCAGGCTGGCCTTGCCTTCGTCGGGAACTTGCAGGGCCGTCGCCCAGCGGCGCAGCTGCTCGCCAAGCAGCGGCTGGCGGCCCAGGTCGGCCCAGAGTACCCCGTCGAAATGCGCCAGCAGCTGCTCACGATCCGCCAGCAAGGCTTGCGCTACGGTTGTCTTGCCTACGCCGGGCAGGAATAACAGGCTCTGGCTTTTGCCCTGGACGGCCCGTTCCCAAACTTGGCGAACCAGTTCGTCACGACCGATGATGGCGTGGTCACGGTCGAATTCGGGCGTCAGGAAAGGCGGCTCGTGGTCGGGTGCTGGCGGCTTTTCCGGTACCGCCGTGACGTCTTTTGGCCGGCGATCCAGATGCGCAGTAAAACAGGCGCTGAGCAGCTTGCGGAACAGGGTGGCAAATTCCGTCGGGTTGGCGTAGTCATGGCGGCCGCCGGCAGCTGAGCCATCGGCATTGGCCAGACGCTCGAGAAAATGGCCAACGGCCCGGTATTGCTTCTGTTTTTCGTCGAGGTCCGGGTCGTCCAGTTCGACCCGGGGTTTTTCGGTGCGTCGGAAAACCCAGACTTCCTTGCCGGCAGCGAGGGCGTTCTCATATTCTGAGACTGTGCCAGATTCGTAGCGGCTGCCATCGCTGCGCAGACAGTCAGCCGAGACCGGTGTGCCAAGCCGGCTCCACAGGATGACGATGGTCAGATCGCAGGCGCTGGCCGGTCCCTTGTAATAATTGACGCCGAGTTGGGGTGTGATCCCGGCCGGCATGGGCGACGGTGCATCAGGGTCGTCGTAGGCGATCGCTTCGCTGGTGATCTTGCCGCGATAGGCCGGATCGCGGGGCAGGGATTCGATGATTTCTCGGGCTGCTTTTCGCTCGTCACCGACATCGCCGGGCGAGGAAATGAAGATTCTCAAATGAAGTGGCGGGTTGGCGGGCATGGCTGGCTAGTCCAGGGCTTGCCGGTGCTTGCCATCGAACCGGTAGCTGCGCAGCGGGGTGCAGATCTGGACCTGGTAGGCGGTGAAGAATTTGTGCCGGCCATCTTCCTGTGCAGCCAGGTGTTCCGGATGATCGCGCCAGGCGGCGAGCGATTCCAGGCTGTCGAATTCGACGAGGGAAACGTTTTCACCGTCGGCGGCGGCAAAGTCCTTGTAGGAAATGAAGCCCGGCATGCCCGAGGCAATCTCGTACATCCGCTCGCCCAGCGCCGTCAGGGCCTGTTCGTCGGTGCCATCCTTGAGTCGGGTGCGGAATATGATGACCACCATGTTAGCCTCCGGCCGGGAACGTTCGTTTGAATCATAGACCAAAACCCGTGTGGGTTGAAGGTGGCGAGCGCTGCCGGTGCAGGCATCCGGAACAGGCTTGTCGTCGGCTCCGCCCCGTGATGCAATTTTTGAAAAACGCCTATTTTTTCGGGTTGACCGTGGCAAGTCCGGTTGTCGTCACTTTGGTAAATTGGCGGTCTGTACTGAGCGATAACGTGCCTGCATTTTGAACACCAAGGAGGTTTGGCCTATGCCCGGAATTTTCATCAGTTACCGTCGCGATGACCAGGCTGGTTTCGCCGGACGTCTGGCTGACGCACTTGGCCTGGCTTTCGGTCCGGAGAACGTATTTCGGGATATCGAGGATATTCATCCGGGTGAGGATTTTGTCGATGCCATTCATCAGCAACTGGGTTCGGTCGATGTCTTTCTGGTCATCATCGGGCCGGCCTGGCTGACCGTGAGCCGGAATGGTATTCGCCGTCTGGATGAACCGGAAGACTTTGTCCGGATGGAAATCGAGGCCGGCTTGGCGTCCGGCAAGATGCTGTTGCCCGTGCTGGTCGGTGGCGCTGCCATGCCGACGGAAAAGGAACTGCCTTTGGCGATTCGGGCGCTGGCACGGCGCCAGTCATTCATGCTGACGGATACCGGTTGGGCCTCGGATGTGGCGCGGCTCATTGAGATGATCAAGCCGTCTTGTCCCGCAGCGGGGCGGCCACGGTCACGATCATGGTTGGGCTGGGGCGTGGCGGGCCTCGTGCTGGTCGCGCTGCTGGCCGTTGGATTGAAGGGGAACTGGGCCGGCCGTTCCACGGGTGCTGTCGTGCCGGTATCTGCTGACCAGGTCCAGGCACTGTCCGGACAGTGGCTGGCCACGGTGAAATATGATTGGGGTGCCGAGCATGCCGAACGCTTCGATCTGCGGCTGGAGAACGGCGAGGTTCACGGTACGGCCAGCTATCTGGGTGTCGCCCGAACTGTGGTGCAAGGTGTGCTGGCGGGTGAGCAACTGAATTTCGTGACGCACAGCCAGGAAGTGCTCGGAGATGGACCGGGACGCGAGGTGACGCATCGTTATCGTGCCGTACTGCGGGTGGGCGAATTGCATGTTGTGCTGGAAAGCGGTGGTGGCCACAGTACGCACACGCCGGTGGAATTCGTTGCCCGACGTTGATCGGCGGGCCGCGATTTAAGGTGCCGGGGGCTCAGAGTGCCCGGTCGCGGTCCGCTTCCGTCAGCTTCTGAACGATCAGGCTGCCCACCATGTCGCCTTCGACATTGACCGCCGTGCGCACGGTGTCGAGGATGCGGTCGATCGGGAGCAGGATGGCGATGGCGGCGGTGGGCAGGCCGACCGATTCGAGGACGAGGACCATGCTCAGCATGCCGACGCTGGGAATCCCCGGCGCCCCGATGGCGCCAAGCATGGCCACGAAGAAGATGATCAGCTGGTGGGCGAGATCGAGTTCGATGCCGGCCAGGCGCGCGACAAAGAGGGCGGCCGCGGCTTCATAGAGCGCAGTGCCGTCCATGTTCATCGTCGCGCCAAGCGGGACGACAAAGTTCGCGATGTCCTTTTTGACGTGCAGGTGCTGTTCGGCACAACGCAGGGTGACGGGCAGTGTGGCAGCGCTGGAGCTGGTGGCGAAGGCCGTGATCAGGGCATCGCGCGCGCCTTTCCAGAAGTGCAGCGGCGACATTCGGGTAACGAGCCAGAGTAGCAGCGGCAGGATGACAATGCCGTGAAACAGCGTGGTGCCGACGACGACGGCGATGAAGTGGGCGAGACTGGCAAGCAGCGTGACGTTTTGTGTGGCGACCAGTTGCAGCAGTAGTGCAGCCAGGCCAAACGGCGCCAGGCGCATGATCCAGCCGACGATGAGCAGGCAGAGTTCCTGCAATTCCTGAATCAGCGCCCGCACATTCTTGTAGCGTTCGCCACCGACGACGAGGGCAATGCCGAGAAACAGCGCAATGACGACGACGGCCAGAATGTCACCTTGGGCGAGCGCCTTGAACGGGTTCTGGAAGAGGCCGCGCATGAACTGTGCGATGTAGTCGGGTAGCGGCATCTGCCGCGCCTGGAAATCGCGGGTGGCGTCGGCAAACATGGCGAGGTGCTGGCCTTCACCAGGGCGGAAGAAGCCGGCCGCGCCGAGTCCGAGCACGATGGCGAGGGCCATCGACAGCGCAAAGAAGGCGATGGTGGTGGTCCACACCCGGTGCATTTGCTGATGGGTCCGAAGATTGGCCACGCCGCAGACGATGGACGAAAAGACCAGCGGTACCAGCACCATGCGCAGCAGGTCGAGAAACAGGTTGCCGACCATCTTGGCGCCATACAGTGTTGGGCTGACGACGGGCGCCGAGGGCGACTGGGTGGCAAGCCATAGTCCGCCGAGGATGCCGAGCAGGCAGCCGATCAGGATCTGGGTATTGAGCGAGGGACGGGGCATCGGGTGGTTCGCGAAGGTAGCTGCCACATTCTAGCGGCATTGCCAGACATTAAGGCTGGCGTACACGCATGAAGGCGTTTTCAAATATGACCGATTTTTCCGGTTGACCGCAGCAGCTAGCGACAGCGACCGTGTTTGCCTTAGCCGAGCAAAGTGATCTTGAGCTTCTGCAGGAAATTCTGCTCAGACCACCATTTTTGACCTTTTTCACGGAACTCGCGGCCCTTGTCGGTCAGTGTGAGTTTGATCGCGCCGAGTTCGGTCTTGCCGGTTTGCTCCAGGAAGCCGGATTCCATCAGAAAGCGGGCAATGGCCGGTTGTACCTCCTGGCCGGATAGCGTCCAGCGCGTGCCGAAGCCATCCTTATCGCCGCTCAACATCAATATGGGTTCGAATTCGCCGATCAGACGAAGCACCTGCAACGTTTCGGCGCGCAAGGGAACGGTGGATGAATGCATCGGTGTGGCTCCGTTTGTGAGCAAGGAATTCGCGCGGGATTGCCGCCGCTGGTTCAGACGTGCCTGATGGATGGTCTGCGCAGTGACACACCCTTCTGCTGCATCGGGACGATCTCTGCCGAGCGCCACGATGAGGTCGCGACGGTCGATGTTATTATACGACCCCCTTAATGGCGGGGGCATTGTATCCCCGCCGGAATCAGGCATGCGTCTCACCAAACTCAAACTCGCCGGCTTCAAATCCTTCGTCGATCCCACCGCTGTGGCCGTTCCCGGCCAACTGGTGGGCGTCGTTGGGCCCAATGGCTGCGGCAAATCCAACATCATGGATGCCGTGCGCTGGGTGCTGGGCGAGTCAAAGGCTTCGGAGCTGCGCGGCGAATCGATGATGGACGTCATCTTCAATGGCTCGTCGAACCGCAAACCGGTGTCGCGCGCCTCGGTGGAGCTGATTTTCGAGAACCTGTTGGGTCGGGCGCTCGGCCAGTGGTCGCAATATACCGAACTGTCGGTCAAGCGCACCCTGACGCGACAGGGGCAGTCGGACTACTTCATCAATAACCTGAAGGTCCGCCGCAAGGACATCACCGATCTGTTCCTGGGCACCGGCCTTGGCCCGCGCGCTTACGCCATCATCGGCCAGGGGATGATTTCGCGGATCATCGAGGCGCGGCCGGATGATCTGCGCGTCTTCCTTGAAGAAGCGGCCGGTGTCACCCGCTACAAGGAACGGCGCAAGGAAACCAATGGCAGGCTGGAAGACACCCGCGAAAATCTGCTGCGTGTCGAGGATATCCGGCTAGAACTGGGCAACCAGATGCAACGTCTGGAAGTTCAGGCGGAAGTAGCACGCCGCTATCAGGGACTGAATGAGCAATTGGTCCAGCGTCAGCAGGTGCTCTGGTTGCTGAAGAAGCGCGAAGCCGAGGCGGAACGTCAGCGGCTCTCGCTGGAAGTGGAACGTGCGGTGACCGATCTCGAAGCGCAAAACGCCGCATTGCGTGAAACCGAGACGCGCGCCGAGGAAACCCGCGAAGCCCATTTTGCGGCTGGCGATGCCCTGCACAACGCGCAGAGCGAGATGTATTCGGCCAATGCCGAAGTTGCCCGTCTGGAAGCGGAAATTCGCCATCGCCGTGATTCGCGCAGTCAACTGGAAGCCCGGCTGTCTCAACTGGAAGACGAATTGAAGCAGTGGACCGATACGGCCGAAACGCTCGGGGTCGACCGGCAAAAATGGGAAGAAATGCAGGAGATCGCCAGGCTTCGCGTTGACGAAGCCGAAGAACGACTGCACCAGCAGATGAACATTGCACCGCAGGTCGAGGAAGATCATGCCCAGGCACAGGAAGAGCTGCAACGGCTCAAAACGCGAACGACCAATGGCGAGCAGAAACTGGAGGTCGAGCTGACCAACAAGTCGCACGCGCAGCGTGCCTTGCAGTCGATTACCCTGCGCCGTGAGCGGTTGCGCGAGGAAACCGGCGGCGGTGATGCGCCGGACGAAATGGACCTGGCCGAGAAGAACGAAGAGCTCAGTCTGCTACGCGAGGAATTGGCCGGCGATCAGGATCAGCTGCAGCAGCTGCAGCAGGAATTGCCGCTGGTTGACGCACGCCGAAAGGAAGCGCAAGCCGAGTTGCAGCGCATCGAGCGCGAACTGGCCGCCGGGCAGGCCCGCCGTGCGGCATTGGAGCAGATGCAGGCGCGCACGCAGCAAAGCGGCAAATTGCCGGAGTGGCTGCGTCGCCATGATCTCGAATCGGCCCCCCCTTTATGGCAAAGGATTCATGTTGAATCAGGCTGGGAAGAGGCGGTCGAGGCGGTGTTGCGCGAACGCCTGAGCGCCATTGCCTGTGACGATCCGGCCAAGCTTGATGAATGGCTGCACGACCGGCCGGAAGCGCGGCTGAGTGTGATGCTGTCGGGCGATTTCGATTTTGGCCAAAATTCCCGGTCGACCGTGGAAGTCTTGTCCGCCAAGGTGCGCAGTGATTCGCCGGCGATTCAGGCCGTGCTGAACGACTGGCTGAGCCAGGTGCGGACGACGGAAACATTGGCGGATGCCTTGGCCATGCGGGCAGGCTTGCCGGCGGGGGCAACCGTTGTCACCCGCGGCGGCGATCTGGTCAGCGCAGCCAGCGTCACCTTTTTCGCGCCGGATCAGGGCGAGCATGGTCTGCTCGAGCGGCAGCGTGAAATTGAGGCATTGGGCGAAGGCGTCGCCATGGCCGAAGAAAAGGCCGAGGCCATCCGCGAGCAACTGCACATGATCGAGGAGCAGATCGAGGACAAACAGGCCGAGATCGGCGAGATTCGCCAATATGTGGCCGACCGCCAGCAGCGCGTGCATGCGGTGCAGCTGGAAGTGGTCAAGCTGGCACAGACCATCGAGCGCTACAAGGAACAGAAGGAGCGCTTGCAGGAGCAACTGGCCGAGCTGGCGGAGGAAGAAGAGAGCGAGCGCGAGCGCGAGATGTCAGCCGACGAGCGCATCGAGGAAATCCGCGATGGTTTGAGCCGCATCCGCGTGCTGGTACACGGTGCCCAGACGCGCCTGGATGAGTGCGAACGTGCCGTGCGTGCCGAGCGCGAGCGCAATGCCGATCTGGACCGTGCCTTGCGTGAAGCCCAGTTCTCGTTACGCGAAAGTGACGGCAAGTTGCAGGATGTGTTTGCCCAGCAGGCCGTGGCCCAGCGCGAATTGAACCGTATCGAGAAGGATCGCGCCCAGTGCGCCGAGCAGGTCGAGGCGGCGCCGCCGGATGTCATGGAAGGGCAACTTCAAGTGGCACTTGACGCCCGGCAGGCCGCCGAAAAGATACTGGCCGAGAAGCGCAATGCGCTGGAATCGGCGACCCATGCGTTGCGCGGTTTCGAAGAGCAGCGCATGCGAATTGAGCAGGGTCTGGAGCCGCTACGGGTGAAGATCGGCGATCTCAAGTTGAAGGAGCAGGCGGCGGCACTCAATACGGAACAGTTTGCCCAACAATTACTTGAAGCCGGGGCCAACGAAGAAGCGTTGCTCTCGGAGATCGGCAACGCCAAGCCAGCCAGCCTCCAAGGTGAAATCACCCGGTTGAGCAATGCCATCGCAGACCTTGGTGCGGTGAACATGGCCGCCCTGCAGGAGCTGGAAACGGCGACCGAGCGCAAGGGCTACCTCGACATGCAAGCGGCGGACCTCAATGAGGCGATGGAAACGCTGGAAAACGCCATTCGCCGCATTGACCGCGAAACGCGTGATTTGCTGAAGAGCACGTTTGATACGGTCAACGGCCATTTCGGGCAGCTTTTCCCGGAACTGTTCGGGGGCGGTCGCGCCGAGCTGGTGATGACTGGCGAGGAAATTCTGGATGCCGGCGTCCAGGTGATTGCCCAGCCGCCCGGCAAAAAGAATTCAACGATTCACCTGTTGTCCGGTGGCGAAAAGGCACTGACAGCCATTGCGCTGGTTTTCTCCATGTTCCAGCTCAACCCGGCGCCGTTCTGCCTGCTCGACGAGGTTGATGCGCCGCTCGATGACAGCAATACCGAACGTTTTTGTGCCATGGTCAAGAAAATGTCAGGTGCAACGCAGTTCCTGTTCATTTCCCATAATAAAATCGCAATGGAAATGGCCGAACAACTGGTCGGCGTCACCATGCAGGAATCCGGTGTGTCGCGTGTGGTGGAAGTGGATATTCAGGAAGCTTTGAAAATGAGGGACGCTGCCTGAGGCGCGCCCGGGAAGAGAGCGAGATGACAGAACTCCAGATGGGATTGATCGGGCTGGGCGCAACGGCGGTAGTCGGCGTGTATGGCTTTAACAAGTGGCAGGAATATCGTCAGCGCAAACTGACGGAAGCGGTCATGAAGCCGCATCATGACGACGTTTTGCTCGGCAACGGGTCAAAAGTTGTACCACAACCGGTCGTGGCGGAACGCAGCGAGCCGGAAATTCGTGCCGATGCGGCGCCGCGGATGGCGGTGCGCCTGGAGCCAACGTTTGCCGATGAGGCGCCATCCACCCCGGTTTCAACGGAGGAACCCGTCGGTCGCGAGCCGGAAATTCCGGTCAGTCCCGTGCATGAAACGACGCCGCCATCAGCGCCGGCTCAGGTTGCGGTCGCTGACGAGGTCGTGCTCGATGAGCCTGATTTGCCGGCAATCGATGTGCCAGCCGAATTGCTCGACCCGCGTCTCGAATTCATTGTGGCCATGGAGCTGGTTGAACCGGTTTCGGCCATCCAGATCATTCACTCGCAGCGTTCGTCCCTGCATCGCGTGAATAAGCCGGTGCACTGGGTGGGTTACAACGAGCGTACCCGTGAGTGGGAGCGCCTTTCGCCGGATAGTGAAACGCCTGTACGCCGCTTGCGTGTTGGCCTGCAACTGGTCAATCGCATGGGGCCGGTGTCTGAAGGTGATATCACCATTTTCACCAACGCCATGCATGCGCTGGCCGATGAGCTGATGGCGGTGGCCGATATGCCGTCATCGCGATTGGCCGACCAGGCAGCAGAAATTGACCGTTTCTGTGCCGCGGTGGACCTGGAAATCGGGCTCAATCTGGTCAGCCGCGCCAGTGCCTTTTCGGGCACCAAGATTCGCGCCCTGGCGGAAGCAGCCGGTATGGTACTTGGGTTGGGGGGCGCCTTTACACGGTACGACGATAACGGTCGCGTTCTGTTCAGCCTGCAGAATTATGAAAGCACCCCATTTTCGGCCGACTCGCTGCGCACGGTGACGACGCATGGCCTGACATTTCTGCTGGACGTGCCGCGGGTTGACCATGGCGAGCGCGTTTTCACGCAAATGACCGAGATTGCCAAGCGTTTCGGCGACACCCTGCAGGGGGCGCTGGTGGATGACAATCGCCAGCCGCTGAGCGAGTCGCAACTCGATCATATTCGCCGGGAATTCATCGGCAAGCCGCAAGCCACGATGGCCAGTTTCAATCTGCCGGCCGGTTCGCCACAGGCATTGCGGCTTTTCTCCTGATGCTGGCTCCTGTTGTGGCAGTGGAGCGCGCAGCCTGGCTGCGCGCAGAGCTGGATCGACACAACCACGCCTACTACGTCCTTGATGCGCCGAGTATTCCTGACGCCGAGTACGATAAGTTGTTCCGCGAATTGCAGGATTTGGAAACCGCGTATCCGGATCTGCTGATCGCCGATTCCCCGACACAGCGTGTTGGTGCCGCGCCGCTCAAGGAGTTTCCGCCGCACCAGCATGGCGTCCCCATGCTATCCCTGAATAATGCCTTCTCGCCGGAAGAGGTTGAAGCCTTCGACAAGCGCGTGCGTGATGGTCTGGAAACGATCGCTGCGGTCGACTACGCTGTCGAGCCCAAATTCGACGGCCTGGCGATCAGCCTGACCTATGAGAACGGCGTGTTCACCTGTGCTGCCACCCGTGGTGATGGCGTGACGGGCGAGGCGGTGACGCCGAATTTACGCACCCTGCGCGGCATTCCATTGCGGCTGCGAGGCGAGGGCTGGCCGGCGCTGATCGAGATTCGCGGCGAAGTGCTGATGTTCAAGGCGGATTTTACCGAACTCAACGTCCGCCAGCGCGAGCAGGGTGACAAGGAGTTTGCCAACCCGCGCAATGCCGCGGCCGGCAGTCTGCGCCAACTGGATTCAAGGATCACGGCCAGCCGGCCGCTTTCGTTCTTCGCTTACGGGGTCGGGGCGGGCGCAGATGGCCTGAATGTCAGGTCCCACCGTGAATTGATGGACACTCTCGCTGCCTGGGGATTCCCGGTGGCGGTCGAACGCGACGTGGTGACCGGTTCCCGCGGTCTACTGGAATTTTTTGCCAAAATCGGAATGTTGCGGGCGGGCCTGCCCTACGACATCGATGGCGTGGTGTACAAGGTCAATCGCCTCGACTGGCAGGCGCAGCTGGGTTTCGTTTCGCGCGCGCCGCGCTTTGCCATCGCCCACAAATTTCCGGCAGAAGAGGCTTTGACTGAAGTGCTGGGCATTGATGTGCAAGTTGGACGCACCGGCGCCATCACCCCGGTAGCGCGGCTGAAGCCCGTATTTGTTGGTGGCGTCACGGTGACCAATGCCACGCTGCACAACGAAGACGAGGTTCTGCGCAAGGACGTGCGGGTCGGCGATACCGTGATCGTGCGTCGGGCTGGGGACGTGATTCCGGAAGTGGTTGCCATCGTCCCCGACAAGCGGCCGATGCGTGACCTGTTCGGTGGTGAACCTTTGCACCCACCATTTGAACTGCCCAGGTTTTGCCCGGAATGCGGGTCGACCGTGGCCAAGGGCGAAGACGAAGCAATCGCCCGCTGTACCGGTGGTCTTTATTGCCCGGCGCAACGCAAGCAGGCGTTGTGGCATTTTGCGGCCCGGCGGGCGATGGATATCGAAGGCCTGGGCGACAAGTTGATCGATCAACTGGTGGATGCCGAACTGGTCCATTCGCCGGCCGACCTTTACAGTCTGAACGTCGAAATGCTGGCTGGCCTGGCGCGTATGGGGGAAAAATCTGCGCAAAATCTGGTGGCCGCCATTGATCAAAGCAAGCAAACCACGCTGGCGCGCTTTATCTTTGCGCTGGGTATCCGCAATGTCGGCGAGGCCACTGCCCGCGATCTGGCACGCCATTTTGGCAATCTCGATGGCATATTGAATGCGGATGCTGCAGCCCTGCAACAGGTGCCCGACGTGGGCCCCATCGTAGCGGCCAGCCTGCTGGCCTTCTTCAACGAGTCACATAACCGTGAAATCATTGAGCGATTGCTGGATGCCGGATTGTACTGGGTTGAAGGCGAGCCGGCAGATGTCGGGCCGAAACCGCTGGCCGGCAGGACGCTGGTGTTGACCGGCACGATGCCGACGCTCAAGCGGGACGATGCCAAGGCGATGATCGAAGCGGCCGGTGGCAAGGTGGCCGGCTCGGTCTCGAAGAAAACGGATTACGTGGTCGCCGGCGAAGAGGCCGGTTCCAAGCTGGAAAAGGCCTTGGAACTGGGTGTGTCGGTGATCGATGAAGCAGGGTTGTTGAAATTGCTTGAAAAGGGAGTCGAATAATGAAAAAAGTCCGCAAAGCGGTATTTCCGGTTGCTGGCATGGGGACGCGCTTTTTGCCAGCCACCAAGGCCAGCCCGAAGGAAATGCTGCCTATCGTTGATAAACCGCTGATCCAGTACGCTGTGGAAGAGGCGGTGGCCGCCGGCATTACCGACATGGTTTTCGTCACAGGCCGCTCCAAGCGCGCGATCGAGGATCATTTCGACAAGGCCTACGAGCTTGAAAGCGAACTCGAAGCACGCGGCAAGTCCGAGTTGCTTGAGTTCGTGCGCACCATGATTCCCAAGGATATCAATTGCATCTACATCCGTCAGGCTGAAGCGCTTGGTCTGGGGCATGCCGTGCTGTGCGCCAAGCCGGTCATCGGCGACGAGCCCTTTGCCGTGATCCTCGCCGACGACTTGCTCGATGGCAAGCCACCGGTCATGAAGCAGATGACCGACATTTTTGACTACTACCGTTGCTCCGTTCTCGGCGTCCAGGACGTGCCCCGTGCTGACACCAAGAGCTACGGCATCGTCGACGCACGTCGGGTCGCGGATCGACTGGAACAGATCAACGCCATCGTCGAAAAACCGAAACCCGAAGATGCACCGTCCACGCTGGCAGTTGTCGGGCGCTACATCCTGACGCCGCGTATTTTCCATCACCTGGAAAACGTCAAACCGGGCGCCGGGGGCGAAATTCAGCTGACTGATGGCATTGCCTCGTTACTCAGCGAAGAGCAAGTGCTGGCCCACCGTTACGACGGCGTCCGCTATGATTGCGGTTCAAAGCTGGGTTATTTGCAGGCGACGGTCGTTTTCGGTCAGCGTCATCATGAAGTTGGGCCAGCCTTCAACGAATACCTCAAAACGCTGGTGGCATGATGGATGAAAAAAAAGCGCGGGCGATGTTGGCCGATGCCGAGTTGATTCACAGCGAGGCCGTAGTTCAGGCGGCTGTCAGCAAAGTGGCGGCAGAGATTCGCGAGCGCCTGGCGGATAAATACCCGTTGGTGCTTTGTGTGATGACGGGGGGCGCTGTTTTTTGCGGCCATTTGCTGACCAGGCTCGATTTTCCGCTCGACTTCGATTACCTGCACGCCACGCGCTACGGCCCGGAGACACAGGGCGGCAAGCTTTCATGGCGCTCGGCACCGTGGACCTCGGTCAAGGGGCGTTCGGTGCTGGTGGTGGATGACATTCTTGACGAAGGCGTGACGCTGGCTGCGGTCAGGGAAAGCCTGCGCCGCATGGGCGCCGAAGAGGTGCTGACGGCGGTCTTTGCCGACAAGCTGAACGGCAAGGAAAAGCCGATTTCTGCCGATTTTCTCGGGTTGACCGTACCAGACCGTTTTGTCTTCGGATTCGGCATGGATGCCGGCGGCGTCTGGCGCAATCTGCCGGCTGTCTATGCCATGAAGGATGATGAATGAGCGGTGCAACGGTTGCCGAATTCATTGGCTACTGGGAAGACGAGGGGCAGGCATATGTCCGCCGCGGAGACTATGCATGGATGGCCTCGCTGGTGCCCGGGCTGCGCATTCTGGAGATTGGTTGTGGCGTTGGCTTTTCTACCCAGGCATTGGCCAGGCGTGGCCTGAAGATCCTCTCTATCGATTCGCTGGAAGCTTGCCTGGAAATGACACGCCAGCGGATTGCAGATCAGGATGTGACGCTGATGCGGGCGGAAATTGCCGCGCTCTCCACCGACCAGCGCGCGGCGATCGAGGCGTTTGCACCGGATACGATTGTTTGCTGGCTGATGGGCGCGCCGGCTGACACCACCGGCGCGGTGCCGACCGATGGCGGGCGGGCAGTGATTGCCTACCGTGAAAAGATCCATCGTCTGGTGGCCGAACTGGCAGCCGGTTTGCCGACCGTGCAGTCCCTGCATCTTGTCGATCGCACCGCGATCCCTTGGCAGGCCAAGGATATCGGGCGCGATACGCTGGTCAGTTACCATGGCGGCAAGACGCTGCGGGATTTGCCGCTGGTGGCTGAACGAGCGCATGCGCTCTACCGCAAGCTGGGCGATGACGCCATGAATTCGGCGCCGTTCAAAAAATCGCATCCCTCGCTGAAAGGCGTGGTACCGACGCTGGCTTCACTGCTGGCAAAAAGGAAGAAATAATATGTTGGCAATCATCGGTGGCAGTGGCTTGACGACCTTGTCCAATCTGGATGTTTCACATCGGGAGGTGGTACGAACACCTTATGGCGAAGCCTCTGGCGCGCTGGTTTTTGGCCAGATTTGCGGACAGCCGGCGGTCTTCCTGCCACGCCACGGCTATGGGCACACCATTCCGCCGCATATGGTCAACTATCGCGCCAATATGTGGGCGCTCGCGCATCACAAGGTGAGTGGCGTCATTTCTGTGGCGTCGGTCGGCAGCATTCGGCCAGACCTTGCCCCTGGCGATATTGTTTTGCCGCACCAGATCATCGACTACACCTGGGGCCGAAAGTCGACGATGTTTGATGGCAACGGTACGCCGGTCACCCACGTCGATTTTACCGAGCCGTATGACGGAGATTTGCGTCAGCGCATCCTTGCGGCTGGAAAACAGCTGAGCATCGATATCAAACTTGATGCAGTTTATGCCGCGACCCAGGGTCCGCGCCTGGAGACGGCCGCAGAAATCAATCGCTTTGAACGCGATGGTGCCGATGTGGTGGGCATGACCGGCATGCCGGAGGCAATCTTGGCGCGGGAGCTGAATCTGCGCTACGCAGCCATCAATGTGGTGGCAAACCATGCCGCTGGCCGAGGCAGCAGCGTCAACGGCATTCATTTCGAAAGCCTGGAGCATGTGCTGCATGAGGCCATGGGGCAGGTCAAGGCCATCATCGAGAGGCTCGTTGGCAGCCCCGATAACTGCCTGCCGCTGGGTATATCAGTTTGATTGGCTGGCCTGGCCAATATTTTGGCCAGGCATCCATCAATTGGCCGATACCTTCAGGCGGTCCATCAATTCCGTTTCCAGGCGGATGCGGTGATGACTGTCCCGCAGGTCGCCACCACTGATGAGAAAAACGTCTTCGGCACGCTCACCGAGCGTCGTGATTTTGGCGGTATGCAGATTGGCGCCATGCTCGGCCAGTGTGTTGGCGACACGGTAAAGCAACCCCGGGCGGTCAGCCGCAGTCACTGAAAGAATAAAGTGTGTTCCTTTTTCATCGCCCCGGATGCTGACTTCCGGCTTGATCGGAAAATGCTTGACTTGACGCGATAGCCGGCCCGTGGAAGGGATATCGGGTGGCATTTGATGCAGCAGGCGTTGCTCAAGCTCATGTTCGATATAGGCGACCATTTCGCGGTTGTTGTCCCGGTCTTCTATATCCAGCACGACAAAACTGTCCAGCGCATAACCATGTGCCGTAGTGTGAATTTTGGCATCGACAATGCTGTAGCCAGCACGTGCGAAGAAGCCCACGATGCGGGCAAAAAGGTCAGGCTGATCCTGCGTGTAAACCATGACCTGCAGGCCTTGTCCGGCTTGCACCAGTCGCGCACGGACGACGGGTTGATGGTTAAAAATTCGGTAGTGTAACGATCGCGTATGCCAGGCGATTTCCTCGGCAGAATGGCGCAGGAAATAGACGGTGTCCAGTTGTTTCCACAGACGTTCGTGCACCGTGTCGGAGAGCGCGAAAAAACGCAGCAACCGCATGGCTTCGGCCTGGCGCTCTGCGATAACGCCATGAGCAGCCGGTGCTTCGTCACGCGTCAGGTGGTGCAACGCCATGTAATAGAGGTCTGCCAGCAACTTGCCTTTCCAATGATTCCAGACTTTTGGGCTGGTTCCGCGAATGTCGGCATGCGTTAACAAGTACAGTGCCTGAAGATGACGTACGTCACCTACCAGCGCAATGAATCTCGCGATGACAGCGGGGTCAGACAAGTCTTCTTTTTGGGCGACTTGCGACATGACAAGGTGATTTTTGACCAGCCAGACGATTAGTTCGGTGTCTTCGCCGGTTAATTGGTGGTTTTGGCAGAACTCTTTGGCGTCAACCGTGCCTAGCTCGGAATGGTCACCGCCCCGCCCTTTTGCGATGTCATGGAAGAGGGCGGCAACATACAGGATCCATGGGCGTTCGAGTTCACTGATGATTCTTGAGCATAAAGGATATTCGTGCGCAAATTCGCTCATGGTGAATCGGCGTATGTTGCGCAGGACTTGCAGGATATGCTGATCCACAGTGTAGACGTGGAAAAGGTCATGCTGCATCTGTCCGACGATGCGACCGAAATTCGGCAGGTAGGCGCCAAGAATATCGAGCTGATTCATGCGCCGGAATTCATGAATGATGCCGCGGTCACTTTGCAGCAGTTTCAGGAAGTTGCTTCGATTGATCGGGTTGGCGCGGAATGTCGGGTCGATGCGATCTCCAGCCCGCCAGAGTGCCCGCAGGGTACGTGTTGTCATTCCTGACAGCTCATGGCTTTCCTGCATGATCAGAAAGCTGTCCAGAATCAGGGTCGGTTCGCGTTCATACAGATCGTTCTCGCGGATGTCGAGCAGATTGCCGACAATCTGGAAATTTTCATCAAACGGCTGGGGCGTTTGTTCGTTTTCCGGGGTGAGCGCTGCGCCCATGTTTTGCAGCAGGATTGTATTGAGCAAGCAGACTGTTTTCGCATTGCGATAATACACTTGCATTAACTGTTCGGAGGCGCGCTTTGCCTCGTTTGAGGTGAATCCGTAATTGGTGGCCAGATTGCCCTGATAGTCGAATAAAAGACGATCTTCTCGACGCCCGAGCATGAAATGCAAGCGTATGCGCAAATGGCGCAAGTAGGCTTCGCATCCTTCAGCCTGCATCATGCCTTCGTGCGTGATGATGCCGTTCTGCTGGAGTTCTGCCCATGTCGTCCCGTAGCCGGCAGCCTTGGCGATCCAGAAAATGACTTGCAAGTCGCGCAGACCGCCCGGGGAGTCCTTGCAGTTGGGTTCCAGGCTGAATGGGGTCTCGTTGAAGCGTAGGTGTCGATCTTGCTGCTCAAGGCGCTTTGCCTCGAAAAACACCAGCGGATCCAGATTGCCGCGCAAGCGCTTTTGAAAGGTTGCAAACAGCTTGTTGTTGCCGGTCAGCAGGCGAGCTTCGAGAAGCGATGTTTGAACCGTGATGTCGCCAGCGGCTTCGTTCAGGCAATCCTGAATGGTACGAACGCTATGGCCGATCTCCAGACCAATGTCCCAGAATGAGCCAATCAGCCGCTCCAGTTTATCCTGCACGACACTGTTTGCCTCTTGCGATAGCAGAATCAGCAAATCAATATCGGAAGCCGGGTAGAGTTCGCCGCGCCCATAGCCCCCCACCGCAGCAAGAGACATCGAGGCGGGAAAGTCGAAGGAATCCCACAGCTTTTTGAGGACTGCATCAACTTGCCGGCAACGCTCAACGAGCACGGCGCGAGCATCCTGAGTTTGCTCGTAATTTAGCTTCAGCTGAAGTTGATTGGCCTTTACTTCTGCCCGCAGGGCGGCAATATCGCAGGCCATCAGTTGATCCAATCCGGCTTGGCGCGAGCCCCGGCAGACATCGTCATGATTTCGTAGCCTGTTTCAGTGACCAGGATGGTGTGTTCCCACTGCGCCGAAAGACTACGATCCTTGGTGACGATGGTCCAGCCATCAGCCATCTCGCGAATGGCCGCCTTGCCGGCATTGATCATCGGTTCAATCGTGAAAATCATGCCGGGTTCCAGGCGTGGTCCTGTGCCGCCCTTGCCGTAATGCAGGACCTGCGGATCTTCGTGAAATTTTGCGCCGATCCCGTGTCCGCAAAATTCACGAACCACCGAGCAGCCATTCTTTTCAGCATATTTCTGGATGATGGCACCGATATCGCCTAGATGTGCGCCTGGCTTGACGACTGAAATGCCCAGCCACATGCACTCGAAAGTGATTTCGCACAGGCGCTTGGCCTGAATGGAGCCTTCGCCAACGATGAACATCCGGCTGGTGTCACCGTGATAGCCATTCTTGATCGTTGTAATGTCAAGATTGATGATGTCGCCGTTTTTCAGAATGCGTTCACCGGGAACCCCGTGGCAAACTTGCTGATTGACCGATGTGCAGATCGATTTCGGGTAAGGGTTGTAGCCGGAGGGAGCATAGTTGAGCGGTGCGGGAATGCAGCCTTGCACATTCACCATGTAGTCATGGCAGAGCTTGTCCAGTTCATCAGTGGTGACGCCGGCCTTGACGAAAGGTGCTATGTAGTCGAGGACTTCACCGGCCAGACGCCCGGCCACTCTCATTTTTTCGATTTCTTCCGGGGTCTTGATACTGATGCTCATGGCTGCTCTAGGGTACTTGGGGAAACAGGAAGGATAAATGATGGGGCGGGATTCGCAAAGCTGAGCGCTAGTAGCGTGCCATGCTTGCAAAATTGAGTCAGCCTGGTTTTGAACGAAATGAAGCTGACTTGGGAGCGTCCTACGGTCAACCGCGAAAATGCGTCAAAAACAGAAAGCATTTTTCATTTGGCCGCATTATTCCCGCTTAAACAGAAGCACTTTTGATCTTCCTGAACGCCTGTTGTGCTGGTATAATCCGCAGGTTTTTCTCGGTCGTCATGACTGAAAAAACGGTTATCTGTGCTGTGCAGGTGACCAAAATCCACACATCCGCCGATTAAGGGTGTCTGCCAGAATTCAAATATGGCGGGCGTTTCAGGCGGATGGCGGTTCAACCCTTAAGGAGTTTTACAATGTCCGTTACTATGCGTGAAATGCTGGAGGCTGGTGTTCACTTCGGTCACCAGACCCGTTTCTGGTCTCCCAAGATGGCACCGTACATCTTCGGTGCTCGAAACAAGATTCATATCGTCAACCTCGAAAAGACGTTGGCCAAGTACAACGAAGCCATGGCTTTCGTCAAGAAGCTGTCGGCCAATCGCGGCAATATCCTGTTTGTCGGTACCAAGCGCCAGGCTCGTGAAATCATCGGCGAAGAAGCGCTCCGTGCCAATTCCCCGTTCGTCGACCAGCGCTGGCTGGGTGGTATGCTGACCAACTTCAAGACCGTCAAGACTTCCATCAAACGTCTGAAGGACATGGAAATCGCTGTTGAAGCTGGCGAACTGGAAAAGATGCCGAAAAAGGAAGCGCTGACCTTCCGTCGCGAACTGGAAAAGCTGCAGAAGTCCATCGGCGGGATCAAAGAAATGGCCGGCCTGCCGGATGCTATCTTCGTCATCGACGTCGGCTACCACAAAATTGCCATTACCGAAGCTGAAAAGCTCGGCATCCCGGTCATCGGCGTGGTCGACACCAACCACTCTCCGGACGGTGTTGCCTACGTTATTCCGGGTAACGATGACTCTTCCCGCGCCATTCAGCTCTACGCCCGCGGCGTGGCTGACGCGATCCTCGAAGGTCGTAACCAGGTCATGCAGGAAATCGTTGCTGCTGGTGGCGATGACGAGTTCGTCGAAGTGGTCGACGCGGCTGAATAAAGTTGTAACGGCGGAGCGTTAAGCTCCGCCTGTTTTAAAAGCTCTGGAGAAAAAATATGGCGGCAATTACCGCAGGCATGGTGGCAGAACTGCGCGGCAAGACCGACGCGCCCATGATGGAATGCAAGAAGGCATTGACTGAAGCCGATGGTGATATGGTCAAGGCCGAGGAAATCCTCCGCGTCAAGTTGGGCAACAAGGCCAGCAAGGCCGCTGCTCGTGTCGCAGCAGAAGGCATCGTCGCTGTCAGCATCTCGGCTGATGGTAAATTGGGTGCCATCATCGAAGTGAATAGCGAAACCGACTTCGTTGCCAAGAATGACGAATTTATTGCGCTGACAAACGGCTGCGCCGCCCTGGTTGCTGCCAATAACCCGGCTGATGTCGCTGCGCTCTCAGCGTTGCCCATGGGTGAAGGTACGGTCGAGTCGACCCGTTCTGCTCTGGTTGGCAAAATTGGCGAAAACATGACGATCCGTCGCTTTGTTCGTTGCGAAGCCAAGGGCAAGCTGGTTTCCTACATCCACGGCGGTTCGAAGGTTGGCGTACTGGTGGATCTGGTGGGTGGTGACGATCAACTGGGCAAGGATCTGGCGATGCACATTGCTGCTTCCAAGCCGAAGTCCTTGGACTCTTCTGGTGTTTCCGCAGAATTGCTCGACACTGAGCGTCGGGTTGCCATTGAAAAGGCTCGCGAAGCTGGCAAGCCGGAAGCCATGCTGGATAAGATCGCTGAAGGTACCGTTCAGAAATATCTGAAGGACGTTACCCTGCTCGGTCAGGTTTTCGTCAAGGCCGCTGATGGCAAGCAAACCATTGAACAATTGTTGAAGGAAAAGGGCGCTTCCGTCGCCAGTTTCACGCTGTTTATGGTTGGTGAGGGCATCGAGAAAAAGGTTGACGACTTCGCGGCTGAAGTCGCCGCTCAGGCTGCCGCTGCTGCTGCCAAGAAGTAATTGAAAGGTACGCCGATGACTGCCCCCAAGTACAAGCGCATTCTCCTGAAACTCTCTGGCGAAGCCCTGATGGGCGATGACGCCTACGGCATCAACCCGCAAACCATCGCGGGTATATGCGGAGAGATCAAGGCGGTCGCCGACATGGGGGTGGAAATCGGCGTCGTTATCGGCGGCGGCAATATCTTCCGTGGTATGGCCGGCACGGCTACCGGGATGGATAGAGCCACGGCCGATTACATGGGTATGCTCGCCACGGTCATGAATGCCATGGCACTTTCGGATGCGATGCGCCAGATTGGATTGAACGCGCGCGTGCAGTCCGCGTTGAACATTGAGCAGGTGATTGAGCCTTACATCCGCGGCAAGGCCATTCGCTATCTGGAAGAAGGCAAGATTGTCATTTTTGGCGCTGGTACCGGCAATCCATTTTTTACCACCGATACTGCTGCTGCCCTGCGCGGTTCGGAAATTGGTGCGGAAATCGTGCTGAAAGCCACTAAAGTAGATGGGATTTATTCGGCTGATCCGAAAAAAGATCCTCAGGCCACACGTTTTGACAAGATCAGCTTCAATGAAGCGATCTCCAAGAATCTGGCGGTCATGGATGCGACCGCTTTCGCGCTCTGTCGCGATCAAAAATTGCCGATCAACGTATTTTCGATTTTCAAGGCTGGCGCGCTCAAGCGCGTAGTATGTGGAGAAAACGAAGGTACGCTGGTTTATTGCTGAGGGAGAACAACAGATGATTGCTGAACTCAAGAAGACCGCCGAAAGCAAAATGCAAAAATCGCTGGAGGCGCTGCGACTCGACCTTCAGAAGATACGCACCGGCCGTGCGCATACGGGCTTGCTGGATCATGTTCAAGTTGATTACTACGGTTCTATGGTGCCGGTGAATCAGGTGGCGAATATCACGCTAGTCGACGCACGTACCATCGGCGTTCAACCGTGGGAAAAGGCCATGCTGCAGAAGGTCGAGAAAGCCATTCGCGATTGCGACCTCGGTCTGAACCCGGCGTCCCAAGGTGATCTGATTCGTGTTCCGATGCCGGCGCTGACCGAAGAGCGTCGCAAGGAAATGATCAAGATCGTCAAGACCGAAGGCGAGGGCGTCAAGGTGGCCATTCGCAATTTGCGTCGCGATGCTAATGCCCATCTAAAGGATGCGTTGAAGAAAGGCGAAATTCCGGAAGATGACGAGCGCAAGGCTCAGGATGATGTCCAGAAACTGACCGACCGCTACATTGTTGAAGTCGACAAGATGCTCGCAGCCAAAGAGGCCGAGCTGATGCAGGTTTAAGCCGGTTCCATTCGGACTACCGGCAGCATGGCCTTCTTTTCGAGTTCTACGCGACAACTTCCGCAGACGGCAGGCGTGCCCCAGCACGTTGCTGTGATCATGGATGGTAATGGTCGATGGGCGAAGAAGCGCTTTCTGCCGCGAGTTGCAGGCCATGTCAAAGGCGTTGAACTGGTTCGGGAAATGGTTCGTGCCTGCCTTGAGCGCGGCATTCAGTATCTGACCCTTTTTGCGTTTTCGTCTGAAAATTGGCGTCGACCGCAGGAAGAGGTTTCTCTGCTGATGCAACTCTTCGTAAAGGCGCTGGAACAGGAAGTAGAGAAACTGGACCGCAATGGCGTACGCCTGCGCGTTATCGGTGACCTATCGCGCTTTGAGCCGCGTCTTCAGGAATTGATTCGACAGGCAGAGGCGAAAACGGCTGCCAATACGCGTCTCGATTTAAGTATCGCTGCCAATTACGGTGGGCGATGGGACATCATGCAGGCAACCAACCGAATGCTTGCGGCACAACCTGAAAAGCGTGGCACTTGGGAGGAGTCAGACCTTGACCCCCATCTTTCCATGAGCTTCGCGCCGGAACCAGATCTCTTCATTCGGACCGGCGGCGAACAGCGGATCAGCAATTTCCTTCTCTGGCAATTGGCGTACACCGAACTCTATTTCACACCCACCTTGTGGCCAGATTTTGATACGGTTGAATTTGACAAGGCCATCTTATCTTTCCAACAGCGTGAGCGGCGTTTTGGCCGGACCAGCGAACAACTGACAGAAAGCCCGAATGCTTAAAACACGTGTCATCACCGCACTGGTTCTGATGGCGCTATTGTTGCCCAGCCTGTTTTATTTGCCGCAGGGAGCTTGGGCCTTGCTGGTCGCAGCATTTGTCGGTATTGCAGCCTGGGAATGGGGGGCGTTGCTGGGTAAGGCAGGATCATCGCGTATGGTGATCGGCGTCGCGACCACGTTGGTTTGCGCGACACTCTCATGGCTCGACCCAAATGCCATTGGTGCAGGCACGGCCTATTCGCCGGCTCGACCATGGGTTTTGGTTGCCTATGGTATCGCCACTGCATTTTGGTGCTGTGTGATTCCGCTCTGGCTAAAATATAAGTGGTCGCTCAGTGGTGTCGGCGGAATGTTGGTCGGGGCAGTCGTTCTCGTCCCGACTTGGCTCGCGATGGTTCAATTGCGTACCCTCGGTGCGGGTGTGCTGCTAAGCATTTTTGCCGTAGTGTGGATGGCAGATATCGCTGCCTATTTTTCCGGAAAGGCGTTTGGAAAGCACAAACTGGCACCCAGCATCAGCCCCGGCAAAACTTGGGAAGGTGCGATCGGTGCCGGGGTTGGTGTCATTGTTTATGGGTTGGTAATTCGCCAGATCGTTGCTCAGGACCTTTTGCCTTTGCCGCTATGGATCGTGGTGCTTGTTGGCGTTACCGCAGTGAGCATTGTTGGTGATTTGTACGAGTCGCTGCTTAAGCGCAAGGCGGGCATAAAAGATAGCAGTAACATCCTGCCCGGCCATGGTGGCGTACTGGATCGAATCGATAGCCTGACATCAACATTACCGGTCGTGGCGCTGGCATGGCTGATGTATTCGTACCAGTGATCAGTACCGTGCAAAACGTTACCGTTTTGGGTGCGACTGGCTCGATAGGCGTCAGCACACTTGACGTGATTCGTCGTCACCCTGATCGCTATCGAGCCTTCGCACTGTGCGCCCACAGCCAAATCGACAAATTATTTGAGCAATGCCTTGAATTCAAGCCACGCTTTGCAGTACTACGTGATGCGAAGCTCGCAGCCCAACTGGCTGAGCAACTCTCGGCTGCCGGTCTGAATACAGAAGTTCGCTTCGGCACTGAAGCGCTGGTCGAAGTCTCGTCCTTGCCCGACGTTGATGCCGTGATGGCTGCCATCGTCGGCGCCGCCGGCCTTGAACCAACGCTTGGCGCGGCTAAGGCTGGCAAGAAGATCATGTTGGCCAACAAAGAAGTACTGGTCATGGCCGGTGAGCTATTCATGCACGCTGTACGCGATAATGGTGCAACGCTCTTGCCTGTCGATAGTGAACACAATGCGATTTTCCAGTCATTGCCAAACGATTTTGCACGAGGACTGGCGCGGTGCGGTGTACAGAAGATTTTGCTGACCGCTTCAGGTGGCCCTTTTCGGCATACGCCTCTGGAGGATTTGGCAAGCGTCACGCCTGAGCAGGCATGCGCTCATCCAAACTGGGTGATGGGACGAAAGATTTCAGTCGACTCTGCCACCATGATGAACAAAGGACTCGAGGTGATCGAAGCGCATTGGTTGTTCAATGCGCCACCAGAGATGATTCAGGTCGTCGTTCATCCGCAAAGTGTCATCCATTCGGCAGTTCAATACGTCGATGGTTCGGTTCTGGCACAGATGGGCAACCCTGATATGAGGACACCTATTGCTTATTCGATGGCGTGGCCCGAGCGTATATCGGCAGGTGTTGAGGCACTCGATCTTTTCAAGATTGCCCGGTTGGATTTCGAAGCGCCTGATTTTCAGCGTTTCCGCTGCCTGCAACTGGCCTACGATGTATTGCGCGAGGGTGGCACCGCACCTGCAATTCTGAATGCTGCCAATGAAGTAGCCGTTGCTGCATTCCTGGAGGGGCATTTGCCATTTTTGGGTATTGCTCAGCTTGATGAGGCGGTCCTGAATACCCTGCCGGCAGGTCCGGAGGGTAGCTTGGCAGATGTGCTTGCGGCTGATGCCGAGGCTCGCCGTATTGCTCGCAAAATGATACGTGATCGCAAATTCGCGTGAGTAGCTTCTTGTTCTATCTCGCTGCCTTTGTTGTTGTTCTGGGTGTCCTGATTGTGTTCCATGAATTTGGACACTATTTGGCCGCCAGGTTATGTGGTGTCAAGGTTCTACGGTTCTCCGTCGGTTTTGGGCGCATGATTTGGAAGCGGCGCCTAGGCGCTGATCAGACCGAGTGGGCCATCAGTATTTTCCCATTGGGTGGCTACGTGAAAATGCTTGATGAGCGTGAGGGAGAGGTGGCCGATACAGAGCGTCATCGTGCCTTCAATCGCCAGGATGTAGCACGTCGAAGTGCTATTGTCGCTGCAGGCCCATTGGCAAATTTCGCATTGGCGATCTTGCTCTATTGGGCGATATTCATGCATGGCACCAACGAACTGCTGCCCATTTTGGGAAGCCCACCGGAGGGTACGCCGGCAGCCGTTGCTTCCGTGGTCAACGGTGAACAGGTAAGGACTGTCGACGGTTACCCAGTGACAACTTGGACGGACTTTCGCTGGATCCTTTTAAAAAAGGCAGCGGATCAGGAAAAAGTTGCGCTTGAGGTGATCAACGAACGAGGTGAAATTGCTATTCATCATCTGGATTTAACGGTTGTTGCCAAGAGTGGCTGGAATGGGGATCCTCTGGAGCGTCTTGGTATTCGCTTTTATCGTCCAGACTTGCCACCGGTTATCGGTAAGGTGGTGGCAAATGGTCCTGCGGAGAGAGCAGGCCTTCAGGTCGGAGATAGGGTTTTGGCTGTCGCTGATAAGCAAATTCCTTCTTGGTATGCATTCGTAGAAGCAATTCGAAATTTCGACGGAAATTCCTTGTCGCTGAAACTTGAGCGACAAGGCGTTCTTGTCATGATCAATGTTTTACCAGAGGCAGTTTCCGAACAAGGAAAATTGGTTGGAAAAATAGGGGTTGCAGTCGACGAACCTCCAACGTCTCGTCGAGAGATAAAAACGTTTGTTAGCTACGGGCTGGTGGCGGCAGCCGGAAAGGCTTTGAAAGAAACATGGGATCAATCCGTATTCAGCCTTGAGATGATGGGCAAAATGCTGACTGGTGAGGTTTCATGGAAGAATTTGTCTGGGCCTGTAACCATTGCTGATTATGCCGGGCAGTCAGCACGACTGGGGTTTGACTACTACCTAAAGTTCATGGCGCTGTTAAGTGTCAGTCTTGGCGTATTGAATCTGCTGCCCATCCCGGTGCTGGACGGGGGGCATTTGTTGTATCATATGATAGAAGTCGTCAGGCGCCGGCCGCTTTCAGAGCGAGTCATGGAGATTGGGCAGCGGGTTGGAATGTCCATACTATTCGCCTTGATGGCTTTCGCTTTTTTTAATGATTTGACCCGCCTGTTTAACGGCTGAATAATGAAAAAATCACTGCTGTCCATTCTTGTCGTCAGCCTGTTTTCTGCGCCGGTATTGGCGTTTGAACCCTTTTCGGTCAAGGATATTCGGGTCGAAGGAATTCAGCGTACCGAAGCCGGTACCGTCTTTGGCTATCTGCCGGTAAAGGTGGGAGAAACGCTTACCGAAGAAAAGGCAGCGCAATCGATCAAGGCGTTGTTCGCCACAGGATTCTTCAAGGATGTCCGGGTCGAAGTCGAAAAGGACGTGATGGTCATCGTCGTTCAAGAGCGGCCAGCTATTGCAACGCTGAATTTCGTTGGATTAAAAGAATTCGAAAAAGATGTCATTATCAAGGCGCTCAAGGAAACGGGGATTGCCGAAGGACGAATTTTTGACAGAGCATTGCTGGAAAAAGCCGAACAGGAACTTAAACGACAGTACCTTACTCGAGGCAAGTACGCGGCGAATATCACCACCACCATTACCCCACTCGAACGCAATCGAGTCGGTATTAATTTCAATATCGAAGAGGGATCTGCGGCAAAGATCAAGCAGATAAATCTTGTTGGCGCCAATTCGTTTTCTGAAAAGGAGTTGTTGAGTCAGTTTGAACTGACGACGCCCGGACTTCTGACTTGGTATAACAAGAACGACCAGTATTCTCGTCAAAAACTGTCGGCAGATTTGGAAAAACTGAAGTCCTTCTATATGAATCAGGGCTATCTGGAATTTTCGGTTGAGTCGACACAGGTTTCAATTTCCCCAGACAAGCAAGATGTCTATATCACCGCCAATATTAATGAAGGTGAGCGTTTTCAAGTGTCTTCAGTTAAGTTGGCTGGGGATTTTGCGATTCCTGAAGACGATATCAAGAAATTGGTTGGGGTCAAGGCGGGAGATGTTTTTTCGCGTGAAAAGCTAAATGAAACAACTAAAGCGATCAGTGATCGTCTTGGCAAAGAAGGATATGCCTTTGCCAATGTAAATGCTGCACCAGAAATCGACAAGAGTAAGCGTAAGGTTGCCTTTACCATTTTTGTCGATCCTGGAAAGCGTGTTTATGTCCGTCGAATTAACGTTGCGGGTAATACAAAAACTCGTGATGAAGTTATTCGCAGGGAAATGCGCCAGATGGAAGGCGGTTGGTATGACGCTGAGAAAGTGACGGCCTCCAAGCAGCGAGTAGACCGTTTGGGTTACTTTAGCGATGTTTCGGTCGAGACGCCTGCCGTTTCTGGAACGTCAGATCAGTTGGACGTCAATCTCAGTGTTACTGAGAAGCCCACTGGAAATTTGATGCTCGGTGTCGGCACATCCAGCACCGATAAGATCATTCTGTCAGGCTCAATCGCTCAGAATAATTTCATGGGTAGCGGAAACAACGTTGCCATTCAGGTAAATTCCGCACGGTCCTACCGCACTTATGTCTTTTCCTATACAAATCCTTACTTTACCGATGATGGCGTCAGTCAGGGCTTTGATATTTACCACAGGACGGTAAATACGACGTCCACCGCAATCGCTACCTATAGTTCTGCATCAACGGGTGCTGGTCTTCGGTTCGGTTTTCCTATTGGGGAAAAAGAGTCGCTGGGATTTGGCTTGGGTATAGACTCAACCAAAGTTACTGCTTTTGACAACAGTCCTCAGTATTACAAGGATTATGTCGGCTATCCGTCCAATCCATCGGTCACCAAGTTGTCGATTCCAATAACGCTGAACTGGACCAGTGACGGCAAAGACAGTTTCTTTTTCCCGACCAAAGGTACCTTTCAAAAGGCGGGTCTGGAGGTCGCTGTACCCGGAGGAGACTTAACCTATTACCGTGCAACGTATCAACTACAGCATTTTATTCCGCTGAACTCAAAGTTTACGTTGATGCTCAATGGTGAGGTTGGTTATGCGGCAGGATATGGCGGTGAAGCGTTGCCATTTTTCAAGAATTTCTATGCTGGCGGCATAGGCTCTGTGCGGGGTTACAAGGCGTCGAGCCTTGGCCCGATTACTCATGACATCACGAGTGGCGCAGACTATCGGGTCGGAGGGAATCGTCGCGTCATAGGTAATGCTGAGTTGCTGTGGAGCGTTCCGGGCATGGAAAAGAGTTTTAGAATGGGCTGGTTCGTAGATGCGGGTCAGGTCTATGGTAGCAATGGCGATCAAAGTGCCGGAGGGCTCCGCTATTCGACAGGGATTTCAGCTGCATGGATTTCGCCCATTGGTCCGCTAAAATTCAGTATTGGTCGACCACTTAACAAGCAGACCAATGATAAGTCAGAGATGTTTCAGTTCCAGTTGGGCACGGCGTTTTAATTCAGGAGTGTCAAGTTGAAAATCAAGTCTATTGTTCTCGCATCCTTGCTTTCCGCGTTGTTTGTAACTAGTGCGGTGGCTTCGGAATTGAAGGTTGGGTATGTGAATACACAACGAATTTTCCGCGATGCGCCGGCAGCACAGAAAGCTGCCAAGAAGTTGGAAGGTGAATTTGCCAAGCGTGATCAGGATCTTCAGCGCATGGCCAAGCAGTTGCAGGGTTTGCAGGAAAATCTGGAAAAGAATTCCGTGACGATGGCGGAGAGTGAGCGTCGCACGAAGGAAAAAGAATTTGGGGAAATTTCCCGTGAATTCCAGCGCCGTCAACGCGAGTTCCGCGAAGATTTGAATCTGCGGCAGAATGAAGAAAATGCTGCTGTTATTGAGAAAGCCAACAAGGCAATCAAGCAGATTGCTGAAGCTGAAAAATACGACCTGATTTTGCAGGACGTCGTTTGGGTTAGCCCTCGCTTGGACATTACGGAGCGGGTGATCAAGGCATTGTCGGAAAGCAAGTAATGATTGGCCAGGGCGAGACTGGTTGGACGCTTGCCGATATCGCCGCCCAATTGGGCGGCGATGTGCTTGGAGATGGGCAAACGCTTATTACTCAAGTGGCAACCTTGGCCTCGGCCGGTAAGGGGGATATTGCCTTTCTCGCTAATCGAAAATATCGAAGCCAGTTGAATACGACATGCGCTGCGGCGGTGATACTTGCACCAGACGCTGCTGAAGGATTTTCCGGTCCGCGTATCGTGACTACCAATCCTTATGCCTACTATGCGCGAGTTGCGACGCTTTTGAATCCTTCTGTGGCTGCTTCTACAGGGATTCATCCTTCAGCAGCAGTCGAATCTGTTTTGCCCGATTCTGTGTCAGTTGGGCAGTGCGCCTGCATCGGCAAGAATGCAATCATTGGGGAGGATGTCACGATCCATGCTGGTTGCGTCATTGGAGATGGGGTCTCGATAGGAGATGGCAGCGTCCTCTATCCCAATGTGACGATTTACCACGGTTGTCGGATTGGGCAACGCGCAATCATTCATTCGGGTGTTGTGATCGGTGCCGACGGGTTTGGTTTTGCACCAGACGGGAAGGAATGGGTCAAAATTCCGCAGATTGGGGTCGTTTCCATTGGTAATGATGTGGAAATTGGTGCCAATACCACCATAGATCGTGGCGCATTGGATGATACGGTCATTGGTGATGGTTGCAAGATCGACAATCTCGTGATGATCGGACACAACTGCAACATAGGCGCCTATTCAGTCATTGCCGGGTGTACGGGCATGGCTGGCAGTACTACGCTTGGGGAGCATTGCATTCTTGGTGGGGCCAGTATGATCAGCGGTCACCTGAGTTTGGCGCCCAACACCACAATTTCGGGGGCCTCGACTGTGATGCGTAGTATCGTTGAACCGGGTGGCGTTTATGCCAGCGTTTTTCCGCTTGATAGCTATGAGCACTGGATGCGCAATGCGTCGCATATCCGTCGTTTGTCCAAACTGGCGGAGCGGGTGTCTGAGCTTGAGAAACAACTTAAAGAAAAAGATATAGAGGGTTGATTAAATGGATATTCAAGCAATAATGGAGCATCTGCCACACCGTTACCCATTTCTGTTGGTTGACCGTGTCGTAGAAATTGACCTGGGCAAATCAATCCATGCCTATAAAAATGTGACCATCAATGAGCCATTTTTTGTCGGACATTTTCCGCATCACCCCGTGATGCCTGGGGTGCTGATCATGGAAGCCCTGGCTCAAGCTGCAGGTATTCTTTCGTTTAAGTCGATGGCCAAAAAGCCGTCGGCTGAGACCGTGTTTTATTTTGCAGGGATTGACGAGGCGCGTTTCAAGAAACCGGTTTTGCCAGGTGATCAGTTGCATCTGCATGCCCAGATTGAACGTCAGATGCGTGGCGTCTGGAAGTTCAAGGCTGAAGCTCGGGTTGACGGGCAAATGGTTGCAGAAGCGCGTCTGATGTGTGCGCAGCGGGCATTGTAAAATGATCCATTCGACTGCGATTGTCGATCCGGCGGCCAAAATTGGCACAAACGTAGAGATCGGCCCCTATTCAATCATTGGTCCGGACGTGGAGATTGGTGATAATTCAGTCGTCGGTCCGCACACCGTCATTCGGGGGCACACCCGAATTGGACGCGATAACCGGATTTTTCAGTTTTGCTCGTTGGGCGAAGTTCCGCAGGACAAGAAATACGCTGGCGAGCCTACCCGATTGGAAATCGGTGATCGTAATGTAATCCGTGAGTTTTGTACCTTCAATCTGGGTACCGTTCAGGACGTTGGCGTAACCCGGATCGGTGACGACAACTGGATCATGGCATATGTCCATATTGCGCATGATTGCCAAGTGGGTAACAAGACAACCTTTGCGAATAATTCGCAGTTGGCGGGCCATGTGGTTGTAGAGGATTGGGCTATTCTCGGCGGTTTTACCGGAGTACATCAGTTTTGCCGCATTGGCGCGCACGTGATGACTGCCGTCAGTACGGTCATTCTGCAGGATGTGCCGCCTTATCTTATGGCGGCAGGCAACACGGCCACGCCATACGGTATCAACGTTGAAGGGTTGAAGCGTCGCGGTTTCACCGCCGACTCGATTACTTCGCTAAAGCGTGCTTATCGGACGCTTTACAAATCCGGGTTGTTGCTGGAAGAGGCTAAGCTAAAGCTGGCCGAAGATGCCAAGACTCAGCCAGATTTACAGCGCCTTGTCGATTTCCTTGAGGTTTCCAAGCGAGGCATCATTCGCTGATATGGGTCGCGCAGTGCGTATTGCCATGGTGGCAGGAGAGCCCTCCGGGGACCTCTTGGCCAGCCACCTGATCGCGGCGCTCAAGGAGCGTTTGCCCGATGCCGTTTTCTACGGTATTGGTGGCCCGAAAATGCAGGGGCGCGGGTTCGATAGCTGGTGGCCTATGGAAAAACTGTCGGTCATGGGCTATTGGGATGCGATCAAGCATTATCGGGAAATCGCAGGTATTCGCCGACAGTTGAAAAAGCGCCTGCTGGATCTGAAGCCCGATATTTTTATCGGTGTAGATGCACCGGATTTTAATTTGGGCCTGGAAAGCGCTTTAAAGTCGGCCGGTGTGCGTACCATCCACTATGTCAGTCCTTCCATCTGGGCATGGCGTGGTGGACGTATCAAGAAGATTGGTCGTGCGGTGAACCGTGTACTGGCGCTGTTTCCGATGGAGCCGCCACTCTACGAAAAAGAGAATATACCGGTGACCTACGTTGGCCATCCACTGGCTGACATCATCCCGATGCAAACCAGCAAGAAGGTGGTTCGCGAGAAGCTGGCCTTGCCACGTGACTATCCGATATTTGCCATGCTGCCGGGTAGTCGCAGGGGGGAACTGGAGATGATGGCGGATACCTTCGTGCAGACGGCGAAAATCATTTGTGACCGTTTTCTGCCCAACGCGATTTTCGTAGTGCCGCTAACCACTCGGGAAACTCGTCTTCAGTTTGAGGCTGCGATCTATCGTCAGCAGGCCACTGATGTGCCATTCCGACTGCTCTTTGGTCATGCTCAGGATGCGCTTGGCGCAGCCGATGTGTCGCTGGTCGCCAGCGGCACAGCGACGCTTGAGGCGGCGCTGATCAAACGGCCGATGGTGATCACCTACAAGATTGCCAAGTTTTCTTATTGGTTGATGAAGCGCATGGCCTATCAACCTTACGTCGGTTTGCCCAATGTGCTGGCCGGGCGTTTTGTCGTACCGGAAATTCTGCAGGACGAGGCAACGCCGGAAAATCTGGCCGAAGCGCTGATCAAGCTGTACGAAGACAAGGAAAACGCAGCGGCGGTTGAAGAGGCATTTACCGACATGCATTGGCAATTACGTCAGAACACCGCTGATAAAGCCGCCAACGCGGTCATTGAATGCCTGAACTGATCGTTCCACCCGGCCTGGTCTGCGGTATCGATGAAGCAGGGCGAGGGCCGTTAGCGGGTACAGTCGTGGCCGCAGCTGTGATACTTGATCCCCTGCGTCCAATCCCCGGCCTCAACGACTCCAAGAAATTGAGCGAAAAAAAGCGCGATGCGCTGGCGGTGCTGATCCGTGAACGAGCTGTTGCCTGGGCGGTTGCTTCGGCCTCGGTCGAAGAAATTGATCGCCTCAACATCCTGCATGCCACCCTGCTTGCCATGCAGCGTGCAGTGGCCGGTTTGACGGTACGGCCCACCAGCGCCATGGTCGACGGGAATCGTTGTCCGAAACTGGATATTCCGTCAGAAGCCGTGGTCAAGGGTGACGGCAAGATTGCGTCGATTGCTGCAGCCTCGATTTTGGCCAAGACTGTGCGCGATGCCGAAATGCGGGTCTTGCATGCGCAATATCCGATGTACGGGTTCGATCGCCATATGGGTTACCCGACTGCGGCGCATTTTCAGGCGCTCGAATTACATGGCGTCTCGCCGGTGCATCGACGCAGCTTCGGACCGGTGGCCAAGCAACTTTCTTTGCTATGAAGCTGATCCAGTCGCGCGATAACGCATTTTTCAAGTCTCTGAAACGGCTGGCGGAATCAGGTCGCGAGCGACGGAAAACCGGTCAGACCTTGCTCGATGGCCTTCACCTGATCAAGGCTTATGAGTCCGCATTCGGACTGGTTGAAACCTTGATCGTAGCTGAATCTGCGCGAGAGGTTGGCGAGATTTCAGCGTTTGTTGAAGGCCGGGACGTGGTGGTGTTGGTTGACCATCTTCTGCGTGACCTCGGTTTGGTTGATACGCCGAGTGGTGTATTGGCTGTCGCCAGGATGCCGATGGCGACAGTCGCGGTCGACCGGACACATGACGCAATTTTGCTGGATGGCGTACAGGATCCTGGCAACGTTGGCACCTTGCTGCGGACAGCGGCCGCCGCGGGAATCAAGCAGGCCCTGTTGTCACCGGGTTGTGCTGCTGCCTGGTCACCCAAGGTATTGCGCGCTGGGCAGGGCGCTCATTTTGCCCTTGCCATCCATGAAGACGTCGATCTGATAGCATTTGTCGCCGACTATCAGGGAACAAGCGCAGTGACCACGTTGGAACAGGCCACATCGCTCTATCAAGCCCAGTGGGATGGGCCGCTGGCGTGGGTTTTTGGTTCAGAAGGATTGGGTGTGAGCGCAGAATTGCTGGCTGCCGCCCGACTCAGAATTCGTATTCCGATGCCAGGTGCTGTCGAATCGCTCAATGTGGCCGCCGCAGCAGCCATTTGTCTGTTCGAGATGCTCCGGCGGCGATTGGCATGATCGTCCATCGCTATTGAAGGCCAACTTCAGGCGGCGACCTTCAGCCTAAGCAGATTGCTTACCGGATAGCTGCCTCCAGCGGTATCCCGAATAGCCCTGTTTCAGTAGCTGGACAATTTCAAAAAATCATATTTTTCCCTGTTGACCGTAGCCATGAATGCGGAAGTACGTTGGCATATTGCAATGCTGAAACAATTTCGCTAGCATATTTCGCACGCGTCATATTTCGCCGGGTGGTCACGATCAAGGCAGTAAATCTAATCAGTGGCCGGAGGGGTGTTGGCCTGTGCGCCAAGTTCACGATGATGGCCGGCGTCCGGCCAGAATCAGGAGAAAAAATGTTCAAGCAGACTTCAATTTGGATAGGTATCGGGCTTGCCGGCACCATGTCCGGGCTTCATGCTGCAGAGTTGAGAGATATTGTTAAAGACAAGCTTTGCTCCAGTATCATTTCAGAGCGCCTGACGAGCGCTACCCGTAGCAGCCACTGTCGCCCGGGTTTCAAAACACTGTCTGTCGACTTGACCGCCAGTCAGACCCCCAGCATCTTCTCCTTGCCGGATGGCAGCCAACTGAATGTGGCCAATACGTTAACCTTTAACGGTTCGATTGTGCCTGAAGTCTGGCGGGTTAAAGCGGGGCATACGCTGGACATAAATCTGAAGAATCGTCTCACCAATGCCGACCCCAGGCTGACCGCAGTCAATTTGCACACGCACGGGATGATCGTCAGTCCACGTCTCAAAACGGTCAAAAAAGCCGGGCGTGACCAGATTGTGGGCACGGTTGGCGACAATGTGTTTGTCTGTTCGGTACCGACCGAACAGCTTAACCAGCCGAATGCCAAGGCCTGGGAATATTGCAATACGTTGGCGACTTCGCCGCAGGCGGATTCGATCCACTATCGCATCCAGGTCCCTGAAAGCCATCCGGAAGGCGTCTTCTGGTATCACCCGCATATTCACAAGGCGGCCACCGATCAGGTGGGGGCTGGACTGGCCGGCCTCATCTGGGTCAGGGGGCACTATAATTTTCTGCTTCACCGCGGCAGCGAACGTTTCATGATGCTGAAGGATTTTCCGCTCAAAAAGACACTAGCCAATGGCGGGTGGGAAACCTACCAGAAGGGTGGCGGAGATGATTTACCGGATTGTGATACAAGCGTATCGGCTGACCGTTACGAAGGCTATTGCAATGGTACGGTCGGCGGTGTTGATGCCAAATGGCTGTTTACCATCAATGGTCAAGTCTTGCCCACCATGACCTTGAGCAAGCCGGAAGGCGAAATCTGGCATATCGCCAATACCAGTGCCAACACGACCTATACGCTCCAACTCGTCGCCGGCGATAGCGGTCCTGTGCAAACGCCTCTCAATATGCAATTGCTTTCGCGGGACGGCGTTTATATTGCGCAGGACAATACCAGCATGAGCCCCGCCCAGGTTGGTTCAAAGCCCATCGTGATGATGCCGGCCAGTCGGGTCGACGTGCTGGTCAAGCCACAATGGGTTGCCGCAGGTGGCGCGGGTAATGCCGCACGCCTGATTACTCGTGGCATGGTGACAGGCTCTCTCGCCAATGAAGGTGACGCCTGGCCTGCCGTCGTGCTTGGCAAGGTTGCGCTCGGACCCCACGCCTTGGCACTGCCTGCCAGTGGCGTCGGCACGCGGTCAGCAAGGATGTTTGAAGAAGGTATTACGGTGAAGAGTGGTGGTGCCGATCAGATCATCAAGGCCACGCGGGAGATCAAAGCCAATATTGCCGACGTCAAGGCCCAGTTCAGCAGCGTTTTCCACGACCATTCCGGCATGTCCCACGCTGGCATGCCCATGGGTGACCCCTGTACGTCCGAGGATTTGCGCAAACTGGGATCCGATGAAGCACGTCTGGTAGTCGTCAACATTCGCCGGGTCGACATTCCCGATAAAGGGCCGACCGAAGAATTTGTCATTGGTGCCGATCGCGTCAAGGTGAACGATCCCGACCTCCAGGGTGCGATTACGCGGCTGGCCTTGGATACCACCAAGACCCGGAGCATTGATAATCAAGGGCCCAAACCGCAAATTTGTACGCGGGCAGGGAGAACCGAAACATGGATTATCGCCAACCCGCTCGCCGACGATATCGCCGGGGCAGGGGGAGACGCAGCCAGTGTCAACCGGGAGTTACATAACTTCCATATTCATCAGATGAAGTTCAAGGTGCTGCGCGTTGAAAACGCGCTCGGGTGCAGCCCCGGTGCTACCGGTCCGAATGTCTGCGTCAGCAATCCGCCGGCGGATGGGCGGTTGGTTGATACCTTCCCTGTGCCGCTGGGCGGACGCATTTATGTTGAAGTCCCGCTGGGCGCCACGCAGGTCGGTGATTTTGTCTATCACTGCCATATTCTCGAGCATGAAGACCACGGGATGATGGCCCACATTCGTGTCGAACCGGACGAGCTTGGGCGATAGAAACACAGGGTAGAGGCAAAGAAAAAAGCGCAGCGGTTAGTCCGCTGCGCTTCTGGTTTACCGGGTGCTCAACGCAGTTTGAGTTCCTGAAGAATGGTGGTCGAAATTTCCTCGATGGACTTGGTTGACGAGTCCAGCCAGCGAATACCTTCGCGACGCATCATTTTTTCAGCTTCGGCAATTTCGTACCGACAATTGGCCAGCGAGGCGTACTTGCTGCCAGCACGGCGTTCTTCACGGATTTGCGTCAGCCGCTCGGGCTGGATGGTCAGGCCGAACAGTTTCGAGCGATGTCTTTCCAGCGTACTGGGCAGGTGACCACGGTCAAAATCTTCCGGGATCAACGGGAAGTTGGCGGCCTTGAGACCAAACTGCATGGCCAGATAGAGCGAGGTTGGCGTTTTTCCACAGCGCGAGACCGCCACCAGGATGACATCGGCTTCTTCCAGATCGCGGTCGGTGATGCCGTCGTCGTGGGCCAGCGTGTAGTTGATGGCCTCGATGCGCAACTTGTACTCGGAACTCTCGGCCGAACCATGTGATCGACCGACCGTGTGGTTCGATTTTCTGCCGAGCTCGGCTTCCAGCGGCGACAGGAAAGAGTCGAAGTAGGACAGGCAGAAGGCATCGGACTGATGAACGATGTCGGACAACTGGTGATTGATCAGCGTGGTGAACACGATGGGGCGCATGCCATCGACCTCACCCTGCGCGTTGATTCGCGCAACCGCCTCCTGCGCGCTTTCGACGGTTTTGAGGAAAGGGATGCGGATTTGTTTGAATTCAATGTCCTCGAACTGGGTCATCAGGCTGTGGCCGAGGGCTTCGACCGTCAGGCCGGTGCCGTCGGACACGAAAAATACAGTGCGTTTGATAGTGGTAGGCATTCCGCAATTTTAACCGCTGTTGCGCAAGCCGGAAGCCACACCGTTGATGGACAGATGAATGCCGCGCGCCAGGCGCTCGTCGGTTTCGCCAGCGCGGTGGCGTTTGAGGAGTTCGACCTGCAGGTGGTTGAGCGGGTCCATGTAGGGCGAGCGTAGCTGCAGCGAGCGCCTGAGCATGGGGTTGTCGGCGAGAAAGTCGTCCTGTTCAAGAATGGCCAGCAGATGCTTTTTGGTCCGTGCCCATTCGGCCTTGATCTGGGTAAAGATGCGCTCGCGCAGCTCGGCGTCGGTAACCAGTTCGGCATAGCGCGAGGCGATGGCGAGGTCGGTCTTGGCCAGCACCATGTCCATGTTCGAGAGCAGGCTCTGGAAGAAAGGCCAGGATTTGACCATGCGGCGCAGCGTGGTCAAACCTTCCGGATTCGCCGATAAATAGCCGTCGACCGCAGCACCGAAGCCATACCAGCCCGGCAGCATCAGACGGCACTGCGCCCAGCTGAAGACCCAGGGAATGGCGCGCAAATCCTCGATGCGTTCGGAGGCTTTGCGTGAGGCTGGCCGGCTGCCAATGTTGAGCAGGGCAATTTCGGAAACGACCGTCGACTGGCGGAAATAGGTCGTGAAGCCCGGTGTTTCATAAACCAGACCGCGATAGGCGGTGAAGGCGCGCAGCGAGAGATCGTCCATGACGGCGTGGAACTGCTCGGCCGGCTCGACACGGTTTTCGTGGTCGGTCAGGCTGGCTTCCAGCGTCGCGGCGAGCAGCACCTCGAGGTTGCGGCGCCCGGTATCGACATTGCCGTATTTGGTCGAGATCACTTCACCCTGCTCGGTCAGGCGGATCTGGCCGGAAACGGCGCCAGCCGGCTGGGCAAGGATGGCATGATAGGTCGGGCCGCCGCCGCGACCAACCGAACCACCGCGACCATGGAACAGCCGGAGCCGAACGCCATGCTGCTTGAAGACTTGAGCCAGCTGGATCTCGGCCTTGTACAGTTCCCAGCCCGAGGTCAGGAAGCCACCGTCCTTGTTGGAGTCGGAGTAGCCGAGCATGACTTCGTGCTCGTCACCGCGGCCGCTAATCAGTTCGCGGTAGGCCGGGATGGCAAAGACGCCGGCCATGGTCGCGGCGCTCTTCTGCAAGTCTTCGATGGTTTCAAAGAGCGGGATGATGTTGACGTTCAGTTGCGGCTTGGCACCCGGCAGGAGCAGGCCGGATTCCTTGAGCAACAATGCGAGTTCGAGCAGGTCGGATACGCCATCGGTCTTCGAGATGATGCAGTTGGGCAGCGCGGCATCGCCATAGCGTTGGCGCAGTTCGCGGGCGGAGAAGAAAATGGCCAGTTCGCCCTGTGTTTCGTCCGAATAAGTCAGGTAGGGCGAATAGAGCGGGCGCGGTGTGGCGATTTCCGCGGTCAACAGGGAAATTCGCTCATTTTCGGAAAGTGCTTCGTAGTCCGGGCAGCGGCCGGCACCGGCCAGCAATTCGGCAACGCTGCGGGCATGCACTTCAGAGTTCTGCCGAAGGTCGATCGGTGCCAGGTGGAAGCCAAAAACCTGCACGGCGCGCATCAGCCGGCGCAGGCGGCCACCGGCCAGATTGGCGCTACCGTTCAGCTTCAGCGAATTAGCCAGTATCTTGAGATCAACACGCAGCGCGTCCGGCGTGGCATATGGGGTGGCCTGACCGATCTCATGGCGAACGGGTTCAACCTGATCCAGAACACGCGAGGTGGCAGCGAGGCGTGCGTAGATGCCGGACAGGGCACGGCGGTAGGGCTCGTCGGCACGTTGCGGGGAGTGGTCGGTCGAGTGTTCGGCCAGGGCCAGCAGTTCCGGCGTGACCGTGACCAGCAGGTCGGACAGCGGGAGTTCGCCACCCAGTTCGTGGATTTCATCGAGGTAATGATTGAGGGCTGCCGCCGATTGCAGACGCAGCGCTTCACGGAGGATTTCTGCGGTGACAAACGGATTGCCATCGCGGTCGCCACCAATCCAGCTGCCAACGCGGAAGAAGGGCGGCAGGGCCCACGTTTTCTCTGGGTAGCGCTTTTGCAATTGTTGCGTGGCCTGAATGTAAAGGCGCGGCAACTCGGTGAAGAAGGTTTCCTTGAAATAGGTGATCCCGTTCTTGACCTCGTCCAGCACCTTGAGGCGCACCGGCCGCAGCATGCGCGATTGCCACAGGGTCAGGATGGAATTGGCCAGCGCCAGATCATTGTCGGCTACTTCTTCCGGTGTCATTTGCAGGCGTTCGCGCTGGTCAAGCAGGCGCGCCAGATCTCGGTGATTGCGGATCAGGCTTTGGCGCTGAACCTCGGTTGGGTGCGCAGTCAGTACCGGGGCGACCACGGCATGGGCGAAGAAATCTGCAATGGCTTCCGGCGAGACCGCTGCGGTCGACAGGGAATCCAGGGCAAAAACCAAACTGCCTTCGCGCGGCGGCGAACCAGCCAGATCGTGCGCGCGACGCCGACGGATGTGATGTTCGTCCTCGGCAATGTTGGCCAATTGCAGGAAGTAACTGAAGGCGCGGACGACGGCCTGCGTGGTATTGCCCGGCAAGGGGTCAAGGAGGCCAGCCAGCTCATCGCGAGCGGCCGGATCGCCGTCGCGGGCGAAACGTACGGCAGTCTTGCGAACCTGCTCGACAATGTCGAAAACGGATTCACCTTCCTGCTCGCGGACGGTATCACCCAGAATGCGGCCGAGAAGGCGAATGTCGTTGCGGAGCGGTTCATCCTTGTTGCTGTCGAGCGGATCTTGAGACATTTAGTGTTTCCTGACGAGAAGTACGGATGCGTGGGCGATTCTGGCGAGTTGCTCGGCTACCGAACCGAGAATGAGCGTGGCCAGTCCGCGTTTACCATGCCGTCCGATAATGATCAGGTCAACATCCAGTGCTTTGGCTTTTTCAGCCAGGGTTTCCGAAACGCGGCGATTCATCGCTTCAAGCAGCAAGGGCTCGGCGTTGACGCCGGCAGCTGCCTGCATCGCTTCATCCAGCAGTTTGCGACCGGCATCGGCAATCGCCGTGACCGCCTGGTCGAAATCCAGCGTCGTCGATACGGTGCGGCTGTGCATGCTGAGCAGCGTTTCGTCTGCGACGTGCGTGATGTACAACTTGGCATTACTGGTTCGGGCAATGTGCAGCGCTTCTTTCAGTGCGCAACGTGAGGTTTCACTGTCGTCGATCGCGACAAGAATATTTTTGTACATGGCGATTCTCCAGGGAGAGGGCTAAGGCAGGCTGGGACACGACGATAAGGCAACGAAAAGTAGCAAAGTTATCCATTGGCGCCATGTGGGGAATTCCCGTAACTGGCAGGGGATCGGACGGGTCCGTCCCCCTGCCATGGCGACTTATTGGTCGCGCACCATCAAGAGCGAGGTGTTTGCAATGCGCACCAGATTTTCAGCGACCGAACCAACCAGCAGGCTGGCGAAACCACGCCGGCCGTGGGTGCCAATGACAATCAGGTCAGCACCATAGGTAGCGGCCCCGGCCGCGATCTGCTCGGCAACCCGCTGATTACTGGCTTCCAGAAGGCGAACCTCGGCCGTAATTCCGGCTGCAGCGGCTTTTGCCGCTGCCGCGTCGAGCAGCGCCTGCGACGCATCGCGAATCGCCTGCTTGGTCCCTTCCACGTCGATATAGCTTCCCAGGCCCATGCCATGCTGGGCGAGCAGGCTTTCATCGGCCGCATGCGCGATGCACAGCGCAGCCTTGGCGTTGCCGGCGAGGTCGATGGCTTCGGTCAGGGCTTTCTGAGCGGTCGGACTGTCGTCAATGGCGACAAAGATCTTTTGGTACATGGTCAGTGCTCCGGATTATTTGAGAACCATGGCCGTGAATGGCCAGAGGTAGGCTTGTGCCGTGATGAAGAAGCCCATCAGGGTGCATAGCGCGATGGAGTGGAAGAAGACATAGCGCAGGATTTCGCCTTCATGGCCATACCAGTGGGTGGCTGTGGAGGCGACGACGATGGACTGGGCATCGATCATCTTGCCCATCACGCCGCCCGAACTATTGGCCGCAGCCATCAGGATCGGGGAAATGCCCAATTGCTCGGCCGTCGTCCGCTGCAGGCCACCGAACAGCACGTTGGAGGCCGTATCGGACCCGGTCAGCGCCACACCCAGCCAGCCGAGGAAGGTGCCGAAGAAGGGGTAGAAGACGCCGGTGAAGGCAAAGGCCAGACCCAGCGTGGCGTCAATGCCGGCGAAACGGGTCAGATAGCCGAGGGCGAGCATGGCCACGATGGTCGTCAGCGAGTAGCGCACCATCCAGACGGTCTTGCCGAACTGGCTGACCAGTTGCATCGGACGATAACCCATCATCAGGCCGGCGAGGAGGGCTGCAAGCAGGATGCCGGTGCCAGTTGTCGTGAACCAGTTCAGCTTGTAGGCGGCTTCTTCCTTCTTGACCTTGGTGACGACCGGCGGCACTTTCTCGATCTTCTCGTGGATGTCTTCGAACTTGAAGACCGGTGCAAAGAAGGTATTGCCGGCGCGCTTGGGCTGACCCTTGGCATCGAGTACCGGCTGGCTGTTTTCGACGACCGGCACGGTATCGACGGCCTTTTTGAATTCAGGCAGGCCCCAGACGAAGACGAAGACGGTCAGAATCACCCAGGGCATCCAGGCACGGCGAACCGCAGTCTTGTCTGCTTTTTGCGGGATATCGGTCGGTAGCGGATGCGCTTCGCCACCATCTTCCTCGTGGCCGATCAATTTGGCGGACGTCCACACGGTCTTTGGCTTCCATACTTTCAGGAAAGCAATCAGGCTGGCCATGGACACCAGCGAGGCGATGACGTCGACCAGCATCGGACCATGGTAGTTGGACACCACGAACTGGGCGATGGCGAAAGAGCCGCCGGCGACCAGAATGGCCGGCCAGATCTGCATCATGCCCTTGCGACCGGCAAAGGCCCAGATCAGCCAGAATGGGACCAACAGCGAGAAGAATGGCAACTGGCGGCCGATCATGGACGACAGCATCATCTCGTCGAGGCCGGTGACCTTGGCCAGCGTGATGACCGGCGTGCCGAGCGCACCATAGGCCACCGGTGCCGTGTTGGCGATCAGGGCCAGGCCGGAAGCGGCCAGTGGCGAGAAGCCGAGACCGATCAGTACGGCACCCGTGACGGCGACCGGCGTACCGAAGCCGGCAGCGCCTTCGAAGAAGGCACCGAAACAGAAGGCAATCAGCAGCAGTTGCAGGCGTCGGTCATCGGTGATGCCGGCGATGGAGTCCTGCAGTACCTTGAAGGATCCGTTTTCAGTCGTCAGGCGATGCAGGAAGATGATGTTGAGCACGATCCAGCCGATGGGCACCAGACCGTTGATGGCACCAAACATGGCGGCATCGGTAGCCATGTAGGCCGGCATGCCGAAGCCGAAGATGGCGATAAGCAGGGCGGATACGAGCGCCAGAATGGCCGCAACGTGGGCCTTGACATGGAAAAAAGCCAATGCGGCCAGCATGACGACGACCGGTACGGACGCCAGTAATGCGGACAGCCCAATGCTGCCCAATGGATCATATATCTGTTGCCAGATCATGGAGAAACTCCTTTAGAATCTGGTCTGACCACTTTGCTGCGTTGGCGCGCAGACAGGTGGCGTGACCGTTTTAGTGTCAGATTTGTCTCAGTTTTCGGCCCAGTGCAAGAACCCCTTCTGCTGGGCTGTCTTTTTGTCAGCAGGTCAAATTGCTCTCCTTTCGGCTGCATTCCTCAAGCAGGTATGCGATGGATCGATAAGTGCGCCCTGTCTCGGCGGTGAGGCCAATTTCACAGGTGCGGTTGGTCGAGACGCCACAGGCGCAGTTGGCCGGCAGTTCGTCATGAATCTTGCGCAGGGCATGCTGATTCAGTTCCGGTACGACAAAACCCCGATCACCGGCAAACCCGCAGCAGGTGACACCGGCCGGTTCGATGATTTCTTCGACGCAGGCGGCGAGCAGTGTCCTCAGCTTGGCATCCGAGCCGCTCTTTTTGACGCTGCAATTGACGTGCAGTGCAATGGGTCCGGGTTGCTTGCTGAGCATAAGACGCGGCAACAAGGCATCGTTGGCAAATTCATGGAAATCGTAGAGTTTGAGGCGACCGTCCAGGTGTTTCTGCATGCGCACCGAGCAGGTGCTGGCGTCCATGATCACCGGGTACTTGCCGTTTGCCGATGCTTTCATCAACGCGGCTTCCAGGGTGCGCGACATGCCATCGGCTTCGTCGGCCATGCCCTTGCTGGCCAGCATCTGGCCGCAGCACAGCTTGTCAAAACCTTCCGGCAGGATGGGCGCGTAGCCGGCGCGGATCAGTACTTCAAGGATCACATCGCCCAGTTGTGCTTCATCCGTGCTGGACGGTCCAAAGATGCGGCCTCCACAGGTTGGAAAATAGACCACGGGGTCACCCTGCGTTGTTCTCGCGACCGGCGACTTGCCGGCGTGGGGCATGTCCTTCTTCCATGCCCCACCGGAAATCCGGCCGAGGAAGTTGTCGCCGAGCACGCCGGAAACCGCATGGCCCACCTTAAGTCCAAGGCGAGAGGCTGTGGCCAGCGTCCCGAAATGTTCGCCGGTCCAGGCATTGACGGCCCGTACGGTATCGCCCATCTTGCGACCCCGCAGGCGGCGCGTCAGGTCGCCGGTGTCGATGCCGACCGGGCAGGCCGTTGAGCACAGGCCGCAGGCGGCGCAAGTGTCGAGGCCCATGTAGGCGTAGTCTTCACCGATGGTGCCGGCTGGTTCGCCGGCAGCATTGCGACGAGCCAGTTCGCGGACGCTGACGATGCGTTGGCGCGGGGAAAGGGTCAGGCGGTGCGATGGGCAGAGCGGCTCACAGAAGCCGCATTCGATGCAGCGATCGACGATGTCTTCGGCGGCCGGCATCGGCTTCAGGTTTTCGAGGTGGGCCAGCGGGTTGTCATTGAGGATCACGCCCGGATTGAGCAGGTTTTCCGGGTCGAACATCTTCTTGATCCGGCGCATCAGATCGGTCGCCTCCTTACCCCATTCCATTTCGACAAACGGCGCCATGTTGCGACCGGTGCCATGCTCGGCCTTGAGCGAGCCATCGTATTTCTTGACCACCAGATCGCAGACATCGTCCATCAGGCGTGCATAGCGGTCGACTTCGGCCTGATCGCCGAAATCCTGGGTAAAGACGAAATGAAGGTTGCCTTCCAGCGCATGACCGAAAATGATCGCCTCGGAATAGCCGTGATGGCGGAGGATGGCCTGCAGGTCGAGCGTGGCGTTGGCCAGGGACTCGATCGGGAAGGCGACATCCTCGATCAGCACGGTAGTGCCCGTGCGCCGCATGGCACCCACGGAGGGGAAAGTTCCTTTGCGGACTTTCCAGTACATCTCGCAGGTGGCCGGGTCGGTCGAAAACTGCATCGGCTCGACGGTAGCGACACCTTCCATGGCGGCATGAACTGTCGAAATTCGCTCATTTATCCCGTCGACCGTGGCAGCGCGGACTTCGATCAGCAATGCGGCGGCATCCTCGCCCAGTTCGCGCATGATGGCCGGTAGCCCGGGCTTGTTTTCGACAGAGCGCAGGGCCGGGCGATCGAGCAGCTCGACAGCAGACACGGGCTGCGTCTTGAGGCGGATGACCGCTTCGCAGGCGGTGCGAATATCCGGGAAGAACACGAGCGCGCTGGCCTTGAACGGGTCCTCGACCACTGTGTTGTAGGTGATGCGCGAAATGAAGCCGAGCGTACCTTCCGAGCCGATCATCAGATGAGACAGGATGTCGATCGGGTGTTCATAGTCGACCAGGGCGTTCAGGCTGTAACCGGTCGTGTTCTTGATCTTGAACTTGTGGCGGATACGTTCTGCCAGCTTGCCATTGGCGCGTGTGTCGTTGCCCAGGCGCTCCAGTTCGCCCAGCATGACGGCGTGGCTCTTGCTGAAGGCATCGACACTGAGCGGATCTTCGGTGTCGAGCAGGCTGCCGTCGGCCAGCATGACACGCAGGCCGGCGAGTGTGCGGTAGCTGTTCTGGGCTGTGCCGCAACACATGCCGGAGGCGTTGTTGGCAGCAATGCCGCCGATCTTTGCAGCACCGATGGACGCAGGGTCGGGACCGATCTTCTTGCCGTGTGGTGCGAGTCGACGATTCACCTCCCCACCGATAATACCGGGCCCGAGGGTGACCTTGCCGGCATCGGCACTCATGGCGAAGGTGGCAAAACCCTCGCCAATCAGTGCAAGTATGCCGTCAGTAATGGCTTGCCCGGAAAGGCTGGTGCCAGCAGCGCGGAAAGTTACCGGGGTTGCGTGTTGCCGGGCTGCGGCAAGGACGGTTTTCAGATCGCTTTCCGATTCGATGACCGTGATCACTTGCGGCATCAGGCGGTAGAAACTGGCGTCAGTGCCATAAGCCAGGCGTCGCAGATCGTCGATGATGATCTGGTGGTCGGGCAGATGCTGGCGGAGGTGCTGGATGAGTTCGCTCATGGGGTGTCTTGTGAATGATTGATGTTGCCTAAAATGGCAAGGGTTTATGCGCAGGCCTTGCCTTCCGCTGGCCCGAGAAGGGAAACATCAACCCCGCTCCTTCAACAGGTCCCGCAACCGCTTGGGCGCCGGCTTCAACGGCACCCGTACTGATGTCCAGGCCCCTTGCTTCGACGGCATCAGCCACGACAATCGGCTGCCCACCCAGGTCACCAGCCCATACAGCGCTGGAGAGCGATAAACCGCCGCCCATCCTTGCCAGATCGAGGTCATCAAGCGGCTGTAACCCGCCCCTTGTCCACGCATCGCCGGGTTTTCATGCGGGGCCGAAAATGACTCCTCCCGCAAGCGCATCAACAGCTCCGGAATCGGAATCTTCACCGGACAAACCTCGCCACACGCGCCGCAGAGCGATGAGGCGGTGGCCATCGTTTTGGTCGCTTCCAGCCCCAGCATGTGTGGCGAGATGATCTTGCCGATCGGTCCAGGATAGGTGGTGCCGTAGGCATGGCCGCCAATCCGCGTATAGACCGGGCAATGATTCATGCAGGCGCCGCAGCGAATGCATTGCAGGGTCTTGCGTAACTGTTCGTCGGAGTAGGCCTGGCTGCGGCCGTTATCGAGCAGTACCAGATGGACTTCCTCTGGTCCATCTTTTTCGCCAGCCTTGCGCGGGCTGGAGATCATGTTGAAATAGGTCGAGATGTTCTGGCCCGTGGCCGACCGGGTCAGCAGCGAGAGCAGCGGCGGAATGTGTTCGAGCTTTTCGACGATTTTCTCGATGCCGGTGATGGCAATGTGCACCGGTGGGGCGGTGGTGCACATTCGTCCATTACCTTCATTTTCGACCAGGCACAACGTACCGGTGTCGGCGACGGCGAAATTGACGCCGGACAAGCCGATATCGGCTTCCAGAAACTTTTGCCGGAGCACCTTCCGGCCGATCTGGATCAGCGCATCGACGTTGTCGGTGTAATCGATGCCGGGCACTTTTTCGTGGAAGAGTTTGGCGATTTCTTCCTTGGTCTTGTGGATGGCCGGCATGATGATATGCGACGGCTTTTCGCCCGCCAGTTGAACGATGTATTCGCCCATGTCGGATTCCAGCGCGCCGATACCGGCCGCTTCGGCGGCGTGGTTCAGCTCGATTTCCTCACTGACCATCGACTTGCCCTTGATCATTAGTTTGGCCGCGTGCTGGTGACAGAGGCCAAGGATGATGGCATTGGCTTCTTCGGGCGTTTCGGCCCAATGGACCTGAATGCCGTTGCGCGTCAGATTGGCTTCCAGACGGATCAGCAATTCGGGCAGCTTGCCGAGGTTGTATTGGCGGACGTGCTCGCCCAGCGTGCGCAGGCTTTCCAGTTCTTCCGTGTCTGGAAACTGGCTGATGCGCTTGTTGATCAAGAAATCCATCGCGCCACGGAAGCTCTGGCGCAGAAAGGGGTTTTCAACGACATCCTTGGCCCGGGCACGAAAGCCTTCAGAGGGCATGAAATTCAATGCATGTTCGCTCATGCCGCTTCTCCCATCAGCAAGACAACCAGTTCTTTCGGGCCGTGGGCGCCATAGGCAAGCGTGACCTGAATGTCAGCCGTTTTCGACGGCCCGGAAATGAGCAGGGCGTTGGTTGGCATGCCATCCTGCCAACCTTCGGTCTGCATGGCTTCGTAGAAGGTGTTGTAAATCTTGCCAGCATCGAGCAGGACGATATGCACCGGCGGCACCAGCGACATCAGCCGTGGTTCATCGGCGTCCGGCCAGAGGATCAGCGTGCCGGTTTCGGCGATGGCAGCGCGGGCGGTGGTCAGGCTGGCCGGCGTGTGGTGGAACATTTCATCTTTCCACGCTTCGATCGGCCGGTCATAGCCCTTGCAGTCGACGCCACTCTCTGACAGTTGCTGCAGAGCGCGCTGGCCGTGGTCGGTATTCGGCGACACCAGCAGTTCGGCCAGTCCTTTGGCGGTCAGCACTTCCCAAAGTTTCTGTACCCAGTTGGCCGACGAGACGGCATAGACCTCGGCATGTGCGAGTTCAATCAGGCTGCGGAAGCGGGCAGCTTTTTCGGTGGGGCTTTCAACCCGTCGATGGCCGGCAAACCAACTGGCGACATCGGGCTCAGGACGATTTTCTGCAGGGGCCGTGGCTTTCAGCTTGGCCAGAATACGATCACGGGCGCTCATGGTTGGGCTCCTTTGTCGGTCCGGCGCAGCAGGAAGCTGGCAATATGCTCGCCGGGCAGGCTGGGTTTCTGGAGGCCGGCCTGCTGGTCCTTCCAGGCGGCGTGGCCGAGGATGTTCATCAGGCAGCCGCAATCGGCACTGACAACGCGTTCGGCGCCGGTGGCCTTGAGCGCCTTCACCTTGTCTTCGACCATGGCACCTGAAATTTCCGGCTGTTTGACTGAAAAGGTGCCGCCGAAGCCGCAACATTCCGATTCGTGATCCTGCTGGGCGACGGTGACATGGGCCAGATCGCCCAGCAGCTTGCGGCCGGTCAGGTGAACACCCATCTCGCGTCGGGCAGAGCAGGAGGTATGCAGGACGATGGTGCAGTCTCTGCCGAGATCTTGGGGGGTGAAATCCAGGACATGGACCAGAAAGTCGGTGAGCTCGTAGATGCGGGTGGACAACTGTTCGGCCTGCGCCTTGCGAACCGAATCGGCCGCGAACAGGGTCGGATAATGGTGCTTCATCATGCCGGCGCAGGAGCCGGACGGGACAACTACCGGCCAGTCATTGGGGAAGAGGGTCAATTGATGAGCGGCGACCTTGCGCGCCTCATCGGGAAAACCACTGGTGTAGGCCGGCTGCCCACAACAGGTCTGCGCTTCCGGGAAGTGGACCCGGATTCCCTGACGCTCCAGCAAGGTGATTGCATCCATGCCGGCACCTGGGAAGAATTGATCGACCACGCAGGTGGCGAAGAAATAGATGTCGGTGGGTCGTGACGCAGCAGATTCCGGTTGGTTCATGTTGTCTCCGGTGTGAATTAATTAACGGTCAAATGGTAAGACCAATATTCGAGTAAGTGAAAATTTACGTGAATACCGTTACTTAGTCAATAAACTAAGGGTATATCCTATACTTGCACTTTATCCAAACGCTGTTTAGAATGTAGTGGTCTTACCAATAAAGCCAAGTCCGATGCCCCTTAATAAAGTACAGGTCCCGCGTATTTCCGATGCTGTTGCGGCTTCGCTGGAGCGCCGTATTCTGGAAGGTTCGCTGAAGTCGGGTGACCGTCTGCCACCGGAGCGCGAATTGGCGACCGAGTTTGGTGTCTCCCGGCCGTCACTGCGCGAGGCGATCCAGAAGCTGTCGTTGAAAGGCATGGTGCAGAGTCGACAGGGTGGCGGTACCTACATTACCAACGCACTTGAAGCTACCTTTTTCGATCCCTGGCAGGACATGATGGGGAACCACCCCAATCTGCGCGAGGACATGCTCGAGTTTCGCCGCATGATCGAAGGGCAGGCTGCAGAGTGGGCTGCCGAACGTGCGACCGAAGCCGATCTGACGCGCCTGAATCAGTGCTTTGAGGCGCTGAACGCCAGCTTTACCAACGAAAACATGGACCAGCGTTCCGAGGCCGACATCGCTTTTCATCAGGCGGTTGGCGAGGCAGCACATAACGCCTTGCTCGGTCATCTGTCGTCTGCGCTGCTTCGCCTGATGCACGACAACATCCGACTAAATCTTGGCGAGCTGAAATCCGTTCCCGCTGCTGGCGCCTTGCTCAAGGCCCAGCACGCTGCCATTTATGAGGGCATTGTTGCTCGCAAGCCGCAGGCTGCGCGTGCTGCCGCTGAAACCCACATCGACTTTGTCCGCGAAACACTGGCCCAGACCCTGCGCAGTGTGGCGCGTCGCGAAACGGCTGCACGTCGCCTGAGTCCTGATTTCTCCGAATCCACTTTCTGATTTTCAATTTGACCTTTTAGCAAGGAACCCCTATGGAACCGCTCGTCCTACCTTTTGAAAAACTCCGCATGAATGACGTCGACAAAGTCGGCGGCAAGAACTCTTCGCTCGGCGAAATGATCAGCCAGCTGGCTGACACCGGCGTTCGTGTCCCGGGCGGTTTTGCCACGACGGCGGATGCCTACCGCGATTTCCTGGCCCAGTCCGGTCTGGATGCCAAGATCAATGCCGTCCTTGATTCACTCGATGTCGATGATGTCAACGCGCTGGTCAAGGCCGGCGCAGAGATTCGCCAGTGGATCATGGAAACACCGTTCCCGATGGACCTGACCATCGCCATCACCGAGCAGTATCAGCGCCTGGTCGCCGATTCGACCACCGACATGTCCTTCGCCGTGCGCTCTTCCGCTACCGCCGAAGACTTGCCGGACGCGTCCTTCGCCGGCCAGCAGGAAACCTTCCTGAACATCGTCGGCCTGGAAAACATCCTGCACGCCATCAAGGAAGTCTTCGCTTCCCTGTACAACGACCGCGCCATTTCCTACCGCGTCCATAAGGGCTTCGTCCACGCAGACGTCGCCCTGTCCGCCGGCATCCAGCGCATGGTTCGTTCCGACAAGGGCGCCGCAGGTGTGATGTTCACGCTCGACACCGAATCCGGTTTCCGTGATGCCGTGTTTGTCACCTCCAGCTACGGTCTGGGCGAAACGGTGGTGCAGGGCGCCGTCAATCCGGACGAGTTCTACGTGCATAAGCCGATGCTGGCTGCCGGCAAGCACGCCGTCGTGCGTCGCAACCTTGGTTCCAAGATGATCAAGATGACCTTCTCGACCGAAAAGGTTGCCGGCAAATCGGTGATCACCGAGGACGTCGAGGAATCCCTGCGTCACCAGTTCTCGCTCAATGACGAAGAGGTCATGGAACTGGCCCGCTACGCCATGATCATCGAACAGCACTACGGTCGTCCGATGGACATCGAATGGGGCAAGGACGGTATCGACGGCAAGCTCTACATTCTGCAGGCCCGTCCGGAAACCGTTCAGTCGCAGGCGGGCGCTGGCAAGGTTGAAAAGTTCAAGCTCAAGTCCTTCTCCAAGGTGCTCGCCTCCGGTCGCGCCATTGGCCAGAAGATCGGTGTCGGCCCGGTCCGCATCGTCAAGGATCCGAAGGAAATGGACCAGGTCAAGCCGGGTGACGTGCTCGTCGCCGACATGACCGACCCGAACTGGGAACCGGTCATGAAGCGCGCGTCGGCCATCGTCACCAACCGCGGCGGCCGTACCTGCCACGCCGCCATCATCGCCCGCGAACTGGGCATTCCGGCCATCGTCGGTTGCGGCGATGCCACCGAAACGCTGACCGAGGGTGAAATCGTCACCGCCTCCTGCACCGAAGGCGACACGGGCCACGTTTATCGCGGCAAGCTGGATTTCGAAATCTCGTCGCGCGACATCTCGGCCATGCCGAATGTCCCGGTCAAGGTCATGATGAACGTCGGCAACCCGGAGCTGGCCTTCGAATTCGCCCAATTGCCGAATGCGGGCGTCGGTCTGGCCCGCGTCGAGTTCATCATCAACAACGTCATCGGGATTCACCCGAAGGCCATTCTCGATGTCGAGCGCCTGCCGGCCTCGAAGCGCGACGAGATCAAGCGCCGCGCCCGTGGCTACGCCTCGCCGAAGGAATTCTTCGTCGAGAAGCTGGTGGAAGGCGTGTCCACCATCGCCGCTGCTTTCTGGCCGAACCCGGTCATCGTCCGTCTCTCCGACTTCAAGTCCAACGAGTACCGCAAGCTGCTCGGCGGCGACCTCTACGAGCCGGAAGAAGAAAACCCGATGCTCGGCTTCCGTGGCGCCTCGCGTTACATCGCACAATCGTTCCGCGACTGTTTCGAGATGGAATGCCGTGCCATGAAGAAGGTCCGCGAAGAAATGGGCCTGACCAATGTCCAGCTCATGGTGCCGTTCGTGCGCACCGTGGGTGAGGGCAAGGCTGTTGTCGATCTGCTGGCCGAACACGGTCTGGTTCGTGGCGAGAACGACCTGAAGCTGATCATGATGTGCGAAATCCCGTCCAACGCGCTGTTGGCCGAAGCTTTCCTTGAGCATTTCGACGGCTTCTCGATTGGCTCCAACGACCTGACCCAGCTCACGCTCGGTCTCGACCGCGATTCCGGTCTTGTTGCCAATCTGTTCGACGAACGCGACCCGGCGGTCAAGATGCTGCTGGCCATGGCCATCTCTGCCGCCAACAAGATGGGCAAATACATCGGCATCTGCGGCCAGGGCCCGTCCGACCACCCCGATCTGGCCGAATGGCTGATGGATCAGGGCATCAGCAGCATCTCGCTGAACCCGGACACCGTGGTCGACACCTGGACGCAACTGGCGAGCCACAAGAAGGCCTGATTGCAACGGTCAACCAGAAAAAGTTGCCAAAATTGAAAAAGGCCGGGAGCGATCCCGGTTTTTTATGGATTGGTGCGCTCGCTTGACTTGGGGCGGCTAATGGGTGTCCTGTTCCTCAGTAGCGGCACGGGTCTTTGTGGGGACCGTATGACGCTTTCGCGTCCCAAGTACATGCCTTCTACTGGACTGTCGTCTCATATCCATTTTTCCGCGCTACGCGAGCTCACTAAACTCAGTAGTGACATTGCTCTCCTCGGGTTTTATATGGACCATGGCCAGCTTTAGGATCCCATGAACAAGCGTAGTACTGCACTTGGTACTTATCGTCGCTGCCATAGTAACTAGTTGGGTAGCACGACCCCGGAGCTAATGCTTGCAAGCCCCACGATTCACTACCGACTCGCCACCAAACTGAGATTTTTTCGTTACATATGTTAATCATATGCCGCTGTTTACCCTTGCATTTGAAATCGTTGGATACCAGCTCTACGCAATGGGTCACGTCCTGTGTAGAGTACTTGCTACCGACAGGTGACGATCCCCCGCCTCCCCCACCAGATGTGTTGCCTCTCCCGGCCTGCTCGGGCTTGGCTACGTCTTTCGCATTCCCAATTTGGATGCCGCTATTAGTTGGAGGCGGGGTATATGAACCCTCGTTCGGTCTGGCAACCAGCTGACTTCTGCGCAGTCCTGATGCTTCCATGGCGGCCTGTTGCTGTCTTTGCTGGCTGGCTTTGTTACGTGCCTCTTGCTCGGCCTGTTCGCGGCGTCTTGCTTCTTCCGCAGCAATCCGGGAGGCCTTGAGTTCCTGTTCTTGTGCCCGTTGAACTGCGACCGTTGACGCGATCTGTTGGGTACCGTGCACCAAGGCTTGCTGGTCTTCCGCGTCCAAACTGGCGAAGGCCTGAACGCCGGTGCATATGGGAATCAAGGGAACAAACACAACGCCCATTAGGGTGTCAACCACGCTACCACTCGTTAAAGCGTTCCCAGTTCCGCTGGCACAGCGATTAAATGAAGCGCATCCAGTGAGTAGTGTGCTGCCGATGATTGCAGTCAGCACTAGGGTCCTATTCAAGTTGGACATATTTTTATCCTAAACTGGCGTGTTGTTTGAATTGAAAGGAGTCAGACGCAATTCAAAATCATGTGCTGCAGTTTGCTCGGTTTGCTTAGTAGGCTTCCTTGCCTAGGAGACGCTTAATTATCCAATTCGCAATAAATAGGGGTCGGACCCCTATTGTTTCCCTGACCCCAATGGTGCTACGTGTGGAACAACTCCGGCGTTGTTGCCTACCGGATCGAACCTGACAGCGCCCTGCAGGTGGCAGCCGTAATTGGGCCGACTGAACTGATCGGCCCCACATTGGATGATCTGTCGCTTATTTCAAAGCCGCAACCGCCAAGTCCACTGTACGCCGCCTGGACGTCAGCGGTACCACCCGCACCAACCAGGGCACCAACTTTGCGGCCGTCCCACATCGCAACTTCTATGCGCAGAAGCACTACTCCCACATAGCTTAGGCTGCATCCCCCCTGTCGCTTACAGTCGGCTATTGCATCCGTCATGGCTGCTTCACTACTCTCACCGCAGCCGAGCGACACAACCCGCCCGAAGCCCATTCCTGCGTGTCCCACAGTAGCCGGGCCTTTGGTGCTTCCGTCGATGAGGGTAGCCGCGAAGCCTGCTCCACAGCTCTTTTGCAGCACACCAAAAGCGATGTCCGTCGGCCCGTTCCATTCTTGTCTTAGCGAATCAGCCCGATTCACCCATACAAGTTGACCGCCAGTGCTCCGATACCGCTGATTCAGCCGAGCCAACACCGCGTCAGTCGAAGGTCCTGTGACCAATACTGGGTCAGATACGTAGGCGCCCAATGGCAACTCATCAGGCGCGCGGCCACCTTGAGGACCGCGTCTGTGATACGCAAGGAATGCCCGGTCGCCGGCCAAGCCCCAATAGCTCGGAGCTTGCGGAGCTGATTTAGCAGTTCGTTTAAAACCACTTTCGTTTGATTGGTAAGCCGACGGATTTGCAACAGGAACTGCAGAGCCGGACTGAATCCCTTTTTGCATTGTCATTCGCAAGGCGGAATTCGTTTTTCCAGAGTTATCGAGAACTACGAGAACTCCTGCCCCGCTGGCGAATTCGCTATTGCAGTCTCCATGCCACTGCACATGCTCATTGGCCTTAAGCGGCGTCTTTAGTTGAACGAGACAACCATTTGGTGTGCCGTAAATGTATAGCGCATCAGATGCCATAACACTTGTGCAATTCATGGCGATTGCCAAGATAAGGTATTGACCGAGTCTCATGTGCTTTTCCTCTACCAGGAAAATGAATTGGGGTCAGACTGCTATTGGTGGAAAAGATTACGAATATGCCCATGCAATTCTGGTGCCAGATATGCAACATATTGTTTAACAATGGATTTATGTGTTTGCTAAGCGGGGCGCGTCAAGCCTGCCGACTCATCCATCTGGATGAGTGCGCCGTGGCGACGCGGCCAATCCGAAATGGCGTTTTACGCCAGCCACTCCGTCGCGGAGATTTCGAAAGGGAGCATATGGGCGCTATCGACTGTCCGTATGGTTGCTTCCGGGAAGAGCTTTTTCCAGAGGATGAAATCGGCTTCGGGAACGAAATACGGATCGTGGCGGCCGGCGAGGATGCGAACGCTGCTCACATTTTCGACCGGGAGGGGAATGGCCTCAAGCTGAATAATTTCCCGCGATACCGCTGTGAATGTCGGTAGGTCGAACCACTCCGTACGTGCCGCTTCGGCACTGTGGCGGTCTAACTGGGAAGTGGATTTTGGTGCCCAGTAGTGGGAAAACAAATCGGGTATCGACAGGATGGTCATGACCCGCTGCATGAAGTCGTCGTGATTTTCTGAACGATCTTCTGGGGAGCGGGGAGGATACAAATGTGCTGAGTCGCAGAGGCCTTTGGAGGCCAAGTAAGTGGACATACGGTCAAATGCGGTTCCCAAGCAAAAGCTTGGTGCGAGCAGAGTGAGGGCACTGATCATCTCAGGGGTGTGATGGGCAAGATCGAGGGCTAGGCGGGCGCCAAATGACCATCCGATGACGTGGATCGGTTTGCCCTGCACGCCATTGAGTTCAGCCAGTTTTTCGGCGGCGGCATCGAGCGTGGCCTGATAGGCGTTTTTGCCGTCAGCCGGAAAGCGGGGTTGGTCCCACCAGAGTAGGGGATGTGAATCCCCGAACCAGGCGCGTTCGACGGCAGAATTCAATCCGGGGCCGCCTTGTAGGTAGAGCGCTGTCGGAATATTTGACATGTCAGTTCTCATCCCTGGAAAGGCCATTGGTCGAGATACCGGCCAGGCTGGTGAGCAGGAGCAGCGCCAATTCGGATTGGCGCGATGTGGCGGTTTTGGCGAAGATGTTGCGCAAGTGGGTGCGAGCGGTGGCCATCGTGATGCCCGCCACTTTTGCTACTTCGGCGATGGTCCTGCCTTCGGCGAGTTTGACGGCAAGACGGCTTTCGGCGGCGGTCAGCCCGAACTGGGCGGCAAGCTGGCAGGCATCAAGATGTGGTGGGCCGGGGCGGACAAGAAATACGGCCACTTGCACCCGATGCCCGGCCAATCGCGGTTCGTCGCGGGACAATAGTGGGAAAACCCGGAACTGGATCGCGCCGATTCCCGGTCGGGTATAGGTCAGGTCACCACCCGGCGCGAGATTTCCGGGGGCGCCTGCGGCAAGAGCGCCGTTAATGAGGCTTTGCAGGCGGTCATTGAAACGCGGGCTAGGCAGTTTCATCCCGGACTCTCCAATGCTCAGACTGAAAGTTTCGACTAAGTCGAGGGCTGCGCTATTGGCAAAGCGGATACGCTGCGCCGAATCCATCAGTACTACGCCGATACGTAGCCGATCTAGCGCCGCTTCGCTGAGGCGCTGGGCGTCCTCGGCATTGCCGATCAAACGCTGAATCTGCACGGCGCGCTGCATGTGGGGCAGCAGGCTGCGGACGAAGGCCAATGTTTCGTTATCGTGAGGACCAGCTTGTTGTCCCCGGGAAAGTCCCAGGTAGAGCAGGAAATCCCGTTCCCTGCCGAGTGGTGAGCCTAGTGTGTAGCAACGGTCACCAAGGCGTTCGTAGTCGTTGAAATATTCCGTGTGCCGTCGAAGCTGCAGTGGTGCAACTTGATCCGTTTGAAGCAAGGCGCCGGCTGGTGCTGCGGCGAGACTGTCGCAGTAGGGGTCGAGATGGATGAAGTGGTTGCGATAATCATCGATCTGACTTTGTTCGTAGCCATATGTAACAACGAAGCCGACCGCCGCACGGCGGCAATCAACCAACCGAAGCAGGCCGGAGTGGCCACCGCTGGCAGAGGATATTTTCTCAATCACCGACGGCCAAATTTCCTGACCTAGAGCAACGTCGTAGATTGATTGCACCAGTTCCAATACTTTGTCAGCTTGTACCATCTCACAGCCTTGGATATTTGGTTGATCAATTGATCTGCAGCACTACTCAGACGGCCTACTTAAAATTTGATTCAATATTACCTATATTTCATCAACAACGTCATTGGCATCCACCCGAAGGCGATTCTCGACGTCGAGCGTCTGCCGGCTTACAAGCGCGAGGAAATCAAGCGCCGCGCCCGTGGCTACGCTTCGCCGAAGGAATTTTTCGTCGAAAAGCTGGTCGAGGGCGTGTCCACCATCGCCGCCGCTTTCTGGCCGAACCCGGTCATCGTCCGCCTCTCCGACTTCAAGTCCAACGAGTACTTCAAGCTGCTCGGTGGTGATTTGTACGAGCCGGAAGAAGAAAATTCGATGCTCGGCTTCCGTGGCGCCTCGACCGTGACTCCGGCCTCGTCGCCAACCTGTTCGACGAACGCGATCCTGCCGTCAAGATGCTGCTGGCCATGGCCATCTCTGCCGCCAACAAGATGGGCAAATACATCGGCATCTGCGGCCAGGGCCCGTCCGACCACCCCGATCTGGCCGAATGGCTGATGGATCAGGGCATCAGCAGCATCTCGCTGAACCCGGATACCGTGGTGGACACCTGGACGCAACTGGCCAGCCACAAGAAGGCCTGATTTCTGTCTTGGCCGTACTTGTTACGGTCAACCGGAAAAAACAGCCAAAAACGAAAAGGCCGGGAGCGATCCCGGCCTTTTCGCTTTTTGTGCCAACGCTGAATCAATATTCCAGCATGCGCGGCAGTTCCTTGGCCTGATCAATCCATTTGGTGACGTCAGCTTCCGGCGGTACACGGCGGGTCAGCTTCTTCTGTTCGTTGACCTCAGCCAGTGTGGCCGCCAGGTTGGTGGCGTTGCGGCGGGCCAGGGCGGGGACGGTGTCCACGCCGGCGGCTTCCAGGAGTTCTGCATATTCGGCGCCGATGCCGTTGATCCGGTAGAGATCGACCATGTTGGCAAACTTCAGGATCTGTCCGTCGGTCAGCCCGGCTTTTTCAGCCAGTTCGTTGCGCTGTTTGGGGCTGCAGCAGTTGGCGAGCAGCGTATCCGTGTCCTTGACGCCGGCATTGCGCAGTTTTTCGCCGATTGCCGGACCAATGCCTTCCACATCCTCAATTTTCTTGTTGGCCATATCTCTCCTCCGGTTGATAGTTGATCGAGCCAAAAGTCTAGAACACAGCGTGCCGCGAAAAGTAATGATTTGTAGCGGAATGTCAGATGATTCGAGGCGAGCGTACCTTCGCTCTATCGCATTGCCTGAGCGACACGCGTGTTACGTCAATGGCGCGGTCAACCCGAAATACGCGCCAAAAATGAAATATCCGGTCGCACCAGGCGCAGGATGCTTCTCTGTCGTTAGCGGTAACGTTGCCGCATCGGCCTGGCGATGATCGACAATTTCTCACCCATCGCAATTTTCTCCTAAAGTTTTTCCGCCAGATGTCGGTAATAACAGTTGAGGCAGTGAACCTCATGATTTTTGAGCCATCAGTGATGATATTGCTGGGCCTACAGGGAGAATTTTTTGGATCAAGATGTCCGTTCCGATAACACGGCAATCCTGCGCGTCCTGCTGCTGGAAGCTGTCGACCGTGACGGACAGCGCCTTCTGGATGCGCTTCAGGGGGGCGGGCATAGTCTCTATTCCCGGCAGATTTCCCAGCACGCTGCGCTTGAAGATGCGCTGAGTGACGAGACGTGGGACGTGGTGCTGCTGAGCTGCACCTTGCCCGGTTTTTCGCCGGAAGACGCCGTCGATCTGCTGCAGGCAAGGGCGCCGCATATCCCGGTGGTCCTGACGGTCGACCGGGGCTCAATGGATTTCCCGTTCGCGTTGCTTGAGAACGGCGCCTGCGATTTTGTCTTCAAGAGCAATCCGGCCAGGCTGCTGGCCGTGATCGAGCGTGAATGCACCAAAATTCAACTCTCGGATGAAGCGCAGCAAGCCTTGGTCAGTCCCGACAATGTCGACAGAATCGACGAGGGTGTGGCGCGTTTTTTCCAGCTGGCGAGCAATATCCCCGAGTGTTACTGGCTGGTGGATGTCGAGTCATGGCGCGTCACGTACATCAGTAAAGGTTACGAACAGATATGGGGACGCTACGTCGAGGCGCTTTATGCTGACAGCAAGGACTGGCTGAAATACGTGCTGGAAGACGATCGCGCCAGGGTCGTCGCGAGCATGAATGCCCGGCGAATGGGCGGGCTGGACATCAAGTTCCGTGTGCAGCGCCCGGGAGAGGGGCTGCGCTGGTTGCATGCGCGGAATTTCCCTGTGCGCAACGAAGAAGGCGCGATTGTCAGCGTCGGCGGCGTGGCCAGTGATATCACGAGTCTGCTCGCCGATAAATGGAAAGCGCCGTATTTCGCTCATTTCGATGCCTTGACCGCGCTACCCAACCAGCTGATGTTCTACGACCAGGTTCAGCGCCTGATTTCATTGTCGAACCGGAACAATCTGCCGTTGAGCCTGATACTCATCAACATTGATCGCTTCCGCGAATTGAACCAGACGCTTGGTCACACCTCGGGCGACGAGTTGTTACGCCAGGTGGCGGGCCGTCTCTCCGGGTCGCTGCGCGACTCTGATTTGTTGGGGCGATTGGGCGGCGATCTTTTCGGGGTGTTGCTGCCGGATGTTGCGGACAATCAGCAGGCGAGCATTGTCGCGCGTCGCATCATCGATACGCTGATCATGCCGGTACGGGTCGACGGGCAGGATGTCTTCGCCACCGCCAGCCTGGGAATCGTCTTTTACCCGCAGGACGGTGGTGATGTTCATGAATTGGTCTCCAATGCTGAAATTGCCGTACGCCACGCCCGCGATCAGGGACGGAATTGCTACCACTTCTATTCGGCGGGCATGCACGATGAAATTCGCAGCCGGCTGCTCCTGGAGACGGAATTACGCAACGCCACGCTACGGAACGAATTCATCCTTCACTACCAGCCCAAGGCGAGCTGCGCCAATGGTCGGATTACCGGCACAGAGGCCCTGATTCGTTGGCAGCATCCGCGGCGCGGCATTGTGCCACCGGACCAGTTCATTCCACTGCTTGAAGAAACCGGGCTGATCGTCCAGGTCGGGCGCTGGGTGATGGAAGAGGCCTGTCGGCAGGCGGCTGAATGGCAGGCCGCCGGGCTCGAAATTCCCAGCATTTCAGTCAACCTGTCGGCCCGCCAGTTGCAGTCCGATACCCTGGTCGCCGATGTCGCTGCCACGCTCCAGAATAGCGGCCTGACGCCGGCCTGCCTCGATCTTGAAATTACCGAGAGCATGCTGATGCATAACGCCGATGCGGCGATACGCACTTTGACGGCACTCAAGCAGATGGGCGTCACTATCTCGCTCGACGACTTCGGTACCGGCTATTCGAGCCTGGCCTACCTGAAGCGATTCCCGCTCGATGCAGTCAAGGTCGATCGCTCCTTCGTCCAGGATATCGCGGCTGATTCGGATGATGCCTCGATTACCCGTGCCGTGATTACCATGGCGCACCACCTCAAACTCAAGGTCGTCGCCGAAGGCGTGGAAACGCCTGAACAACTGGCCTTGCTGATTTCTCACCAGTGCGACGTCATTCAGGGGTATTTTTTCTCGCGCCCCCTGGCGGCGACAGGTATGGGCGATTTGCTGAGCAACGACAAGCGCCTGCCGATGACACTGTTGCGCTCCGGCACCCGCAAGCCCATGGCGTTGTTTGTCGCAGTCGACGGATTTGAAGTTGTCATCTCGGCACTGGTGCGCGAAGGACACCGCGTCTGTTCCGCACCCGACCTGCAAGCTGCCCTGCAGTGGTTTTCCGGGAATCTGGTGGATGTGCTGGTCTGCGGTGCGCCACGCAAGGATTTCGATGCGGTCGCGCTGATTGCACAGGCTGCACAGTCGCAACCCCAGTGCGAGCGAATCCTGCTTGCCGACAAAAAGCAGTGGACACGCAAACCGGTCGCAGCCTTGAGCAGTTCCGGTGCGGTTCACCGGGTCATTCATTTGCCTATCGATGCGGCGGCATTGCAGTTGATTGTCGAAGAAGCGTTGTCCCGACGCCATATTTCGGACGAATACAGCCGCTTGTCGCATGAGGTCGAGATCGCCGAGCGAGAACTCGTCCGGGTGGAAGAGGAGCGCATCCGACTGGCCAACGAGAACAGGATTTTGCAGGCTCAGGAGCGACAGGGATATCTACTGCTGCAGCAGGTTCTGGCCGAGATGCCGTGGCCGGTATTTGGCATAGACGATGACGGACTGATCGCGTTGGCCAATGACGTCGCCTTGCAGAAGTTTGCGGCCCGAGGCGCGATTCCGGGTGCGTCGTTGGCTGCAGTGTTGCCTGAGGCGGCGACCCATGACCATAAGCAACCGGTCACCCTGGATGACGCCGCGTACATCTGTCGCTGGCGACAAATTGCACTGGATGGTTCGGCCAACGGGCGCCTGCTGTTGTTGGAGGAAGTGACGAAATGATCGTGCAGGACACCGTGGCCATCAAGGATGCCCAGCCCGGCATGCGGCTGGCCATGGCGGTGATGGATGTGAGCGGGCGCGTGCTGTTGCCTGCCGGCGCCGTCTTGACGGACGGCACGCTGCAAAGTCTGCAGCGGCGAAACGTGCTTCAATTGGTCATCGAACGCGAAGTAATGCTCGATCCTGCAGTGCTGGCGGCCCGCCAGGCAGAAATCGAAGAACAGCTTGCCCGGTTGTTCCGCAAGGCCGGCGAGGGCGATGCCACTCGGGCGCTCCATAACGCCATTCTTGCGTTTCAGCTGGAGCGCTGCGCATGAATTTCTTGGCAAAGGATGCAATCGTTGCCCGGCTGACGCGTCTGCCTGCGCTGCCCACCATCGTTTGCGACCTGCTCGCTTCATTTAATCAGGAAGAGCTGGATGTTGGTCAGCTTTCCCGGCAAATTGCCAAGGATCAGGCGCTGACTGCGTGCCTGCTGCGTATCGCCAATTCGTCGTTTTATGGCTTGCAGTGTCGAGTGGCGACAATCAATGACGCGGTTGTTCTGGTCGGATATCGTGCGGTACGCAGCATGGTGCTGGCGGTCAGCGTTAACAGCGTCTTTCGCGCCGATCAGTGCCCCGGGTTTGACCCGCAGGGGTATATCCGCCACAGTATCGGCACGGGACTCGGGGCTCGGGCGTTGGCCGTGTTGTCCGATCGCAATCCGGAACTGGCTTTCACTGCCGGCATACTGCACGATATCGGCGAACTGGCTTTGGCCAGTTGCTTTGCCGATCAGTACGCCAGGGCACTGGCTTATCGCCAGCAGCATGATTGTTCGCTGGTGGTGGCGGAGCGTGATGTGCTGGGAATTGACCATGCTGCGGTCGGCGGGCTGCTGGCCGAACTGTGGCACTTCCCATCGTCGTTGCAGTCAGCGGTCGTCAACCATCATTCACCCGCCGCCGCGACTGCCGACTCGCTGGCCGATATCATCCACATTTCAGACGCTATCGCCCACGGACTGGGCTTGGCCCGGAGCGCAGGGGAAATGGTGTTGCCCGTCGACCCAACGGCCTGGCAACGCCTTCGCCTGAATGACACGAAAATTACCGCCGTACTGCAGCAAGTGGTGGCCAGCATGGATGAAGCCTGTGTAGCCTTCAGCGGCTGATTGGCAGCGTAAGGCGGGCAATCAGCCCACCGCCCGGATGCGGCAGTAAATCCAGCTGACCATCGTGCAGACGTGCGATGCGCTCGACAATGGCGAGCCCGAGGCCGGTGCCGGTCGCATTGGTCCGCGCCGACTCCAGTCGCGTAAAGGGGCGTTTGATTCGCTCGACATCTGCCGCCGGTACGCCCGGCCCACGATCTTTGATTTCTATCGATATTTTCCCGTTGACCGCAGCAGCCGCCAGCGTGATCTCGCCACCGCCATATTTCACGGCATTGTCCACCAGATTGGTGACCGCACGGCTGATTGCCTTGGGGCGGAGCATCATCTCCGGCATCTGTGCGATGTTGGCGACCAGCGGATGACCGACACACGCCTGGCGCTCGACGATGCCCGCAAGGAGGTGCGACAAATCAGTCAGGGTCGGTGTCTCGCCGGATTCGGTTCGGGCGTAATCCATGAACTGTGAAATCACGGCTTCCATCTGCTCGATATCGGCCACCACGCCTTGCCGCGCGCCCTCATCAACAATGCTCATTTCAGCTTCCAGCCGCAGGCGGGTCAGCGGTGTGCGCAAGTCGTGCGAGATCCCTGCCAGAACTTCGGAGCGGTCCTTTTCGTGTCGCTGCAGATCGGTCGCCATGGCATTGAAGGCTATGGCCAGACGACTCAATTCTTCGGCGCCATCTTCGGGCAAGGGATTGGGGATCTGGCCTCGACCGACGGTTTCAGCCGAAATCGCCATGGCCTTGAGCGGCCGACTGATGCGCGAAGCAATCATCCAGGCGACGGCCAGTGCCAGCGCGAAGGCCAATGCGCCCCACGCCAGCCAATGAGTGGCAATGCTGCGCTTTGCCCGCTCGCGGGGCAGGACCAGCCAGTATTCTTCATCGTCACCTTCGTCCAGACGGAAGCTGACCCAGAAACCGGGAATGTCATCGACGCTGGCGGCGATGCGCGTGTGCTCGCCCAGCCGGGCTTCGAGTTCGCTTTGCAGCAATCGGGTAAAACGCCCGTCGGGCATGGGCTCGATCTTGTCTTCCGGCTCTGCGGGCAGCAGGCGAATGCCTTCGCGGGTCGAGAATTCGGCAAACAGGCCCAGACGTCGTTCCGGGGCTGCGGCAAACAGTGAGGCGCGAATCAGATTGACTGCCGAGGCCGCCAACTGGGCACTTTCCCGCGCCCGGGGTTCGGCTTCGATGTAACGGAACAGGCTCAGCCACGCGGCTGTGGTCAGCAGTACCAGCAGGGCGAGCAGCAGGAAGGTGCGCGCCAGCAATGTGCGCGGCATCGGATCAATCCCGCGCTGCGCCATCCGGCACAAAGACGTAGCCAAAACCCCACACCGTCTGCAGATAGCGCGGTTGCGCCGGATCAGCTTCGATCAGCTTGCGCAGACGGGAAACCTGAACGTCGATCGCGCGGTCGAACGGGCCTTGTTCGCGCCCGCGGGCCAGTGTCATCAGCTTGTCGCGGGAGAGGGGCTGGCGGGGATGCTGGAGCATCACTTTCAGCACGGCAAACTCGCCGGTGGTCAGCGACTGGAGCTCTGCACCCCGGGTCAGCGTGCGGGCGGCAAGATCAACTTCGATATTGCCGAAACGGATCGTTTCCTGATCGTCTTCCGGTGCGCCGGGTGGCCTGCTGCCCTGGCGGCGCAGCACGGCATGAATGCGGGCGAGCAGTTCGCGCGGGTTGAACGGTTTTGGCAGGTAATCATCGGCCCCCATTTCAAGGCCGACGATGCGGTCAATTTCATCGCCCTTGGCGGTCAGCATGATGATCGGTGTCAGGTCGCCCTGTCCGCGCAGGCGGCGGCAGATGGTCAGGCCATCTTCGCCCGGCATCATCAGGTCAAGTACGATCAAATGGTAATGTTCGCGGGCGCGCAGCTTGTCCATCTGCTGGCCATCGGCGGCGGCCTTGACCTCGAAGCCTTGCTCGCCCAGATAGCGGGTCAGCAGGTCACGCAGGCGGGCATCGTCATCGACGACAAGGATATGTGAGTGTTGTTCGTTCATGCTGGCAAGGATATCGGCAGACTCGGATGGGATCGCTGCAAATGGTAACAAGGATTGTCGGCAGGCGAGCGGGAAACATATTCTTACATTTCCTGATACTTGCATGGCGCCAGTCGATGGACAATGATTGCACCTGAACTCAACTCCATGCCTGCCGTCATGAAACGTCGCGTTGCCCTGTCCGTACTGCTGCTGAGCCTGCTGGGCTCGGCCGGAGGCGTGTGGGCGCAGCAAGGTTACTGGCGCGAATTGCCGCCGGATGAGCGGCGACAGATTCGCCAGGAAATGCGCGAGCACTGGCAACAGGAGCGTGAAATCCGCCAGCAGGAAGGCGCGCCACGCTGGCGGGATGTGCCGCCGGATGAACGGCGCGAATTGCGCCAGCAAATCCGCGAGCAGCGCGGCTGGCCCGAGCAACGCGAAAGGCGTGGCGGACGCAACTGGCGCTGAGATTGCCCCCCGGCCGGCAGCGTGCTCCGGTAAAATGCCCGCCCATGCAGATACTTGCCCTGGAAACATCCACCGAACTTGGCTCCTGTGCGCTTTGGCGCGATGGGGCGGTGTTAGCGCGCAGCTGTCCGGCTGGACGTTCGCACTCGGAAACCCTGTTGCCCCTGGTGCGTGAAATGCTGGCCGAAGCCGGATTGTCAGTCAGCCATCTGGATGCGATTGCCTTTGGCGTCGGTCCCGGTGCGTTTACCGGTTTGCGCGTGGCCTGCGGTGCCGCGCAGGGGCTGGCAGTTGCCGCCGATTTGCCGCTGATTCCGGTGACCAGCCTTGAAACCATGGCATCGCTGTCCGGCGCCGAGCGGGTTTTGGCGCTGCTGGATGCACGAATGGGCGAGATTTATACCGGCAGCTATTGCTTGATCGACGGTCGGTATGTGCTGCAGGAAGATATTCGCGTGGCGGCACCGGATGCCGTAGCTTTGCCGGGCGACCCGGATTGGCTGGCCTGTGGCAACGCGATGACCGCATATCCGGTGCTGGCGGCCCGTTTGAGCGCGGCCGGCATTGCCGTGCAGGAGGGGATTTTGCCGACGGCTGCTGCCGTGGCGCGGCTGGCCGTGCCGCGAGCAATGCGGGGCGAGGGTATCGATGCGGCACAGGCTGCTCCCCTGTATATCCGTGACAAGGTGGCCAAGACGGTGGCTGAACGGCTCAGCGAAGGAGGGCGAGCGTGACTGGCCTGACGATCGCCGCCGAATTTTTCCCGATGAACGCGCACGATCTTGATGCCGTGGCGGCCCTTGAAGCGAGCTTGCAGGTATTCCCCTGGTCACGCATCAATTTCGAGGATTCGCTGACCGCGGGCTATAGCGTCTGGGTGCTGCGGATGGGTGGCGACCTGATCGGTTTCTCGGTGGTCATGTCGGTCATCGACGAAGCCCACTTGTTGACCATCGGTATCTGCAAGCGTTATCAGGGGCAAGGCTACGGGGCGCGGATGCTGCGCCATGCCATGGCGTGCGCCCGTCTGGGCGGCGCGACCCGATTGTTTCTTGAGGTACGGCCATCCAACGAGCGGGCGGTCGAGCTCTATCGTCACTTCGGATTTCGCCAGATCGGCCTGCGCAAAGGCTACTATCCGGCCGTGGTCGGGCGTGAAGATGCGCTGATTTTTGACAAGGAACTGGCATGACCCTGAGTCGCGAGCAGATGCTGATGGAAATGGGCATATCGCCAATCTGGGTATTACGCGAACCGGGGAGCACGGTAGAGACTGCGACTTCCGAGGACGCAGCACAACCTTCAGGCACTGGCACCGATACGGACGTGCGGCCAATGCCGCTTGCGCCGGCGGATGGTGACGTGCCCCGTGGGTCGCAGTCGCCGACTGCGATCAGTGAGGTGGATTGGTCTGGCCTGCGTCAGCAAGTCGCCGAATGCCGTCTCTGTCCGCTTTGCCAGCAACGCAAGCAAGCCGTGCTCGGCGTCGGAGATTTGCACCCGGATTGGCTTTTTATCGGCGAAGGGCCAGGTGCCGACGAGGATGTTCAGGGGGAACCGTTCGTGGGGCAGGCCGGGAAGCTGCTCGACAACATGCTGGCTTCGCTCGACATCGCGCGTGGCAACCGGGTTTACATTGCCAATGCCGTGAAATGTCGGCCACCGGGTAACCGGACGCCGGAAGCTGCCGAAATGGCTGCCTGCTGGCCGTATCTCGAACGCCAGATTGCATTGCTCAAACCCAAAATTATCGTGTTGCTGGGCAAGGCGGCGGTTCATGCCGTGCTGCATGAGGACAAGGCACTGGGCGTCATGCGCGGCCATCGTTTCGAATACGCCGGGATTCCGGTGGTGGTCACATATCACCCGGCCTATCTGCTGCGCAATCTGCCCGACAAGGCCAAGGCCTGGGAAGATCTGCTCTTTGCCCGGCGCATGCTTGGCGAACAGACAACGCCTGAATTGCCGTTCTGACCGGCGGCGCTGATTGCTGATTGCTGAATGCAATGTCAAATAATTTGCGTTTTGGGGCCTTTTTTCCGGTTGACCGTGGGCCTGGGCGATCTGAATTCCGGCATTGACATCGCCAATTTATCCCCGCCACGGGGATGGCGCTACCAAGGATGATCAAGCGGATAATGCTGTCTTTCCAAGGTACGGAAATTGGGGGGCAAATTAACGGGATGACGAACACGCCTGCTGATGGTAGCCCACTGCATGGCCTCAAGCCGCCGACGGCAAGGGTGTTCTTTGCCCTCTGGCCATCGGTGGAACTCGCGGAACAGCTGGGCCGGGTTGCCCGTGAGGCCGCGGCCCGGTTTGGTGGTCGGGCTACCCGGCCGGACAGTATTCATCTGACGCTCGCCTTTCTCGGCAACGCGCCTGAGGCCCGTTTGCCGGAACTGGCAGTGACTGCCGCCAGCGTACAGGCAGCAGCGTTTGCCGTGACCATTGATTGCCTCGATTATTGGGTCCACAACCACCTGCTGTGGGCGGGTTGTTCGGTGCCGCTTCCCCGCCTGGTCACGCTGGCCACAGCGTTGCGCGGGGCAATGAGCGACGCCGGTTTCAAGGTCGGGCGTGTAGATGGCAAATTTTCACCGCATGTATCGCTGGTTCGTCGGGTGCCGGAAGGCGCCGTGGTGCCGGGGACCTGTCCGCTGCCAACCGGTGCGTTCGTCTGGCCGTGCTCCCGTTTCGTGCTGGTTCGCTCGCAGCTGACAGCGAGTGGCAGCGAATACCGGATCATTGACGAATTTCCGCTGTCGGGTGAGTCCCTTGGCTGACGGGGCATGGCTGGATTGTCCGGGCGCTGGCGGGCTGAGCCTGATCGAAGGCACGCAGACCTTGCGCAATGTTTGCCGGGATTTTCCGGAGTGGCATCGGGGACGCTCACCTTATGTTTTCTGGGCGCTGGATGTCGATATTTCGGCGGTCCGTGTTCAGGTGAAGCGAGCGTCTGAGCATCTCTCCGGCTTGCTGCTCAATAGTTATTGTCGCCAGCCGCACGTCACCCTGGATCTGTGCGGCTTCCCATCCAGCGCGCCGAATGACGACGACGAGTTCAACCACGCCTTGATCGATCGCCAGTGTTCTGCGCTGCGTGCGGCGCAAGTGCCGGCCTTCGATATGTTTGTCGGTGGCCTGGGCAGCTTTTCATCCGCGCCGTTTTTGCAGGTTACCGATCGTGCCGGGGGAATTGCAGCGGTGCGCGATTGCCTCGCCGTGGATGGCCGGCATCGCCTGCTTGGCCGTCATGTGCCGCATGTGACGGTCGGGTTGTATGCCGATGCTTGGCCGGTGACGAACATTGCAGCACGTTTTGAGCAATATGTTGCCGGGGAGCCGGTGCATTGCCGAATCGAGCGGATCAGCCTGATGAGCTATGTGCCGTCTTTGATTGGTGGCGAACTGAGCAGTGTGGCCGACTTTTATCTGGCCACGGGTGAGATGTGCTGGCATCGCTCTCTCACTTGAGGGAACTTCATTTTTGGCGGTTTTTTCCGGTTGACCGCAGCAAGCTAACGGCGCGGTTGGTGGTGATGTCAGGTGGTCAGGCATTGACGATGCGAGGGTGAACGACCTTGCTGGAGCTGTTTGCAGACGGCTCCTTTAGGGCAAAATAGGATCAGGAGGTGAGCGATGGTTGCCAAAGGTCTTGTGAATACATTGCGTTCGATAATCGGCCCCAACCCGGAGCGCCACGGGCTCACGACGCGAACGCTGGAACAGCTGCGCGTGCAGTTGCGCGAATGTGCCGACGGGCAGGGCGGCGAGGTTTCGGCCCGCGGTCGTGCGGCGCGATTGGCTGAAACCTATCTGCAGTTGAATGAGGAGGGGCGTCATCGCTTCCTGAAACTGATTGCGCTGGAATTCGGCCCTGATCCCGCCCGGGTGGCGAAGGCGCATGCGACCTACCAGAAAGCCGTCGGTACGCCAGAACAGTGGAATGCCGAGGCGGCCATGCGCGTAGCGATGCGTTCGTCGCGCACGCGGATACTCACGCAGTTCAACGCCATCCCGCAGGGAGTGAAGTTTTTGGTCGACCTGCGGGCCGACTTGTTGCGTTACCTGGAGAATGATCGCGAACTGGCGGTGCTCGATCGCGAACTGGAGTCACGGCTGTCGGCCTGGTTTGATGTCGGCTTTCTGGAGTTGCAGCGGATCACCTGGAACTCCCCGGCGGCGCTGCTGGAAAAATTGATCGAATACGAGGCGGTGCATGAGATACGCTCCTGGGCCGATCTCAAGAACCGGCTGGACTCCGACCGCCGGCTCTATGGCTTTTTCCACCCGCGCATGCCGGCCGAGCCGCTGATTTTTGTTGAAGTGGCGCTGACTGATCATCTGGCCGGCAACGTCCAAAGTCTGCTAGATGAACACGCGCCCGTCTTCGATCATCGCAAGGCCGATACGGCGATTTTTTATTCGATCTCGAACACGCAGGTCGGCCTGCGCGGGGTTTCATTCGGGAATTTCCTGCTCAAGCGCGTCATTGATGATCTCAAGCGCGATTTCCCGAAACTCACCCAGTTTGCCACCCTGTCGCCGATGCCCGGCATGGCCGCATGGGTCCGCAAGCATCCGCAGGTATTGGCCGAGTCCGGGGTCGACATGCCGCTGGACGAACTGTCGGCGGGGACCTGGGCGGCGGACAAGAGGCTGGTCCGCAAACTGAACGATCCGCTGTCTCGACTGGGTGCCCGCTATCTGGCGACGGCCAAGCAGGGGGGTGGCGAGAGCGGACCGCCAGCCGACCCGGTGTCGCGCTTCCATCTTGGCAACGGGGCGCGAGTCGAGCGACTCAATTATCTTGGTGACACGTCGGCCAAGGGTTTCCGGCAATCGTTCGGGCTGATGGTCAATTATCTGTACAGTCCCGACGACATTGAGACCAACCTCGAAGCCTTCGCCGGTCAGGGCAGTATTGCGATGTCGGCGGCCGTTCGGCGGCAAGCCCGGGGGCCAAGGGAGTAGGCGGCTTACTTGAGCGATGGGCGCGAGGAAAATTTTGGTTTTGGACCCAATTTCCCGGTTGACCGCAGCAACCACCTGCGTTCACGCAAGACATCCTGTTGGCGGCTCACTGGCCGCTTGCCCCGCATGTTGGTCGGCCAGTGTGTTGCCGCGGCAAGTCGCGTGGCCCTTGATCCAGCAAATCTCGGCGTTCACCAGATTGCTGACGATGCCTTGCACGGCCAGCATCTGTGACAGTACCGGATCGCTTCCCGTGCCCGCTCCCTGGAATTGGCGCAGGCGGATTACGGCATCCTGATTGTCTGAAAAGAGGGCAAGTCGCCGCTCGGGAAACTGACGCTGTGCCTCGCCTAATGCGAACACGGCGGCCTGCAGTTCGAGTTCATTGCTGCCGATGATCGGCACGGTCTGCGTCACGACCCGCGCTTCACTGTCTGGCGAGTCGAAGAGTACGACCGCGAGTCCACCGTGGCGCTTCTGGCTGGCATCGCTGAAAACCAGCAGATGACTGGCGTACTGCGCCGCAAGTCGCAAGGGCAAGGGGCCAACCGATTGATGGATGACGCGAACCAGCTTCTTTTTTCGTCGTTTGGGCATGGGGAGCAAGCTTAGCCGCAAAGGGCCGATCTGCCACGCAGCTCAGGAAAAGCCACGGAAAAACGCGGCGCTGAAAAGGCGAAAGCCTCGCACCGGGGGGAGTGCGAGGCTTTCTGGACGGCCCGGGGGGAGGGTGGGGGTGGGGCCGTCAGGCTGATGTCTGGTCAGCGCATGAGTACAAGATAGGGGAGTACCTCCCTGAATTCAAGTAACCGTTTGCAACAATACGTGTCGCTTTGTGCGGTGCAAAAAATTACCATGGCGCCTGACCGGCATTGCTCGCATCAGGGCTGAAGCGCGCAGCGAGAAAATCGATAAAAATGCGCACCTTGGCGGATAAATGATGGCGTGGTGGATAGACGGCATGGATGTCCGCCGATGCGCCGACCCATGGCGCCAGGATACGGACGAGGTCGCCACGCCGCAAGTTCGCGGCAACGTCCCATTCCGAACGCAGCACGATGCCATGGCCGGCCAAGGCCCAGTCGACCGCAATTTCGCCATGATTGACTGCCAGCGGGCTACGCACCTTGACCATGGTTTGCTGCTTTCCGTCCGTCAGCTGCCAGTTGTTGAAAGCGCGGTCGTTTTCGCGGATCACGATGCAACGATGGGCGAGGAGGTCACGCGGTTCGAGCGGGATGCCCTGTTGCGCCAGATAGTCGGGTGAGGCACAGAGCAGGCGGCGGTTGGCGGCAATCTTGCGGGCGAGGATGCGACTGTCAGGGGGCGTGCCGAAGCGGATGCCGATATCAAGCGCGTGTTCAGTCAGGTCAAGCGGACGATCGGAGAGGTGCAGGATGATCTCGACATCGGGCCAGGCTTTGATGAAATCGGATATCAGGGGCGCCAGATGGCGGCGACCGAATCCGAAACCGGCATTGATGCGTAGCAGGCCGCGTGGGGTGTCGCGACTCTCTGACAGTGAGCGTTCGAGATTTTCGATGTCACGAAGAATCTGGTCGCCATCTTCCAGATAGCGTTCTCCCTCGGGGGTCAGGCTGAGCCGGCGCGTTGTCCGGTTGAGCAGGCGCACACCCAGGCGCTTCTCCAGTGCGGCCAAGCGGCGACTGACGGCGGGCGGGGTGACGCCGATGGCCTGAGCTGCGGCGGCCAGGCTGGGCTGCCGGGCAAGCAGATTGAAAAAAGCAATATCCGGGGCGTCTTTCATTCGTGCGTTCAAGTTAATAATCAAGTAATCGACAAGCCATTGTAGCTATGCGGGATTTCAATATCATGTGTTTTTTCTTGTTGACCGCGGCACATGCCCTTCCTTTCACTCAATGAGCTTGTATTGACCCTGACGCTCGGCGCCGCCCTGGGCTTTTTTGGCGGGCTGTTCGGGATCGGCGGCGGCATCATCGCGATACCCTTGCTGGTGCTGGGCTTCGGCATGGAACAGCCGCTGGCGCAAGGTACGGCACTGGTCATGATGGTGCCCAACCTGCTTATTGCCTGGTGGCGATACAGTCGCCGCCATCCGGCTGGCTGGCGGCCGGCCTTGGTCATTGGCCTCTCGGGGACTTTGACGACCTGGCTGCTGGCGCATTTTTCAACGCTGCTTGATCCGAAGATTCTGCGCTGGATGTTCAGCGGTTTTATCACGATGCTTGCCCTGCGCATGTTGCTAGCCCGGCATCGGACGGTTCCGCTGAGGGATGAAACGAGACCGACCATGACAGCCTTGCCGCTGGTTGGTGCAATGGGCGGCAGTTGCATGGGCCTGCTGGGCATTGGCGGCGGTCTGGTCGCTACGCCTGTGCTGTCCGGCTGGCTGGGGCTACGCCAGGCGATGGCGCAGAGTTTGTCGTTGGCCCTGGTGGCACCGAGTTCGATCATCGCGCTGACAACCTATGCGGGGGCAGGGCAGGTTGATTGGGAGATGGGCCTGCCGCTGGCCGCGGGGGGTTTGCTGACCGTCGCATCCGGCGTGACGCTTGCCCATCGGTTGCCGGAAAGACGGATGCGCACGTTTTTCGCTTGGATGCTGCTGGTGACCGCCATATGGCTGGTGATCGGCCCCTTGCTCAAATAATCCACCGAACAATTGATGGGTGGCCGGTCAGTCTGCAGCAGCCGTGATGTTTTACATCACTTCCTGAAAGTCCGGGGGAGGGTTGCCACAGGTGCGCAGTCGCTTTCAAATTCCTTGTCATAATTGACGTTGTCTTATGACCAAGGTGATAATCCACGCCAAATATGAAAGCCGTCGTGCGATCCCTCCGCATTGTCCCTGTCGTTCGCTGTGCCGCAACCTTGATCTTCTCTGTTTTTTGGGGACAGTCGGCCGTGGGCGAAATGCTGACCATTCCGGGGAGCGGCAATCCCGAGTTTGTCCTGAGCGAGTTGGCAACGGCGTTTAATGCCCGTCAAAGCGAGCATCGTGTGGTGGTGCCCCCATCGTCGGGGCATGCCGGTGCCATCAGGGATGTCAGTGATGGGGTTGCGGCAATGGGTCGGGTGGGTCGTCCACTGAGCCGTGACGAGCACGCCAGGGGCCTGGCCTATCTGCCGCTAGGTCGGGATGCCGTGGTGGTCGTGGCGGGTGCGGCAGTGACGGCGAAGGACATTTCCTCCGATCAGCTTGCCGCCGTATTTGCGGGAAGAATAAGCAACTGGCGTGATCTGGGTGGGCAGACAGCACCGATCAGGGCCATTGGCAAGGAAAGTTCTGATGCCAATTCGCCGCCAGCTCCCGAATCGATTCAAGGATCTCGTGTATGCCGATTCGGTCAAGATCGTCCATCTCGATCCTCATTTGATTGACCTTCTGGATCGCTACCCCACCAGTTTTTCGATCGTGAATCGTTCAGCCCTTGGCGCTTGCAAGACCAAAGTGGTTCTGCTCGCGCTGGATGGCATTGAGCCCAGCTACGGGAACCTGGTCAGCGGACGTTACCCGCTGTCCATGGAATTTGGCCTGGTTTATCGCACCGGCGAGATGTCGGCAGCCGGCACGGCTTTCGTCGAATTTATCCACTCGCCGGAAGGTGTCGGCATACTCCGCAGCCATGGGGTGCAGGCCACGGGTGGGGACAAGTGATGCCGCTTGTCCGCAGAAAGAACCATCTTCGTCTGGCCCTGGTGATGCTGATCATACTGTTGGTGGCGGTCTTTTACGGGGCGTCAACCTGGGTGGCGGGCAATTTGTTGAAGCAGGCATTGACACGGCGAGCCGAAGAAAAGGCTCAAACCATCAGCCTGGCGCTTGAAAGCTTGATTGCCGCACAGAATCGTCATCTGCAAATTACGGCCAGCCTGACCGCCAATCGAAACAGCCTTGGCAAAAGTCTTGCCCGCCTTGACGCGGCCGGTTCGTCGGCGGTGATCAAGGACGTTCTGGATCGATCCTTGCAGGATTCCGGCGTGGCATTTCTCGAGATGGTCGACAGGAATGAGCGAGTTGTTTATCGCACCAACCCATCTGATGCGCCCACCGATCCGGCAATAAGCTGGGGCGCTTTCGAGGCGCTTGCCGGGCGCAATATTGTGTCGGGTGCCGTTGAAATGGGGCAGCTCACGCTGCGTGCCAGTGAGCCGGTTTATCACGGCAAGGATGTGCTTGGGGCGGTCACGGCAGGCTTGCGTATCACTCCGGATCTGCTCAAGGAGATATCCCGTAACCTGACGGTGAACATTGCATTGCTTTCCAGGGAGGGCAAGGTTCTGGCCGCGAATGCTGAAAGCCTCGGACAAGTGGATGTACAGGCGATCAATGAGGCGTTTTCGCAGAAAATTCCGGTTTATCGTCATGACGATGGCAAACTGAAGACTCGGGGTTATTTTCCCGTGGTGGTGATTGATAGTGCCTACATCATGGTGGTTGATACCGACAGTGAGCCGGCTTATCGGCAACTGGCTCAGGCAAATCACCAGGGCTCGCTTATTTTTCTCGCTATCGCGGCTTTGAGTCTGGTGCTCGGCATGATTTGCCTGCGCTGGATATTGCGCCCCATGCTCAAACTACGGCTGCGAGCGGAATCATTGGCGATCGAATTGACGGGTAGCAAGATGCCAGCGGATTCTCGATGCGACATTGCGGCCGTCATCGAGGTGCTCGATGGCCTGCCCGAACGGTTGGCGAAACGGAATGCAGAATTGCAGGCAGTCAGTGCGAAAGCGGAGGCGGCCAGTCGGGCAAAAAGTCAGTTCATTGCCAATATCAGCCATGAAGTACGGACACCGATGAACGCCATCATCGGGATGAGCCACATTCTGTCCCGCAGCATTCAGGACCCCGGGCAACGCGACAAGCTGGAAATCATTCGTCAGGCTGCGGATCAGCTTCTGGGTTTGCTTGACAACATCCTGGACCTTTCCAGGCTGGATTCGGAACGAATCGATCTGGAGCGCCACCCATTTTGCTTGTGGCAACTGATGCGTCATCTTGAGGCGCTGGTTAGCAGACGGGCCGCCGGCAAGGGCTTGAAGCTGAGTTTTGATATTGACGACAATTTGTTGCAGCAGATTTTGGTCGGTGATGCATTGCACCTGCAACAGGCACTGGTCAATCTGGTCGGGAATGCGATCAAATTTACCAAGCAAGGTAGCGTGAACGTGGCCATTCGTCTGGAGACGGAAGACACGTCGAACATTCGCCTGCATTTCCGGATTGCCGATACGGGGATCGGCATCCCGCCGGACATTATTCACGAGATTTTCCGTCCCTTTGAGCAGGCAGATGCCTCCCTGACTCGGCAATTTGGCGGGTCTGGGCTGGGGCTGACGATCAGCCAGCGCTTCGTCCAGTTGATGGGAGGCACGATCGAGGTGGCGAGCACACCCGGTGTTGGCAGCAGCTTTTCGTTCTCACTGGCATTTGCGAAGCCTGCGGCGTCAGATCAAGGCGTGATGCGTATCGCGCCCTCGGGGGCCGAAGCCGAAAGCCGATTGCGGGCCGATTTTCGCGGAACCCGCGTACTGCTGGCTGACGATGATCTGGTCAATCAGGCCATGGTGCAGGAAATGCTGCGTGATGTAGTCGGCTTTCAAGTCGATGTCGCTGCTGATGGCGAGCAGGCAGTCGCGCTGGCCGAAACGCATGAGTACGGCCTGATCCTGATGGACATCCAGATGCCGAAAAGGGATGGTCTGGACGCCACCCGGCAGATTCGCCAATTGTCAGGTTACGTCTTTGTACCCATCATTGCGATGACCGCCAACACCGTTGCCGATATCCGTGCAGCGTGCCTTGAAGCCGGCATGAACGATTGTCTGAGCAAGCCGGTGGCGCCGGATCGGCTCTTCACGACCTTGCTGACCTGGCTTCAATCAGTCCTCAAAAGCTGATATTCAGTGGGCCGTCCCGCTGTGTATTTGCAGTGGGAAAAGCCCTTGGAATGAAGGCCATCTGCTAAGATTCGCCCTCATTTTTCAGCCAATTCTCCGTGTCGACCCTGCAGGAAATCTTTTCCCCCGACGGCCCCCTGGCCAAGTCCATTGGCGGCTATCGCGTGCGCGATCAGCAGGTCGACATGGCCGAACGCATTGCCGCCGCCATCAAGGGGTGTGCGGTCTTCATCGCCGAAGCCGGCACCGGTACCGGGAAGACTTTTGCCTACCTTGTCCCGGCCTTGCAGTCGGGGGGTAAGGTCATCGTGTCAACCGGCACCAAAACCTTGCAGGACCAGTTGTTCAACAAAGACTTGCCGATGGTCCGCGACGCGCTGAAAGCGCCGGTCAAGATCGCGCTGCTGAAGGGCCGGGCCAACTACGTCTGCCCGTATCACCTGCAGCACGCCATCGCCGACGGTCGTTTCCTGACCCGCGAAGATGCGGCCGACGCACGCCGCATCTCGGTCTTCGCCAAGACCACGCAAACCGGCGACAAGGCTGAATGTATCGAGGTTTCCGAGAATTCCCCGGTGTGGAGCCACGCCACCTCGACGCGCGACAACTGCCTCGGCCAGGAATGCCCGGACTACAAGGAATGCTTCGTCATGCAAGCGCGGCGCGAGGCGATGGCGGCCGACCTCGTCGTCGTCAATCACCATCTTTTCTTCGCCGACGTCATGCTCCGCGACGAGGGCATGGCCGAATTGCTGCCGGCCTGCAACACGGTCATCTTCGACGAAGCCCACCAGTTGCCGGAAGTGGCGACGCTGTTCTTCGGCGACACCGTATCGACCGCCCAAGTCGTCGATCTGGCCCGAGACACCCGCGCCGAAGCACTGACTACCGCCCGCGATTGCCTGGCCTTGCCCATTGCCTGCAAGAGCATCGAAAAAGCCGCCAAGGACTTGCGTCTGGCCGTCGGCCTCGACACTGGCCGCTTCTCCTACGGTCAACTGGAAGAAAAGCCCGAATTCGAAAACTCGCTGAAGGCGCTGGAAGACGAAGTCGCTGCCTTTGCCGCGCTGCTCGAAACCCAGGCTGAACGGGCCGAGGGGCTGGAAAAATGCTGGCAGCGCGCCACCGAACTGGTTCAGCGCATCGGCCAGTGGCGGAACCTGAAAGATCTCAGCTACGTGCGCTGGGCCGAGGCCTTCACGCATTCGCTGCAGCTCACGTCGACGCCGCTCAACGTGGCCGAAATTTTCCGCAAGCAGATGGGCGGCCATCCACGGGCGTGGATCTTCACCTCGGCCACCTTGGCGGTGCAGGGCAAATTCCACCATTACTGCGCCGAACTCGGCCTCGGTGACCCGGATTCCGCCTGCTGGCACAGCCCCTTCGATTACGACAATCAGGCCATCCTGTACGCGCCGCTCGGCATGCCCGATCCGAATGCCTGGAACTACACCGATGCCGTCGTCGACGCCGCCTGGCCGGCTGTCAAGGCAGCCAATGGCGGCGCCTTTTTCCTATGCACCAGCCTGCGCGCCATGCGCCGCACGCATGAACTGCTCAAGGCGAAGCTGGAAGAAGAAAATATCGACATGCCGCTGCTGGTGCAGGGTGAGGGCAGCAAGAACGACCTGTTGCAGCGCTTCCGGCATCACGGGAATTCGATATTGGTCGGCAGCCAGAGTTTTTGGGAGGGCGTCGATGTGCGTGGCGAGGCCCTGTCACTGGTCGTCATCGACAAGATTCCCTTCGCGCCGCCCGATGACCCGGTGCTCTCGGCGCGCATCGAGCAGATGAAGAAGGAAGGCCGCAACGCCTTCATGGAGTACCAGTTGCCGCGCGCAGTGATCAACGTCAAGCAGGGCGCTGGCCGCCTGATCCGCGACGAGACCGACAAGGGCGTGCTGATGATGTGCGATCCACGACTCATATCAAAGCCGTATGGTCGCCGCGTCTGGCAAAGTCTGCCTCCGATGAAACGGACCCGCGAACTGCAGGTCGTCCTCGACTTTTTCGCCAACCGGTAAACCGGATGAAAATCACTTTTGACCAAGTACGCGCCCGCCAGCCGCAGCTTTTTTCGGGGGTTGTCATCACCATTGAGCAAGCCATGATGCAGGGCATGGCCGGCATCATCACGGCCATCGAATCGGTCATCGCCATGCCGGCCTACCAAGCGCATGCGCTGGCTCAGGCACCAGAAATTGCACGCTTGCCGACCCCGGCGCGAGGTGTCTTCATGGGCTACGATTTTCACCTGACCGATAGTGGTCCCAAGCTCATCGAAATCAATACCAATGCGGGGGGCTGCCTGCTCAACGCCTACCTGTTGGCCGCGCAGGGTCGGGTGGAAGCGGGCGCGCGCATTCGAGATGAATTTGTCGCCATGTTTCATGAAGAGTGGCAACTGGCGCGAGGCAATCGCCCGTTGCGACGCATTGCGATTGTGGACGAAAATCCGGCTGAACAGTTTCTCGCACCTGAATTTGCGCTGTTCAAGGCGCTCTTCGAGCAGCACGGCATAGCTGCCGTGGTGGTTGATCCGGGTGAGTTAAGCAGCGATGGAAACCAGCTGTTTCACGATGGACTGCCGATTGACCTGATTTATAACCGCCTGACCGATTTTTCTCTCGATGCCACGGTCAACCGGGAAATTCGCGCAATTTTTGAAAAATCCGGTGTGGTGCTGACGCCGCATCCGCGGGCGCATGCGCTGTACGCCGACAAACGCAATCTGATGCTGCTGTCTGATGAGCTTGCATTGCAGGCGCTGGGTGTGGGCGAAACAACCCGCCAGACCTTGCTGTCCGGCATCCCAAAAACCGTCGCGGTGACACCGGAACATGCTGAGAAATTCTGGGCCGACCGCAAGCGCTGGTTCTTCAAGCCACCCGCCGGCTTCGGCAGCCGCGCCGCCTATCGCGGCGACAAGCTGACCAAGCGCGTCTTCGAGGAAATCCTGCACGGCGGCTACATCGCGCAGGAAATCGCACCGCCGTCCGAGCATCCCGTGGCGGTCAACGGGATTGAAACGATGATGAAGGCCGATGTTCGCTGTTACGTCTATAACGGCCGTATCCAATTGGTCGCCGCGCGCCTTTATCAGGGCCAGACCACCAATTTCCGGACCCCGGGTGGCGGTTTCGCCCCGGTGTTTGTTGCTTGAACGGTTAAAATCCGCCCATGAAAGTATTTGGTATTGCCGGCTATTCCGGCTCCGGCAAGACGACGCTGCTGGAAAAGCTCATCCCCCAACTGACGGCGCGCGGCCTCAAGGTGTCGGTCATCAAGCACGCCCACCATGGTTTCGACATCGACCGGCCAGGCAAGGATTCCTACCGCCACCGCGAAGCGGGTGCCACCGAGGTGCTGCTCTCCTGCGGCGACCGCTGGGCGCTCATGCACGAGCGGCGCGCCGAGCCGGAACCGACGCTCAACGAGCTGATCGGCCACCTGTCGCCCTGCGACCTCGTGCTGATCGAAGGTTTCAAGCAGGAACCGGTGCCCAAGCTCGAAGTCTACCGCCCGGAAAACGGCAAGCCGCCGCTCTACCCGGAGCGCGGTGACATCGTCGCCGTGGCGACCGACGCCGACATTGTGACCGATCTGCCCAAACTGCCGCTCAACGACTACGCGGCCATCGCCGATTTCGTGATGGCCCACCTGAATTTGCAGGAACGCCCATGCTGAGTTTTGAACAAGCCCTGGAAAAGCTGCTGGCCGCTGCCCAGCCCGTCGAGGAAACCCGCTCGCTGCCGCTGACGGCCGCGCTTGGCCGCGTGCTCGCCCAGTCCCAGCGCTCCACCGTCGCCGTGCCGCCGCTCGACAACTCGGCCATGGACGGTTACGCCGTGCGCGCCGCCGACATCACCGCCGCCGGCGTCTGCCTGCCGGTCAGCCAGCGCATACCGGCCGGTACGGTTGGTACGCCGCTGCAGCCCGGCACGGCTGCCCGCATCTTCACCGGCGCCCCGATCCCGGCCGGCGCCGACGCCGTGATCATGCAGGAGCGCTGCGAGCATGGCGAAAATGGCGTGGTCATCAACCACGTCCCGCACGATGGCGAAAACATCCGCCGGGCCGGCGAAGACATCGCGGTTGGCGCCGAAATCCTCAAGGCTGGCGTCAAGCTGCGCCCGCAGGAAATCGCCCTGGCTGCCGCGGCCGGACTGCCCGAATTGCCGGTCTATCGCCGCATCCGCGTCGGCGTCTTCTTCACCGGCGACGAACTCGTCCAGCCGGGCGAGCCGCTGCCGCCGGGCGCCATCTACAACTCCAACCGCTATGCACTGCGCGCCCTGCTCGAAGGCATGGGCTGCGAAGTCCGCGACCTCGGCGCCGTCGCCGATACGCTCGACGCCACCCGCGACGCCCTGCGCCGCGCCGCGGCCGACAACGATCTGGTCCTGACCAGCGGCGGCGTTTCGGTCGGCGAGGAAGACCACGTCAAGCCGGCTGTCGAAGCCGAAGGCAGCCTGAATATGTGGAAGATCGCCATCAAGCCCGGCAAGCCGCTGGCCTTCGGCGAAATCCGCAAACCGGAAGGCAAGGCCTGGTTCCTCGGCCTGCCGGGCAATCCAGTCGCCGCATTCGTCACCTTCCTGACCATGGTTCGCCCCTTCATCCTGCGTTTGCAGGGGGCGGCCAGTGTTTCGCCACGCGTCCTGAATCTGCCGTCTGCTTCGGTCTGGGGCAGGGCAGATGGCGCCCGCCTCGAATTTCTGCGCGCTTCGCTCAATGACCAAGGCGCCGTCGAACTGTACAAAAACCAGGGCTCGGCCGTCGTCACCTCGCTATGCTGGAGCGACGGCTTGGTCCTCAACCCACCAGGCAACACCATCGCCGTCGGCGACACCGTGCGCTTTGTATCCTTCGCGGAGCTGCTGTCGTGAGCGTCAGGATTCTCTACTTCGCCGGCCTCAAGGAAGCCCTCGGGCTGCCCGGCGAAACCATCGAATTGCCGGACGGCGTCGCCACCGTCGGCGGCTTGCGTGACTGGCTTGTCGCCCAGGGCCGCGACAAGCTGGCCACCGCCAAGAATCTGCGCTGCGCTGTCAATCAGGACATGGCCAAGCTTGATGCCACAATAAAGGACGGCGACGAAATCGCCTTCTTCCCGCCCGTTACTGGCGGCTGAAAAATAGAAAGAATAACAATGTCCATCCAATGGTTCCCCGGGCACATGACCCAGGCCCGCAAGAAAGCCGGCGAGACGCTGGCCGTGGCCGATGTCGTGGTCGAAGTGCTCGACGCCCGCCTGCCGCAGGCGAGCAGCAATCCGATGATCCACGAGCTGCGCGTCTTCCGTCAGCGCCCGTGCCTCAAGTTGCTCAATAAGGCCGATCTCGCCGACCCCGAAGCCACCAAGGCCTGGCTCGCCTTCTTTGACAAGCAGCCCGGCGTCAAGGCTGTCGCCATTTCGTGCAAAAAGGCCAGTGATGTGGCGCGCATTCCCGGCCTGGCCCAGAAGCTGGCACCACACCGCAACGACGCCGTCAAACCGCTGCGCCTGATGATCATGGGCATTCCCAACGTCGGCAAATCGACGCTGATGAACGCGCTGGTCAAGAAGAAGGTCGCCGCCGTCGGCGATCAACCGGCCGTCACCAAGAGCCAGCAACGCATCGATATCAGCAACCGCCTGACCCTCTACGACACCCCCGGCATGCTCTGGCCAAAGATCGACCACCCCATCGACGGCCTCATGCTCGCCGCCAGCCACGCCGTGGGCGTCAACGCCTATATCGACGAAGAAGTCGGCACCTGGCTCGCCACCTACCTGCTCGAGGCCTACCCCAAGCTGCTCATGGCGCGCTACGGCTTCGCCACCGATGGCATGGATGCCGTCGGCGTCATCGAAGCCATTGGCAAAAAGCGCGGCTGCGTCATCAAGGGGCGGGGAGGTGAAATCGATATGGAAAGAGCCGCAGCCATCCTGATCCTCGACTACCGCTCTGGAGCCCTCGGCCGCATCAGCCTGGAAACGCCAGCCCTCAGGGCTTCCCGGCAGGCTGAGCTGAAGGCAGCAGGGCGCCTTAACGAAAATCCAAACCTGGCGACGGACGAAGGAAATGATTGATATTTGACTTTCAGGTTTTCCGAAACGACTGGTATTGCAGCTTTCTGAAAGCTTTGTATATAATGCGCGCCCTGCCGGTCGCATGACTTGCAGCACCGTTCCTCGATAGCTCAGTTGGTAGAGCGCCGGACTGTTAATCCGTAGGTCCCTGGTTCGAGCCCAGGTCGGGGAGCCATAGAATTAAGTACTTAGCCCAGTTTTCCGACTGGGCTTTTTGCTTTTCTAGGCCACCGTAGCTGAATCGTAGCCAAGGAGCACGGGATTTAGTCGTGAGGCCGCTTCAGCCAGGTGTTCCGGTGCCAGATGCGCATAACGCTCGACCATCGCCCCGGTTCGCCATCCACCCAGTCGTTGTAACTCATGGGTCGGTGTTCCCGCCTGTCGCTGCCACGTTGCCCAGGTGTGCCTCAGATCATGCCAGCGGAAGCTATCGATCCCAGCGCGCAGCAAGGCTTTCCGCCAGGCACGAGTATTGGCCGATTCCAATGGCTTGCCCCGAAACGTAAAGACACGGCTTTCGTGCTTTTCCTTCTGCCGAACAAGGACCGCGTAAGCTGCCTCATTCAACGGAATGGAAATAGGTCGTCCGTTCTTCGACTGCCAGGCATGAATCCATGCATGGCGCTGTTCCAGGTTGATCTGTGACCATTCGAGTTGAAGGACGTTGCTTTGCCTCAGTCCGGTGGCCAGGGCGAATAAAACCACCTCGCGCTGGTGTTCCGGCAACTCAGCCAATAGACGCCCCGCCTGCTCTCGGGTCAGAGAACGTTCACGGCTTGCAGATTCTTTAAAGAGCCTTACCTTTGGCACCTTGTCGATCCATTCCCATTCATCCCTGGAACGGAGCAGGATGGAGCGCGTAAGTGCCAAATAACGGTTGGTCGTCGCCTTGGCTGCTTCCTTGAGCTTGGCCGCCCGGATGCTGTCGATCACATCCAGGGTGATCTCATCCAACATCAGCGCCCCGAGGTAAGTATCAAGCCAGATCAGCTTGCGCTTGTCCTCCTGGTGCGTGGCCTTCTCTGAAGTTTCCTCCAGCCAACGAACTACCGCTTCCTTCCAGGATCGCCGGGCTTTGACCCCCAAGCGATTCTGTTCCCACATCTGGGCTTTTAGCCGGTCGTGGAATTCCTGGGCTTGGATTTTGTCGTCAGTCCCAGTACTGCGTTGTACCTTTCGTCCGTCGATGATGATTTTGACCCACCAGCAGGACGAGTCTTGGCGTTTGAAGAGTGACATGTGATGTTCCTTTCATGCGCACCCTGCAACGCTCGCCGCCGGTATTGTGACCGGATATATTCCACCAGGTCAATTTCCAGGAAGACCCAACACTTCCCGATCTTGGCACCGGGTATCTCACCGGCTCGCGCTTTCTCTTGTAGCGTGACCGGATGAATCTTCAGGAAGGTGGCAGCCTGTTGCAGGGTGAGCGTGTTCATGGCCTTACTTCCAGGAGCAGGCCCAACCCGCTGGCTTATCGTCAGCAACCCAGACAAAGCCGACTGATCCGGTAGCCTGATGCAGGCTCGTCAACGCGAAGCCCACCACGTCGCCGCGTTCATCGACCGGCACCGTCAGGTATTCAATGGGCACATCGATACCGAGTGAGGCTCGAAAGCGCCGACCATTCAGTTCCCGCTGTTCGCCCCTAAATCCTTTGGCCAAGTATTTGCCGAGATACTTCACCAAGGCCAGTTGACGGTATTTGCTCTTGCCTTTGGGCGCGCTGACGTCAATATTGCCTTCACCCACTATCGCACGCCAACAGCCCCGCAGGAGATCAACATTCTGACGGCCACAGACCGCCAGATGCCAATGCCAGGCACCCCGTTCCTGTTGCTCGGCCACCGCGATATAGACCCACCCCGGCAGTTTGGCTTTTACCTGGCGAACGAACCTGGAGAGATCGCCACAGGCTTGATCGAAGTCGGTGACGTTGGCCCGGTAGGTTAGGGTCAGTAGGTGATTGGCCGAGACTGCCAGGATCAACTGCCGCAGGCGGGATTTCGCCCGGCGTGCTGCGCGGTCGTCATTCGCATCCCGTTTATCCGATGTACCACGCATGGCTTTGATCGGGGGTCTAGATGGGACGAAGGACCAGCCGATTTCACCTAAGCCGTTGCCGTAGTTGCGTAGCTTGATCCGATAGGTGGCTTCGTCGAGATGTGTCCTCTTTTCAAGTCTAGGGGCGGCTGCGCCGCCTCCCGCTTCCTCAACCGGCGTTCCGGGTTCAAGCACCGTGTTTCCTCCCTCGTTTGGCCGTGCGGTTGCCGCTGGCGCGGCAATCCGCGCGGCCAGCCCGAGGGAGGTCGATTTCTTCTTTGAGTCGTGCATAAATGCCTCCAAAAATCATAAGGAGGACGGCTGCCCTGGACCGTCCAAATAAATGGGCAGCCCGAACTATTAAGCACGACCTAGGGGTGAGACACGGACAGGGTTTCGACTAATCCGTGTCCTTGATGGCCCATGCAATCTTTTGAGGTGGCGCCAGGGAGCGATATCTCGCCTTGAAACGGCGCACTGTTTTGGCGAGACTCTCTGTGTCACATGCCTCGTTATCTGGACCATAGATACCAAGTTTCTGGCAGAAATCGGCAAAGCGCTCGAAGTCTTCCAGATAGGCATCGAGTAGCCCCATGCCATCAAGCAGGCTGAGAACAAGATATAACGGCTGAAGCGCTGTTCCCGTTTGAAATGCAGGCTTCTTGCGATGTTGCATCAGCCGGCGCACGAAGTTGTCTTCCCCGGCAATCGCTGCCTGGATCAGGCGCTCTTGGAAATACGGAATGTCGGCCAAGCATCGCTTGTCAATTTGGATGGCTTTCAGTAGCGACTCATCGTCACCAGCTTTGGCCTCGGCCACCAGTTGAAAAAGGGATTTGCGGTGTACCATGCACGCAAAATGGTTGAAGACGACGATCAGCGCAACCGTGATAAATAGGGCTTGGCGCGATACCGGTTTGGTTTCGTCATCGACGGTGATGCCTGGGATCGGCTCAGGGTGGCCCGTTGTCGCGGCTTCAATGGCGTCGTCGCTGTCATGGTCAAATACCTGATCAAGGGTTTTCCAGAGTTGATCAAGCCAATATTGAACGTCATTCAGCGTTTTTGCCTCTTGAAGCGGGGGAAGGTTCTCAAGCGGATTCCCGATAACGGGCAGTGCTGCCAGAGGTACGCGAAGGAAATTGTTGGGGTCTTCATAGGCATTTGCCCAGCCTTCAACATCGTAGAGGGCAATCCATTCTTTCAACTTTGGCGTGAGGCCATCCTGGTCGGCCTTCTCATTAAATAACGCAACCGTCTCGACGACGAGCGGCGTCATTTTGCGAAGGACCTTATCTATAAGCTGGCGAGGAATGGATAGTGATGGGAGCATAGAGCGGATATTTAATGCAGCCAACATGCTCTTTCCGCTATGTGCCTATTCTGTTGAAAAACTCGATGAGGTAGCCGATGTCGTTGGCCGAAAGTCTTGTGAGTGAAGAAATCGAGGTTTAAACAGAGTGAAATCGCGGGTTAAAGGTGTGTTTTCTCGTCCATTCA
>WBZX01000079.1_pt1 | contig 85663 bp, 64 predicted proteins | sample 5204211 | NCBI WGS metagenome assembly WBZX01 (sample SAMN12344362, study PRJNA552823) | activated sludge metagenome | biome: Activated sludge suspended growth; feature: Nitrification reactor; material: Wastewater; isolation source: activated sludge from nitrification reactor of wastewater... | reverse complement strand
CAGCAGCAGCGGCTCGTCGCCGACGTCCTCGGGGCTGTCGGTCAGCGGATCGACCCAGTGCGGCCCCTTGATGCGGCCGCCGTAGCCGCGCGTCAGGAACGCGGGCTTCTCGCCCATTAGGGTGAGCTCGCGCGCGATCAGCAGCGACAGCGGCGTCTTGCCCGTGCCGCCCGCCGTGAAGTTGCCCACGCACACCACCGGCAGCCGCGAGCGATAGGGCTGCCGTCTGCGCCAGCGCCGCTCCGCCGCCCAGCCGTAGACGGATGCGGCGGGAGAGAGCGCGCGCGCCCGCCAGCCGCCGTCCTTCGCGTACCACCAGCCGGGCTCGTCACGCACGTTCCACCGTCTCCTCGTGCTGCGCCGCGGGCAGCAGCTCCTCGAGCGCGGCCACCGTCCGATCCAGCGCGCCGGACAGCGTCGCCAGCCCGGCGCTGGCACCCGCCGCCATGCGCCGGGCCTCGGCCGGATCGCGATAGAGCCGGATCACCGTCGCCGCCAGCTCCTCCGCCGAGGCGACCTCGATCGCTCCCTTGTGGCGCAGCAGCGCCCGGTAGGCTTCGCGGAAGTTCTGCCAGTGCGGCCCGGTGATCGGCACGGCGCCGTGGCGCACCGCCTCGATCGGATTCTGCCCGCCCTTCTCGACGAGCGACCCGCCGATGAACGCCACCGGCGCCAGAGCAAAGAACGTGCCGAGCTCGCCGATGGTGTCGGCGACGTAGATGTCGGTGCGCGCGTCCGGCACCTGCCCTGCCGAGCGCTGCGCGATCGACAGTCCGAGCCCCTTGAGCTGCTCGGCGATCGCCGTCCCGCGCTCCGGATGCCGCGGCGCGATCACCGTTGAGAAACCCTCGATCTCGCGCGCGATGATGCGGTGCGCCTGCGCCACGATGGCCTCCTCGCCCTCGTGCGTGCTGGCCACCGTCAGCACCGGGCGGCCGCCCAGCGCCTTGCGCAGCCGGTCGAGCTCCAGCGGGTCCACCGGCGGCGGCGGCGCGTCGATCTTGAGGTTGCCGGCGTCCGTCACCCGCCGCCCGCCCAGCGCTACGAATCGCCGCGCCAGGATCTCGCTCTGCGCGAGGATGATCGCGAAGCGGCTGAACAGCGGCCGTGACAGCGACGGGTTGCGGCTCCAGCGCCGGAAGCTGCGGCTCGACATGCGCGCGTTGGCGAGCATCAGCGGCACGCCGCGCGCGTGCGTCTCGAGGATCAGGTTCGGCCAGATCTCGCTTTCCGTGAACAGCGCCACATCCGGCCGCCAGTGGTCGAGGAACTTCCTCGCGTAGGCCGGCACGTCGAGCGGCACGTACTGGTGCAGGCCCCGCGGGCCGAGCCGCCTGGCGACGATGGCCGCCGAGGTGACCGTGAGCGTCGTCAGCAGCACGTTGATGTCCGGCCGCCGCGCCATCAGAGCCTCGAGCACCGGCAGGATCGCGTTGGCCTCGCCGACGCTCGCCGCGTGCGCCCACACGAGCCGTCCCTCGGGCCGCGCCGCGCCCGCCTCGCCGAACCGCTCGCGCCGCCGCCGCGGATCCTCCTTGCCTTGCCGCTCGCGGATCTTGATCAGCAGCGGCCCGAGCGGACGCAACATGCCCGTCGCGCCCGAGTAGGTCGCGAGCAGCCGCCCCGCCGGCTCCGGCGGCCCATTCGGATCGGGCGGTGGCGGCGGTGTCGCGCGCGCCGCGTCCGCGCCGGCCAGCTCGTACGCCCTTGCCGTGACCGCGTTGAGCGCCGCCTCCAGCTCCCGCCGCTTCTCCTCGAGCACACGCTCGTCGGCGTCTCGCGGCACCAGGATCGGCGCCCCCGCCACCGCGCCCATGCGCGACCACGGCAGGTTGATCGTCATCCGGCTCCACGTCGGCAGCGAGCGGTAGCGTGACGTCGCCACCGCCACCGGCACGATCGGCCGCCCCGACATGCGCGCGATGGTGATGATCCCGAGCCCCGCCACCCGCGCCGGCCCCGGCGGCACGTCGGCCGTCATGGCCAGCGTCATGCCTTCCGTAAGGGCCCGCACCGACTGACGGAGCGCCTGCGCCCCGCCGCGGTCCCGCTGGCGGCTTCCCGCCCCGGCGCCGCGGATCAGTCCGATCCCGAACGTCTGCAGCGCTTCCCCGATCAGCTCCGCGTCGCCATGCTTGGCCACCATGGCGGAAAACGGGAAGCCGCCGCTGTAGAATGCCGGCAGCATCATGAACTGCCCGTGCCAGAAGGCCAGGATCGCGGGATTCTGCCTGTCGATGAAGCTGACCACGTCGGCCGGCTCGGCCACCACCTTGGACGTGCGCCGCACGTAGCCGATCAGGCGCCCGAGTCCCCGCCCGGTGAGCGCCGTCAACCGCGTCCTCTTGTCCGGCGGAAGAGCCATCGCCCTCGGCTTGCCCCGTCGTTTTCCCGCGTCCGCTGAGCGGCTTGCGGCCAAGCGCCCCGTTCCATGGCCGGGCACGGCACCCGAACCGCTGCCGCACGTTACCGCGCGCGAACGGTGTCATCCAGGGTTTCGCGATCAGCCGCGATTTCAGAGACTTGAGACGGCCGGAGGATTTCGGCTGGGGAACGAGGAAGCCTCTTGCGGCTGGTTCCTATAGCGAATATCAAGCGAAAGCAAACGCAGAACGCGAGGAGCGCTCGAAGGGTCGGCCCGGGAACGACAAGCTGTCCGGTGCGTACCGCTCGCAGCTCGATCGGGACCGATGGCGGGGATAGCGAAACGAGCCAAGCGTGCCGTCCGGCGCGTGACCGGGGCCATCCGCCACGGCATTGTCGACCGTTCGCCGCCGTGGCTCCGCCGCAGCCTCGGCCCCACCGCCACCTATCTCGACATGCTGCTGGTCGATCACGGCGTCCTGCGCCTGATCTACCTCAACAAGCACCGCCTGTCGAAGAACGCCTGGCGCGCCGCCCAGCCCGCCCCGCACCAGATCCGCCGCATCGCCAGCAAGGGTGTCCGCACCATCGTCAACCTGCGCGGCGCGCGTCTCTGCGGCAGCTACTTCCTCGAGCGCAAGTTGTGCGACGAGCTGGGCATCCGCCTCGTCGACTACACCATCCGCTCCCGCGCCGCGCCGTCGCTGGCCGAGCTCCGCGGCGCCCGCGAGATCCTGCGCTCGGTCGAGTACCCGATCCTCCTCCACTGCAAGTCAGGCGCCGACCGCGCCGGCCTCATGAGCGCCCTCTACCGCCACGAGGTCGAGGGCGTCCCGATCAGCGAGGCGCGCAGCGAGCTCGCCTTCCGCTACGGCCACATCCGCCAGGCCGACACCGGCATCCTCGACGCCTTCTTCGAGCGCTACCTGAAGGACAACGCCCGGCGCCCGATGCCGTTCTGGCAGTGGGTCGATGAGGTCTACGACCCCGACGAGCTCAAGCGCTCCTTCCACGCCTCCGGCTGGGCCAACCGCCTCGTCAACGGCATCTTGAAGCGCGAGTAGGATCTCCCTCTCCCCATCGCCCCGCACTCGCGATGGGGAGACGGCGGGAGAGGGACAAATGCTTGCGCCATCGCGAGATGACGCAACGCGATGGAAGGTGAAGCCGTCCTGCCGCGGCTCCATGCCAATACGCGCAGAATCGACCTGCCTGACCCTGATCTGCCGTGAGCAGGTGCAGCATGGGGTGGACGTTCCAACGCGCGGGATCGAGCGCGGAAGCCGCCGACGCGGGTGACGCCGCCGATCCACTCGCCGGCATCCAGAGCCGTTTCGCCTCTGATCCACGCTGTTCCAACTTTCAGAGTTGGACAGCCAAGGTACCGACAGTGCGCGAAGGATGGCGCCACACACGAATGCCGCGGCAAGTAAAGATCCATCAACCCAGTTCGCTTATCATTCCCTGAGAGGCAGCATTCGGGAGAGTCGTTCCATGAGCACGCGGCTATTTGCTGGTGGAGTTATGATCATGGCGACCATCGGCGCAATCGGCGGCGGCTTCAATCTCGGTCAATTGACCCAAAAGTCGTTCGATTTCGCCTCTGCGACAGAGGAAAGCCGTCAAGCTTTTCTCAAAGGTGAAGCAGACACGATAGGCCGCTCTCTGCGGCGCAGCTTGATCAGCCCGTCTGGCGTTGGCCCCACGCTTCATCTGGACAATGTCGAGGTGGACGCCAGCGTGCCGGAAATTTTGTACGTCATCAATGTCGTTGGAGCCGCCAGAGTCAGCGATCAGTTTGATGCAATTGAACACCAGATGCTTTCGATGTCATGTCCAAAGTATCTCAATACCGCTCTTGGGAAGAATAGTGTCAGGATTGTACTTTCCTTCATGCAGAAATCCGGCGAATTGGAGCGTATCGTCATATCCGAAAAATCGTGCCGGAAGTTTGCCTGAGCATTAGACTTACCAGCGCGTTCCGGCAGAAAAAAATGCTGGGTTACGCGCGTTCACGTTTGGAGTAAGTCCGAGAACGGAGCCCGCGCTAACCCAACCGCCAGACTTCACGCTACGGGTTGCTCGTTTTTGCCACGCACCATCCGAAACGATGCGATAGGCCGTTTCTGGCCCATGACGACGACGCTCGTTCCGCGCTCCTTATGGACGGTATCGAAGGTAGCTCGTCCGTCCAGCGGATCAATGCGGTGAATTGAGCCGCACCCCTCATCCACGGATATCTCCCGGGCACCTCCATGACCGTCCGAGGCAGGCGCCGACCCTCTCCGGCGTGGCCGCCAGAGGCACCCCTCACGCCGCCGCGCTCGTCTCCCCTTGCAGCGACTGGCTGCGCACGAGCCGCGCGTAGGCGCCGTCGCGCGCCAGCAGCTCCGCGTGCGTCCCCACCTCGACGATCTCGCCGCCGTCCATCACGCACAGCAGATCGGCGTTCTGCACCGTCGACAGCCGGTGCGCGATGACCAGCGTCGTGCGGTTCCGGGTGAACCTCGCCAGCGCCTCCTGCACCAGCAGCTCCGATTCGGTGTCGAGCGCGCTGGTCGCCTCGTCGAGCAGCAGGATCGGCGCGTCCTTCAGGATGGCGCGGGCGAGCGCGAGCCGCTGGCGCTGGCCGCCCGACAGCCGCGAGCCGCGGTCGCCGATCTCGGTCGCGTATCCCTGCGGCATCGCCATGATGAACTCGTGCGCCGCCGCCGCCTTGGCCGCCTCGATCACCTCCGCCTCGCTGGCCTCGAGCCGTCCGAGCCGGATGTTGTTGGCCACCGTGTCGTCGAACAGCGTCACGTCCTGGCTGACGATGGCGATGGCGCCGCGCACCGACGCAACGCTCACGTCGCGCAGGTCCTGTCCGTCGACCGTGATCCGGCCGTGCGTGACGTCGTAGAGCCGCGGCACGAGGTTCATGACCGTCGACTTGCCGCCGCCCGACCGCCCGACCAGCGCCACCGTCTTCCCCCCCGGCACCTCGAGCGTGAAGCTTCTCACCGCCGGCAGATCGGGACTCGTCTCGTAGCCGAACGACACGTCCTCGAAACGGATCGTCCCCTGCTTGACGGCCAGCGCCGGCGCGCCGTCCTTGTCCGCGATGCGCGGCTTCTCGTCGAGGATCTCGTAGATGCTCTCGGCCGCCGCCAGGCTCTCCTGCACGCGCGCCACGAGGTTGCCGAGACCGCGGATCGGCTGCGACGCCATCAGCAGCGCCGTCACGAACCCCATGAAGTCGCCGACCGTCGCCACCCCGCGCGAGATCCTGAGGTAGGCGAAGGCGATCACGCCCGCCACCGCGAGCCCGGCCAGCGCCTCCAGCAGCGGATCGATCCGCGCCCGGTTGCGCACCGCCTTGAGCTTGAGATTGTAGAGGTGCTCGAGGCTCTGCCCGACCTTCTCGGCCGTGTAGCGCTCGAGCCGGAACGTCTGGATCAGCCGCGCCCCGGCGAGCTTCTCCGTCAGCAGCGACGTCATCCCGCCGAGCCCGCTCTGCGTCTGCTTGGCGACGCGCCGGAGCTTCTGCGAAAGCAGCATCACCGGCCACGCCGCGATCGGGAACACGCACAGCACGATCAGCGACATCATCGGATCGAGCCACACCATCGACGCGACCAGCGCCACCACCATCAGCGTGTCGCGCACGGCCGTGTTGAGCGCCGCCGTCAGCGCCGCCTGCACGAACGCCACGTCGTTGGTCATCTTCGACATCAGCCGGCCCGGCGTGTCGCGGCTGATGCGCGCCAGGTCGGCCGCGACGAGATGCTCGAACTCGGCCTTCTGGATGTCCGTCGTCAGGCGCAGCACGATGCGGCTGGTCTGCACCGTCTGCAGGTAGAGCAGCAGGCTTCGCGCCGCCGTCACGCCGATGATCGCGCCCAGGATGGGCAGCAGCGCCGCGTGATCGTTCTTGAGCAGCGTGTCGAACGAGCTCTTGATGATCACCGGATAGGCGCCCGTCGCCGCCGCCAGCAGCGCCGTCAGCCCCAGCGCCACGACCAGCTCGCGCCAGCGCGGCCACACCCAGTCGGCTAGAAACCGCCGGATGAGCGTGACCGACTTCTCGTCGAACAGCGGACGCCGTCGCGAGCCCTCCGGACCCGGCGGGCGTCCCTCCTGATCGATGATGTCGGCGTTGTCGGTCCGGCTCATGTCGTCCTGATTGCTGTCACGCGGGGCAGCGGGAGCATACCGGCGGGCTCACGCCGCAAGCCTGATGGCGCGGATCATTCGCCATCCTTGTACTTATGAACCGGATCGGGGTCGAGGAGCCGGTGCATGTGGACGATGAAATACCGCATCTGCGCATTGTCGACGGTCCGCTGCGCCGCCGCCTTCCAGGCCATGTGCGCCTCGGCGTAGCTCGGGAAGATTCCCACCACATCGAGCGCGGACGGATCGCGGAACTCGTGCGCGTCGAGCCGCTTCAGCTCACCCCCGAAAACGAGGTGGAGGAGCTGGCGTTGGGCTTCGGGCTCTGCGCTCATGGTCGTCCCTCCTGCCGTACGGATCGGCCTCGCCTTGTCCTGCCCCAATGCGCCGCGTGGGGCAAGCACCACTCTCGGTGCCGGCGGCGCGTCCGCGCCACACCATCCGCCTCGTGGAAACAATTATTCCGTGCTTTCGCCGAACCCGCATTTCCGCGCCTGGGGCACCGCCGGCACAGCCGCCAACCGCAAATTAACGATGACTTTTAAGCCGATCGGAAGCTGGAGCTGCCATGATGCTCCTCACGGCCGCCCAGAACGGCCGCCAGAGGTCGACAGGTCCACGCGTGGCCGGTGCCGCAAGGCGCCGGCTACGTCGTTTCCGGGCTGCCCTATCCCGCGAGCCCCGCCAGCGACGACAGCGCCATGTCCGCGACCAGGCCAAAAAAGATCGCCGCCCCCACGTCCCGGTTCGAGCGGAAGCGCCGTAAGCAGTTCGAGGCGTCCGACGTATCGAGCGTCGTCACCTGCCACGCCATCTGCAGCGCCACGAACGCGATCGTGCAGTAGAACACCAGGTGCGCGCCGGCCAGGAAGCCCGCGATCGTCCACAGCACCAGCGCCCCGGCATAGAGCCCGCCCACCCAGTTCGCCGTCGCCTCGCCGAAGCGCAGCGCCGTCGACTTGAGCCCCAGCAGCAGGTCATCCTCCTTGTCCTGGTGCGCGTAGATGGTGTCGTAGCCGATCGTCCACATCACCGATCCGGCGTAGAGCGCCAGCGGCGCCATCCCGAGCGAGCCTTTCGCCGCCGTCCAGCCGAGCAGCGCCCCCCAGTTGAAGGCGAGCCCCAGCACCAGCTGTGGCCAGTACGTGAGCCGCTTTGTGAAGGGATAGAGCACCACCACGACCAGCGATGCGATGCCGAGCTGGATCGTGAACCAGTTGAATTGCAGCAGCACCGCCAGCCCGATGAAGCCGAGCACCACCACGAACGCCAGCGCCTCGGCCGGCGACACCTGCCCCGACGGAAGCGGCCGTGACGCCGTCCGCGCCACGCGGGCATCGATGTCGCGGTCGACGTAATCGTTGTACGCGCAGCCGGCGCCGCGCATGACCAGCGCGCCGATCGCGAACAGAACCAGATAGTGCAGCGTCGGATAGGGCTTGAGCAGCGACACCTCGGCCAGCGCCAGCGACCACCAGCATGGGAACATGAGAAGCCACGTACCGATCGGCCGGTCGATGCGCATCAGGCGCAGGTACGGTCGCCACGGCGCCGGCGCGTAGAGATCCACCCAGTTGCGCGGGCTGGCATCGGGCACGCGCTCGATCAGGTCGGAGCCGTTGTCGCTCGCAGGTACGCTCATGCTTCCGTCTGGTCTGCCATGGGCGTCGCCGCCCCTTTTCGGCGGACACTAGTCCCTGCCCGCCGATGGCGCAACGTGGCCCGGAGACACGTCGCCTCTCCCCTCGGGGAGAGGCCGGCATGTCCGCTTCAGCGGATGTGCCGGGTGAGGCGGCCTTTGGCCTGTGACGAACAGCGGAAGGCCTCGCGATCACCTCGGGATGGGCATTGGTCCGGGCTCGGGTTTCGGCTAAGAGGTCGCCCATGCCCGTCCACGATTTCACATCCCAGCGCCTCTTCCTCGACGCCCCGCTCGCCCCAGGCGCCGACATCGCCTGCGGCCACGACCAGAGCCACTATCTGCAGAACGTCCTGCGCCTGCAGAACGGCGATTCCATTCTCGTCTTCAACGGTCAGGATGGCGAGTGGCGGGCCGAGGTGGCGGGCGCCGGCAAGCGCTCCTGCCGCCTCGTCGTGGTCGGCCAGACGCGCGCCCAGGAGAACGGCCCCGACATCGATTGGCTGTTCGCGCCCTTGAAGCGCGCCCGCCTCGACTACATGGTCCAGAAGGCGATCGAGATGGGCGTCGCCCGGCTCTCTCCCGTCGAGACGCGCCACACCATCGCCGATCGCGTCAATCTGGACCGCATGCGCGCCAACGCCATCGAGGCGGCCGAGCAGTGCGGCATCCTCCGCCTGCCCGCCATCGACCCTCTCCGCCCGCTCGGCAAGGTCCTCGACGCCTGGCCCGCCGGCCGCCCGCTCGTATTCTGCGACGAGGCCGCCCCCATTGCCGATCCGGTCGCGGCGCTCTCCCGCATACCGCCTGGCCCCGTCTCGGTGCTGATCGGGCCGGAAGGCGGCTTCGCCCGGGAGGAGCGCGAGCGCATCCGTGCCCTGCCGTCTGCCATCGCCCTGTCGCTCGGGCCGCGCATCATGCGCGCCGACACCGCCGCCATCGCCGCGCTGACCCTGGTCAACGCCGTGCTCGGCGACTGGCGCCCGCTCCCGTGACGTCCGGTAACGTCCCCATTCCCCGGCTGAGCACCGACACCGGCCGTTGCCAAGTCCCTGTCTGTTCGCTCGGGTGACGAGCCCAACCTCGACGTCGGACGCGATTTCAGAGGGTTGCGGCTATCAGAGGATTTCAGCCGGGGAATAAGGAACGTCCCGAAGGGGTGATCCGAATTCCCAAGTTGCCGGTAACCCTTGTACCCGGCGCCCGTGAGGCCCATAACTCCCCCGCCGCGACCCGTCCCGAGCCGCGACGCCCCGCCACCACTGAAGGCTCACCTACGCATGTCGACACGCCAGGATGGAGCGCCGAGCGAGCCGGTGCGCTCCCGGGACGATCTCATCGCCTGGATCGCCGAGGGCTCGAAGCCGAAGGACCGCTGGCGCATCGGCACCGAGCACGAGAAGTTCGTCTTCCGCACCGAGACGCTGGGGCCGATCCCCTACGGCGGCGACTCGGGCATCCGCGCGCTCATGGAGCAGCTCGCGGCCCGCTATGGCTGGGAGCCGATTACCGAGCGCGGCAACATCATCGCCCTGAAGCGCCCCGACGGCGAGCCGATCGCCACCGTCAGCCTCGAGCCGGGCGGACAGTTCGAGCTCTCCGGCGCCCCTCTCGAGACCCTGCACCAGACCGCCGCCGAGACGCAGGAGCACCTGAATGAGGTGCTCGACATCGGCGAGGATCTCGGCATCGGCTTCCTCGGCGTCGGCTTCTCGCCCAAGTGGACGCTGGCCGAGACGCCGCAGATGCCCAAGGAGCGATACAAGGTCATGACCCGCTACATGCCGCAGGTCGGCAGGCGCGGTCTCGACATGATGTACCGCACGGCGACCATCCAGGTGAACCTCGACTTCGCGGACGAGGCCGACATGGTCAGGAAGCTCCGCGTCAGCCTCGCCCTGCAGCCCATCGCGACCGCGCTTTTCGCCGCCTCGCCCTTCACCGAGGGCAAGCCCAACGGCTTCAAGTCGCTGCGCAGCGAGGTCTGGCGCGACACCGACCCCAACCGCACCGGCCTCCTGCCGTTCGTCTTCGAGGACGGCATGGGCTTCGAGCGCTACGTCGACTACGCGCTCGGCGTGCCGATGTACTTCGTCTACCGCGGCGGCCAGTACATCGACGTCGCCGGCGCCTCGTTCCGCGACTTCATGGCCGGCAAGCTGCCGCAGCTCCCCGGCGAGCTGCCGACCATCGACGACTGGTCGGACCACCTCACGACGCTGTTCCCCGAGGTGCGCATGAAGCGCTTCCTCGAGATGCGCGGCGCCGACGGCGGCCGCTGGCACAAGATCTGCGCCCTCTCCGCCTTCTGGGTCGGCCTGCTCTATGACGACACCGCCCTCGGCGCCGCCTGGGACCTCGTCAAGACCTGGACCGCCGAGGAGCGCCAGCAGCTCCGCAACGACGTGCCGCGCCTCGCGCTGGAAGCTCCCTTCCGCGACCGCACCGCCCACGACATCGCCCGCGAGGCCGTCCGCATCTCGCACATGGGCCTGCGCAACCGCCGCCGCATCAACGTCCTCTCGCAGGACGAATCCATCTATCTCGCGCCGCTGGAGCAGGTCGTCGCCAGTGGCCGCACCGTCGCCGACGAGCTCCTGGCCCGCTATCACGGCCCTTGGGCTGGCTGCGTCGACCACGTCTTCGAGGAGTTCGCGTTCTAAGCACTTTCCTCCCCCTCGAAGGGGGAGGACGCCGCGCCATGAGTTGGCGTGCGGCTCTCACGACGAACGGCCCCGCACACTCGACACCGCGCGCCAACTCATCCTCGGCGCGGCCAGGTGGGGGCGTCCGCCACGACCGCTTGCTGTACTCGGCCATCACCCCCACCCTGGAACGCCATCGGGCTTAGCCCGGCCACGGCGATTCTCGCGAGCGCACCCAGGCCGGGCTAAACCCGTGGCGTTCCTACCCTCCCCCTTCGAGGGGGAGGGAAACGACGCGCCCTGGCATACCACGCCTCCTCCTGCTACCTTCGTCGCATGCCCCGAGGAGCGCGACGATGCAGGCCGACAAGACGATAACGACAGCCGCCACCCCATTCGGCCCCTGGAATCCGGGTCTCGAATCCACGCTGCCGCGCGAATACCTGCCGCTCGCCACCATCTTCCGCCCCGAGAACACGACCACCCCCGTCGCCTCCGCCTTGGAGCTCGCCGACTTCACCGGCCTGAAGCGCGAGGAGCTGTCCGCGCTCCGCCCCGAGCGCCTCGTGCTGCACGAGGTGCTCATCCGCGTCATGGCCGACATCTCCGTCCCCGACGGCAACAAGTACGAGGACCTCGGCATCAACTTCCGCCACATCACGCGGACGATCATGTCGAAGTACGTCGCCCCGCGCATGGGCGAGCTGACCACCGCCTTCAACGGCATGCTCATGGACGCGCGGACGCTTCTCGAAGCCGAACTGACGGCCTCGCTCTTCCCGCCGCCGCGCCCCGCCACTCCGCCCACGCCCGAGCGCCGCGGCCTCCTCGGCTGGCTGACGGGCAAGACCACGCCACCTTCCCCCACCTCACGCGAGCCAAGCGAATCCGTCGAGGCCCGCGACTACCGTCTGATCCAGGACTGGAAGACGCGCGCCGCCTCCGCCCCGGACGACCTCACCCGCGCCATCCTCGACGCGCTCGCCCGTGTCACCTCGGCCATCTACGCTCGCCGCGGCCGCATCCTCGGCTCCAAGGACACCATCGAAGCCCTCGCCCTCACTCTCGTCGGCAACGCCTGCGGCAGCGTACGGCTCGGCCGCCTCATCGAGCCCTGGTTCGCCGACGCCGTCATCCGCGAAGGCTTCCGCCGGCTGCCCGCGCAGAAGGAGCCCATCGTCATCAACGTCAAGGGCGCCTCGGCCTCGGGCAAGAGCACCATGCGCCCACTGCAGAAGCGACTGACCGAGACCCTCGGCGTCCGCTGGGACGAGTTCGCCCTCATCAGCCCGGACATCTGGCGCAAGTACCTGCTCGACTACGATTCACTCGGCGAGGCCCGCCGCTATGCCGGCACGCTCACCGGCCACGAGGTCCAGATCATCGACAAGAAGCTCGACCGCTACATGGCGGCGAAGGGCGAGAAGGGACAGATGTCCCACCTCCTCATCGACCGCTTCCGCTTCGACAGCTTCTCCCAGCTCGACCCCGAGCAGGAGGACGGCAGCCGCCTCCTCACCCGCTTCGGCGACCTCGTCTACATGTACTTCATGATCACGCCGCCCGAGGCGACCGTCGAGCGCGCCTGGAAGCGCGGCGAGAAGTTCGGCCGCTACAAGGCCGTCGACGACCTCCTCGACCACAACGTCGAGGCCTTCAACGGCATGCCGCGCCTGTTCTTCACCTGGGCCATGCGCAACGACAAGAAGGTCCACTACGAGTTTCTCGACAACTCCGTGCCGGAAGGCACGACGCCGCGCACCGTCGCCTTCGGCTGGAACGGCGACATGGTCATCCTCGACGTCAAGGCCATGATCGACATCGAGCGCTTCGCCAAAATCAATATCGCCGCGCGCTCGCCGGGCGAGGTCTACGCCGGCGGCGAGGCTGTCGCCCCGGAGGCCAACACGCACTTCCTCGCCCAGTGCGCCCGCACGCTGCCGGCCATCGACTTCGCCGATTTCGAGACCGGCCGCATCTACGCCCGCCTGGAGAAGGGCGCCCTCGTCTGGACCGACCCCGAGCCGCTCGCTCGCGCCATGTCCAGCCCCGACGTCCGTGCCGGCCTGACCGCGATCGCCCCGGACATCGCCACCTTCACCCCGCCGCCCGGCCCAGCCCGCACCCTCCCCCGCGACACCCACACCCTCGGCGCCTGGGGCACGAGATCCTCCCTCTCCCCGCCTGCGGGGAGAGGGTCGGAGCTTGCCCCGGACCCTGGCACGGAGTGCCGGGAAGCGATCCGGGGGTGAGGGGCGGCTCCGAGTCGCCTCCCCAAAAGAGCAGGGCCGGAAGGATCGCTCCCTCCGGCCCCGCGTCAGATCGAGCTCGCCCGGTGGATCAGGATGCCTTCGGGAAGCGCTGCTCGCTCGCCTCCATGACGTCCTCGTAGGTCCTGAGCCCCGTCGTCGGCGCCGACACCAGCACCGCCATGTTGCCCGGCTTGTGCTCGTTGCGCAGCATGCGCATGTGGGCCTTCGGGATCTGCTTCCACGAGAAGACCTCCGACATGCACGGGTCGATGCGCCGCTCGACGACCAGCTTGTTGGCCTGCGCCGCCTGCATCAGGTTGGCGAAGTGCGAGCCCTGCACGCGCTTCTGGTGCATCCACAGGTACCGCGCGTCCATGGTCAGGTTGTAGCCGGTCGTGCCGGCGCAGATCACCACCATGCCGCCGCGCTTGACCACGTTCACCGACACCGGGATCGTCGCCTCGCCCGGATGCTCGAACACGCAGTCGACGTTGACGCCCTTGCCGGTGATGTCCCAGATCGCCTTGCCGAACTTGCGCATCTCCTTCATCCAGTCGTTGAACTCGGGAGTGTTGACCTTCGGCAGCTGGCCCCAGCACTTGAAGTTCTTGCGGTTGATCACGCCCTTGGCGCCGAGCTGCATGACGAAGTCGCGCTTGTCCTCCTCGGACACGACGCCGACGGCGTTGGCGCCCGACGTCGCGCAGAGCTGCACCGCGAACGAGCCCAGGCCTCCGGAGGCGCCCCAGACCAGCACGTTGTGGCCCGGCCGCAGCACGTGCGGACGGTGGCCGAACAGCATGCGGTAGGCCGTCGCGAGGGTGAGCGTGTAGCAGGCGCTCTCCTCCCAGGTCAGGTGCTTCGGCCGCTCCAGGCACTGGCGGTCCTGCACGCGCGCGAACTGGGCGAACGAGCCGTCCGGCGTCTCGTAGCCCCAGATGCGCTGCGACGGCGAGAACATCGGATCGCCGCCGTTGCACTCCTCGTCGTCGCCGTCGTCCTGGTTGCAGTGGATGACGACCTCGTCGCCGACCTTCCACCGCTTCACCTTCGAGCCGACCTTCCACACGATGCCCGAGGCATCGGAGCCAGCGACGTGATAGGGGTTCTTATGGACGTCACGAATGGGCGATATGGGAGTGCCGAGCGCGGCCCAGACGCCGTTGTAGTTGACGCCGGCCGCCATGACGAGAACGAGCACCTCGTGGCTGTCCAGCTCCCAGGTCGGCACCACCTCGACCTGCATGGCCGTCTCGGGCTCGCCGTGGCGCTCCTCGCGGATCGTCCACGCGTACATGTTCTTCGGCACGTGGCCGAGGGGCGGGATCTCGCCGACCTCATAGAGGTCCTTCAGAGGCGCTCCGGACGAAGCCGGGGCGGTCTCGGTCTTCTTCACGGCACTTTGGCTCGTCATGGTTGTTCGTCTCCAACGGGCGTCGAGGCCCCACACTCGCGGAAAGTCGCAGCGGCAATCGTAAAAGCGTGTCTGCGGGGCTCCTTCAAGCATTTTTTTGCGTTGCAATAAAGCCCGTCTTGCGGAGCACGCCGTTTTCTAAACCCGTCCTTAAGACCTGCGACACCATAGTGTGCGACACCCCGCATCGCATTCCCGATGCAACGCCGCAGGCGGAGGAATGTTCCATGCTCGAGATCATCGATCAGATCCTGATGGCGGACGCTTACACGTGGTCGCTCTCCGTCGTGCTCATGCTGTGCGCCGCCACCATGGTGCTGGCCATGTCGGAGTCGATGGCGTTGACTGTGCTCTACGCCCCGGTCCTTCTCGCCGGCGCCCTGACGAGCGCCTGGGGTTTCAACACCTTGGGCCTGCTGTCTGCGTTCAACCAGGACATCGCCGTCATCATCGCCACCTCGGCCGGCATGGTGGTGACCCTGCTGCCCCTGCTTGGGCTGACCCGATTGACCGGTGTGGTGCATGATTTTCTGATCCGCGCCCCCCGTCACGAGATCATCGTCCCGCGCCCCTCGAACATGAAGAAGGGCATCCCCGAGGACCGCCTCGCCTAGGGAAAAGACCGTCGGAATCGTCGCCGGCCAACCCCAACCCGTCCCGCCGGAGCGGAAAACGCTGCCGGCGGCACATCCCTGTTCGACTTTCGGACGACCCGGCTTCCCCGGCCGGCGCGCCTCTTTGCAAGCGCCGCGCCCTGAGGCTATTTTGCGCCGCACCCGCGCCGGTTTCGCGCCGGGACTAAGCGCCGAGCACGGGAGCCGAGGGCGATCATGACGAAGGACAAGGGCGGTAGAGACGGCAAGCCCGTCGCGGAACGCGACAAACCCTGGCTGTTCCGCACCTATGCCGGCCATTCCACGGCGGCGAAATCCAACGAGCTCTACAAGAAGAACCTGTCCAAGGGCCAGACCGGCCTTTCCATTGCCTTCGACCTGCCGACCCAGACCGGCTACGACAGCGACCACGAGCTCGCGCGCGGCGAGGTCGGCAAGGTCGGTGTCCCCTGCTCCCACCTCGGCGACATGCGTACTCTGCTCGACGGCATCCCGCTCGACCAGATGAACACCTCGATGACCATCAACGCCACGGCGGCCTGGCTGCTGGCGCTCTACGTCGCCTTCGCCGACGAGCAGGGCGCCTCCCGTGGCAAGCTCACCGGCACCATCCAGAACGACATCATCAAGGAGTATCTCTCGCGCGGCACCTACGTGTTCCCGCCCGAGCCCTCGCTCCGCCTGATCAAGGACACCATCGTCTTCTCGACGCGCGAGGTTCCGAAGTGGAACCCGACCAACGTCTGCTCCTACCACCTGCAGGAGGCCGGCGCGACGCCGGTGCAGGAGCTTTCGTTCGCGCTCGCCACGGCGCTCGCCGTGCTCGACACGGTGAAGAAATCCGGCGAGGTCCGCCCGGAGGAGTTCGGCAACGTCGTCGGCCGCGTCTCGTTCTTCGTCAACGCCGGCCTCAAGTTCGTGACCGAGGTCAGCAAGATGCGGGCCTTTACCGAGCTCTGGGACGAGATCACCCGCGAGCGCTACGGCGTCACCGACCCCAAGCATCGCCTCTTCCGCTATGGCGTGCAGGTCAACTCGCTTGGGCTCACCGAGCAGCAGCCCGAGAACAACCCCTACCGCATCCTCATCGCGGCCCTCGGCGTCACGCTGTCGAAGAAGGCCCGCGCCCGCGCCCTCCAGCTCCCGGCCTGGAACGAGGCGCTCGGCCTGCCGCGCCCGTGGGACCAGCAGTGGTCGCTCCGGATGCAGCAGATCCTCGCCTACGAGACGGATCTCCTCGAGTTCGGCGACATCTTCGACGGCTCGACCGAGATCGCCCGCAAGGTCGCCGAGCTGAAGGAGCAGGCCCGCACCGAGCTGAAGGCCATCGAGGCCATGGGCGGCGCCGTTGCGGCGATCGACTACATGAAGCACGCCCTGGTCGAGAGCAACACCGAGCGCCTCCGCCAGATCGAGACCGGCGCCCAGGTCGTCGTCGGCGTCAACCGCTGGGCCGAGACCGAGCCCTCCCCGCTATCGGCTGGCGAGGGGAACATCCAGGTCATCGACCCGGCCGTCGAGGCCGAGCAGGTCGAGCGCCTGAAAGCCTGGCGCGCCCAGCGCGACGCCAAGGCGGTCAAGGCGGCGCTCGCCGACCTCGAGCGGGCGGCCAAGGAAGGCCGCAACGTCATGGAGCCCTCCATCGCCTGCGCCAAGGCCGGCGTCACCACCGGCGAGTGGGGCGGCCTGCTGCGCCAGATCTTCGGCGAGTACCGCGCCCCGACCGGCGTCGCCAAGGCCGCCGCCGAGACCGGCGGCAAGGGCCTCGAGACCGTGCGCGCCGCCGTCGATGCCGCGTCCGCCAGGCTCGGCCGGCGCATCAAGTTCCTGGTCGGCAAGCCCGGCCTCGACGGCCATTCCAACGGCGCCGAGCAGATCGCCGTCCGCGCCCGGGATTGCGGCATGGAGGTCGTCTACGAGGGCATCCGCCTGACGCCCGCGCAGATCGTCCGCGCCGCCGTCGACGAGAGCGTCCACGTTGTCGGCCTCTCCATCCTCTCCGGCAGCCATGTGCCGCTGGTCAAGGAGGTCATGGAGCGGATGCGCAAGGAAGGCGCCACCGACATTCCCGTTGTCGTCGGCGGCATCATTCCACCCGACGACGAGGTCAAGCTGAAGTCGTTCGGCGTCGCCGCAGTCTACACCCCGAAGAACTTCCAGTTGAACGACATCATGGCCGAGATCGTCACCCTCGTGGACCCCGCGCCCAAGGCGGCGTGACAAATTTCCCTCTCCCCGTTCTTACGGGAAGAGGGTCAGGGTGAGGGGCAGAAACAAGGGATTCGTGACAGGCAGCCAAGGTCCACGAGCTGCAGCGGCTGCTTCCGGCCCTCACCCAGCTCGAGTGCAGGCCGTTGGGGGCGGAAGCTTTGCCACCGACCGAGAGAAGGCGCAGATGCAGGACTCCCAATCACAAGCCGCCGCCCGCTCCCGCCGCGACTTCTGGATCGTAGCGGCACTGATGGCCCTCGGCTTCGCAATTCTGGCCGCGCGCGCGATCCCGATCTACATGAAGCCGGCGTTGCCGACCCAGATCGGCGTCGTGCAGGACGCGCGAATGGAGCCCCACCCGGACACCGGCGCGCGAATTCTAGCTCTCAGGGTGCGGCTCGAGGACGGCCGCGTCGTCGACATCGCCGCTCCGGCCGAGGCCGCTGCCCACGTCAACGACCACATCCGCGTCGCCGAGAAGACCAGCGACAAGGGCGCCCGCATGTTCATCTGGGCCGGCCCGGCACACGATCGCAAATAGGAGGCGCCCCATGCGCGAGGAGACGAGACAGAAGCTTGAGCGCCAGTTGTGGCTCGGCCGCCTGCGCTGGATCGGCATCGGCGCCGCCATCGCGGCCGTCGCCACCCTGCTGGCCATCTTCACCGGCATGGACGCGCAGGTCACCAACAAGCGGCTCGCTGGCGTCGTCACCGCCATCAACCCCATCGCCGGTAAGGAAGCCTCTCGCGGCTACACGATCGACGTCAAGCTCGACGGCACCGACCACACCGTCCAGGTACTCGTGCTCAAGACCTCCGACCCGCACGTCGGCGAGCACGTCGAGGTCACCGAGCACCACCACGCTACGGGCCGCGTCAACTACACCTGGAAGTAGCTCGCCGCCGCTCCCTGCCCTTCTCATTGACCCGGGCCGTCCCGCCGCTATAGTGCGCGCCTTCGCAGAGGGCCTCTGTGGCGGAACCGGTAGACGCGGCAGACTCAAAATCTGTTGTCAGTAATGACGTGCCCGTTCGAGTCGGGCCAGGGGCACCACTCTCTCCAGCTATCCGCATCCGACCGGCAATCGCACCGCGAGTGAGGCTCGCCCCCGGTCCTGCTCCTCTACTTGGCCCACCGGCTCGCCGTGTTGCCTGTTAGCCGCGCGCATGTCTCCGCCGGAGCTTTATGAATTCGCCACTGCTCGAACTATTTCCCTCCTCGTACTTCGCTGTTTCCTTTTCCCGCAATATTGGAAACAGCCACGCGGTTGGGCGGTTCCCGGCCCTTTATCGCTCTGCGCGCACATTGAAAAATGAACTCCTTGTAATCCCGACAGCTCGAACCAACGTGTGTTTCGATACGGGAAAGAAGAACGGCTGAATGGGGCGCACGCAATATCCACTAGTGGAGACCAAGCATGTGCGACTACTCGCTCGAAATGTACCGGAGCCGGCCGGCGGTGGCGCGCGAGCGCTACGAGACGCGCCGCTTCGCCAGCGGCAGCATCGGCTTCACCGCGCCGGGTGATCCCGAGACGGCGATCTGCATGGCGTGCGACACGCGGATCGAGCTCTATAACATCTCGCCCGAGACGCAGCAGCGCCTCGGCGTGGCCCGCGACGCGAAGGTCACCTTCGTTCGCCTGGAATCTGGCCCGCATCACGACGGCGTGCGGTTCGGCGACGGCACCGAGGTGACCTTGCAGCAGCTCGGACCGGGCGTTTCGGCCTACGTCGCCGAGCCGCTCACCTCTCCCCCCGGGCACGAGCACGCCGAGCCCGCCACGAGGGACCTCGAGCCGGCGATCTGACACTGGGACAAGCTCGACCGGTGCGCCCGGCCGGCGCGCACCGGTCTCCGTCCGCCCGCTCACCCGGGGAACCATGCTTGCCAGCCGGCGTTGGATGGCGACAAAAACAACCCTCGATGACGGAGCGGATTATGCGCATTCCATTCTCAGCCTTTTGCCTATTCGTGGCCACCGGCGCCCTCGCCGCGGTCGTCCCGCAACAGACCACGGATTTCGTCGAGAAAGTCGCCGTTTCGAACAAGTTTGAGATCGATACCAGCAAGCTCGCGCTGCAATACGCCAAGAACGACAGCGTGAAGGAATTCGCCCGGCGGATGATCGACGACCACGAGAAAGCCGGCAATGATTTCAAGGCCGCTTTGAAGCAAGCCGCCATCGAGGAGCCCGCCGATAAGCTCGACGTCGCGCACACTGCCAAGTACGTGAAGCTCCGTGCCTTCACCACCGACGCCGGCTTCGACAAGGCTTACGTCGACGAACAGGTCCAGGCCCACGAGCAAGCCGTGAGCCTCTTTCGCGGCTACTCCTCCGACGGGCCGACGATGGCGTTGAAGAGCTTCGCCGTGAACACCCTGCCCACCCTCGAAGGACACCTGAAGTCGATCAAGGAGATCCAGTCCTCGCTCGCCGGAGGCTCCGCCGCCACCGGCGCCGCCGAGGGAACCAGGGGTCGCTGACACTACCCCGGCCCTCAACAGTGACGCCCGGCTTCATTTGGCCCGCCCGGCCCCGGCTCCCATAGCGGAGTCGGCCGCCGCGGCGGCTTGTTCATACGCCTGGGCACCATCCCCTCCACCCCGGTTCCACCACCCGCCCCCCAGCGCCTGCATCAGCAGGATGACGTCAGCGCGCCGCGCCGCCTCGGCCTCGGCCCGCGCTGCCAGCGCCTGGGCGTGCGCCTGTTGCGCCTGCAGCACCTGCCAGCCGTCCGCCTGACCTTCCATCAGCAATTCGCGCATCGCCGCCAGACCCGTCTCCGCCGCCTCGACGCGGCGCCTCGCGATAGCGGCGGACCGCCTGTCCGAGTCGATGGCGTGCAGCACGTCCGCGATATTCTGGAAGCCGCCGATCACGGCGCTCCGGTAGAGAGCGGCCGCACGGTCGAGGCCCGCCTCCGCCGCCCGCTGCCGCTGCTCGCCGCTCAGGCCATCGAACAGCGTCTGCGCCAGGCTGCCGGCGATCGACCACAGCATCAGCGGTGACGACAGCGTCGCCACTTTCACCAGCGCCGAAGCATCCGCCGTCAGCGTCAGCTGCGGCAGTCGGCTGGCGATCGCCACGCCCACGTCAGCCGTCGCTGCGTGCATGCGGGCTTCCGCGGCCCGCACGTCCGGACGCTGCCGCACGATCTCCGACGGCAGGCTGAGCGGCACCCGCGCCGGCATCTTGAGGCACGCGAGCTCGAACCGCTCCGGCAGCCCCTCGCCCGCCAGATGCCCCGTCATGGCGATCATCGCATTGCGGCCCAGCGCAAGCCGCTTGCGCAGGTCCTGGAGCCGCTGCTCGAGCTCCGTGAGCGCCACCTTCTGCGCCGCCAGATCGACCACGCTGGCGTCCTTGACGCTCGCCCGCTTGGCCAGCAGCGCCAGCACCTCGCGCCCGGTCCTCAGGCTCTCCTCCGCCGCCCGGATCTGCGCTCGCAGCGATGCCTCCTCCACCGCCGCCAGCGCCAGCCGCGCCGCGAGCGTCACCAGCGCGGCCTCCAGCTCGAGCTGCTGCGCCTCCGCCTCCGCCGCCAGCGATTCCACCTTCCGCCGGTTGAGCCCGAACACGTCCGGCACGAACGCGACTCTCACCTGCCCGCTGGCCGCCGAGTAGGGCGAATGCGATCCGGAAGCCGCGCCCGCGGCCGCCGGGTCCGGCTTCTGCGTAGATGCGTTGGCGCTCGCGCCCACCTGCGGGAAGAAGCCGCCGCGCGCGGCTTCCGTGTTGGCCTCGGCGATGCGCACAGCCGCCCGCGCCGCCGCGATGTCGGAATTGTCCTCGACGGCGCGCCGGATCAGCGTCTCGAGCGGACGGCAGTGGAACAGCTCCCACCACCGCGCCGGAATGTCGAGATCGCGCACGTAGGCCCGCCGCGCCAGTGCCAGCGACGGCGTCTCCTCGATGCCCCCCGGCGTCAGCCGCGAGATCGATGGCGGCGGTGGTGACTGGAACTCAGGACCGGCCGCGCAGCCGCCGAGCTGCAGCGCGGCGAGAGCCGCCCGAGCCGGGCCAATCGAAATGGCTTCCAGGAGCCGCGGCCGAGCCCGCCGCGACTGCCGGTACGCAAGACTGGATTGCAAGCCGCATCCCCCGAAGAATGACAGCCGCCCGCCCCCGCCTCTTGGCCCCCGAAGGCGGCGAAAATGGGTCGCTCGTCGAGCTGGTCGCGGAGCAATTCCGTCCGCCGCCGCCCAGCCTGTCCCCCTAGCTACGGCCGTCTCGCTACCTTGAGACCGACATGCAAATAGGTCAGGTGAATTCACCTCGGATGGCAGGCCAGACGGGGCCTATCCAGACCACGTTCAGTATGTATTCGCGTATCGATTGGGAGAGAGAGCGGATGAACGACAAGACCGCCCGGCAGGCCCAGGATGTCATGAGTGCGACCCAGAGCGGGCGCATCCCGGAGAACATGCAGGCTTTCGCCGAGGACACGGTGGTGAAGACGCGCGAGGCCTTCGACAAGGTGACGGCGGCGGCGCGTGACGGCGCCAAGGCCTTCGAGGACGTGCTGCGCTCGGTCGAGGCCGGAGCAAAGGCCATCGGCGAGAAGATGATCGAGAACACCGACGCCAACGCCCAGGCCGCCTTCAAGGCCGCCGAAGCCATGGCCCGCGCCGGCACGCTGCCTGAGATCGCCCGCCTTCAGGCCGAGTTCATGCAGTCTCAGCTCGTGGCCGCCAACAGGCAGTCGCGCGAGCTCTTCGAGCTGACCTCGCGCATGACGCAGAACGCGTTCGCGACGATGAACGCCTCGGCCTCTCGCTCCTTCGAGCAGACGCGCGCGGGCCGCTGACCGCCATCCTCGCCTGCAAACCCTCGCCTGCAAACAAAGCCGGCGGCCCCCGCCAGGGAGCCGCCGCTTGCTTTCCATCAGTTCGATACGGTTCCGTGCCTGCTCAGTTCCCGAACAGCCCCGCGAAGAAGTCCGCTGGCCCCGCCTTCTGCGGCTTGCCGCGCTGGCGCACCGGACGCGGCCCGTTGAGGCTCGCCTCCGCGCCGCCGTCCGTCGGCGGGTCGTAGAACTCCGTCTGCTTGCCGGAGAGCGCCAGCGACAGCCGCTTGTCGTGCCCATAGATGTCGTTGAAGAACGACACCTTGCCGGTCTCGTCGGCCACCGCCGTCACGTACGTCACGTGCACCGGGATCTCGCTCTTCAGCGTGATCTCCATCTTGGTCTTGTTGGCGATCATGCTGCGCACCTGCTCCGGCGAGATGCCCTGGTCCTCGCCCAGCAGAACCTCGGCAAGCCGCTGCGGATTGTGCACGCGCATGCAGCCGTGGCTGAACGTGCGCACCGACTGCTTGAACAGATCCCGCTGCGGCGTGTCGTGCATGTAGACGTCATGCTTGTTGGGGAAGCGGAACTTGACCACGCCGAGCACGTTGCCGCCGCCCGAAGGCTGGATGAACGTGTAGCGGCGGATGTCGGTCTTCGACCAGTCGATCTGCGAGGCGTCGACCGGCTGCCCGTTGTAGCTCACCCGCAGATTGTGCCGCTGCAGCACCCGCGTGTCCGTCGTCGAGCCGCCGAAGAAGCTGAACTCCTGCGACGGCCTGAGGTACGGCAGGATCTCCTTGACCTTGATCGAATCAGGCACGCCCCACTCCGGATGGAAGATCACGTACTGCATGCGCGCCGAGAAGCTCGGCGTCGGCGTGTTGGTCTTGCCGACGATGATCTTCTCCTCGTGGATCTCCTTGCCGTCCTTGAGCACCCGCATCATGAACTCGGGGATATTGTCCCAGACGTAGAGATGGCCGAGGTTGTCCGGCAGCCAGCGCCACCGCTCCATGTTGAGCACCAGGCGCTCGGCGTCGCGGTCCGGACTGACAGGCTCCACCGCCTTGGGCAGCCCCGCGTTGAGCGCCTTGCGCGTCTTTGCCGTCACGACGCCGTCGGCCTTGAGCCCGTTGTCGGCCTGGAACACGCGCACGGCCGTCTGCAGGCGCGCGTCGTAGCTCGTCTCGGCTCCCGGCTCGGCCGCGATCTGCAGCCGCTTGCGGATCAGCGCCACGTCCGGATCGCTGGCGCCCGGCTTGATGATCTTGCCGTCCGGTATCCGCACCAGCTCCGGCTGCGCTGCCGGCGCCGCAGCTACCGGCTGCGGCGCGCGCAGCTTCAGCAGCGCCTGCCGGAGCATCTCGAACTGCGGATGCTTGGGGTGAAGCGAGCGGAGATAGCCATCAGCCGGCCGCGCCTCGGCGACCGCCGCCAGCACGGCCTTCGGATCGGGCAGCGTCGGCTTGACGTCGATGTATTTGCTGAGCTTCGTCGGATCGAGGCGCCCGCCGCGCGCATACCGCGCGTACTTCAGCACCGCGAGGCCGAGCCTCGCCTCCGCGTCGGCGACAGCATCCGGGGCGGCCCCGGGCGCCAGCGTCGGCAGCTCGAACGCCGATGCCTTGAGCCCCCAGTCGTCGGCCTTCGCGATCTCGGCCAGCGCTTCCTGCCCCTTGGCCGAAAAAGTTGAGCCCGCCGTCCACAGCGGGGCGCTTCGATCGTTGTAGAAGGCGATGAGGGCGGCGAGATCCTCTTTCTCGGCCGGCGCGACAGAGAGCTTTGCCAGCCGCTGGCGCGTGCCGGCAACGATGGCATCCACCGCGGCGGGCGCGGACGCCTCCGGCGGCGCTGCGGCGGCATCCGCGTTGGGCGCCGGATCGGCCCAGGCGGCCGTGAGCCCGAATCCGAATGCCAGCGCGGCGGCTGACGCCACCGCTCCGCGAAGCCTCGCCATCTCTCGGTGCTCCTGTCTGGTCCTGTTACGCATCACGCGATCCGGCTTCTGACGCCGGTTCTCCCCTTTGCATCGATAGCTCAGGTCGCCGCCGCCCGACATCGGCAGCGGCCCCGCAGCCACGCAATTTGCCCGGCTGTGACTTGCCAGTCACGCCCCTTCATCCATCATCAACCTGCAAATCGCGCGAATTGAGGGCAGCATGGCAGGTGGGTGCCCTGCTCGTCAGCGCCCCACCTCTAGCACCTGTCCCGGACGGATATCGGCGAGCACCGCCAGCACGGCAGGTGCCAGGGGCAGCAGGTCCTCGAGACGGATGCTCCCCGCGCAGCACGATCACGGCAACAGGTCGCCCCGAGAGGTTCTGCTGGCTGGGAAGCCGGGCGTCGGTCGTGACGAGGACGTCGAAGCGTCCCGCCATGGCCTCGAGCAGCTTGCCGTTGCTCAGATGCGCCAATCCGGGGGACACGGTGATGAGCGGATCGGGTAGGGAATACTGTGCTCCGGCCATGCGGAAAGCTAACACGAACCCACGGTGCTGGCGAGCCGCCGCCCTTGCCAACCCGGCGCCACAGCGCCTATTGGTCGCCGGATTCGCCGGAGATCCCTGAGGTACGCCTGCCGATGCCGCATCTGTTCGACCGCATGGCCCTGGGCCCGATCGTTGTCCCCAACCGCATCGCCGTCTCGCCCATGTGCCAGTACTCGGCCTCCGACGGCACCATGGCCGACTGGCACCTCCAGCACCTGATGTCGCTTGCCATGTCCGGCGCCGGCCTGATCGTCATCGAGGCGACCGGCGTCGAACGCATTGGCCGCATCACCCACGGCTGCACCGGCCTCTACTCCGACGCCAGCGAGGCCGCCATGGCCCGCGTGCTGGACGCCGCCCGCCGCGTGGCGCTGCCCGGCACCAAATTCGCGATCCAGCTCGCCCACGCCGGCCGCAAGGCCTCGACCCAGATCCCCTGGCTCGGCGGCAAGCCCCTGGCCGAGGGCGAGGACCCCTGGCCCACCGTCGCCCCTTCGGCCATCCCCTTCGCCGAAGGCTGGCACACGCCGGCCGCCCTCGACGAGGCCGGCATGAAGCGCATCCGCGAGGCGTTCGTCGCCGCCGCGAAGCGCTGCGTCCGCATCGGCCTCGACGCCGTCGAGCTGCACGCCGCCCACGGCTACCTGATGCATGAGTTCCTCTCGCCCATCTCCAACAAGCGCACCGACCAGTACGGCGGCAGCCTCGAGAACCGCATCCGCTTCCCCGTCGAGGTGGCCTCCGCCATGCGTTCCGCGCTGCCCGAGACCATGGCCCTCGGCGCCCGCATCACCGGCTGCGAGTGGGTCGACGACGGTTTCACGCCCGAGGACGCCGTGGTCTTCGCCAAGGCGCTCAAGGCCGAGGGCGTCGACTACGTGGATGTCTCGAGCGGCGGCAACCTCGCCTCCGCCGGCATTCCCGTCGGCCCCGCCTACCAGCTCCCCTTCGCCGCCAAGGTCAAGGCCGAGGCCCGCATCACCACCCGTGCCGTCGGCATGATCTACGACGCCAGGCAGGCCGACGCGATCGTCGCCTCCGGCCAGGCCGACTGCGTCGCGCTCGCCCGCGCCTTCCTCGACGATCCGCGCTGGGGCCTCCACGCCGCCGAGAAGCTCGGCGTCGAGGTCGCCCACCCGCTGCCCTACATCGCCGCCAGCCCGAAGTACTGGCCCGGCCTGAAGCTCGCGCGCGCCGCCGCGGCCGCATCATGACCAGCCGCATCGAGGTCACCTACCGGGTGCGCTCCGCCGCCGCCGACATCGAGGCGCGCGCCAGGGCCATCGCCGTCGAGCAGAGCGTCGAGATGCCGCTCTCGGCCATCGCCGACTCGCACGTTCTCGACCATGTCGTCGGCGAGGTTCTCGGGATCGCCGATCGCGGCGACGGCACGTTTGACGCCCGTATTGGCCTCGCCGCCGGCACCACGGGCCACGAGGCCGGCCAGCTCATGAACATGCTGTTCGGCAACACCTCGATCCACGACGACGTCACGCTGCAGGACCTCGAGCTGCCCGAGCGCATGGCGGCGGCCTTCGGCGGCCCCTCGCACGGCATCGCCGGTCTCCGCGCCCGCGTCGGCGTACCCCGCCGGCCGCTCACCTCCTCGGCCCTCAAGCCGCAGGGCTCCAGCGCCGCCCGCCTGGCCGAGATCGCCCGCCATATGGCCCTGGGCGGCATCGACTACATCAAGGACGACCACGGCCTCGCCGACCAGGACTACTCGCCCTTTGCCGGGCGCGTCGCCGCCATCTCCGAGGCCGTCGCCGACGCCTCCGAGTGCACCGGCCACCCGACCCGCTACGCCCCGAGCCTCGCCGGCAATCTCGACGACCTCCGCCGCCAGGTCGACGTCGCCCGCTCGCACGGTCTCGACACCCTGCTCATCGCGCCCATGGTCGTCGGCATTCCGTCCTTCCACACCCTCGTCGGAGAATGCCCCGACATGGCTTTCATCGCCCATCCCGCCATGGCCGGCGCCGCCCGCATCGCCCCGCCGATGCACTTCGGCAAGCTGTTCCGCCTCTTGGGCGCCGACGCCGTCATCTACCCCAACCACGGCGGCCGCTTCGGCTACTCGGCGGCGACCTGCCGCGACATCGCCGAGACCTCCCGCGCGCCCTGGCTCGGCCTCGCCCCGTCGCTGCCTGTGCCCGCCGGCGGCATGTCTCCCGCCCGCACCGCCGAGATGGTGAGCTTCTACGGCTCCGACGTGATGCTGCTGATCGGCGGCGCGCTGCTCGAGGCCCGCGACAGCCTCGCCGAGGCAACCCGCGCCTTCGTCACCGCCGTCGAGGAGGCGGCCCGATCGCTGCCCGCCCTGGAGCCCGAGCACGCCGCCGAAGCGTGACATCATCTCCCCTCCACCTTGCGTGGAGAGGGCGGTGTTGGGGGCGTCTCGAAGGAGTGCCTGCTCAGCTTCGTTGCGGGGCGGACGCGCCCTTACCACGCCGTCACACCGTCACACCGCTATTCATCGCCCTGCGATGCTTTTTGATCAGATAGATGTTGCGCAGATAGACCACGAGCCCGCCGCCCTGCCCCACGATGAACACCGGGTCGACGCGGTAGATGGCGTAGGCGAGCAACATCGACCCGCCGAGCACGCTGAAGAACCAGAACGCGTCCGGCACCACGGACTTCTTCGCCCACTCGCTCGCCACCCACTGAACGATGAAGCGCATGACGAACATCAGCTCGGCGGTGAAGCCGATGACAAGCCACCATTTCTCGACGGATGGTGTGGCCGCCCACCACTGGACGAGCTTGCCCCAGAGCTCCATTCCTCGCCCTTCCCCGCGATGATCGTGCGCAGGAAACTAGGCGCGGGTCTCTCCGTCCGCCACTCGGCGCGACTACGGAGGCAAGTCGGCATGCCTTCTCCCGTGGGGAGAAGGTGCCCTAAGGGCGGATGAGGGGTCTTCGGCTGGCCTGCCGCCTGTTGATCGCAAGCCCCTCACCCAGGTCGAGCGAGAGGCCAACGCGGCGCCTGTGGCCCTCTCCCCATGGGAGAGGAGAAGCGTGAAGCAGCTATGCCGCCGGAAGCTTGCCGGTCCCGCCATCCGCGCCAGCCGCCTCGGCGCCCGCCTGCTTCTTGTGCGTCCAGATGAAATGGATGTTGCGCAGGTAGATCAGCAGGCCCGTCGCCTGGCCGAGGATGAACACCGGGTCCATGCGATAGATGGCATAGGCCAGCAGCAGCGCCCCGCCCGCGACGCTGAAATACCAGAAGGTCTCCGGCACGATCGACTTCTTCGCCTTCTCGCTCGCCAGCCACTGGATGATGAACCGCGCCGAGAACATGAGCTGGGCGATGAAGCCCACCGCCAGCCACCATTTCTCGATCGTCGGGGTGTTGGCCCACCAGGCCGCGGCTTTCGCCAGCAGTTCCATCCGGTCCCCTCGTGATTCGGCCGCCTCGGCGGCGGGCTACCCGCGCGTCTGCCGGCGCGGCAGCTCCGTCACCTTGATGCCCTCCGGCAGGCTGGCGACGATCGCCGGCGTCCGCGTCCGCCGCCTCAGCCACGTCACGCCGACGAGGTCATAGAGCCCCACCAGCGCGCGGTTGAGGTTGTTGTACTTCGACACACCTACGGTGCGCGGCCGGTCGTTGACAGGCACATAGGCCACCTCGTGGCCGTAGGTCTGGAACAGCGCCGGCAGGTAGCGGTGCATACTCGTGAAGAACGGCAGGCGCAAGAAGACGTCCCGCCAATACACTTTGATGCCGCAGCCGGTGTCCGGGCAGTCGTCCTTGAGCACCGCGTCGCGGATGGCGTTGGCGGCTTTCGACGCCCAGCGCTTGGAGCCTTCCGCCTTGCGCTCCGTCCGCCAGCCATTGACCAGAGCCGGCCCGGCCGTTCCCGGCGCCGCGAGCTTAGCCACCAGCTTCGGAATGTCGCGCGGATCGTTCTGGCCGTCGCCGTCCATGGTGGCGATGATCGGATTGGTCGCCGCCATGATGCCCGAGCGCAACGCCGCGCTCTGCCCGCTGCGATCCCCGTGGCGCAGATAGCGCAGCCCGGAATGCCGCCCGCTCTCGATCAGCGCCCGGATCTCGTCGCCCGTCGCGTCGGTGCTGGCATCGTCGACCACGATCACCTCGGCCAGCATGTCCGCGGGCACGTGGGCATAGGTCTCCTCGACCAGCCGGCCGATGTTCCCGGCCTCGTTCAGCGCCGGAATGACCACCGTGACGCGCATGGGTTCCCCCTCTCGAGCGGCGCGCCGGACCTCGCCGCGGACCGCCTGATGCGACCGCCGCGGATCACCTCTCGGCCGCGGCGCCCTCGCATCAAATCTTTGAAAAGCCTCAGGCCTGCAACCTACCAGTCTTCCCGTGCGCCACTCAACCTTGTAAATGAGCCGCCAACAGGGCTGCGACCTCGGTCGCGCCCGAGATGCCGCGACGGGGGGCTGGATGTCCGAGCTGTCATGGAAGTCCCACGAGTACCGCCTCGGCGGCCGCTCCGAGACGTCGTGGACACTGCTCATGCTCGCCGGCCTCGCGCTGCTGCTGGCCGCCCGCCTGCTCGCGCTGCGCCTCAACGGCACCGACCTCTTCTTCGACGAGGCCCAGTACTGGACCTGGAGCCTCGAGCCGGCGCTCGGCTATTATTCGAAGCCCCCGCTCATTGCCTGGATCATCCGCGCCGCCACCGACCAGTGCGGCGCCGCCGAGTACTGCGTCCGCCTCCCCTCGCCGATCCTGCACACGGCCACCGCCCTCGCCGTCTTCGTGCTCGGCCGCCGCCTCTATGACGGCCGCACCGGCGCCCTGGCCGCGCTCGCCTACGCCACCCTCCCCGGCGTTACCGTCTCGGCAGGCATCATCTCCACCGACGTGCCGCTGCTCTTCTTCTGGGCGCTCGCCCTGATCGGCTTCGCCGCGCTCGTGGAAACCGGCGCCATGTGGCCGGCGCTCCTGCTCGGCGTCGCCCTCGGCGCCGGCCTCAACGCCAAATACGCCATGGCGTGGTTCGTGCTTTCGATGATCATCTATCTCGTCGCCACGCCGAGCCGCCGCGCCCTTTTCGCCGACAAGCGGCTGTGGATCGCGCTCGCCATCGCCGCCGCCCTGATCGCCCCCAACATCGCCTGGAACCAGGCCAACACCTTCGTCACCTTCGGCCACACCGCCGACAACGCCAAATGGGGCGGCAAGCTCCTCCATCCCGACAAGGGCCTCGAGTTCCTGGCAGCCCAGCTCGGCGTATTCGGCCCCATCCTGTTCATCGGCCTCGTCACCGTCACCTGGACCGCCTGGCGCGAGGGCTTGCCCGGCCCCGACCGCCTCCTCCTCGCCTTCACCCTGCCCGTCCTGATCGCCATCACCGTCCAGGGCTTCCTCTCGCGCGCCCACGCCAACTGGGCCGCCGTCTCCTACGTCTCCGGCACCCTGCTCGTCGTCGCCACCATGGTCCGCAGCGCCGACTGGCGCTGGCTCAAATCATCGTTCGTGCTCCACGCCGCCGTCCTCGCCATCGTCATCGCCGCCACCACCTATGCCGGCCGCGCCGCGCTGCCCTGGGGCCCCGACCCGATGGCGCGCACATTGGGTTGGCGCGGCATCGCCGACGCGGCCAAGGCCGAGCTCGAGGCCGCGCGCAAGGCGGGCAAGCCCTACCGCGCCATCGTCACCGACGACCGCTCGCTCACCGCCGAGATGCTCTATTATCTGCGCGACGCCGTCGACGCCGAGAGCGTCGAGGTCATGGCCTGGCACCCGATGGGCACTCGCCCGCACGACCACTACGAGTGGACTCGCCCGTTCTGGTCCAAGACCGCCCGCGAGCCCGTATTGCTCGTCAGCTTCCGTGGCGACAAGAGCCACATCCCGGCCGAGTTCAAGTCGCGGCGCTTGATCGCCGCCAAGGACATCCCAGCCGGCCCCAAGGAGACCCGCCGCGTGTCGTTCTACGCCCTCTCCGGGTATACCGGGCCATGACGTCCATTCTTTCTTGCTGCCGTCATCCCGGCCGAGGAGCGGCTCTGCTCTTGCCGCGACGAGAGCCGGGATCCAGCGCCAGGAGCGTGCGCAGCACACCGTCCGCTCTCGAACGATCCGCGATCGCAGGTGCCGGATAGATGGGCGGACCGACCAAGGATGTGGCCATCGGCCTCGCCGAGACGTTCGTGCTGCTCGACAACAGCTCGGGCGGCGGCCGGCCCTCTCTGCTGTTTTGCGATCCGGTCGAGGTCGTCGAGGCCTGGGAGCCGGCCGACGTCCCCGCCGCGCTCGCCCGCATCGACAATGGCCTCGCCCGCGGCCTGCATGCCGCCGGCTTCTTCGCCTACGAGCTCGGCTACGTGCTCGAGCCGCGCCTTGCCTCCCTGCTGAAACCCGGCCGCACCGTGCCGCTCATCTGGATCGGCCTCTATCGCCAGCCCTCGGAGATGACCAACGCCGAGGTTCAGGAGTGGCTCGCCGTCCGCACCAGCGGCAGCTACCAGTTCACCGACGTCACCCACGACTGGAGCGCGGCCGATTACGAGACCCGCTTCAAGGAGGTCATCGAGAAGATCCGCGCCGGCGACATCTACCAGCTCAATCTCACCTTCAAGACGCGCTTCCGCCTCTCGGGCTCCCCCCTCGCCTTCTACCGCGACCTGCGCGAGAAGCAGCCCGTCCTCTATGGCGGCATCGTCGACACCGGCGCCGTCACCGTCCTCTCCGCCTCTCCCGAGCTGTTCATCGAGCAGCACGGCCGCGTGATCGAGACACGCCCCATGAAGGGCACCAGCCCGCGCGGCCAGGGCGCCGAGGCCGACGCCGAGAAGCGCCGCGTGCTCGCCAGCGACGAGAAGCAGCGCGCCGAGAACCTGATGATCGTCGACCTGATGCGCAACGATCTCGGCCGCATCGCCGAGGTCGGCAGCGTCTCGGTCACCGATCTCTTCACCGTCGAGACCTTTCGCACCCTGCACCAGATGACCTCCGGCGTCCGCGCCACGCTGCTCGATCACATCGGCCTCGAGGATCTGCTGAAGGCCATCTTCCCGCCCGGCTCTGTGACCGGCGCGCCGAAGATCCGCGCCATGGAGCTGATCGGCGCCTACGAGACCGGCCCCCGCGGCGTCTACTGCGGCGCCATCGGCCACATCTCACCCGCGAGCGGCGGCAACGAGAGCCGCGCCCTCTTCAACGTCGCCATCCGCACGCCGGCGGTGTTCCGCGACGGCCATGGCGAGATGGGCATTGGCTCCGGCGTCGTCTTCGACAGCGAGGGCGCGAAGGAATACGCCGAGTGCCTGCTCAAGATGAAGTTCCTGACCGATCCTCCCCTGCGCTTCGAGCTGATCGAGACGCTGCTCCACGAGCCGGGCAAGGGCTACTGGCTGCTCGATCACCACTTGGCCCGCCTCTCGTCCTCGGCGGCGCACTTCGCCTTCAAGCTCGACGTGGCGAAGGTCGAGAAGGCGCTGGCCGATGCCGTGAAGGGCCGCGAGGGCGAGCGCCTGCGCGTTCGCCTGCTGCTCGATGCCCCCGGCAATGTCACGGTCACCGTTGCCGATCAGCCGGCGCAGGGGCCGGGCTACGCCATGCGCTACGTCGTCTCGCCGACCCGGGTCTCCTCCGCCGATCCCTTCCTCGCCCACAAGACGACGCGCCGCGAGCTCTACGACGGCGAGTGGATGCGCTTCCACGACGAGGCCGGAGCCGACGAGGTCGTCTATCTCAACGAGCGCGGCGAGCTTGCCGAGGGCAGCCGCACCAACGTCTTCATCCAGCGCGGCGGCAAGCTCCTCACGCCACCGCTCTCGGCTGGTCTCCTCCCCGGCACCCTGCGTGCCGACCTCCTCGCCTCCGGCCGCGCCGTCGAGTCGACGCTGACCGAAGCCGATCTGACCAGCGGCGATCCCATCTACCTCGGCAACTCCGTCCGCGGCCTCGTTCGCGCCCAGCGCATCGAGCCGTAAAGAGGCGTGCGCGGCACACCGCACTCGACACTGCCCCGCCTCCGCCCTCAGAATGCGCGTTCACGGCTTTGACCCCGGGGAAGCATCATGGACGCCGCCGCGGACGACGTCTTCCGCACCATCGAGTTCAGCCGCGACCGGTGGCGCATGAGCAAGGTGCCATGGGCGCTCCTCCTCCTGCTCGCCGGTCTGAGCTACGCGATCTACTTCGACCCCACGCCGACCCCGCGCGGACTCCTCGTCATGTTCCTGCTGATGATCGCCGCCCTGATCGGCGTGATCCTGACCGACCTCGTCTTCGAGGCCGCGTTCTCGGCCGGCTCCGCGACCATACGCGCCTTCGCCGGAGCCATCGTCGTACTCGCCGTCATCGCACTGGTACTCGCCTGGCTCACGTCGACGGTTGGCGGGCGCCCGCGAGCCCCGAGCGAGTTCCCCGGCTGGCTGATCGTGTTCATCAGCCTGGCCTGGATTGCTCACGCGCTCTATCGCCACATCCTGCCGGAAAGGCCGCAGCTCGCGTTCTCGCCCCAGGGCCTCCGCTACCGAGCTCCCGGCGCGCTCGACGTGCTCATTCCCTGGCGCGAGATCGAATCGGTCGGCAGCCTCGCCCTGGCGGGTCTATGGCAGACCGCCGGCGCGGAAGCCGGTCGCGGCGCCACCGTCTTCCACGTCTCGCAGGCCTTCTACGAGCGCCACCTCCACGTCCGCAACCTGCTCCTGCGTGGCCCCGACTGGGACAACTTCTTCATGCCCGTCGACGGATCGATCCGCGTCCTCCTCAACCACGAGCCGTTCTCGGTCGAGGCCAGGGACATCCGCGTTCCCCTCGAGACGCGGTGGAAGGCGTTCCGCGATCAGCCCGCTCCCTCCGTTCCGGCTTTTGGCGGCATCGCCGCGCACGCGCCCAGGAATCGCATCGTCCTCGGCGCGTGGACCTGGGGCTCCTATTGGGATCTGGTGCCGTTCCTGATCCCGCTCGCCGGTATCGTCACCGTGATCGCGGATGCCTTGATCCGCCACTGAGGTCCTTCGAAACGCAGCACAGGTCTCCCCTCCCCTTGACGGGGAGGGGTTGGGGGTGGGGTGAAGGGCTTGAAGAAGAACAGTGGGGCGAAGGCCTGAATCGACGGGCGTTTCTCCTGAGTTTCCCCCACCCCTGACCCCTCCCCGCAAGGGGGAGGGGAATGCACCGAGCTCCTTCCATGCCGGGGACTTGGAGCCGAGCCGATCAGCGCCGCCCAGTGCACTCGTCGAGGAACCTCCGGCAGGTGTCGAAGTCCTCCGCGACACCCTCCGGCAGGCGAACGCCCTTCTCCTTCGCGAGCCGCTGCGCGAACGCCACCATCTTCTCCGTCGGCGCGCGCCGCGTTCCCCTCGCACCCTCGAAACGCCCCGGATCCGCGTCTCGTGACGGCTCGGCCCGATCCGGCTTCCGGCGAGGCTCCCCATCCCGCGTTCGACGCCGCGCCCCTTCCGCCACCGGGTCCTTGGCCGCCTTGCGCGCCCTCGCCTTGCGCGCGGCCGGGCGAGGCTCGCCCTCCGAAGCCGCGCCGGCCTTCCGGCTCCGCCCCCCGCCCTTTCCGAAGCTGCCCTTTCCGAAGCCGCCCTTGCCCCTGAACCCGCCGCCGCTCCCGCCTACCGGCTTCATCAGGTCCACCGTCACGCCATCATGCCGCCGGAGAACGTCGATGAGCTTCTTCGCCTCGCCCGCGATCTCGTCGATGACCGCACGGAAGTCGGCCTTGCCCGTCACCACGTCGTCGAGCCGCATCTCCCAGATCGCCGTCGTGCCGGGATCGACCAGCGACGGCGCCGCGCCCCTGAGCACCTCGAACAGCGTCAGCCCCGCCGGGGTCGGCACCACGTTCTTCCCCTGCGCCGCGATGAAGCCCTGCCGTTTGAGCCCCTTGATGATCTCCGCCCGCGTCGCCGGCGTGCCGATCCCTTTCGCCTCCTTCAGCCGCTCGCGCAGCGCCTCGTCCTCGACGAAACGCCACGCGTTCTGCATCGCGTCGACCAGCGTGCCTTCGCTGTAGCGCGGCGGCGGCAGCGTCTTCTTCTCCTGCACCTTGGCCTTTGACAGCGTCGCCGCCTCGCCGTCGCGCAGCGGCGGCAGCGCCTGCTCGGCATCCGTCTCGCCGCCTCCATCCTTGTCGCCGTCCTTGCCTCCGCGCGCCGGCTCGGGCTCCGGCTCGCTGGCGCCGTAGACGGCCTTCCATCCGGGCACCCGCGGAATACGGCCGACGGCGCGGAACTCCGTCTTCGCCTCCGGCCCCAGCTCGGCCACCGGCACCTGCATCGTCACCGTCGTCTGCTGGTACTCGTAGTCGGGGCTCACCGCCGCCAGGTACGAGCGGCACACCAGCGCGAACAGACGCTTCTCGTCGTCGGAGAGCCGCGCGATCCGCGTCTCGAGGTCGTCCATGACGTTGACGTTCGGCACGATCGCGTGGTGCGACACGCCCTCCAGCGCCTTGTCGCAGAAGTGCCCGGACTTGCCGCGACGGATCACCGGCGGATCGATCGAGAGGTGCGCGAAACCGCGCAGGCGCAGCATCGCGCTGACGATCACCGGCACGTCGCCGATCTGGTTCTCGGAGAGATGCCGGGCTTCCGCGCGTGGATACGTGATCACCTTCTTGCCGTCGCCGTCGTAGAGTTCCTGCGCCACCGACAGCGTCTTGTCCGCCGTCCAGCCCCACCGCTGCCCGCACGTCTTCTGCAGCGACGGCAGATCGTAGAGCCGCGGCGGCGCCTGCCTTCGGTTCTCGACCGTGACACGCAGCGGTCCCGTGAATTTGTTCGCCGCGCCGGCGATCAGCTCGGCCTTGGCGCGGTCCGTGATGCGGGCCTTCCCCGGCGGCGCGTGGCGCATGTCGAACGACCCGCCCTCCACCTTCGCCTTGGCCACGATCTCGAAGTAGGTCTTGCTCTCGAAGTCTCGGATCTCGATCTCGCGCAGGCACACGATGGCCAGCGTCGGCGTCTTGACCCGGCCGATGCCGATCACCCCCTTGGTGCCGCGCGCGACGAGCGTCCGCGTCGCCGTGCGCGTCAGCGACAGGTTGAAGATCTGGTCGGCCTGCTGCCGCGCCACCGCCGCGTCGTAGAGCGGACGCAGCTCGTGGTTGGGCTTGAGCTTGTCGAACGCCTGCCGCAGCGACTTCGGGTCCTGCGCCGTGAACAGCGCCCGGCGCACCTTGCCGCGATATCTCAGGTGCTCGAGGATCTCCTGCCCGATGAGCTGCCCCTCGCGGTCGCAGTCGGTGGCGAGGATCACCTCCTCGCACTCCTTCAGCGCCGCCGCGATGGCCTTGAGCTTCGAGGGCTTGTTGCCCTCGCGCGCCTCCCGCGTCGGGTACAGATCCTGCGGCTTCAGCAGCACGCACGCCCAGCTCTTCCAGTCCGGATTGACCTCGTGCGGCTCCGCCAGCCGCAGGAGATGCCCCTCCGCCGGAAGGATCTGCCCGAATCGGGCTCCCAGCGCCGCGCGCAAGTCGCGAGCCTGGCTCGTTTTCTCGGTGATGATCAGAGTCGCCATGGGCAGAGGCTGCCCCAACCTCCGCCCCCTGCCAACAGCCACGCCGAGGATATCCAGAGCTGCGGAGAACGTCTCGTAGATCTTCAGAGCACCTCCGCCAGACCCTCAGCGCACGAGGCCTTGAGGCGCCGGCCGTCTCGGTCAAGGCAAGAGGCCGAGGACCACGCGAGCCGTCACCCGTGGACGAACAACACTTCGCTGTCCTTGGCGAGAGTGGGCGTGAACGTCCACGTACCATCGCCATTGTCCTGAAGCGCTCCCCCCGTCCGGTTGACGAGTTCGGCCGCAGGCAACGGTTCGCCGCCGCAATCCAGCGCGTGCCGGAACAGTTCGCTCAGGGCGGTAAGTAGAACGTCATTGACGACGAGAGCGGGAAGCGGCTGCCCGCCGCCGGTGGCGGGCATGGTTGCCTCCGGCCCTGGAGTTCGGGACAGGCCAGTTCCGTTTCCCGAGCGGTTCGAAACGGCGGTGCTCGGCTCCGCGTCCGAGCCCTTGAACAACAAAGCACGGAGCCCGTCTGCCTCGCTCGCAGGTGTGCGAGGCAGTGACTGGAGCTTCGTCTCGCCGGCGCTATCGTTGACGGAACAGAGTTGCATCAGCATTTTCCTGGCGACGAGCTGCAGGCGGCGGCTGATCCGCATATCCACATCGCCAGCGGGCGGATCCCCGAGCCGCTCTGCGCCCTCGCCGATGATCGGCGTGAAATCCGGACGGCCGGCCAGCGCTTCGGTCCTCGCTGATCCGTCGTCCCCGAAAGTGGCGCCCTGCTCCCCGGTCAGCTCGATGTGCGTGCCCACCTCACTACTCCGTAGGACGTCGTGCCGCGGACCGCCGCCGCTTCCTCGACCTGATGTCTCGCCTCACGGCCACGGCACACGGCTCGCAATTCAGGCCTTTATGGTCAACGTGAGGACGATGACAAAGCGGCTATCGGCCAGCAATCTCCCTTCGGCCTCATTGCGCATTGGACCAAAGGTCCGATCGCATCGGACCCTGGCTTTTCCGATCCGAGGGCAGCTTCGGTCGCGAGGCGGTGGCCGCTCCGGGAGCAAAACATCCAGTCTCACGAACAGGCTAGAGCAACCGGCTCGGCCATTTCACCGAACGGCGCGCCCGCGATTTCGAAAGTCGCCATAACGCGCGTACCGCTTCCCGGCTGGCTTTGAACCGCGAAATCCCCACCCGCCGAGAGGACGCGTGCCCTCATGCCAGGAATGCCCAGCCCGGTTCCGCGTTGCTCGGAGACGAAGCCGGCTCCGTCGTCGCCCACGATGATGCTCAGCCGGCCGGCGGAGCCACGCGCTTCGACCCATTGCCGGGTCGCGCGGCCGTGCCGGTAGCCGTTGCTCAGCGCCTCCTGGATAACTCGATACACGATCGTCTTGATGGCCAGAGGCGGGTTCTGCGGAATGCCTTCCGTCACCATCCTCACGGCGATGCCCGCGAGCTCCCGATGGCTGCGCACGGCCAGCTCGATGGTGGCCTCGAGCGATAGATAGGCCAGCTCCGGCAACGCGAAGCCCGCCGAGATGCTGCGCACCTCGCGCAGCACGTCGCCGAGAACCTGGCGGTGCTTGTCGAGATCGAAGATTTTCTGCTCGCCCGCCAGGGCGGCGATCGGCTTCAGCCTTTCGAGATGGAGCATGGTGAACGTGAGCATCTGCGCGGGTCCGTCGTGCAGGTCGCTGCCGATCTTCTGAAGAGTGCGCTCGAGAGTGTCGGCTGTGCTCGTACTCGCCTCCTGCAGGGACAGCCGCAGCCGCTCATTGCTCTCGAGCAGTCGCCGCATTTCGACGAGCTGCTCCTCGAGCTTGGTCTCGGCATCCCCGGCCGCCGTCACGAAGGGTCTGGCAACGCCGAAATAGATGATCGGGCTGGCCAGGAGCGTGAGCATGGCGGCATCGAGCCAGTCCGCCCAGGGCGGCGCGATCTTGAAGAAGTCGATGACCAGCATGAGGTGGACCTCGATCGCGAAAATAATGATCGCGATCCGGCCGACCATGCTCGCCAGAACGTGTCGAATCTCGACTTCCCGCCCGCCGCCATCCTTCATCGAAGCGCCCAATATCCCGATTTCATTGTACATTCAAGAATGTTGCCATGAGGGCATCAGCGTGTAAACCGTGGCCTCGCGGGGCGGTTAGCGTGCTATCGTAGGCACCGGCCGAATGCTCGTGGAGACGCTGATGGGCGACGAGAAGCCGAAGATCCGATGCGCGATCGTCGATGATCACCCGTTGGTTCGGCAGGGTGTCCACATGACGCTGACAGACGCGGCGGATTTCGAGATCGTCGCCGAGGGCGCGTGCGGCAACGATGCGGTCGCCATCGCGCGTGAGCACCGGCCGGAAGTCATGCTTCTGGATTTCAGCATGCCGCAGGGTGGCATCGAGAACATCACCGCGGTTCTTGCCGTGCACCCTGCCGCGAGGATCGCGCTGTTCTCCATTCGCAACGAGCCTGAGACGGTGCGGGCTGCGATCGTCGCCGGCGCCCTCGGCTTCATCGCGAAGGGCATCGACGGGGCGCAGCTCGTGGCCGGTGTGCGCCGGGTCGCCCAAGGCGAGACTTTCGTCAGCCCCGAGCTGGCCCAGCAATTGGGCATGCCGGCTTTCGGGGCAAAACCCGGCCATTGAGCTGCCGTTTGCAATGCAGGATGCGATTGCCGAGTCACCGGGCCACAACCCGGTTCGACGGTAAGGCTCCCCGCAAGCTCTGAGCGCTGAACCCGGTCGCGGATCAGACCTTGGTCCTGAGACCTTGGTCCCTGAGGTCCGACGTCGGTCCACCGCGAAGGTGGGCGGCCGGCCCGCACATTTCCGTCATTGTCATAAGGAGAGGATTTCCCCCTCGGATGAGGGGGTTGATGGTTCGGAGTGCACCCGTGGCGTCATTCGACAAAGTCGATCTGCAATTCGTTCTCGAGCAGATCCTGATGGCGGAGAACAACCAGCCGCCGACCAGCCCGCATCTCGCGTTCGGCCTGCGGCAGGTCGCCGGCACTGACAACAATGCCGTTCCCGGCCAGGAGACGTTCGGCGCCGCCGACCAGATATTCCCAACGGTGGCGCCGCAATACCTGCAGACGGTCACTGTCGACATCGACGGGACGGTGTTCGATCCAAACCCGGGCACTCCCGGCGATACGGCGACGACCTACGCCAGCATCGGACCCGGCAGCCTAGTGGTCGACTACGGACCGCGCATCATCTCCAACCTCATCGCCGACCAGAGCACCAGCAATCCGGCGGCGGTGCAAGCCGCGGCCGATTTCTGGGCGCAGCTCGGCGATGGCTACACGGTCTTCTCGACAAATCAGCCCGATCCCGTCACCTCCGGCTCTGTCGATCCGAACAATCCCACCAACTCCCTGTTCATCGGCAACATCACTCCCGATGCGGGCCTCTCGGCGCCGTTCAACACCTGGATGACGCTGTTCGGCCAGTTCTTCGATCACGGCCTCGATCTGATCAACAAGGGCGGCGACGGCGTCGTGCTGATTCCGCTCATGCCCGACGATCCGCTCGTGACGCTTGGACCTGACGGCGTCGCCGGCACGGGCGACGAGGTAAGCCTCGATGGGCCGCAACCTGCCTTCATTCCAGTGACGCGAGCGACCGTCACGGTGCTTCCAGGCGCCGATGGCGTTCTCGGCACCTCCGACGATGTCCGGCAGGCGACAAATGCGGTCACCCCCTTCGTCGATCAGAATCAGACCTACTCCTCGCACCCCTCGCACCAGGTCTTCCTGCGCGAGTACACGACCGGCATCGATGGCAAGATCCACGCCACCGGGCGCCTTCTCAGCGGCGCCGACGGGCATGGGATGGCGACGTGGGCCGACGTCAAGGCCAACGCGCTGAAGCTCGGGCTGAAGCTCGGCGACGAGTTCGTCGGCAACGTACCGCTCCTCGAGACCGACGATTACGGCAACCTCGTGCTCAGCGCCAATGGCAACGTGCAGGTCGCCGTCCAGCACGGCGCCGGAGGCGTCGTCACCTTCGTCGAAGCCGGCACGGCCGCCAATCCGCTCGACCTCGCCCACCCGGATGCGGCGCATCCCGATTGGTTCGTGGTCGGGACAGGCCACGCGTTCCTCAACGACATCGCTCACGGCGCCGATCCTTCCGGCGGCCTCGCTCCCGATGCCGATGACGTCGCGGGCGGCGCGCCGCCTTCGGCCGGGTTCTACGACGACGAGCTGCTCGACGTGCATTACATCGCCGGCGACGGCCGGGCGAACGAGAACATCGGCCTCACGGCGGTGCACGAGATCTTCCACTCCGAGCACAACCGTCTCATCGAGCAAATCAAGGATCTCGTCCGCGAGGAGCTGGCCAATGGCGACAGCTCCTTCGCCAGTGCCTGGGTCATCACCGGCGCCAATCTCGCCGACGGCATCGACGACGCTGAATGGAACGGCGAGCGACTGTTCCAGGCGGCGAAGTTCGGCACGGAGACGCAGTACCAGCACCTCGTGTTCGAAGAGTTCGCCCGCAAGATTGCCCCCACCATCCACCTGTTCGGCAATGTCGATATCCACCTCGACGCGGCGATCACCTCCGAATTCGCCAACGCCGTCTATCGTTTCGGCCACTCGATGCTGGACGAGATGCTGCCGCGCTTCGAGCTGAACCCCGACGGCACGCCGCTGATCGGAGCCAATGGCCAGCCGGTGCTGTTGCTCGACAGCAGCCAGGACCTCATCTCGGCCTTCCTCAATCCGCTCGCCTACGCGGCGCACGGCGACACCGCGGCGGCGGAAATCGTGCAGGGGACGACGCATCAGATCGGCAATGAGATCGATGAGTTCGTCACCGGAGCCCTGCGCAACAACCTTCTAGGACTGCCGCTCGACCTGGCGGCGATCAACATCGCGCGCGGCCGCGAGACCGGCGTGCCGCCGCTCAACCTGCTGCGCCACCAGCTCTACGACGCGACCGGCGACACCACGTTGAAACCTTATGCGAGCTGGGCCGAGTTCGGGGAGTTCCTGAAGCACCCGGCCTCGCTGGTCAACTTCGTTGCCGCCTACGGCACGCATGCCTCGCTCCTCCAGGCGGCGTCGCTCGCGGACAAGCGCGCCGCCGCTCTCGACCTGGTGACGGCCGGCCTCGACCCGGCCAACCAGGGTACCGACGCCTATGCCTTCATGCACAGCCTCGGCGCCTACGCCAGCGACCTTTCGAGTCCGCTTGCCGTCGCCGCGCAGTGGAGCAACGGCAATATCACCGGGCTCGACAACGTCGATCTGTGGATCGGCGGCCTTGCCGAGAAGCAGAATCTTTTCGGCGGTCTGCTCGGCTCCACATTCAATTTCATCTTCGAGACCCAGCTCGAGAACCTGCAGGACGGCGACCGTCTCTATTACCTCCCGCGCATCGAGGGCCTGCACTGGGGCAGCGAGATCGAGGGCAACTCGTTCGCCGAGATGATCGTCAACAACACAGGCGCCAGGCACATCTCGGGTGCCATCTTCAATACGCCCGAGTACACGGTGGAGGCGGGCGATTATTTCCTGAAGAACCCCGACGGCACGTTCCAGCACGATGCCAACGGCCAGCGCATCGCCACCGACCCTTCGACTTGGCTGCGCAATCCGGTCACCGGCGCGCTCCTGGTCGAGGTGCTGCCGGACGGGACGGTGCATTTCATCGGCGACGACAACTTCTTCGGCAACACGATGGTGCTCGGCGGCACCGAGGAGGCCGACCGCCTCGTCGCGGGCCACGCCGACGACGACACCGTCTGGGGCGACGGCGGCAACGACACCATCGATGGCGGCAACGGCAACGACTTCCTCTATGGCGGCACCGGCAACGATGTCATCACAGATCAGGCCGGTAACGACATCATCCATGGTCAGGAGGGCAACGACCGCGTCAACGCGGGCATCGGCGACGACATCGTGTTCGGCGGCGACGGCGACGACTTCATCTCCGGCGGCATGGGCATCGATGCGATCAGCGGCGGCCACGGCAACGATATCATCTTCGGTGGCGAGGACGACGACGAGCTCGTCGGCGACGAGGGGGACGACTGGCTCTCGGGCGGCGATGGCGGCGACCTCATCGTCGGCGACCACGGTGCACCGACCGGACAGGTGCCTCTGATCGGCGGCAACGACGTGCTCGACGGCGGCGCCACCGGCGACCGCATGCAGGGCTTCAGCGGCGACGACATCATGCTCGGCCTCGGCGGCTTCGACCGCTTCGAGGGACGGCTCGGCTACGATTGGGCGAGCTTCGAGCAGGAGACGCACGGCGTCGACGTCGACATGAACCGCCGCGAGCTGATCCCCGATCCGCTGGCACTGGGCGGCGATGCCGTGCGCGATCTCTTCGTCGAGACCGAGGCGGTGAGTGGCTCGGCGTTCGACGACATCTTGCGCGGCACCAGCCGCGCCATTCCAGATCCCAACTTCAACGAGCTCACCAACTTCGACCTGATCATCGGGCTCAAGTCGTTCTTCGTCGCGGACCCGGTGACCGGCGTCATCGCCCCCTTCTCCGACGGCAACATCATGCTCGGAGGCGATGGCAACGACACCATCGAGGGTCGCGAAGGCAACGACATCATCGATGGCGACGCCTGGCTCCATGTCGAGCTTCTGCCCAACGGCGACGGCGACATCGGGCCGGGAAGCCAGATCCTCAGGGAGATCCTCTACGACGACACGCCGGGCGACGTCGACACGGCCGTGTTCGCCGACGTGATGGCCAACTACCTCATCGACCTCACGCTGGACGAGCAGGGCTTCGTCACCGTGACGTGGATCGGTCCGCCTGGCGGAGGTGGCGGCGGTGGCGGAGGCGGCGGAGGTGGCGGCCTCGCAGGCCTCAACACGGGGACCGACCGGCTGCGCAACATCGAGCGGCTGCAGTTTGCCGATTTCACGATCGCCACCGATCCGTTCGGCTTCAATGCCAACCAGCCGCCCTCCAGCGCCAACGCCATCGATCCGGCCGTCGCCATACTGGGCGACACGGCCCCCGCCACGGCAATCGTCGATCCGCTGGTCGGGCTCCCGCTGACCGCCGACATCTCCAATCTGTTCGACGGCGATTTCTTCCTCAACGAGACCGGCCTCGTCGTGGACAGCCTGGCCGAGGCAAACGTCCATTATCAATGGCAGGCTCAGGATGTCGCGCGCGGCCGGTGGGTGGACATCAACGGCGCCACGGCCATCACCTATACGCCGACCTCGTTCTTCGTGGGTCAGGCCCTGCGGGTGATGGTCACCTATACCGACCCCACCGGCTTCGTCGAGCATATCGCCTCGCCGGCGACGGCTGTACTGGGTGATGCGCCGGGGATCAACACGCCGCCGATCGTCACCACGCAGCAGGGCCTGGTCGGGCTGCCCGACACCAGCTCGCTCGAGGACGCGGATATCGACCTCTTCCTTCCGGTCACGAGGACGTTCCTCGACCAGCAGACGCCATCCAACCTTCTCGTCTTCACGGCGACACTCGCCAGTGGTGCGGCGCTGGAGACGATGGGTCTCTCGTTCGTCCTGGTCCCTGACGCCGTCAACGGCGGCGTGCTCGGCGCCAGGATCATCGGCACCCCTCCCGCCGACTTCACCGGCGCGATCGATATTCGCGTCACCGCCACCGATGGCGGTCCCGGCGCTCCCATCGCGGTCACCGACACGTTCCGCATCAACGTCATCCCGCTCAACGATCCGCCGATCACTGGAGACGATTTCTACGCGGTCGAGCAGGATCACATGCTCGCCGTCGGCCTGGGCGAAGGGCTTCTGCTCAACGACAGCGATCCCGAAGGCAGGGCGCTCACCGCGCGGCTTGCCGCTGGTCCGTCAAACGGGACGCTGGTCCTCAATGCCGACGGCACGTTCTCCTATACGCCCGATGCGGGCTTCTTCGGTGTCGACAGCTTCACCTACCGCGCCAATGACGGCAGCCTGTCGGGCAACGTCGCGACAGTTGAGATCGACGTACAGCCGTTGCCCCCTCCGGAGCCGCGCATCTTCGACATCGTCGGCGTCGAGCTCGACGTGCCAGCGAACGGCAGGGCTACGCTGTCCGTCGGGGGAACCATGGAGGGTGCGCCTGGCATCCAGGACGTCACCTACACGTGGCAGCGGCAGCTCGCCAACGGCACCTGGGCCGGCGTCGGAGCCGGGCTCGGCTTCTCTCCCACGGGCAACCTCGTCGGTGCATTGTTGCGAGCCGTGGAGAGCTATAGCGACGGCCTCGGCACACACACCGAGATCTCGGCGACCTATGCACGGGTCGGCAATGACCGTGCCAACACGCTGGTCTCCAGCGACCACCCCGATCTGCTCGTCGGCCTCGGTGGCAACGACACCTACACGGTGGACGCTGGCGACGTTGTTGTCGAGGCGCCCGGCGGCGGCACCGACACGGTCAACGCCCTGGTGGACTACGTGCTCGGCGCTGCGCTCGAGAACCTCAACCTGAGGGGCGCGGCGGTCTCCGGCACCGGCAACGAGCTCAACAACCGGATCGTCGGCAACGCGCTGGACAACATCATCGACGGAGCTGGCGGTATCGACACGATGCAGGGCGGTGCCGGCTCGGACACCTACTACGTGGACACCTCCTCGGATGTCGTGACGGAAGCGCGTGGGGCCGGCGTCGATCACGTCCTGGCCGCGGCCACCTACACGCTCTCGGCCAACGTCGAGGACCTGACGCTGACCGGCGCCGGGAGCATCAATGGAACCGGCAACGCGCTCAACAACACGATCACGGGCAACGCCGGCGACAACATCCTCAACGGCCGTCAGGGCCTCGATGTGCTCACGGGCGGTGAGGGTGCCGACCAGTTCGTATTCAATACGGCGGTTTCGGCCGGGAACATCGACACGATCACCGATTTCACCGCCGGTATCGACCATATCGCGCTCGACGACGCCATGTTCCGCAACATCGGACCGCTCGGCGTGCTGTCGGACGGCGCCTTCAACTTCGGCGCGGTTGCAAGCGATGCGACGGATCGTGTTCTATACGATACGGCCACCGGGGACCTCTGGTACGACCGTGACGGCAGCGGAGCCGCCAGCGCGGTCAAGTTCGGGCACCTCTCCGCCGGCCTCGCTCTGCACGCTTCCGACTTCGTCATCATATAGAGGTGGTCATGCCGCTGCGAGTTGCCGTCGTCGACGATCACCCGATGTTCCTGAATGGCGTCATTGCCACTTTGGCCAAGGCCGACGAGGTCGAGGTCGTGGGTGACGGCGCCTCGGCCGCCGATGCGCTTCGCCTCGCGGCCGAGGCCAGGCCCGATATCATGCTCCTCGACCTGGGTATGCCGGGCGGCGGCATCAACGCGCTACGAGAGATCAAGCAGAACCACCCCCCGGTCATGGTGATCATGCTGACCGTCTCGGACCGGACCGATGACGTCGTCTCGGCGATGCATGCCGGCGCGTCGGGCTATCTCGTCAAGAGCATTCACAGGACCGAGCTCATCGACGCCATGCAACGCGCCCAGGACGGCGGCATCGTCATCGACGACAGCTTTGCCATCCGCATCGTGCACGGTGCCGGAGTCGACGCCTCGGCGCTCTCCAGTCTCACCACTCTCGAGAAGCATGTGCTCCACTGCCTGGCCGACGGCATGAGCCGCGCCGAGATCGTTCGCTCTCTCGACAGCACGGCTCAAGTCGTCCAGCAGGCGATTTCCCGCCTGGCAAGAAAGCTGAACGTCTTGGAGCAATGCATGCTCGTGATCGACGCGATGCGCTCGCATGCCGGGGATCGGACGCAAGGCACGAGGCAGCAATGACCAGTGCACCCGGATGGGGCGGCCGGCCTACTGGACTCGCCTCTGCCGGGACAGCAGCACCGCCTCGACGCGATTGCGGACCTGCAGCTTGCTCATGATGTTGGTCATGTAGTGCTTCACGGTCTTCTCGCTGACGGAGAGCTTGCGCGCGATCTCCTTGTTGGTCAGTCCGAGCTCCACCTGCTCCAGGATCTCTCTCTCACGCCCCGTCAGGCTGGCCTTCTGCTCCGAGCGTTCATTGGCGGGGGGCGGCGCCTGCGCCAGAAGTCGGGCTGCCAGCGCCGGCGAGACATAGCTCTCGCCTTCGAAAATGGATGCCACGACCTTGACGAACTCCGGGCCGCTCATGCCCTTGAGCAGGTAGCCCTTGACGCCTGTCTGCAATGAGCTCGTGACGTCGATCTCGCGCTCCGAGGCGGTCAGCATGACGATCTTGATCGACGGATGGTCGCGTCCGATCTCCGTCGCGGCCACGATGCCGCCGCCGGGCATCGAGACATCCAGGAGCATGATGTCGGGACTGTGATCGGCCGCGATACGCAAGGCATCGGCCATGCTGCCACCCGACGCGACCACATCGAACTGGCCGGCCGACTTCAAAATGAACACCACACCGTCGCGGAAGATCGGGTGATCATCCACGACCGCGGCACGGATCTTTTCTGCGGCGGATTTTTTCATGTGGATTGGAGATCGAAAGTGGCGATGAGACGGGTTCCCTGGCCGGCGGCCGTGACGATGTCCAGACGCCCGCCGAGAGATTCGATGCGATCCCGCAGGCCGGCAAGGCCGAGGCCCTCGCTGGGGCTCGAAAGGTCGAAGCCCTTGCCCTTGTCGCTGACCTCGACGGTGAGGACACGGCCTCGAGAGCAGGCGGCGACGCGCTGTGCCATGCCGCCCCCGTGGCGGTACGCGTTGCTCAGGCCCTCCTGCGCGAAGCGGTACAGGCATGTCTTGAGGATGTCGGAGGTCGACACGGAAAGCGGCTCGATGGCACGCTCGACCGCCGTGCCCGTACGCCGTTCGTGGCTTTCGGCCGCGCGCTCGAGAGCGCTCTGCAGAGTGAGGCTTTCGAGTTGCGGCGGAGCGATGCCGTAGGAGATCGTGCGCAGCTCGGAGTGCGTGTCCTTGAGCACGCCGCGAAGCAGAGCATAGCCTTCGCACTTCTCCTCGAAGGAATGCTCGTGGTCCGCTGGGTCGAGCTGGTGGAAGCGCAGCAGGGCCAGCCCGACCAGCTGGGCGGGTCCGTCATGGATGTCGGCGCCGATGCGCCGGAGGACGCGCTCGTTGGTGTCGACGACACGCTTGCGTGCGTCGACGAGCTGCTCGCGCAGACGCTCGTTCTGCGACAGCGCCTGGGACAGCGCCTGCACGCGATCCTCCAGGGTCTCTCTCTGGTGCTCGATCATGCTCGATCCGCGCCGCACGATGCCGAACAGCGCCGCAAGCATCATCAGCGTCACCCCGGCCACGGAGAGGGCCGTATCGCGACGCGCGGTGGCTATGTCGGTCCGCAGCGTCTCCGATCTGATGTAGAACTCGGCCACCGCGATGATGTTGTTGCTGCCGGCCCTGTGAATGGGCGAATAGATCTCCATCAGCGGCAGGTTCAGCGCTCGCTCGTCGGCGTTCTCCTCCTCGTCGAGGGACTCGAACTCGGAGAACACCTTTCCGCCCAGCGCTTCCCGGACGCCGTGGGTCGAGGGGAAACTCTTCCCGACGATCTCGGGATCGCTGCTGTAGACGACGGTGCCATTGCGGTTCCAGATCTTCATGACAGTGATCTGGCGCGCCAGCTGCGGTTGGGCTCGGATGCGATCCAGCTCAGCCGTGGCTGTGGCGCTCAGGACGTCCTGCCGGGCCAGATCCTGGAGATGAGGCTCGATGAAGCTGTCCATGTAGAACGCCGTCGTGATCGCGGCATTCTGGACGACGACCTTCTCGATCCGCGCGCTGACCCAGGTGCCGAGCAGCACCATTCCGGCCGTCATGACCACCGCGGCGGCGAGAGTGAATTGCACCACGAGGGACAAGGAGGACCAGTGGCTGGCGAGCGACTGCAGCACCCGTCCAAGAATGAAAACCGTCGCCTCGCCAGAAGCCGGCGTGCCGGCGCCCGAAATCTGCTGGCCGAAGCGATCCTCCATGGTACGCGACGTCTCTACACTCACCTCAACCGCTCCCACGCTTGGCTTCCGGGGCTCGGGCGCGGCAGCCGCCGCGAACGAAGCGCACGATCTGCGGCACGCTGATGATTACTTGCGAAGTCGGAATAATAGTACCATCGTTCCGGCAACAGTCATAGCGGCCAGTTAGCCTGAACAAGTGTCGGTTAAGGGCAGCTGCGCGCATCGGCCGGCTCAAGGAAAACGAAGCGGTTGCAATGAGATGACCGATCTGACCGCCGGTGCGCCAGGCTCTGCATGGATCACCATCTCCATCGCCTCCGGAAACATGTCCGCGCGCCTCCAATCGGAAGCCCAGCCTCGGCTGCCATCCTCCAGCTCGCCGAAATAGCGCAGGCCGAAGCTCGTCGCCGGCATCAGCATGTCGTCGCGGGCGGTGGTCCAAGGCTCGTCATATGCGGCTCCCGGCCGGAACGTCCGTGACCGCATCCAGAGATGGCCGTCCCGCAGCGAGATTTCGCTCTCGAGCAGGCCGGTGCCCCAGGCGGGCGTGTCGACGGGCGCGACGAAGCGTACCGAGCCGGGAGAGCCGCTGAAGGCGAGTGGGCGGGTGCCATCGGGCTCCCGGCGCCTCAGCGGCAGCGAGCCGGCAAGCCGTTCCTCGACGAACCCGGTCACGGTGGCATGCCCCTGGGTTCGCTGGATCGCGCTCGACGTGGCCGCGGCGCGTCCGGCGAGTTGCACCGCCTGCGGCAGCAGCATCAGTGTGAATGACAGGATCGCAAGAGACACCAGCAGCTCGAGCAGTGTGAACCCTGCATCGGTGGGGACCGCTGTCTCGAAGCTGCTTCCCATCGCGGGCGCGATTGCAACCGTCATGAGGCAGCTCCGATCTTCAGCGAGCGAAGATGCAACGAGCGCCGCGGCACGGGTAAGCCGCCGCTCCAGGCGGCCTCGAAGTCCAGCCAATAGGCGGGCGGGGCCATATCGCCATCGGGAGCCGGGCGACGGCGGACATGCAAGGTCCAGCCGACGCCGCCCTCGCGTCCGGAGAAGGTTTGTCCGTCGGCCAGCGGCGTCTCGAGGCCGGCGAGAGCAAACTGCGACTTGGCGATCGATAGCGCGAGCGCGCTCGAGCGGGCGCGGGCCGCCCCCTGCCAGTTTCCGGCGAAGCCCTTCACGAGCACGCTCAGGACGCCGGCGCCGATGGCGAGCGCCACCACCGTCTCGACCAGGGTGAAGCCCTTTTCCCCTCGCGCCATCAGGCCCCCCACCGCAAGCGCGCGGCTCCAGTCGGCCATTGAACCTCGATGAGCGCCGAGCGGCGGCCGTCGCTGACCTCGATGACTGTGGCGGCCGCGCTGCCGTCGCGCTCGAAGCGTATGACTCCGGAGCCATGGTTGCTGCGGGCGGCTCCGCGCACATGAAGGCCGAGGCCCGGCGGAAGAAGATGCGGCCGGCCATCGAGGCTGGTGCTCCAGCTCCGCGTGGCGGGGTCGACGGTCAGCGTCTGTGGCCGGTTCGAGCGGATGGCCTCCGAGCGCGCCGACCGCAGGGCTGCGCCGAGCGATGCCGCCGTCGCCCGCAGCGTGGCCTGGTCGTGGCTCGACTGCATGGCCGGCACGGCCGCGGTGAGGGCAAGGGCCGCGACCGCCAGAACGACCAGGAGCTCGAGAAGAGTGAAGCCCGCGTCTGCCGGTGGACGATGCGCCATCAGTACGACGCTCCTGAGGGTGCGCTCTGCGTGCGCGCTTCATCCGGCTGGCCGGCGAGCCGGCGCAGCTCCGTCATCACCCGGGCCTCGCTCGACTCGACGCCCATGTAGAGGCTTCCGGCCTTCAGCCAGCCGCGATCGACGAGAAAAGCCGCGACCGAGTGGTCCATGCTGTAGTCGCCATCCGCAGTGTCGTTCCGGCTGAAGGAGGCCCCGAGCCCCGAGGCGAGCGCCCTGATCTGATCAGGTGGCCCTGACAGCGCGATGATGCGGCTGTCGAAGCTCGCCACGTACTCGGCGAGCACCGCGGGCGTGTCGTGCGCGGGATCGACGGTGACGAAGACGAAATTGACGGCGCTTGCCGCCGGTCCGAGGTCGCGCATGCGCGCCGCCACCTCGGCGAGAGTGGTCGGGCAGATGGCCGGGCACTTCGTGTAGCCGAAGTGCACGACGCTCGGCTTCGAAGCGAGATCTCTCGCGGTGATCGGCCTGTTGGCCTGGTCGACCAGGGCGAACTCCGGCCCCGGGGCCCTTGGAGGAGCCTCGGCGGACCCGGGAATGGGAGCGAGCGATCCGATCACCGCCAGCGTGGCGAGTACGGATCGAAACAGGGACAGCACGGTTTTGCATGAGATGCGGGGCATGACGTTTCGGCCGGTCCTGACAAGGGGAATGACAGCAGTCTATGCCGGGGGGCGAAGGCCGAAATCACCGCGCGGGCTCAGACCATGGTCTGATCGCCCCGGGACCTTAGTCCCCTCTCGGACCGGGACTGCGTATCCGCCCGAAGCTCACTGACGGCGTGAAGAAAATGAACATAGCTTAGCGATCGAGCGACGGAATTAAGGGTGTGCCGATCCCATTGGCGTTCGAGCGGAGGCAATTATCATGTATCTTCCCTGGACAGCATCGAAGGCGCGGCTTCGCGAGGCCGAGAACGCAAGGCGCAACCGCCTTGAGATCGTCAAGGCGCTGGCCGATGGCCAGATCACCCGCCGCGAACTCTTCCGCTGGGGACTCTTCACGACCACGGGTCTTCTCGCGATGAAGAACGGCCTGAGCCCCTTCGCCCAGAGCGCTTTCGCCGCCGTGCCGACCGGAACGCCGCGAAGCCCGCTCTACGGAGCCAAGAAGTTCAGCGTTCCGATGCCCCGCCTCCGGGTCGCGCCTCGTTACGAGCTGAGGCGAGCTCCCGATCCCTCCAAGCCGCTGGGCTGGAATGGCGACCCGCGCCGATATGCCGACATCGCGGAATGGCTGGATCCCAACACGCACGCGACTCTGACCAGCGAGCTGCCGGCCAAGAACTACTCGTACCACAACGACTTCAATGCGAATCCGGCTGACGCGCAATTCCGCAATCCTGTGACCGGCACCGGCCCCCGCGAAGGGCGTCCGGATGGCGACTACTTCGCGCACCAGCGCTGGGACGAGCTGTTTCCGAAATACGGCTACTTGCTCTCGATCGCTCAAGTCAAAGCCGGCACCAAGCTCATTCCCAGCGCGACGGCGCCCACCCAGAACCCGGATGCCGTCTGGTGCTTCGGCCATCGCCAGCCCGGCTTCGCGGGCAATTCGTCCGGATCGCCGATCGGCGACGCGGTGCCGACGCTGGTCAAAATGCGGTACGGCGAGCCGTGCGTGGCGCGCATCTACAATGACCTGCCTGTTTCGCGCGAAGCCAACGGCGGCTTCGGCCGCAACGAGCCGTCGACGCACTTCCACAATGCCCACAACGGCGCGGAGAGTGACGGCGCCTGCAACGCCTATCATTTCCCCGGCACGTTCTACGACTACCACTGGGGGACCACGATGGCTCGCCGGGACATGTCGCCCGGCGCCAACCCCGGTCTGACGGGCATCACCGGCTGGCAAGCCAGGGCTTGCGGCCCCGACGACGCCAACGGAACAGTTCAGGTGCCCGGAGACTTCCGCGAGATCCAGGGCTCGATGTGGTTCCATGACCACCGCTTCTTCTTCACGGCGGAGAACGTCCACAAGGGCATGTTCGCGCTCTGCAACATGTACTCGGGTCCGGATCGCGGTCGCGAGGATCTCAACGACGGCATCAACCTGCGTCTGCCGAGCGGCAAGCAGCTGCCGTGGGGAAATACGGACTTCGACGTCAACCTGGCCATCTCCAATCCGGCGATGAAGCAGGACGGGCAGATGTTCTTCGACATCTTCGACACCGACGGCTTCCTCGGTGACATGCTGCTCGTCAACGGCGCCTACTACCCGTTCATGGAGGTGCTGCCGCGGCGCTACCGCCTCAGGACCCTCAATGCCTCGATGTCGCGGTTCCTCAAGCTCGGCCTCGTGGTCGAGAAGTCGAGCCGCTTCGCGCGCGGCACGCCGGTGCCCTTCTACTTCGTCGCCAATGACGGCAATTTCGTCGTCAAGCCGCTCAGGCTCACGATGCTCGACGAGCAGGGTGTCGGCGAGCGCTACGACATCGTCGTCGATTTCTCGCAGTTCCGGCCCGGCGACACGGTCTACCTCGTCAACTTCCTCAAGCAGACCGATGGACGCCTGCCGGCCGGGGCCGTGTCGACGGCGCAAGCGCTGTCCGGGCTGACTGATGATCCTGCTGTCGGCCCCGTCCTCAAGTTCGTCATCGCGAGCTCGGTGCAGAGCGTTGACGATCCCACGAAGACGCTGCGCTCGACGGATCCCGACCTCAGCGCCAATCTCGCGCTCGCGGAGTGGGGTGCGAGGGGCGCCAAGTCGCTCACCTATCAGATCCCGCTCGTCGCGCCGGTGCGCCAGCGCGTCATCGAGTGGGGCCGCCAAGGTGGCGGCGACTCCCGCGATCCGGCGACCGGCCAGTGCATCCCGGAGTGCGGCGATATCGCCGCCTTCCCCTGGTCGGTTCGAGTCGATGGCGGCTCGGCACACACGCTCAATGGCAACCGCATCGGCGCGCTCATCCCGAAGCCGCACGAGGTCGAGCACTGGACGTTCGTCAACGGCGGCGGCGGCTGGGATCATCCCATCCATCTGCACTTCGAGGAGGGCGTCACCATCGATCGCGGCACCGCGCCGATCCCCGCCACGGAGAAGCTGGTACGCAAGGACGTCTGGCGCCTGCGGCCGGGCGGACGCGTCAAGTTCCAGGTCCGCTTCGGCGAGTTCGGCGGCGCCTACGTCAATCACTGCCACAACACGGTGCACGAGGACTTCGCCATGCTGCTGCGCTACCAGCTGCTGACGCCGCAGTTCAACGCCCAGGGCCAATCCCTGCCGCACTGGATCCCGACCAAGACGCCGCGTCCGACCCCGGAAGGCGTCAAGTGGGACAACCCCGAGGTTGAGATCCTGCCCGAAGGCGATCCTCGCCCGCGTGCGACCGGTTGAGGCGAGTGGTGGCGATGCGGTGTTGCTCGCGCCACGTCGGCTCCTTGTCCACGCCCGCCGGAAGGCTGGCGTGGATTGGAGCCGTGCTGCTGATGCTCTTCGGGTGGCCGCTGCCTCACGCAGCGGCTGGCGAAGTCTCGCCGTGGGGGGACGGGTATCTTCCCAACGTACCCGTCGTCGACCAGGACGGACGGACCCTCAGCTTCTACGACGACGTCATCAAGAACCGTGTCGTCGTCGTGAGCTTCATCTATACGACCTGCCGCGATCTCTGCCCGCTGATGACGGCCCGCCTGGCGCGATTGCAGGACCTTCTCGGCACCAGCGTCGGACGGGACATCTTCTTCGTCTCGATCTCGATCGACCCGGAGCGCGATACGCCTGAAAAGCTCAAGGAGCATGCCGACGCCTTCCGGACCGGACCGGGCTGGACCTTCCTGACAGGACGTCGAGAGGACATCGACGTCATCCGCTACAGGCTCGGCGAGCGTAGCCGCGGGCTCACCGATCACCGCAACCAGATCCTTCTCGGCAACGATCGTACGCGCAATTGGGCTCACGACTCCGCCTTTTCGGACCTCAACACTCTCGCCAGCAACGTTCGGGCCATGGACCCGGCTCACCTGCACGCAGCGGTGGCGAGCCGGCCGGCTACAACTGGAGGCGAGGCTGAAAAGAAGCCGGCGCACGACGTACCGGGCCAGGCGCTCTTCGCGAAAACCTGTGCCTCGTGTCACACCATCGGCCGCGGCGAGCGGGTCGGGCCCGACCTGGCCGGCCTGCTACAGCGCCGGACACGCGCATGGGTCGCGGATTATCTCGCCGCACCTAATCTCGTGCGCAAGCGGCAGGATCCGGTCGCGGTAGAGCTCGCTCAGCGGTATCGCGCGGTGCGCATGCCGAACCTGGCACTGTCCGCCGACGACATAGAGGACGTTCTGACCTACCTCGAGGTCCACGGCGCGGGGGCGGAGACGCCGAAAGAGCGGAGGAGCGATGGCTGACCGCTCGTTCGCCACTCGCGTCATGCGGAGGCGCGATCCGCGCTCGGAGCGCGGTTTCGTGCTCATCGCCGTGCTCTGGGTGACGGCACTGCTGTCGATCTACGCCCTCGAATTGCAGACGGCCACGGTGGAGCTCGTGCGCACGACGCGCAATACCGTGGAGGTAGCACGCGCGGAGCTGCTCGCCGACACCGGCGTTCGGCTGGCCATGCTGGATCTCATGCGGCGGTCGGAGCAGGAAGCGAGCCTACCGGACGCAGGCCGTGTCGGACTGGCCTGCCGGGTTCCGGACGAAGGAACTGTGCGCGTCCTGGTCGAGCCGGAGGCGGGCAAGGTGAACATCAACGAGGCCGGGGATGACCTCGTCAAACGGCTGCTGACCGGGGCAGGATTGGACGACGCGGCAGCTGCGGCACTGACCGGCGCAATCGCCGACTTCCGTGATCCCGACGACGACCGGCGTGCCGGTGGTGCCGAGCGGGAAGATTACAAGGCTGCGGGCATGACGGCGGGACCCAAGAACGCCCCATTCGATTCCGTCGACGAGCTGACCGGCGTGCTCGGTGTCTCCGGCGACCTGTTTCGCAGGCTGCGTCCGCATCTCACGGTTCACTCGGGGCGCGCTGGCATCGACGCGCGATACGCGGCGCCGGAGCTGGTCGCCATGCTCGCGGGTGATCGAGGCCCCCAAGTTCGCGGAGGAGCAGCTCCGCAGCTTACTGCAAGTTTCCTTTCGGCCACCGGCGCGGAGGCCTATACTATTTTTTCAGAAGGGCGAACCGCGGCTGGCACACGCACATTGAGCGCCGCCATCGTGACTCGAGAGACCGGCGGCGGAGCCCGGCTCAACCAGTTGCTCAAGACAGCGGCACAGTCGGGCGGCACAGTCACACGATTGCGCCAAGTCACCGGCTCGCCCCAGTTGGCCTCGGAAAGCTCGAAGTCATTTCGGATCTGGAAATGGGAGCGGCATCTCTCCGCGGCTTCTCTGCCCGGGAGCAGCGAGCCTTCGGACGTCCCCGATTGCTGACGACGATGCCATCGATGCATGCCCAAAAAGACGGGCGGCTGGCACCGTTAGCAACGCTTGCTAACCGGTCGCATGTGGATGCGGTTAATTTTGATGAATTGGAATTGATCCAAGTCAACCGGTATTGTAGTCTGTGCAATTGAGAGTGAATGAGAGGGGACGGCCGCATTTACTGGCCCTGCCTGATTTTTCACTATCCACACGTCATTGTCCGAGTTGGGGAGAAGGCGGGATGTCCCTGCGTGTCGTGGTTGTTGACGAGTTGCCTTTGCTCAGAGCTGGAATTGCATCCACTCTGTCCTCCATGAAGGGTCTTCAGGTCGTCGATACCGGCTCTACTCCGGATGACGCCATGCGCCTGGCCGGGCATTGCCGGCCCGATGCTCTCGTGATGGGGATGGCATCGATGGAAGCCGCGCTGCCCTCGGTCGAGAGGATCGTGGCAGCCGGCGTCAAGATCGTGTGTCTGATCCCGCCGGGGCTGGAAAGCAGACTGCCGTCTCTGATGCGAGCGGGAGCCAGCGCCTGCCTTTCGAACTCAGCCAGGCCTGCCGAGCTTCTGCGCTGCCTGGAGACGGTAATGGATGGTGAGCGCTTCGTGTCGCCTTCACTTGCTGCGGCCGTTTTGAGCCGCCCGGCTGTGAAGCACCATCAGGAAGCGCCAAAGCCCGTGGCGTCTATTCTCACGAAACGCGAAACAGGAATTCTCGAGCTCGTCGCGCGTGGGCGAAGCAACAAGGATATCGCCGACGATTTGCTGCTCAGCGAGAAGACGGTCAAGCGCTACATGACGCTGATCATGCAGAAGATCAATGTGCGAAATCGGGTCCAGGCGGCGCTGTTCATCAGCAATGCCGGATCGGGCATGATCGTCTGACACCGGGCTGCGCGTCGGCGAGCGCCTGAGCCCCGCAAAGCACGCAGCCGATCCGTCTCTGGATCCTCACGGCCGGGCTGATCTACCGTGGCACCCCTGCGCCCACATCCGCGCGGTAAGCGCGGATGGACGGCTTTGCGCGACGATGACGTGCCCGCTCCTATGTGACGATCGCCGCTTGGTAGGCAGTTTCCCGAGCAGGAATTTCCCCGGCCCGTCACCACGCGAATCCATGTCGCGGCATCGGCCCACCCGGCTCGTCGTGTCAGTTCCGAGGTAGCCGGACCTTGGTCGATCAGACTGGGCCCTTGGTCTGGTCCGCATTTGGGCTGCCCGTAGATTGTTCGCCATCACGCGCTTTGCCATCGTTTGCGAGAATGAGCGGGATCCCGCTTCAATCGCAGGAGGGCGTTATGGCCAGCATCAATGGGTCATCCGGAAATGACACCCTGGTTGGAGGCGTAGGCTCCGACACGTTTTCCGGCCTCGGCGGCATTGACGTCTTCTCGGTGGCGGCGGGCGGAAGCGCGCTCACCATCGCTGGAACAGGGACCGCCGGGACGATCGCGGGCTTCGACGTCGTCACGGATTTCGCCGCCGGGCCAACGGCCGCGCTGAGCGAAAAACTCCAGTTCGCTGGTGCCGATCTGGTGGGAAATACCGGCAGCTCGCACGGTGCCACCTCGACGTTGCGATTGCATACCGGCTCATCCGTAACGGCGCACACCGTCAACGGAGGCATCATCCAGTTCGACGACGCGGCCGATAACAAGTTCGCGGCGGCCGTCGAGCTGACGTCCATGTCCGACGTTGCCGCCGTCGTGCAATATTTGCAGGGAACCGGGTTCGGTGGCGGCAAGAGCGTTGCGTTCTCGGCCACCATCGCCGGCGTCACGCATACCTTCGTCTTCATCCAGGGCAACGGCGCCGGCACCAACAACCAGGACGTGCTGGTCGATCTGGTGAACGTCAAGGCGACGAGCCTTGCCGTCGACCGCGCCACCAATCAGATCAGCGTCATCGATGCGACCGCGCCGAACGCGCCGCCGGTTGCCATCCCGGAGAACGCATCGGGCGGCATCATCAACGCGGCCGAGGCGGCCGAAGGCACGCAGGTTCTCGTCAGTCTCTTCGGCACCGGTGCGATTGCCAACGACAGGCTGACCATCACCTGGGGGACCCAGGTGGTCACTCACGTGCTGACGGCCGCCGACATCCTCAGCGGCACCGTGAGCCTGACCATCTCGGCTGCGGTCCTCATCGCGCAAGGGTCCGGCACCTTCAACGTCAGCGCCGGCATCACCGACGGGGCCGGCAATGTGGGCGCCGCGACGATCTTGCCCGTGACGGTGGCGCTGACAACCGCGCCGTTCATCACCTCCAACGGCGGCGGCGCTGCGGCTACCATCTCGATCGCGGAGAACACGGCCGCGGTCACACAGGTCGCCGCGACCGATCCGGCCGGGCTCGCCTTGACCTATGAGATCGTCGGCGGTGCCGACCAGTCACAGTTCACGATCAACTCCGCGACCGGCGCACTGTCCTTCATCACGGCGCCCGATTTCGAAAGCCCCGCCGACGCCGGCGGCAACAACGTCTATGACGTCACGGTCCGGGTCAACAACAGCAATGGCGACACGGATACCCAGGCGATCGCGATCAACGTGACCAACGTGGCCGAGGCGCCTCCCGGTGCACCCGCGACCAACCTCTGGGGCAACACGAGCACCGATGCCCTCCCGATCTCCACCGCGGCAGGAACCCAGACCGCGCCGGCGGTGGCGGACAACGGCGGAACCGAGTTCGGCGTCGCCTGGATCGACGGAACCGCGATCTCGGTCTCCTTCTTCGACGAGCGCGGGCTGCCTAATCCGGTCCTGCCGGGCGCTGTCCTGACTGACGGTGCCGGTACGAATCTTTCGGATCTGCAGATGGTCGCGGGCGGCACCGGCCTCGGCTATGGCATAGTCTGGAACGAGACGAACGGCGGCGTGAGCCAGCTGCAATTGCGCTACTACAACGGCGTTACCGGCGCCCTCCTCGGCAACGAGACTGCCGTCTCTTCGAACGGCGCGGTCAATCAGCACGACGTCGCCATCTCTTCGTATACGCAGGACGATGCGAACGGCCGGCCGAATGTCGATGGTTTCGACCTCGCCTGGGTGGAAGGCGGCGGCGCCCCACATGCGCTCGGCAGCGTCTTCGTGCAGCGCTTCGCGGTGCCGCTCGATGCTGCCAAGGACCCGAGCGCGCCACCGGCCGCAGTGGGGATGGATGGAACTCCTGCCGGCAGCAATGCGCAGGTTCTCGTCTCGGCCAGCGGCCGCGACCCGTCGGTTGCGGGCCTGCTCGGAGACGCCAACGAGACCGTCGTCACCTGGATCGACAACGGCAACCAGCTCAACATCCAGATCTACAATGACAACGGCACGGTCAATGCCAATCCGCTGGGTGTCGCCTCGAACAACGTCAACGGTGCGACGGCTCCGATATCGGCGACGGGCCAGCAGCATGTGATGGCGCTCCCCGGCGGCGGGTTCGTCGTCGCCTGGATGGCGAGCCTCGCCGGCGGCAACAACATTCTTGCCGCCCGGGTCTTCACGCCGGGTGCCGCGGCCGCCACCTTCGCTGCCGGTCCGGTGATCACCTTGGACACGCTGGACGGAGCCTCCAACGCCATCTCGGATTTCACGCTCGCGGCGCTGCCGGACGGCGGCGGCTTCACCGTCAGCTGGAACGCCGCCGATGCCGGAACCCAAGCCATCTACACGCGCAGCTTCACTGCCGGCGGTGTGCCGCAGGATCTGGTGCCGTCGATCTATCATGCCGGCGGCAACGCGACCAACATCGCCGCCACGGGCTTGACCGGCGACCGATACGTTGTCGTCTACCAGGACGATTCCGCCGATTCGGGGAACATCGGCGCTCAGATCTTCGATACGCGCACGGACCTGGCAGGGAATCCGATCGCGCTCAACGGCATCGGCGTCACCATCACCGGTGATGCCGGCCGGGTGTTGCCGGACGTGCTGGTCGGCACCGTCGCCCAGGACTTCATCGACGGCCGGGCGGGTAACGACATCCTCGACGGTGCGCTCGGCGACGATACGATCGTCGCCGGCCAGGGCGACGACGCCATCGACGGCGGCGGCGGCAGCGACACGGTGGTGCTGTCCGGCCGCTTCAGCCTGGACGGCGACGCCGCCAACGACGATTACATCATCAGCGCCGTGGGCAACGGCATCTTCACGATCCTCGACAAGCGCGCCAACGGGGACGGTAGTGACGTCGTGCGCGACGTCGAGAACTTCCAGTTCCTCGGCAACGCTGCCGGATCCCAGTTCATAACCGCGGCGCAGCTGGCGGGCGAGCGGCCCGATGTCACTCCGACGGCTTGGGGCTGGACCGATGCCGACGCCGACACGGCACCCAATGCGGACGGCACTCCCGACGTCGACGGGTTCGTCGTCAATCACGCCCCGGCCAGCCTTGCAGGCATCCAGAACAACCCGTCAATTGCCGACAGCGTCGGCGAGTTCATCGGCGTGGTCTGGGACACGGCGGCGACCCCCGGCGCCGACACCCACATTCGCGGCCAGTTCTACGACGTCATCGGCGCCTTCGACGGCTTCATTCCGAACGCCATCGACATCAGCGACGGCATCGGCATCGAGACCAACGCGGTCATCGTCTCGGGTGGCGCCAACTCGGGTTGGGGCGTGGCATGGGAGCAGCGCGACAGCGCGTCCGACACCTCGAGTGAGCTGCGCACGAACTTCGTCGGTCCCGGCCAGCTGACCTCGGTCGAGCTTTCGGTCGATGCGGAAGGCCCGAACGTCAACCAGCACGACGCCGAGCTCTCCGAGTCGTTCCTCGATCGCACGCTGGCAAGCCCAGTGGGCGGCTCGGTCCTGCCGACCGGGATGAGCGACGGCTATAACGTTGCCTGGGTGTCGACGCATCTCGACGGATCCGATGGCCCGCTTCCGTCGAGCTACGGCCGCATCATGCTGCAGCGGTTCGAGGTGCCTCTCGACGCGCTCGGCAATCCCGGCGCACCTGTTGCCGGAGGCATCGACGGCATCGCCGGCCTCAACAACGTCTACGGTACGGGCGATGCCGCCGTCTGGGTCGGCAACGAGGGCGGCGCCGGTACGGGCTTCCTCGGCCGCAATCCGTCGACCGCCGGGCTGCATTCCTTCGAGACGGGCCTGGTCTGGATCGCACAGGATGACGCTGGCGAGAAGGTCATGTTCCGCGCCTATGACGATCTCGGGCAGGCAATAAGCTATCCCAGTGGCGACAACATCTCCGCCGGCTACCCGGTCACCGCCGGCACCAGCGCGCATATCGTCTCGGCCGGCGCGGTCAACTTCGTCATTGCCTGGGTCACGACCGATGCCCTCGGCGAGTCCCACGTCATGGGGACGATGCTGAGTTCCGCCGGCAATGGCCTCAACGGCCAGGGCTTCGGCTTCGGCGCATCAGACGTCTTCACGCTCGCGGATCTGCCGCCGGGCTTCGATCCGGCCAGTTTCCAGATGACCGGCATCAGCGGCGAGGACAGCAATGACGTCATCGTCAGTTGGAACCTCAACGGCGACATCCAGGCCCAGCACGTCCACACCACGCTTGATCCGGTTACCGGCGTCGCGCTCTCGATGGTGCCCGAGGGCAATGCCATTACCGTCAATGCCGATACCGCGGGAACGCAGGACCAGGGCGGCATCGCCGGCCTGCTCGGCGACCGCTTCATCGCCGTCTACCACGACACGAACACCGCCGACGGCAACGACATCGTCGCCAGGATCATCGACACGCGCGACGCGGTGAATCCGGCCCCGATCGTGGGCGACCTCGTGCAGCCCGCGGGCGGTGTCCAGGCCCGCCGCGACGTCCTGATCGGCACCAACGGCAACGACAATATTCGCGGCGACATCTCCGATACGGATGGTCTCGTCGACTACATCTACGCCGGCATGGGCGACGACACCGTTCAAGGCGGCCCCGGCGTTCGCGGTGCCGCCGGCATTCCCGAGATCATCGACGGTGGCGAAGGCAACGATACGGCCGTCTACACCGGCCGCCTGCAGGACTACTCGATCACGGTCAACGGCGACGGCAGCTACGAGGTCATCGACCTGCGCCCGACGACCAATCCTGCCGGTCACGACGGCATCGACAATCTCTACAGCATCGAGAACATCCGGTTCCTCGACCTCGCCAACGGCGGAGCCGGAGCGCAGACGATCACGTTCGGCTTCCCGGGCACGCCGCCGGCGCCTCCTGCCGGTTACGATGGCACGCCGGTCGCCTGGAGCCTCGACGACACGACCCAATACAAGGAAATCGCCGTGGATCACAGCGCGGCGACCCAATCGGGCATCGCCGTCACCAATCTCCAGGACGGCGCCGGCCTGGCGTGGGTGGTCGACAATAGTCAGGTCTGGGCGATCACCTACGACACGACGGGCAAGCCCGACCCGATCCTGCTCGGAGCCAACACCGAGCTCACCGATGGAACCTTCGGCGGCAACACCGTCTCGGACATCGATGTCGCGATGACCGCCGGTCTCGGAATGACCGCGGTCTGGGAATCCTCGACTGTCGACGACACCTCGATCCATCTCCGCTTTGCCAGCACCAACACGCACGTCGTGCTCGATGTCGCTGGCGGCGTGCCCGGGCCAGGCCTGCCCGGCGGCGAGCAGGTTGTGGTTGGCTCCGGCGGCGCCGGCATCGCGCTGGATCCGGTCATCCAGGGCTACGAGATCGTCAACACCGCCAACGATACGCTCGAGGTCGGCTTCCACGTCGGCTTCGTCATGCAGGGTGGCGTTGGTGATACCAACGCCGGCGATGCCTACGGTACGCTCGAGCTCGCCCGCTACGAGATCCCGGTCTACGACATTCTCCTCGACGCCGCCGGCCTGCCGCTCCTCACCGCCGCTGGCCAGGGCCAGCTGGCGACTGACGCCGCCGGCAATTTCATCCCCTCTACCGCGGCCACCTTCGGCACCGGCTCGGAGACCGCGCCGATCTCGATCGGCCTCGACGGACTGCGCGGAACCGATGATGACGCCGAGGCGATCGTGCTGACGGATCAGGGCCTGTTCGCGGCCGACAGCATCCCTGTCGGGGCGACGGCCATCCAGGGCCGCGACATGACCATCGGCAGCCTGCACGACGGGCAGCTCGTGGTGAGCTACATCGGCACCGACGAGATGGTGCATCTCAAGGTGTTCATTCCAACCGTCAACGAGTCGGGCGACCGCGAATCCGGCGGATTGGGTGGTGTTGATGTCGTTGCCACCGGCATCACGACCTATTCGGAGCTCGACATCCCATTCCCCGCCACGCTCGGCGCCGTGGCCGCCGGACAGACGGCCATGACGGTCGCGCAGCAGAACGGCTCGTTCGGCGTCTTCTGGGCGGAAAGCGATGGCGCCAGCGGCGTTGACATCAAGGGCATCATCTACGCGGGTGCCGGAACCAACTGGAGCCCCTCGCCCGTCATCACGTTCGAGAGTGGGCTGCCCTCCAACGTGTCGTTCCAGATCGCGCCGACCGGCGTCACGCCCGGGGGCCTCGAGGACGGTTTCTTCGTGTCCTGGGAATCCGGCAGCGGGATTCAGGGACAGCGCTTCGACATGACCGGAGCGGCCGTGGGCACGCAGATCACGGTCGGCGATCCCGACACGAACACGCCCGGCCTCCACTCCACCGCCGGCATCGACGACGGCCGTATGATCATCGGCTATCAGGACGGCACCGACGTCAGCGCGCAGTATCTCGACAACCGCGAGCCGGGCATCGCGCTGATCGGGCCGCGCACGGGCGCTCCCGCCGACGTCATTGTCGGCACCGTCGGCGACGACGCCATGGACGGACGTGCCCTCGACGACCAGCTGTTCGGCGGTCTCGGCAATGACCTGATCACGCTCGGCTCAGGCAACGACCTGGGCTTCGGCGGGCTCGGCAACGACACGCTGATCGGCGGCAGCGGACAGGACCAGCTGTTCGGCGAGGACGGCGATGACCTGCTCTGGGGCGGCGGTAACGGCACGCCCGATCCGCAGATCGAGCGCGACCTCCCGGCGAACCTGCAAGGCCCCGGCATCGATCTCATCAGCGGCGGAGCCGGCATTGATACGCTGTCCTACCGCGGCGAGTTCGGCCGCTTCGACATCGACCTCGCTCGCGGAACCACCCTGAGCGATCGTACCGCCTCGGGTGTGCTCGTCATCGAGGATGCGATCGGCGAGCTGGTGACCGACGCCGCCGGCGTGACCACGTTCAACGCAACGGCCGACATCGAGAATGCCGAAGGTGGTATCGGCGACGATACGATCAGCGGCAGCGGCGGCGATAACAGTCTTGCCGGACTTGGCGGCAACGATGTCATCGATGGGCGCGGCGGCATCGATACCGCCCGCTTCACGGGCATTCGCTCCGACTACCAGATCACGGTCAATGCCGATGGCAGCCTGACCGTCACCGACACGGTGCCCGGACGCGATGGAACCGATATCGTTCGAAACGTCGAGTTCCTTGCCTTCGCGGATGTCACCATCCCCGGCTTCACCAATACGCCGCCGACGATCACCTCCAACGGAGGCGGCGCTGCCGCGGCCATCTCTGTCGCCGAGAACACGGCCGCGGTGACGGACGTCAACGCCGCCGACCCGGATCTGGGACAGGTCCTGACCTATTCGATCGCCGGCGGTGCCGATGCCCTCAGGTTCACCATCAACCCCAACACCGGCGTGCTGGCATTCGCCGTCGCACCCGACTTCGAGGCTCCGGCGGACGCCAACCTCGACAACGTCTACGACGTTATCGTCCAGGTTTCGGACGGCAGCGGCGGCATCGATACGCAGGCGCTTACCGTTACTGTGACCGATGTCGGCGGCATTACGGTCACCTCCAATGCCGCCACCACGAACGGCACAGCGGAGGGCGACACGCTCACCGGCGGCGCCGCCGCCAACACGCTCAACGGTCTCGCTGGCAACGACGTGCTGAGCGGTCTCGGGGGCGCCGACATCCTCAACGGCGGCCTCGGCAACGACGCACTGACCGGCGGCACCGGCAACGACACGATCAATGCCGATGCCGGCAACGATACCATCAACTATGCATTCGGCGACGGCATCGACGCCGTCAACGGAGGGGCCGACACCGATACCCTCAACATCACGGGCACGGCCGCGAATGACACGCTCGACGTCCTATTCAATGGCACGTCGCTGACGAGCTTTGAGAACGGCGCCCTGACCGGCGTCGAGGTGGTCAACGCGAACCTAGCCGGTGGTACGGCCGACCGCCTGACCTACGCGGGCACGACTGTCGGCGTGACGGTCGACCTCGTGACCGGACAGGCCTCGGGCTTCAACTCCATCACGGGCATCGAGAACGCCACTGGCGGCAGTGGAAACGACACCTTCGTTGGAGACGCACAGGTCAACGCCTTCGCCGGCGGCGCGGGCAACGACACCTACTTCGTCGACAGCGCGGATGTCATCACCGAAGGCGCGGGCGCCGGCACGGACAGCGTCTTCACGGCGAGCGCGATCTACACTCTGTCCGCGAACGTCGACAATCTCACGTTCATCGGATCGGGTGGTTTCACCGGCACCGGAAACGGTCTGGCGAACGTCATCACCGGCGGTATCGCAGCCGATACGATCAACGCCGCTGGTGGCAATGACATCATTCGTGGTGGCGCCGGAAACGACATCCTCACCGGCGGCAATGGCACCGACACGTTCGTCTTCGGGGCCGGCTTCGGCAACGACCGGATCACCGACTTCGACGCCAACCCGGGCGGCGGCGGGCAAGATCTGCTCGATCTGCGCGAACTCGGGATCACTGCCGCGACGTTCGCGGCTCAAGTCTCGATCACCGACCTGGGCAACGACACGCAAATCACGATCGGCGCCGACACGATCCTTCTCACCGGGGTCACCGGCGTGAACGCCAATGTCATCACGCAACTGGACTTCCTGCTGCTCTGAGGACTGCGATGGTTCGAAGCCGGCCTTGGCTGGCTTCGACGTCCCGCACCGACGCGGACTTCAGGTTCCGGCGCGCCCCCGCTTCTGGTCCGCCGCTTACTGCGGCATCCGTGGCGGATAGAGCTGGATCTCCGCAATCTGGCCACCGGCCTCGAGCAGCACGCTCTCGCGCAAGACCTCCTTGAAGTGCCAGCCCTGATATTCCTCGCCGATGCTCAGCCAGCGTCCGGGCTCCTGATCGCTACGCACGAGGATCCGGCTCTGAGCCCCGATCCTGGCGATCCCGACGAGCTTCAGCGGCACGAGCGCCGGCTCCGCGCGCGCCGGCTCGTTCGTCTCTCCTGCAATGTCGCGCGGCGGTCGCCGATCGGCGAAGAATAGCGGCCGGCTCGTCGTCTCGGTGAGCTCGGCGGCCGAGCGATCGATCGATTGCGGGCTCGCAGCCGAGACCGGTCGAGGTCTCTCGGGAGCCGGCTGTGCGGGCACCGCGATCGGTGTCGTGTCGATAGCCTCGGTGGCGGCGAGATGTCCCGCGACGGCCAGGCCCAACGCAATGGCGGCCAGAAGAGCCGGCACGGCGTAGCCCCGGAAGAGTGCGCCGTCCTCGACGGGAGGTTCGAGCCAATTTCGCATGGGTCAGCGCGCCTCCATCGCCACGACATCCAGTCGGGCGTCGACGACACGGGTCGCATCGCCCCCCCCGCCGCGCGTGGCTACCGACGGTGTCACCTGCATGGCGGAAATCATGAGCACAGGCTGGTGACGCTCGATGTCCAGGATCAGCGTCTGCAGCTTGTCGACCGTTGCGAGGAGCTGGATCTGCACTCCAAGAAGGCGCACTCCGCCCTTCTCTCGCACGGGCAGGCTTCGACTGCTGCGCGGCTTGAGGCCATTGCGCCCTGCAATTTCGGCGAGCTGCGACTGCAGGGCCGCCGTCCGAATTGGCTCGCTGGCGCCCTCGATCGCCAGGTTGCGCAGGCTCGGCGGAGCTGGCGCCGCTTCGATGTCTTTCGCCTCGCTGGCTGAGGCTGAGAGCCGGCCGGCAAGTTGGCGCTCCTGTTGGATCTGGGACTGGAGATCCGAAAGACGGCTCACGGCGGGACCGGCGGCGGTCAGCCAGACCAGCACGAGCGGGATGGCGAGGAGCGCGAGCGCCAGCAACCGGCGGAGAAGGAGCAGCAGCCGCGTCATGGCCGTGCTCCTTCGGATGTGGCGGGCTGCTGCGTGGGCAGGCCGCGGATGCGCGCGCGGATCGAGAACCGCTCCATCTCCTCGCCGGGATCGAACGTGACGGACGTGCTGAGCGTGGCATCGACGAAGTATGCCGAGGTCTCGATCAGCGGCAGCAGCGCCGTGGCGGACTTGGCCTGCCCCGAGATGTCGAGCGTCGTTCCGTCGATCCGGAGGTCGGTGATCCAAGCCGTGTCCGGCAGGATGCGACTCAGTTCCTCGAGGATGTTGGCGCGGGCAACGTACTCGGCGCGGAGCCGCGCGGAGCCGTTGATCAGCTCGAGGTCGGCTTCCGTCTTCGTCAAGGCAGCCTTGCGCGCCCGCTCTTTGGCTGCGAGCAGCGCATTGGCTTGCTGCAAGTCCGCGACGGCCGTCTCATGGCGCCGGAGTGTTGTGCCGGCCGCGTAGATGCCGAGCCCGAGCACCAGCGCCACCAGGATTGAATTGAGCAGGGCCACGCTGCGCTTGGAAGACGCTGGCGCGGCGGCCACCGTAACCGCGCGTAGCGGCAAGGCCGCGCCGCCCTCGTGGGGCGCGACCTCCACATGACCGACGGTGACACCGAGGCGCTCGATGGCATCGGCTATCGCCTCCACCCGCTTGCGTTTCAGGATGAAGTGCTGCACCGCCAGCTGCGAGGGCTGGCCCGGCCTTTCAACGATGGTGTAGCCCGAAAGCACGTCCGTGGCCTTCAAGGGCGTTGACCGCTCGAGGTCCATGGCCAGCACGCGAGCGACGTCCCGCGCGGCGGCCCGAGGAATGTTGACGGTGCGGCGCAGGCACATCGAAGGCGGCACCCTGATGCCGATCGGTCCGTCGATGTCCCGGTTGCGGATCCGTGCCGCCAGCAGGTCGAGCATGGCGGGGAGCGGCAAGGCGCCATCGGATAGGGTCTCGGGGCCAGCCTTCGCCAGCTTGGGCTCGAGCAGGCGGAATTCATCGCCGTCGATCGCGATCAGCAGTGCCGTGGTGGCGCGCCTCCGTCGCGACAGCTTCGGCAGCATGCCGGCGAGCTCGTCGCCCCACCAGGCGAGAAAACCGTTGAACGGACCACTTCCAGTTGCCGCCACCATCGCGCCGATCGTCCGAACGCTGAACCCGAGACGCCGAACGGCGCCGCACTCGATACTGTCATTCCCGCGAGGGGCGGCGCGCATGCGTCTGCCCGCCGCCCCAATTCGGGACAGGATGACACGAAATTCAGCAAACTTCACGCCAAGGCTAGGTTATTCCTGCTCAGTGGCGCAACGTGGTGCTATACGCAGGATGGTGCCGCACCGGTGGCCCGCTGAACCAGCGACGAAATCCATGCCGAATGCGCAGGGCGCGGTCGCCGTGCCCGATTTGCCCGACCCGCGCAGTGCCGAGTTCGCCGACCGCTTCGGTTCGCATCTCGTCGCGCAAGGCCTTCTCGACGAGCTGGCGGTGGCACGTGCCCAGCGGGCGCAGCGCCAGTCGGGAGAGCGCTTCCCGCAGGTGCTGTTGCATCTCGGCATTCTCGACGAGCGCGGACTAGCCCGGGCCCTGGCGAGCTTCTGCAGCCTCGATCTCGCGGACTCGAGCCGTTTCCCCGACACCGCCCTGAGGGCATCCGAAATCGACGTCACCTTTCTTCGGCGCCACCATGTGTTGCCCATTCGCGAGGACGGCGGGAGCCTGGTGATCGCCGCCGCCGACCCGCTCAATGGCGAGGCCGTGGCGGCGCTGGCGTTCCTGCTCGAGCAACCTGTCGCCATTGAAGTCGCCACCTATGCCGATATCGAGGCTGGGCTGGACCGGCTCTACGACCAGGGCGGGACTGTTGCCGGCACCGCGAAAGCCGGCCGAACCGGCGTTCCAGCCGAGGTCGCCAGCGACGAGGACGTCCGCCGGCTGCAGGACATGGCCAGCGACGCGCCCGTCATCCGCCTGCTTCAGGAGCTGATCACGCGCGCCGCCGGCATGCAGGCTTCCGACATCCACGTCGAGCCGCGCGAGGACAGTGTCCGCGTCCGCTTTCGTATCGACGGCGTGCTGCACACCGTCGAGACCCTGCCGACCAGCCTGCGGGCTGCACTGGGCTCACGCATCAAGATCGAGGCGCGCCTCAACATCGCCGAGCAGCGGCTGCCTCAGGACGGTCGCATGAAGGCCAACGTGCGCGGCCGCGAGATCGACCTGCGCGTCTCGACCATGCCGACACTGTGGGGCGAGAGCATCGTGCTGCGCATCCTCGATCGCTCGGCGGTGGAGCTCGATCTCGGCAAGCTGGGCTTCGCCGGCGAGCTGAGGCGCGAGCTGACGGACCTGCTGCGCCAGCCGAACGGCATCGTGCTGGTGACAGGGCCCACGGGCAGCGGCAAGACCACGACACTCTATACCGCGCTCGAATTGCTCAACTCGGCCGAGCGCAAGATCTTCACCGTCGAGGATCCCATCGAATACCAGATGATGGGCATCAACCAGATCCAGGTGCAGCCGCGTATCGGGCTCAATTTCGCACACGCGCTGCGCTCCATACTGCGGCAGGACCCCGACATCATCATGGTCGGCGAGATCCGCGATCTCGAAACGGCGCAGATCGCTGTCCAGGCCTCGCTGACCGGGCACCTCGTGCTGTCGACGGTGCACACGAACAACGCCGCGGCGACCATCACGCGGCTCATCGACATGGGCGTTGAGCGCTATCTGCTGGCCTCGAGTCTCAAGGGTGTGCTGGCGCAGCGGCTGGTACGGCGACTGTGCCCGGCGTGCGCGGCGCCATCTCCCGACAATGCCACAGTGCTTTCCCTTCTCGCCGCGACCGGCGCTGATCCGGAGACGCTGCTCGAAGGTCGGCCGCCGCGGCTTTCGCGGGCCGTCGGCTGCCCGGCATGCCGCAACACGGGCTTCGCCGGACGCACGACCATTGCCGAGCTGTTGACCGTCGGCCCGGTCGTTCGCAAGGCGATGCTGGCGGGAGCCTCCGACGAGATGGTTCAGGAGGCGGGTATGGCTGGCGCCAGGCTTACACTGCTGCAGAACGGCCTATTGAAAGCTCTGCTCGGCGAAACCACGGCCGAGGAGGTGCTGCGCGCGACGCGGTTCGACACATGCCAAGATATCGATTCAGCGTCTACGACCTGAGCGGGGCCCTGACCACCGGCACCATCGAGGCGGGGTCGCGCGACGCCGCTCTCGACGCCTTGCACGGACGCGGGCAGCTACCCGTCGATCTCGTCGAGGACGCTGGCGGGGGCGAGGCGGCGCGATGGTGGCAGCGAGAGATCGTGCTCGGCAGCGGAGCGCTGCCCCTCTCGTCGCTGGGGCTGTTCACGCGCGAGCTCGCGACTCTCGTCAAGGCGGATGTGACCGTCGATAGGGCGTTGGCGATTGTGGGACAGCAGCCGATGATGCCGCGACGCATGCGTGCCTCGGCGGCGGCGCTGCTCGACGCGGTTCGTGAGGGCCGGTCGCTTTCCGCCGCGATGGCGGCGCGATCCCCGGAGTTTCCGGAGCACTACTGGCGGCTGGTCGAGGCTGGCGAGGCGAGCGGGTCCCTCGGCGCCGTGCTCGACCGCCTCGCACAGTTTCTCGAGCGCAGCGGCGAAACGCGGTCGCAAGTCACGTCGGCGCTTCTCTACCCGGCCGTGCTCCTTGCCGCCGCGCTCGCCGCCATCGGCGTTATCTTCGGCGTGCTGGTGCCGACGATCACGCCTCTTTTCAGCGACGCGGGGGCACCCCTGCCGCCGGCGCTGCGCTTTCTCGTCGGGCTGAAGGACTTCGTCTCCGCGCATGGGCTCGAGATCGCGGTGGTGCTGGCCCTTATCGCCACAGCCGTGGTGGCCGCCCTTCGAAGCCCGCGCCTGCGACTGGGCCTCGATCGCCGCGTGCTCAGGCTCCCCGTTGTTGGCGAGCTCGTCACTGCGCGCGAGACGGCGCGGTTCGCGCGCACGCTGGCGATGCTGTCGGAGAACGGCGTGCCGCTGCTCGAGGCGCTGCGGATCGCAGGCAATGTCGTGCAGAGCCGTGCCTTCTCCGCTGCCATCGGCGGCGCGAGCCACGGCGTGCAGGACGGGCGCAAGCTCTCACAATCGCTCCATGAGCAGCGCGTCGTCCCCGACCTTTGCATCAGCTTGCTCGAGGTGGGAGAGCGGACGGGACAGGTCGAGCCCATGCTGGTCAAGACCGCGGAGGCTTACGAGACGCTGCTCCAGCGGCGTCTGGCGCGTCTCATGAGCCTGCTGACGCCGATGCTGACACTGGTCATCGGCGGTCTCGTCGGCGCGCTCATCCTGTCCGTGATGAACGCCATCCTCTCGATCAACGACCTGCCAGGGTTGTGAGCCGTCGCCTTCAGTTCGAGACGTCCTGGTCCTCTCCGCTGCCGCCCTTGGCGTTGTCGCGCCCGAACGTGAAGACGTCCGGGTTGCCTCCGCGGCCGGGCATCCTGTAGCCGTAGGGCCGCCCCCACGGATCGATCAAGCCCTCACTGCGCTTGAGGTAGGGTCCGCGCCAGGCCGCCGCGCCAGCCGGCGCCGTGACCAGCGCGGGCAGGCCGAGCTGCTGCGGAGGAAAGCCGCCATTATCCAGCGCGTAGAGCTCGAGCGCCGTCGTAATCGCGGCGATCTGTGCCTTCGCCGTCTCGGTGCGTGCCTTGCCGAGGTATTGAAGAACCTGCGGTGCCGCGACCGTGGCGAGCAGGGCGATGATGCCGAGCACGACCAGCAGCTCGAGAAGCGTAAAGCCGTCGTCGCGGCGCCTGCGGCCCCGAGCACGACGAGAAGCCGAACACATCGACGCTCGACGATACCGGTGCATACGTCCCTCCGCTCAGCCGCTCACGGCATTATGGCTCCGTAGAGCCAGACGATCCAGCATGCAATGCCGAGAAACGGCCCGAAAGGAATCGAGCTGCGACCGCCGGCCGGCCTGCCGAGCAGGACGCCCATTGCGACGGCTGCCATGGCGAGCACGCTCCCGATCAGCACGAGGCTCGGAAGCGCCTCGAGACCGATCCAAGTCCCACAAGCGCCAAGCAGCTTGGCATCTCCAAGCCCGAGGCCGTCGTACCCGCGAGCTCTTCGGAAGAGAACGGACACCATCCAGAACACGGTGAACCCGGCTACCGCTGCTGCGCCGCGGAGGGCGAGTGCATCCCACTCCAGAAGCCATGTGAGGGCCATACCGAGCAGCGCCAAGGTCAGCGTCAGCACGTCCGGCAGTCGCAGCTCCACCATGTCGATCGCACTCAGCGCCACGAGCAGCGCCGCAAGCAGGGCAGAGGCGGCCAGAGTGGCGGGACTAGGCGTGAAGCTCGCCCAGGCCGGCAGGGCCGAGATGATGTAGACAGGTACGAGGATCGCCGCCCAGTGAAGCGGTCCAAAGCGCGGAGCGTGGTCGCTCGTAACGGGCAGATCCTCGGTCATAAGCCTGGCCCAGCGGTCAGCACCGGATCGTCGCCCGGAGAGCATAGCGCAACGCCGAACGATTGGCCGCATGCCAGCCGTGCCATGCGCATCGCCGGTGCAGTCATCCTTAATGACAGCAAAGCTCGGAACCGATTCGCTCCTCTGTCGAGGCCGAAGTCGAGTTGCAAACATTTTCCACTGGCTTGTCTCCGAGGCGCGGAATCGCGGATCATCCTTCTGTCGCGATGATCGTGCCGCTGCCCAGCGCCGGTAGAATGGAAGCTCGCCATGCGAAGACTGCTCATTGCCGCGCTTCTCGTGCTCGGTGCCGCGTTCCCGTCCGATGCGCGGTCAAATCGCGCACCCGCGCGTGGGCCGGAGGCGGGACCGCCCGGCGGCATCGGCTGCTACTGGCACAGGCAGCGCTCGCATTGCGGCCGGTACTGCTACATCGAGGTCGACGGCGCGCGCTATTGCACCGAGCGTCTCCGCGATGCGCACACGCAAGCGCCAGCCGACCTGTGGGTTCCAGCTTTCCCATTGCCTTTCAAGTGATCGCCGTATCGCGTGCAAGCGTCTCCGCGATTCCCTGAATCGCTGGCACTTGCGCTGTCAACAGCATCTTGAACGCCTCTGGTCGACAATCATCGGCGAATCTCTGAACGTTCAACACAGAGCCACAGGCGCGGTCAGATCTGACGGCGGTCTCGAGACTGCCTCTCTTTGGCCCGTCTGCTTAGTTGCGGTCGGCCGCTTCTAGAGTCGTCCTGTCTGGCGTTGCGGTCTCGGAAGCGCAGGAGGGTTGCTTGTCTTGTCGGGGGACTTGCAGGCGTCGGTTGGGCGTGGCGGCAGTCGTGCTGTTCGGCGTCCTCGCAGGTGCTTGCACGCTTCCCTACCAGCAGTTGTCGCTGCCCGACACCCTGCAGGGTGCCAAAACCGCGGACGGCCGCGGCTCTGCCGGCAAGCGGGGTGTTCCGCTCTCCAACAGCCCCGCTAACGCGGCTCTGGAGCCTCGCTCGTATCCGGGCAGTGGCGAGTTCACGGCCGAAGCCCACACAGGGGCAGGCGAGGCACCGCGTCCGGCCGGACAGAGCGGCAGCAACGGGCACGTTCTCGTCAATCCGGCCGAGGCGGCCGGCAAGGACGCAATTACGCTGAACGTCGCCGGTGCGACCGTGCCGGAGATGGCCAAGACGGTCCTCGGCGATGTGCTTGGCGTGAACTATACCGTCAGCGACAAGATCAAGGCCACGATCTCGCTTCACACGTCGCAGCCGATCGCCAAGAGCGAGTTGCTCGCCATCTTCGAGACGGTGCTGCGCTCGGAAGGCGTGGCCATGGTCGTCGATAACGGGCTTTATCGGATCGTTCCGGCGGAAGAGGCCAGCGGCGGCGTTGTTCCCGTCAGGCGTGGCTCCCGGGCGGCGGGCCTTTCGAGCACGGTCGTGCCGCTACGCTACGTCGCGGCTTCCGAAATGGAACGGATCCTGCGCTCGGCGGCACCGCAGTCCAGCATTCTGCGCGTGGACGGGGCGCGCAATGTTCTGATGATTTCCGGCACGGCATCCGAGCAGGCCGCCATACGCGACCTCGTCGCCATGTTCGACGTCGACTGGATGCGGGGCATGTCCTTCGCGATCCTCCCCGTGGACACCTCCGATCCCGAGGCCATCGCGCAAGAGCTCGACACAGTCTTCGCCAGCAACCAGGATGGCCCGACCAAGGGCATGGTCCGCTTCGTGCCGAACCGGCGCCTGAAATCGGTGCTCGTCATCACCTCCCGTCCCGAATACCTGCGCAAGGCGGAGGTCTGGCTCAAGCGCATCGACATGGCGAGCAAGGCGACCGAAAAGCAGGTGCACATCTACCGCGCCCAGCACCGGCCGGCGGCGGAGCTGGCTCCCATCCTGCAGAAGGTCTATCAGGCGTCCGCCGTCGCCTCGGGTGGCCCCGGCAAGCCTTCGGCGGCGACCTCGGCCGCAATCGATATCGCACCCCAGGGAGCAGCCGCCACGCCGCCCGCGGGCGCCATTCCCGGCGGACCACAGCCGTTTGGCAGCGCCGCTCCCGTGTCAGGTCCAGGCATTCCTGCGATAGGGCGCACGGCGGCCGGCGGCAACTCGGTCGCGATCAAGCCGCCCGAGCCTGCGACACCTGCCTTGGCCCCCGGCGATACCGGAATCGTCACGGGGTCGATCGACGCGGCCCGGCCCGCGGCTGGCGGCGGTCTCGCGACCGACGACCGCTATTCGGGTATCGCCGTCGTCGCGGACGAGTCGCGCAATTCGCTAGTGATCACCGCCACGCCTTCCGAGTTCCGGCGCGTCAAGGAGGTTCTGGCGCGCATCGACATCCGCGGCGCCCAGATCCTGCTCGAGGCGACGATCGCCGAGGTGACGCTCTCAGATCAGCTCAAGTTCGGCGTCCGGTGGTTCCTCAACAAGGGTGGTCAAAACCCGACGCTGAACAGCCCCCTGGCCACTGGCGCAACCGTGCTGCCGACCTTGCCGCTCGCCGTGCCCACGGCGGCGGCCGGCTTCCAATACATCATGAACATGACCAACCTGCAGGTCGTGCTCAACGCGCTCAGTGCCGTCACCGACGTCAATGTCGTGTCGTCGCCGAGCCTCATGGTCCAGGAGAACAAGCGGGCGCAGCTGCAGATCGGTGATCAGGTGCCGATCACCACGCAGGAGGTTCAGAGCGTGGTGACGCCGGCCGCGCCGATCGTCAACTCGGTGGTCCTGCGCGACACCGGCGTCATCCTCGGCATCACGCCGTGGCTCGCCGACGACGGCAGGGTCGTGCTCGACATCGAGCAGGAGGTCAGCGACGCCGTGCCGACGACGACGTCCAAGATCGACAGCCCCACCATCCAGCAGCGCCGCGTCAAGACCACGGTGACTGTGAACAACGGCGAGACCATCCTGCTCGCCGGCTTCATGCAGGACCGCGCCACGCGCAGCCGCGACCAGGTTCCGTTGCTCGGCAACGTGCCTCTGATCGGCAATGCCTTCAAGAGCAAGAACGACGAGATCAAGCGCACCGAGCTGCTGATATCCATCACGCCGCAGGTCATTCGCGACGCCCGGTCCCTCGACGACATTACGGCCGAGTACCGCGACCGGCTGAACTTCTCGACGCGGCCGCAGCGCGGCGCCCCGCCCGACCGCCGCGAGCAGGTCGACCGCATCGTGCGTTGAGCCGCGCGCTCAGGGCAGAGACACCCGGAAACCTCGCCGGCTAAGTAGCCGATACTGCCGCCGCTGTCGGAGGCGAGCCCTTATGGGCCCGCCGCCGAAGTCGTTAGCTCGCGAGCCTGCCGAGCTTGCCCGACTGGTAGTCGAGCATCGCCTGGCGGATCTCACCCATCGTGTTCATGACGAAAGGCCCTTGCGCTACCACGGGCTCGTCGATCGGCTGGCCGCTCAGCACGAGAAGCTTGGCATCACCGTTGGCCTCGAGGTTGACCGCGCCACCCTGGCGCCCGAGCACGGCCATCTGCGCCTCACGGATGATCTCGCGGCCCTGAACCTCGATCGTGCCGGACAACACAAGCACCGACAGCGTGTGCCCTTCCGGCACGTCGAGGCTCAAAGTCTTGCCGCGGGTCAGCCGGACGTCCCAGATGTCGATCGGCGTGAAGGTCCGCGCCGGGCCTTTGACGCCGCCGAACGATCCGGCAACGACGCGCAGTGACCCAGCGCCATCCGGCAGCTCCACGGTCGGGATGTGCTTGGAGAGCAGCGATTGGTAGCCGGGCCTTGCGGTCTTGTCCTTGGCCGGCAGATTGACCCACAACTGCACCATCTCGAAGTTGCCGCCCTTGGCCGCGAAAGCAGGCGAGTGAAACTCCTCGTGCACGATGCCGGAGGCGGCCGTCATCCACTGCACGTCTCCGGGGCCGATGATGCCGCCGGCGCCGGTCGAATCCCGGTGCTCGACCTCGCCGGCGTAGACGATGGTGACCGTCTCGAAGCCCTTGTGCGGGTGGGCACCGACTCCGCGCCGGCCAGTCGTCGGCTCGAAACCCGCGGGACCCGCATAGTCCAGCATGATGAAGGGGCTGACGTGGCTTCCCTGGTCATGATGCGAGAGCATCGTTCGCACGGGAAAGCCGTTGCCGACCCAATGCGGGCGGGGTGCGCTGTAGACGCCGAGGATCTGCCTCATGTTGGTCTCCTCTTCCGTTGACCGTTGCGGCGCTGCCATGGCGCCGTCATTCGGGTCGGAAGGTAATGGTGGGACGGTGCCCCCGGTAGTCCGACAAAGTTGACCGGTCCGTCCTGCTCATGGGACGATGGGTCATGCAGAACCTCAATGACCTCTACTACTTTGTCCAGGTGGTGGACCATGGCGGCTATGCCGCGGCAGGGCGTGCGCTCGGTCTGCCGAAATCGAAGCTCAGCCGCCGCATCCTGGAGCTGGAGGGGCGGCTCGGCGTGCGGCTGCTGCAGCGCTCGACGCGCAAGCTGGTGGTGACGGAGATCGGCCAGCAGTACTACGGCCATTGCGTCGCCATGCTGGTCGAGGCGGATGCGGCGCAAGAGGCGATCGATCGATCGCGGTCGGGTCCGCAAGGGCTGATCCGCGTCAGCTGCCCGCCGGCGCTGGTGTGCTTCGCCATCGGCCCCATCATCGCGCGCTACATGGCCGCCAACCCGCGCGTGTCGGTCGAGCTCGAGAGCACGTCCCGCCCTGTCGACCTGATCGGCGAGGGCATCGACGTGGCCATCCGGGTGCGCTTTCCACCATTAGTGGATTCCGATCTCGCCTTGAGGACGCTTGGCACAAGCCCGCAGCGGATGGTCGCCAGCCCGAAGCTCATCGGAAATCCCTCCAATCCGCTCAGTCCGGCCGACCTCGCAAGTCTGCCGAGCCTTGGTCTCGGTCCACCAACCCGCGAGCATGTCTGGCATCTCGACGGCCCGGACAGCATGAGCGTGCGCATCCCGTACCGGCCGCGACTGGTGACCGATGACATGGCCCAGCTTCTCTACGCGGCGCGTGAAGGGGTCGGCGTCGCACAGCTGCCGACCATGGTCGCCGAGGCTGCGATGCGGTCGGGAGCGCTCGTCGACGTGCTGCCCGGTTGGACGCCGGAGGCGGGGTCCGTGCAGGCGGTGTTCCCCTCCCGGCGCGGGCTGTTGCCGTCCGTGCGCAGCTTCATCGATCAGCTGGCCGCAGAATATGGTCGGCTGGAGCCACCACCCAATCCCGCGCTGATTGCGGAGGCTGGCATCTGAGGCAGGTCTGCACCGGAGCCGGATCGCAATCGAAGACGGCAGTGCCGAGCTTCCGGAAGTGGCGCGACTCTCGGCCCGACGGCAGGTGTTCCAGCGCGGCAGCTGATGATAGGTCAAGAGACCCCTATGCGTGGAAGCAGGGCTGCCGGGAGCTGGACACTTATGCTAGTCCTAGCGTGGCGGTCATCAGGCCGCGATCGTCGCCTCGGGAACCCGGTCTTGCTGACGGTCAGAGCGATATTTGCCAGCTTGTGCTCGCTTCTGGTGGCGGCCTGCTCGCCGGCCGAGCCGGCTGCCTACGAGCCTCGCTACGCCAAAGGTCCGCCCGGCGGCGGCAGTGGCGTCGAGTACCTCTTTGCCGTCCACCCGCTGCATAACCCGCGGCGGCTGTTCGAGGTCTACCAACCGCTCGTCGAGTTGATCAACGAGGCCGCCGCACCAGCCTTCCGCCTCAAGCTCGAAACATCCCGGGACTACGCCGCCTTCGAGGCGAAGCTGGCCGCGGGCAAGTTCCAGCTCGCCATCCCGAACCCCTACCAGACGCTCGACAGTGAGGGCCACGGCTACCGCATCGTCGCCAAGATGGGCAACGATGAGCGCTTTCGCGGCATCATCGTCGTGCGCCGCGACTCGCCACTGCGCTCCATCGCCGACCTGGCGGGCGCTCCGATCAGCTTCCCGGCCTCCACGGCTCTCGCCGCGACCATGATGCCGCGCATGCTCCTCAACCAGAACGGGTTCGGCCCCGACGGCATCGACGCGCGCTACGTCGGCTCGCAGGAATCCGCGATCATGAACGTGCTGCTCGGCAAAACGGTCGCCGCCGGCACATGGCCGCCACCGTGGGAAGCCTTGCTGCGCCGCCGGCCCGAGCTCGCCCGGCAGCTCGAGGTCCGCTGGGAGACGCCTCCTCTGGTCAACAACGGCTTCGTCGTGCGCAAGGACGTCCCGGCCGAGCACGTCCAGCTGGTCGAGAGCATCGTCCTGCACCTTCATGAAAGCGCCCGCGGACGCGCCATCCTGGCGGCCATGGAGATCGACCGCTTCGAGACTGCCGACACGCGCACATTCGAGCCCGTCCGCCGCTTCATCGCCGACTACGAGCGCACCTTCGGAAAGCTGCCATGACGCTCCAGGGATTTTCGAAGCTGCTCCCCGACACCGGCATCCGCTTCAAGCTGGTGGCGGGCGTCGCCGTCGTTCACCTCATGCTCATGACCATCTTCGTCTACGACCTCGTTCACCGGCAGCGGGAGTTCCTCTGGGATGAGCTGACGCGGCGCACGCTGCATCACGCCCACATTCTAGCCATCAGCTCGGCGCCCTGGGTTCTGTCGGACGACCTCGTCGGCATGGAGGAGGTTGTCGAGGGCAGCGCCCGCGGCAGCGGCGTGCGCCACGCCATGATCGTCGACCCGTCCGGACGCATCCTCGCCCACACCGATCGCGACCGGATCGGTCAGTATCTCGCCGACGAGACCAGCCTCGGCGCACTCGCGGGCGAGCGCACGGCCCGCGTCTACGAGCAGAGCGTGGCGGCCATACACGCCCTGTCGCCGATCGTCGTCGCCGACCGTCTCGTCGGCTGGTCGATCCTCGCCGTCGACAAGAGCGCCACCAGTGCCCACCTCGCCTATGTCACGCGTACGGGCATCCTCTACACGCTGGCGGCCATCGCTATCGGCACGCTGTTCGCCCTGCTGCTATCGCGCTCCATCCTGCGCCAACTCGGGCTTCTGCTCGCCGGTGTGGACGATTTGCGCCGGGACGCCCTTGACCGTCCGGTGCAGGTCGTGTCGGACGACGAGGTCGGGCAGGTCGCGAAGGCCTTCAACGGCGCCGTGGCCTCGCTGGCCGACAGCCGCGCGCGACTGACTTCCGAGATCGGCGAGCGCCGGCGCGTCGAGGAAGCCTTGCGTGCCCTGTCGCGGCGGCAGGCAGAGATCATCGAGGAGGAGCGCAAGCGCATCGCGCGCGACCTCCACGACGAGCTCGGGCAAGTGCTCTCGGGCATGCAATTCTGCCTCAAGTCGATGCAGGGCCGCGACACGGGCGATCAGCGCATGAACGAGGCCTGCGCCAGGCTGACCGGCGAGGTCGAGCGCATGGGGGTCTCCATCCACCGCATCGCCAACGATCTCAGGCCGGCCACACTCGATCACCTCGGCCTGCTGCCGGCGATCCAGGCCTTCGTCGCCGACCAGCGCCAGCTCCTTGGTCAGCAGATCGCGATCTCGGTCCACTCGGCCGGCTTCCGCCGCCGCCTGCCGCTCGACATCGAGATGGTCGCCTACCGCATCGTGCAGGAGGGCTTGAGCAACGTCGTCCGGCACTCGGGCTCCGGCCGCGTGGATGTGCAGTTGACCGTCAACCATCCCGTGCTCATCATTACCATTCGCGACGACGGCGTCGGCATCGGCTGCCAAGCCAGCTCCATCACCGATGCCGCCAGCGACCGCCGCATCGGCCTGCTCGGCATGCAGGAGCGGGCCGCCTCGGTGGGAGGACACGTCGAGGTGAAGCCACGCCGCGAGGGCGGCACCACGCTGCGCGCGGAGTTGCCTTACGCCGGAGCCGAGCCCGCAAGTGCGTCCGCGAGCGAGGCGCGTGTCGGCGCTGAGGACGAAGCGAGGAGCGAGGGCGGAGTGCATGCCGAGAACGCGGGTGCTGATCGCTGACGACCACTCCCTCATCCGGCAGGGCGCGAGCCAGCTCGTCGCGTCGCAGGCCGACATGGAGGTTGTCGGCGAGGTTGATTGCGGCCGCGACGTCGTGCAGCGCGCCCGCGAGCTGCGCCCCGATGTCGTCGTGCTCGACATCTCGATGCCGGATCTCAATGGCCTCGACTTGATCGTCGTGCTACGCCGCGCATCACCCGCAACGCGGATTGTCGTGCTCTCCTTCCACCAGGAGCCGATGATGGTGCGGCGCGCCCTGAGCAGCGGCGCCAAGGGCTACGTTGCCAAGTCGGCGCCGGCGGGCGAGCTCATCGAGGCTATTCGCGCCGCCGCGCTCGGTTACGTCTATCTCAGCTCGCACATCGACCGTGCCTCCCTCGACAGCATGGACGAGACCACCGACGGCAGCGTCCAGTCGCGGTCCTACGACCAGCTCACCGAGCGCGAGCAGCAGGTGTTCCGTCTCGTGGTGCAAGGGAAAACCAGCCATCAGATCGGAGACCTCTTGTGCATCAGCTCGCGCACTGTCGAGAAGCACCGCGCGGCGCTGATGCAGAAGCTGGGCGTCAAGGACGCCGTCGGGCTCATCCGGTGCGCCGTGAAGCTGGGTGTCGTTCTAGCCGACGATTGATTCCAATTTGCACCGCAGCAATCCGGCGGTGCGCGCAATCTTGCTGCATTGCGATTGGGTAGCACTACCTATTGTGCAGATTCCAGGTGCTCCGTAGCGTCTCTGGCAACAAGAAAAGCATGAGCGATGGAGGCGACCGAAGTCCGCCACATCGAATACGCGCTGTCACCCAGGGAGGACGGAATGAGCCAGAGACTTGGAAAGCGAATTGGCGCGCTCGCCGGCGCAGCGATGATGGTCGCGTCGATCCCGCTAGCTGCACACGCGGCTGATCCCGTGAGCATCGTCGTCGGCTACCAGCCCTACGACACCATCTCGTACTCCGCGGCCGTCATCCGCGCCAAGGAGCTGTGGAAGAAGCACCTGCCCGCGGGCAGCAAGGTCGAGTTCGAGGCAGCGCTGCAGGGCTCCATCATCGTCAACGCCATGGTCGCCGACAAGCAGCAGATCGGCTACCTCGGTGACATGCCGGCGGTCGTTTCCACGGCCAAGATCAAGCAGGCGCCGATCAAGCTCGTGGCCAACACCGGCTTCTCCGCCGGCCAGCGCTGCAACGTCGTCATGGTCCGCGCCGACGCGCCTCAGTTCAAGGATGCGCAGGAGGCCGTGAAGTGGCTCGACGGCAAGGTCATCGCGACGCCGAAGGGCAGCTGCGCCGACCGCTTCCTGCGCCAAGTGATCGAGAAGACAGGCATCAAGCCGTCCGAGGTTTTGAACCAGTCGATCGAGGTCATCACCACCAACTTCCGCGTCAAGAAGATCGACGCCGCCGTGCTGTGGGAGCCCTCCGTTTCACGGATCGGCGATTTCGTCGGCGAGGGCATCGCCCGCGAGATCGCCACCGGCAACAGCTTCGGCATCCCCGATGGCGGCTTCATCGCCATGCGCGCCGACTTCACGGCCAAGAACCCTGAGGTCGCGAAAGCCTGGCTCGAGACCGAGCTCGAGGCGCAGAGGTTCATCCTCGATCCGGCCAACTGGGCCGAGGTCGGCCGCATCGTGAAGGGCCAGACCGAAGGCATCAACCCGAAGATGGCTTGGTTCTCGCTCTACGGCCGCGTGCCCGACGGTCGCGGCGGCAGCGCCATCCGCGACACGAAGCCGTTCGTGTTCTCGGCCGAGATCAAGAAGCATCTCGACAGCACCTACACCTTCCTTCACCAGGCCAAGGTGATCGACGTCGACAAGGCCCCCGACGGCGCCATCGACGACAGCCTCGCGCAGGCCGTGCTGAAGGGCGCGGGCGCCAGCTCGCCGCTCGGCGAGATCAAGGCCCTCGACGCCGCCCAGGCGCCGAAGGAGTAGCTGCATCGCGCCGGATGAAATGCCGGCACGGGAGCTCGCCTGAGACGGCTCTCCCGTGCCGGTCGAGACAAAGCCTGACATCAACTCGCGGGAAGGTGGCCAGCATGGCGGGCGCGGTCGTCGCGGCAAAGCGTGCAGCCGATGCGCGGCAGGAGGGAGCCAGCGGCGACCTCGGCTATCGCATCCGGGAAAGCCTGAAGAGCCCGGCGCCATACCTCGGTGTTGCCGGCATCCTGGGCTTCCTGCTGTTCTGGTATCTCACCACCGAGTATTTCAAGCTGCCTCGCTTCGAGAAGCTTCCCGGCCCGATCGAGGTCTGGACCGAGTTCACCTCCAAGGATCCCGTCTACGGCACGTCGATGTACACGCCGCAGTACTATTGGCACATCGTCTGGAGCTCGTTCCGCGTTCTCATCGCCTTCGCGCTGGCGACGGCGCTCGGTGTTCCTCTCGGCTTGTTCATGGGCTGGAAGCGCACCTTCAAGGACTACACGTTCCCGATCATCGAGGTGCTGCGGCCAATCCCTGTGCTCGCCTGGGTTCCGCTGGCCATCCTGATGATGCCCGGTCGCGAGGCGCCGATCATCTTCCTCGCCTTCCTCGCTGCCTTCTTCGCCACCACGCTCAACGCCATGCTCGGCGTCGAGTCGATCGACGAGAGCTACTTCCGCGCCGCCCGCTGCCTCGGCTCCAAGCCCTGGCAGATTTTCAAGCGCGTCGTCGTCCCGGGAGCGCTGCCCGACATCTTCACCGGCCTTCAGATCGGCGTCGGTGTGGCCTGGTTCTCGCTGGTCGCCGCCGAGATGGTCTCGGGCGAGCACGGTCTCGGCTTCCTCATCTGGGACAGCTACGTGCTCTCGCAATATCCCGTCATCGTCATCGCCATGGTGACGCTGGGGCTCGTAGGCTACGTCTATAGCGCGATCATTCGCGCCGTCGGCCGCATGCTCATGGGCTGGAACGCGAGGACGCAGGCATGACCGGCCCGGTATTCAGCGGCGGCGGCCGCATCTCGATCCGCAACGTGACCAAGATCTACGACCCCGACGGCGCCAAGGTGCTGGCCGTGGACAACTGCTCGCTGGAGATCGCCGAGGGCGAGTTCTGCGTCATCGTCGGCCCGTCCGGCTGCGGCAAGACCACGCTGCTCAATGCGCTGGCCGGCTTCCATTCGATAACCACCGGACGCATCGAGCTCGACGGGCGCCCCATCTGCACCGCGGACCATACCGAGGAGCCGTCCGCCGAGCGCATCGTCGTATTCCAGAACGGCGCCCTGTTCCCCTGGTACACGGTGCTCGAGAACATCACCTACGGGCCCGAGGTGCAGGGCCGCATGAGCCGCCGCGAGGCCTCCGCGATGGCTCGCGAGGTGCTGGCCGAGCTTGGGCTCTCGTCCATCGCCGAGCGCTATCCGGGCGAGATCTCGTCGGGCATGAAGCGCCGTGTCGAGATCGCCCGGGCGCTCATCAACGATCCCAAGGTGCTCCTGCTCGACGAGCCGTTCCGCGCCATGGACGCGCTGACCAAGGGCGTGGTGCAGGAGTTCCTGCTGCGCGCCCTCGACAAGGTGCGCAAGACCGTCCTCTTCATCACTCACGACCTGGAGGAGGCGCTGTTCCTCGGTGATCGCGTCGTCGTCATGTCGACGCGGCCGGCGCGGGTGAAGAAGACGATCATGGTCGATTTCCCACGCCCCCGGACCTACCGCGTGCGCTCCTCGGCGCGCTACCTCGAGCTCAAGCAGGAGGTCTTCGACGCCGTGCACGAGGAAGCGCGCAAGGCTTTCGACGCCGGCGAGCGCGAGATGGCCTGAATCGCCGAATGACGATCTCGAGAACCGAAGCGGACCCGAGCCCATGAACGCGACTAAGCTGCGCAAGGTGATCCTGAGCAAGACGATGCTACGCGGCATCGTCTCGGTCGGCGGGCTGATCCTGCTCTGGGAGGTGGGCCGGCGGCTGAAGCTGCCCGGCTTTGCCGCCGTTCCGGCGCCGAGCGAGGTTTACCAGGTGCTCGCTGCCAGCGTCTCGGAGCCCAAGTTCTGGGAGCACTGGCGGGCGAGCTTCACGCGCGTGGCCTCCGGCTTCGTGGCGGCCCAGATCGTCGGCATCCCGCTCGGGCTCATGATGGCGATGAGCCGCTACTTCCACGCCACCACGTTCCCGCTGCTCGAGATCATGCGCCCGATCCCGCCGCTCGCCTGGGTGCCGGCCTCGATCATCTTCTGGCCGACGACCGAGTCGTCGATCGCCTTCGTCATCTTTCTCGGTGCCTTCTTCACCGTCGTCATCAACGTCATCGGCAGCGCCCGCAACATCGACGTGCGCTATCTCCGCGCCGCCCAGTCGCTCGGCTCGCGGCCGTCCGACATTTTCCTGCGCATCATCCTGCCGGCGGTGCTGCCCGGCATCTTCATCGGCATGGCGGTGGGCATGGGCATCACATGGGAGGTTGTCGTCGCCGCCGAGATGATCGCCGGCAAGTCGGGCCTCGGATACCTGACGTGGTCGTCCTACGTCGGCGGCAACTATCCCCAGATCATCATCGGCATGATCTCGATCGGCATCGCCGGCTACATCTCGAGCAGCCTCATACGCCTGCTCGGCCGCTACGCCACGCCCTGGCAGAGGACACAGTGATGGCCACGACCGTGCAATCCGAGTCCGCGCGCCAGCAGCCGGCGGCGGCGTCGCGCCGAGCCACCGGCGAGGTCGTCATCGACGGCCTGTCGAAGTCGTACCGCATCGGCCGCCAGCACGAGCAGATCCTCGAGCACTGCTCGCTGACCCTCGCCCCCGAGAGGCTCACCGTGCTCATCGGCCCGTCGGGCTGCGGCAAGAGCACGCTGATCAACATTCTGGCCGGCTACGAGACCGCCGACGCGGGCCGCATCACCATCGACGGCCAGCCGATCGCGGGGCCGTCCTCCGACCGCCTCGTCGTCTTCCAGGAGACGGCGCTGTTTCCGTGGATGACGACCTGGCAGAACATCGTCTACGGCCCGCGGGTCCAGCGCTCGCGCGACAAGGCCGACATCGAGGAGGAGGCCCTGCGCCTGCTCGACCGCGTCGGCCTGCGCGAGTTCCGCGACAAATATCCGTCCCAGCTCTCGGGCGGCATGCAACGCCGCGCCGAGCTCGCCCGGGCCATGATCAACGAGCCCCGGCTGATGCTGCTCGACGAGCCGTTCCGCGGCCTCGACGCCATGACGCGCGAGCTGATGCAGGAGTATTTCCTGCGGCTCTACGAGGAGAAGCGCCAGACCGTGCTGTTCGTCACCTCCGAGATCGACGAGGCGATCTTCCTCGCCGACAAGCTCGTGCTGATGAGCAACAAGCCGGGCCACATCATCAAATCGTTCGACATCGATCTGCCACGTCCGCGCGACCCTCATGTGCTCACCTCGCAGGAATACCTCCGCTACAAGGAGGAAGCGCTGGAGATCTTGCACGACGAGGCGCTCAAGGCCTTCGCCGGCGGCAGCAAGGCCGCCGCCGACTTCGTCGAGGCCTACGACAGGCGCGAGCACGATTGAGTTGGAGAAGCGAGACGCTCTGTCCGTTGCTAAGTCCACAGCTGCAAGCCATCCGTTCTGCGACTCGCGCGGCGGCGGAACGTCCGGTGGAACCACCACCATTCATCCGCTGTTCGGGACAAAGCCGCCGCAGCTTTCGGAGGGCAGCAAGGGAGCTCCGGGTCAGAATGGAGCTTGGCGGCCGACTTTGCGTCTCCCGCTCACCATCCCGCATCTGCCTACAGGATGCGACCGACGAGATGCAGCCTAAGCAGACATGTTGCGAGAGATGGCATTCGTAGACGTGACTGCGTCGCGCCTGCTGTCACAGCCGTGAAATACGATTCTGGTCCTTCTTAGCACCAGTGTGATTACATCGGTGGGGGGCGCGGATGAGCCGGGAGCGTGGACATCCTGAGAGGCATCGGGCCATCTTCATCTCGGACCTGCATCTCGGGACGAGAGCATCACAAGCCTCGGCGCTGCTTGGCTTCCTCCGCCAGCATGAAGCCGACGTCATCTACCTTGTTGGCGACATCATCGACTTCTGGAAGGTGCGGCGCGGCCCGGCGTGGCACCAGTCTCACAACGACGTGCTGCAGAAGCTGCTGCGCCAGGCGCGCAAGGTGTCGATCGGCGCCTCGCGTTGACCCCTTACCGGCACTGCGACGCGACCCCGCTGCTCGAGCCCTCCGTTGCTCCGCTACGCTGCGCAACTCCGCTCTCGAGCAGCGGGAAGCC